>Ga0137308_101681_pt1 | contig 19354 bp, 17 predicted proteins | sample Inofrocosms_June_FD_97181 | JGI IMG/M metagenome (GOLD analysis project Ga0137308, IMG submission 97181) | Mouse cecal microbial communities from Vienna, Austria - N-Acetylneuraminic and N-Acetylglucosamine D2O microcosms_June | ecosystem: Host-associated > Mammals > Digestive system > Large... | reverse complement strand
TGCACCCTAAACATTAATATCGGTTTAAAAAGCCATTTTATCCACTTTTTAAACCGATATTAGTATTACTTATCCGAAAACCCGATCATATTCTCTATGCTGTCCAAAGGGAAAGGCGGAAGCGCAAGGGGCTTCAGCGCTATGGAAAGCAGCTTGACGGGATTGTCGTCCGATGCGATTCTGTTGGAGCTTAAATGTCCGCAGCTACGGCAGCGGTGTATAACCGCCCATTCGCCGTTCTTTCTCACCCATACTCCGATAGCATCCATTATTCCGCCGCAGTTTGCCGATCGGTCACCCGGAACGTTGTCAATATGAACGCTGGAAAGACAGTGGGGACAATGATTGCGGTGACGGCTTCCCGCTCCGGCATAGGTTATATTTCTACCGCATACCATACATACAAAGCTTTCATCCAAATTGCTTATATTTTCGTTTTCATAATTAAAACGTTTATACTTCATCGGTTTTACCTCCTTAATATATCAGAACCTGTAAAAACTGACTTGTGGGAGGTCTCACGCATAAACTTCGTTTAAGGCAATACCGCACAAAGATTGTCGTGCAGACGCGCAGTCAGCTTTTTCGTCAGGTTGTCCAAAACGACGCAGGGATACCGGCGTATTTCAAGGAGTTTTGGACAAAAATGACGGAAAAGATGCAAGCGTATGCGCGGCAAAGCGCGCAGCGCGGTCTTTGCGCGGTGTTGCCTTAAGCCTCCCGCGTGAGTAAAACCGCAGATTGCTTCATATTCTTCAAAAACACGGCTCCTTTCATTATAATGATATATTGCAGTATAATTACAACACCATACAATAAAACAAAAAATCGGACACAAAGCACATTGCCCTGTTTCCGATTTGAGGTTATATCAGAGTTGCAAGCAAAAAAATGTACGCCAAAAACGATCCGTGATGCCGAAAATCAAGATTATCAATCTTAGAGCAACGGAAAACGCCTATCAGCCTACGATGTAATCCGCCAAATCACCCTTGATAACATCGGCGTTATCCGTATGAGCTTTCATTACCAGCTCCTTGGAAAGATCGATGCTGAATATACCCATAATGGACTTGGCGTCAATTGCATATCTGCCTGAAATGAGATCCACGTCAAAATCATACTTGGACACTGTGTTGACAAATTTCTTTACGTCATTGATGGTGCTGATTTTTACCTTGTACTCAATCATAACAAAATCCTCCTTTTTTTGGGTGCCATTGCCTTTTGCAACGTTACCTTCATAGCTTAATAGTAACAAATTTTTTTTCAAAAATCAAGTGATTTAAGTAAAATTTTTCATATAAAACTTATTTTTGGTTAATCTACCAAAAATTTGCCTATTCTTGAAAGATAATCCTTATAATTATCCGAATGTATTATAAGATCAATATCTTTGTTTGTATCAAACGTAAAAAGTCCCATTATGCTTTTTGCGTTTACGATATAATTTCCGTTCGCCACATCTACCTGATAATCAAAACCGCATGTTATCTTATTGAATTCTTTCATTTCCTCAAAAGAACGAAGTGAAATTTTTACGTTTTTCATAAATGACCGCCTCTTTATTTTTTTATCGCGGGACAAGTCCCATAAGAGATTATAGTATCACTTTTTGTCAAAGTCAAGCAGGTTTTTATTTTTTATCGGAAAATTTGAAATTTTTTTCAAAATAATGTATAATAAGTAAAAAGAAAAATGCTTTTTTGTAAATTATAAACAAATGTAAGGAAACGAAAGGAAAAAATGAAATTTATAATTTTAACACAGGGCTGTAAAGTAAACCGATGCGACAGCGATACAATTTCCGCCTCAATGATTTACAAAGGATTTACAGTGGCCAAAAACGGCGATATTCCCGATATCGTGATAGTAAACACTTGTACGGTAACGGAAAACGGAGATAAAAAGGCGAAAAGGCTTATTTCAAAGCTGAGGAGAGATTACCCCGCGGCAATAATAGCGGTAACGGGCTGTTATCCTCAGGCGTTTCCCGAAGAAGCCGCGCTGAACGATTGTGCCGACATTGTAACGGGCAACTCGGAAAACCTCAACCTGCCCGCGCTGATTTCGGAATATATAAGAAAAAAAGAAAAAACGGTAAGGATCAGCCCGCACGAAAATGTATTCCGCGAACCGGAGCGATTTGCCAGCAGCGATATGACCCGCGCGTTCATCAAAATAGAAGACGGCTGCGACCGTTTCTGCTCCTACTGTATAATCCCGAAAGCAAGAGGCCGCATACGCTCACGCCGTCTTGAAAGCATAGCCGCGGAAAGAGATTTTCACGCAGGGGACGGTCATAAGGAAATTGTGCTCACGGGAATAAATCTCTCCTGCTACGGCTCGGATATCGGGCTTTCGCTTTTTGACGCGATAAAAACGGCGGCGGATAATCCGATTATAGAAAGAGTAAGGCTTTCCTCTCTGGAACCGGAGCTGCTGACTCCGGAAGGGATAGAAAAAATGTCGCGGATAAAAAAGCTTTGCCCTCATTTTCACCTGTCGCTCCAAAGCGGCTGCGACGAAACACTGAAAAGGATGAACAGACGCTATACTTCCGGTGAATACGCGAAAATAGTCGGAAATTTAAGAAACGCATTTCCCGGCTGTGCCATAACAACCGATATAATGGTGGGCTTCGCGGGAGAAACCGATGAGGAATTTGAACGCTCTCTTTCCTTCGCAAAAAAAACTGAATTTTCCCGTATCCACGTGTTTACTTACTCGGTGCGCCCCGGCACCGCCGCCGCTTCAATGCCGAACCGGATTCCCGAAGAAATAAAGGAACGGCGCTATCAAGCAATGAACAAGCTTTCGATAAGCGCTCAGCAGGAATTTTTCGCCAAAAATATGAACACCGTTCAAAAGGTTCTCATAGAACGACGCACCTCTCCCGAATACATCAACGGATATACTGAAAATTATATTCCCGTGAGAATTTACGAAGGAAACGCGGCAAAACACGATATTATAAACGTAAGATTGACCGATGCGAGAGAAAATTTTTGCACGGGCATTATCGTTTAATTCGTTTTTATTTGCTTTAACCACTTGAAATAAACCTAAAAAAGCTGTATAATATCATTAACGGATAATTTGGGAAAAATACCGATTTATAAGCTTTTTCAAAAGAAAGGAAAAACAAAATGGCTGTCTATCGCATTTATGTGGAGAAAAAAACCGAATTCAACATTGAAGGAAGAGCCGTTCTGGACGATCTTCACACCGCGCTGAGAATCGAAAGCGCAACGGACGTGCGTGTTATCAACAGATATGACGCGGAGGAGATATCTGAAGAAAACTTCAGACGCTCCATACCTACCGTTTTCAGCGAACCGCCTGTTGACAACACCTTTTACGAGCTGCCCGATTTCGGGAGTGAAAAGCGTGTTTTCGCCGTGGAGTTTCTCCCGGGACAGTTTGACCAGCGTGCGGACAGCGCCGCCCAATGTATACAGATGCTGTGTCAGGGCGAACGCCCCGTTGTAAAATACGCAAAAATTTACGTATTGAGCGGAAATATCAGCGACGAGGAATTCACGAGAATAAAGCATTACCTTATCAACGCGGTGGAAGCCAGAGAGTGCGGTCTTGAAAAATACGACACCCTTAAGATAAAATATGATATTCCCACGGAAGTTGTTACTCTCTGCGATTTCCTTGAGCTTGACGAAAACGGGCTTGCCGACTTTGTGAAAAAATACGGTCTGGCTATGGACAACGATGATATAAAATTCTGTCAGGATTATTTTAAAAGCGAAAACAAATGCCCCACCATTACCGAAATAAGAATGATAGACACCTACTGGAGCGACCACTGCCGTCACACCACTTTCGGCACTGTTATTGACAGCGCGCAGATCGATGCTCCCTACATCTCCGATACATATAAGGAATACAAAATACACCGCGAAGAACTGGGAAGAGGGAATAAGCCAGTATGCCTTATGGATATAGCTACCCTTGCGGCAAAAAAGCTGAAAAAAGACGGTCTGCTCCCCGACCTTGATGAAAGCGAGGAAATCAACGCCTGCTCCGTAAAAATCACCGTTGATAACAACGGCAAGGACGAGCAGTGGCTTTTGATGTTCAAAAACGAGACCCATAACCACCCAACCGAGATAGAACCCTTCGGCGGAGCGGCAACCTGTCTCGGCGGAGCGATTCGCGACCCCCTTTCGGGACGTTCCTTCGTATATCAGGCAATGCGCGTAACAGGCGCGTCCGATCCCCTTCTTCCTGTCGATAAGACAATACCCGGCAAGCTTCCCCCAAGAAAAATAACCACCACCGCTGCCGCAGGCTATTCCTCCTACGGAAACCAGATAGGACTCGCCACAGGCCACGTCGCGGAAATTTACCACCCCGGCTATATGGCCAAGCGTATGGAAATCGGCGCTGTAATCGGCGCGGCTCCCATTGAAAACGTAAGAAGGGAAAGACCCGCCCCCGGCGACATAATCATACTTCTGGGTGGAAAAACCGGACGCGACGGCTGCGGCGGAGCGACCGGCTCCTCAAAGTCCCACAGCGTGGAAAGCCTCGAAAGCTGCGGCGCGGAGGTACAGAAGGGCAACGCCCCAGAAGAGCGCAAGCTTCAGAGACTGTTCAGAAATCCCGAAGCCACAACCCTTATAAAGCGCTGCAACGACTTCGGCGCGGGCGGAGTTTCCGTGGCCATCGGCGAGCTGGCGGATGGTCTTGAAATAGACCTGAACGCGGTTCCCAAAAAGTATGACGGCCTGGACGGCACCGAGCTGGCTATTTCCGAATCTCAGGAAAGAATGGCTGTGGTGGTGGAAAAGGAAAACGCGGATAAATTTATTTCCCTTGCGGGAAAAGAAAATCTTGAAGCCACTCCGGTAGCGGTGGTAAAGGAAGAACCCCGCCTTAAAATGATATGGAACGGAAAAACCATATGCGATATTTCCCGCGATTTCCTCAATTCCAACGGAGCGGAAAAACACACAGAGGTTTCGGTTCCGAATCCCAAGGTAAGCTATTCAACAGGCAGAAAAAATACCGCTTCAGACTGGGAAAGCCTTGTAAGCGACCTCAACATCTGCTCCCAGAAAGGACTTATCCAGCGCTTTGACAGCACCGTTGGCGCGGCTACCGTTTTAATGCCCTTCAGCGGAAGAACGCAGCAGACACCCACTCAGGTCATGGCGGCAAAAATCCCCGTATCCGGCGGCAACACCAATACCACTTCCGTAATGGGCTGGGGATTTAACCCGATGATAAGCGAACAGTCTCCCTATCACGGAGCCATGCTGGCGGTTATCGAGAGCATAAGCAAGGTGGTTTCGGCGGGCGGCTCCTCAAAAAAATGCTGGCTCACCTTCCAGGAATATTTTGAAAGAACACAGAACAACCCGTCCCGATGGGGCAAACCTTTCGCGGCTCTTTTAGGGGCGTATAAGGCGCAGCTTGAGCTGTCCTGCGGCGCTATCGGCGGAAAGGACTCCATGTCGGGCACCTTCGAGAACATAAACGTGCCTCCCACTCTTGTTTCCTTTGCTGTTTCCACCGCAAAAGCCGATAAGGTAACAAGCGCGGAATTCAAGCTCCCCTTCAGCAGGCTTTATTACATCTGCCCCAAATACGACGAGAATATGCTTCCCGATTTTGAAAGCGTAAAATCCGTATTTGAAGCGGTGGAAAAGGCTATTTCCGACGGAAAGGCTATTTCCGTATGGTCGATAGCCTGCGGCGGTATTGCCGAGGGTATATTCAAAATGTCTTTGGGCAACAGAGTAGGCGCAAAGCTTGAAGCCTTGGATGACGAAACGCTGTTTACCCCATGCTATGGCGGATTTATAATAGAAGCAAGCGGCGAAATCGAAAATATGCTTTATATCGGCGAAACCTGCGAGGAATATAAAATATACTGCGGAGATACCGTGCTGGACATTGCCACTCTTGAAGAAAAGTGGAACGGAAAGCTGGAGCCCATATTCAAAAACACCACACCCACCGAGCCGGCTCCCGATCCGATAGCTTACGACAAGGGATGTGAAATAACCTGTGCCCCCGCCAACAGAACGGCGAAACCCAAGGTGCTTATCCCGGTATTCCCCGGCACCAACGGCGAGTACGATATGGCGGACGCTTTCAACAGAAACGGCGGCGAAGCCGAAACCTTCGTTATAAGAAACCTCACTGCGGCCGCAATGGAAGAATCGGCGGAAGTCTTCGCAAAGCTTATAGGCGGAAGCCAGATTATAGCCGTACCGGGAGGCTTCAGCGGAGGCGACGAGCCCGAAGGCTCCGCAAAATTCATTAACGCGTTTTTCAGGAATCCGAGGATAAAAGACGCGATAAACGATATGCTCTATCACCGTGACGGTCTGATGATAGGCATCTGCAACGGTTTTCAGGCGCTTATAAAATTAGGACTTCTTCCCTATGGCGAAATAAAGCCCCTGTCCGAGGACAACCCCACACTCACCTTCAACACGATAGGCAGACACCAATCACAGCTTGTTTACACTAAAATATGCACCGACAAGTCCCCGTGGCTTGCCAACTGCAAGGTGGGCGAGATATACACCATACCCATCTCCCACGGCGAAGGAAGGTTTGTCGCCAAGGAAAACGTAATAAACAAGCTTATAGAAAACGGTCAGGTAGTAACTCAGTATGTTGACTTAAAGGGCAATCCCACAATGGATCTCGCCTTTAACCCCAACGGCTCAATGCACGCCATAGAAAGCGTAATCTCCCCCGACGGCAGAGTGTTGGGAAAAATGGGTCACAGCGAGCGCATAAGCGACGAAAGATGCGCGGTAAACGTAGACGGAAATAAGCTTCAGCCTTTGTTCAAGGGCGGAGTGGACTACTTTAAGTAAAATAAGAAGGGATATTATGTGGTGGCTGTATGCCCTGTTATCCGCCGTTTTTGCCGCCGCCACCTCAATTTTGGCTAAGGTGGGAATAGAAAACGTAAATTCCCATTTAGCCACCGCGGTAAGGACGGTGGTAGTGGTTGGAATGGCGTGGATAATGGTGTTTATAACCGACTCTCAGGGCGGACTTATGAATATCAGCCGAAAAAGCTGGATATTTCTTATACTTTCGGGCCTTGCCACGGGTGCGTCATGGCTGTGCTACTACCGCGCCTTGCAGCTTGGCGAAGCCTCCAAGGTGGTGCCCGTTGACAAGCTTAGCGTAATAATAACCTTAGTGCTTGCCTTTGTGTTCCTTCACGAGGAATTTACTGCAAAATCCCTTATCGGCTGTATTTTGATAGGAGCGGGAACGCTTATAATGGTGCTGTAATATTTGTTTTAATGGGGGCGGTCTATGTCGAATCGAAAAGACAACTCTAAGCTTTATCTGAAGATTCTTTTGATCTTTACTCTTATCATCGCCGCATTTATAACCTCGGTGCTTTTCATTTTCCCCACGCTGTATGAAAACGAGTGTAAGACAAGGATAAACGAAGATCTGGAAGAAAAGCTGAAAGGCGGCATACTGACCTCCAATATCCGCGTTATTCAAAGAAAATCAAAGATAATCGGCAATACGGAAGAGCTTACCTTTTCCGCAGGAGCAAGCGGCGTGATTTTTGAAAAAAACGCGGGCGTATACTACGCGCTCACCGCTTATCACGTGGTTTCCGACGGGGACGAAAACACAAAATTTCTGATACAGCCCTATACCGCTCCTTCTTTTTCCGAATATACCGCTACAGTTTTGGAATATTACAAACAGTTCCCCGCCGCAAAGGTAGAGTATTACAGCGAGGAATACGATCTGGCGGTATTGAGCTTTCGTTCCGCCCAAAAGCTGGGAACGATAAATATAGCGGAGAAAAATGCCGAAAAAAACACGGAGATAGCGGTAATAAGCAACCCGGAAGGCAAAAGATTCGTTCATACCTTCGGAAGTATCCTATCAAACGATATGACCTGTTTTTCCGGCAGCTACGGATCCGAAAGCAGCTATATAATAAAGCACACCGCCTATATTGCTCCCGGAAGCAGCGGAAGCGCGGTTTTATCCTTTAACGGAGAAAATGTCGAGGCCGTGGGTATCAACATAGGCGGGGGCACCGATTTTATGGGAAGATTCAGCTATGGGGCAATGATACCCTGTCAGCAGATAAAACAGTTTTTGTACGAGTGGAAGCGGGAAAAGGCTTTACCAAACTGAGTAAATAAAGAAACTGTTCCAATAGGAATGGTGTGCGGATTTTCGAGCATATTTTGTTAATGACAAAGCAAAAATCCGCAGGCAGACTGTCGCCCGTCAAGGATTTTTAACGCAGTCAGCGACAAAATATGCCGAAAAGACGCGCGCCAATGCCTATTGGGACAGTTTCTAAGTCAGGAGAAGAAAATGACCTACAAAATCATGAATAAATCGGATATTGCTAAAGTAATACCGCTTTTCATCGATTATTACAACAACAAAGAAGAAGGCGAGTGGAACGAGGAAACCGTTTACAAGCGCATTCATCAGGTATTCTCACGGGAGGATTCCTACTGCCTCACCGCGGAGGAAAACGGAAAGCCCGCGGGCTTTGCCATGGGATATTTTGAGCAGTATGACGACGGCTTCGCTTATGACCTTATTGAAATAGTAATAGCCGCCGAGCTTCAGAACAAAGGCCTTGGAACGGAATTTATGAAGGAGCTTGAAAAAAGGGTAAAAGACAAGGGTGCCATGCTTATCCAGCTTCAAGCCGTCAACGACGAATTCCACGCGCACTTTTACGAAAAATTGGGATACCGAAACGTTTCAAACTTCGTTTTAAAAACCAAAATGCTTTAAAAACAACACAGGAGGATAAAAAAATGCTATCCAAAATCGGAATCAGACCCGTTATAGACGGACGTCAGTTTGGAATCCGCGAAAGCCTTGAGGAACAGACCATGAATATGGCCAAGGCCGCCGCGGAGCTGATCACCGCTAAAGTACGCCACGCAAGCGGAGACCCCGTCGAATGCGTAATCGCCGACAGCACAATAGGCGGCATAGCCGAAAGCGCCGCTTGCAACGAAAAATTCAGCAAGGAAAACGTGGTTGCAACGCTTACCGTTACCCCCTGCTGGTGCTACGTCACCACGGTAATCGACGAAAACCCCGACACGATAAAGGCTATATGGGGCTTTAACGGCACCGAGCGCCCCGGCGCGGTATTTCTCACGGCGGCAATGAGCGCTTACGCTCAGATCGGTATGCCCTGCTTCTCCATTTACGGACACGATGTAAAGGACGCCGACGATAAGACCATACCCGAGGACGTGGAAGAGAAAATTCTTCGCTTCGCCCGCTGCGCCGCCGCGGTGGGGGACATCAGAAACAAGAGCTATGTAAATATCGGCGCGGTGGCAATGGGAATCGCGGGCTCATACTGTAACGAGGACTTTTTCCGCAGCTATCTGGGTATGCACCCCGAATGGGTGGATATGAGCGAAATAATCCGCCGTGAAAAACTGGGTATATATGACAAGAATGAATATGAAAAAGCTCTTAAGTGGATAAAGGAAAACTGTAAGGAAGGCATTGATATAAATCCAACAGACGGAATGTTCTATCAAAGAACCGTTCTTTCCCCCGAAGAAAAAGAGGAAAATTGGCAGTTTATCGCAAAGATGACCTGTATCATAATGGATATAATGAAGGGCAATCCCAAGCTTGCGGAAATGGGCTGGATTGAGGAATCTAAGGGCAGAAACGCTATACTGGGCGGATTCCAGGGGCAGCGCAACTGGACGGACTTTATGCCCAACGCGGATTTCAGCGAAGCTATTTTGAACACAAGCTTTGACTGGAACGGAAAGCGCGAGCCCATTCCCTTCGCCACCGAAAACGACGGCTTAAACGGAGTGACTCAGCTTTTACTGCACCAAATCACCTCAAAAGCTGCCATTTTCGCCGACGTAAGAACCTATTGGTCCCCCGAAGCGGTGGAGAGGGTAACCGGATGGAAACCAGACGGTATCGCCGAAAACGGATTTATCCACCTTATAAACAGCGGCGCAGCGGCTTTGGACGGCACCGGCGCTTCCCTTAATGAAAATGGCGAAAATTGTATGAAAAACTGGTGGGATATGACCGATAAGGACATCGACGCCTGTCTTAAAGCCACTACCTGGCCCTGCGCAAATCTGGGATACTTCAGGGGCGGCGGATTCTCCTCAAGCTATTCCACAAAGGGAGTTATGCCCTGCACCTTCGCGAGAGTTAATCTTATAAAAGGACTTGGACCCGCCATTCAGATAGTTGAGGGATATACCGTAGAGCTGCCCGAAAATGTCAACAGAATACTCCTCGATCGAACCGACAAAACATGGCCCTCCACATGGTTCACCCCCGTTCTTAGCGGAAAAGACAGCTTTAAGGACGTATACGGAGTTATGGCCAACTGGGGAGCCAACCACGGAGCATTCGTCTACGGGCATATAGGAGCCGATCTGATAACTTTGGCTTCGATGCTCCGTATCCCCGTATCGCTGCACAATATTTCCGAGGACAGGATCTACCGTCCTCACGCATGGACCGCTTTCGGAACAAAGGATTTGGAAAGCGCGGATTACAGAGCCTGCGCAAATTACGGAAGTCTTTATTAAAAAGGAGCTTTAATAACGTTTATGAAATTTAAACAAAGTCTGATATCCCTTATTTTGGCGGCTTCTATATTGTTTGTTTCCGCCTGCGGTCAAAACCCCAGGGAAAACAATAATATGGAAGGCTCGGCCGCCGTAACCGACGGGAATACGACAGGCGACGGCGAACAAACTCCGACCGCAACCGGCAGGTTTCAGGTAAACGGTCAAAAGCTTTACGACGCCGAGGGAAACGTATTTGTTATGCGAGGTATCAATCATGCGCACTCATGGTTTCAGGATAAACTGGATATCGCAATCCCCGCTATCGCGAAAACCGGGGCAAATACAGTAAGAGTGGTTTTATCCGACGGTCAGCAGTGGGACAGGATACCTCTTGAGGACGTGGAAAAAATAATAGATGTCTGTAAGGAAAACAAGCTTATCTGCATTCTGGAGGTACACGACCTTACAGGAAAGGACGATATAGAAGGACTCCGCAGTACTGCCGAATACTGGCTTGAAATCAAATCGGCTCTTATGGGAAACGAAGCCTACGTTATATTGAACATAGCCAACGAATGGGTAGGCACATGGGACGACCCTGAGTTGTGGTACAACGGATATTCCGAAGCCATTAAAACATTGCGTGACGGGGAGATAAAAAACACCATTATGATAGACGCCCCCGGCTGGGGACAGTTTGCGCAGCCTATTGATACGTACGGCGAAAAGCTGTTTAACGAGGATCCCGAAAAAAACACAATGTTTTCCATTCATATGTACGGAGCGGCGGGAAAAAGCGGCCGCGTTATAAAAACAAATCTGGAATATTCCGCGAAGCACAATCTTTGCGTTGCGGTGGGCGAGTTCGGTTTTAACCACAGCGACGGAGACGTGGACGAGGATTACATTATGGAATATTGCACCGAAAACGGCATAGGCTATTTGGGCTGGTCATGGAAAGGAAACGGCGGCGGAGTCGAGTATCTGGATATTGCGGAGGATTGGGAAGGTAATAAACTGTCGGAGGAATGGGGAGAAAAGCTGATAAACGGAGATAACGGTATAAAGGAAACATCGAAAATCTGTTCCGTTTATTAGGAGAAAAAACAAAACCGTGTTACGAAACCTTGTGGGATTCTTAACACGGTTTTTTTATTTGAGGGGATATTTTTTAATTCCTTTTATAAACGAACAGACCGATACCGCAAAAATAAATCCCAATATCAAGACGCTTGTTACCAACCCCTTTTTATACAAATCTCTGTTTTGACTGTAGACAAAATATAACAAAGTCTACAGTCAAAACAGAGTACACCCTAAACACTAATATCGGTTTAATACTGTTAACCAATTAAAAATTGGAAAAATGGTTTTTAATTGGTTAACAGTGTTTCGGGTGTAATAACCATTTTGACTATGATTTTATCCTGTGTCAAAATGGTTATTAGTATAAAAAGCTATTTTATCCACTTTTTAAACCGACGTAATATTCACAGCTTAAAAAGGGGTTTTATCCTAAGCGCTAATCTTTGATCATACGCATTATTACATTGATAAAAAATTAGCGTTAAAAAAGCGCTCCAAAGGTAAATACCTTGAAGCGCTCAATATTTAATATATTATTTACCCTTCATACTCGCTGAACTTGGGCGCGTTGGCGATAACCTCCGCCTCCAGATTGGAGGGCAGCTGTTCGTATCTGACAAATTCCATGGTAAATCCGCCCATACCTCTGGTCATTTGTCGTACAACGGTGGCAAAATCGCCCGTTTCAGCCATAGGCAGCTCGGCGGAAATCTCGGTGATTCCGCTGCCAACGGGGTTCATGCCGAGAACGGCGCCTCTGCGCTTATTGATAACGCCCATGATATCGCCGGTGTTGTCGTCGGGAACCATTATAGAAAGGCTCATAATAGGCTCAAGCAAGCAGGGGGAAGCCTGCTGCAGACCCGCCTTATACGCAATGTGTGCCGCCATCTTGAACGCCTGCTCCGAGCTGTCAACAGGATGATAGGAGCCGTCAAACAGAGTAGCCTTAAGACGTACCACGGGATATCCCGCCAGAACGCCGTGAGCAATGCTTTCCAGCAAGCCCTTTTCAACCGCAGGGAAGTAGTTCTTGGGGACGCTTCCGCCAACAACTCTTTCGGCAAATACCAGTTCGTCGGTGTCGCCGGGTTCAAATTCCATTTTAACGTGACCGTATTGTCCGTGACCGCCCGACTGCTTCTTGTGCTTTCCTTCAACGCTGACCTTCTTGCGGATTGTCTCACGATAAGCTATGATAGGCTGAGACAGCTCAACGTCAACACCAAACTTGGTCTTAAGCTTCTGTACGGAAACTTCTATATGCTGTTCGCCCATACCGCCTATAATGCGCTGATGGGTCTCATGATTGTGGTTGTAAGAAAGGGTAAGGTCTTCCTCCAGCAATCGCCTTAAGGCGGTGCCCAATTTGCCCTCGTCGCCCTTGTTTACCGCGGCTATCCCCTTGAAAAAGCAGGGCTGAGGAAACAGAATGGGAACATACTGACTTACGTTGGAGGGATCGCAAAGTGTGTCGTTTGTGTTGGCGTTAAGCTTTGTAACAACAACAATATCACCCGCACATGCTTCGGTCATTTCCTCCTGCTTCTTTCCCTTAAGAGTAAGAAGCTTGCCGGGCTTTTCGGATTCACCCGTTGTGGCGTTCACAATGGGTGAATTAACATTTAACCTACCCTGAACAACCTTTATAAAGCTCATTTTGCCTACAAACGGATCGGCAACCGTCTTGAATACAAAAGCGGAAAGAGGTTTGTCCTCCTCATACTTGATATACTCTTCCTTCTTGGGCTCTCCGGGACGCTCCGAAGCGCTGGGAAGCATATAAACTATGGTGTCCAACAGCATATCCACCGATGCCAGCGTATCGCCGGAACAGCATACCACGGGTGTTATTACACCCTGATCAATGCCGTCGTGAATACCCTTTACGATTTCTGCAAAAGTAAAGTCCTCGCCTTCGTTCTCGAAGTATCTCATCATTAAATCTTCGTCGGTTTCGGCAATAGCCTCGGCCATGGCGGCTCTTAAGCCTTTAAGGCGGTTTTCGGAGGCGGGCATTTCCACTTCCTTGCGCTTTCCGCCCTCGCTGTACTCATAAGCCTTCATTTCAAGAAGGTTTATGTAGCTCTCAACCTTGCCGTATTTATCGAAAGGAACAACTATCGGACAGATAGTAGGTCCGAAGTTGGTCTTAAGCTCTTCAAGACAGCGATAGAAGTTGGAGTTTTCCTCTTCCATTCTGGTGACAACGAACATACTTGCCTTTTTACGGCTCTTTGCCTCGTTATAAGCTTTGATGGTACCCACCTGAACGCCATCCTTAGCGGGCAGAGTGATTATCACACTCTCCGCGGCTCTTATACCCTCCAGCATTTCACCCACATAGTCAAACTGACCGGGCGTGTCGAGAATATTAATCTTTACATCCTTCCACTCGGCATATGCCAGAGCCGCATTAAGGGATATCTTTCGCTTGATCTCGTCGGGATCGAAGTCACAAACGGTGCTTCCGTCCGCCACCTTACCCATTCTGTCGAGTCCGCCGCTTACATACATCAAGCTTTCGGCGAGAGAGGTTTTGCCGCTTCCGCCGTGACCTGCCAACGCAATATTTCTTATGTTGTTACATTTATATGGTTTCATTCGCCAACCTCCGGAAAATAATTTAGCATTTAAGAAGTTATCCTTTATAATTACTTTTAAATACGTTGATATAATTATACTATAACTCAAAGAAAAAATCCAGTCTATTTTTGTATTTTTTTCATATCAAGCATAAAATAAACGGTTAGATTTTTGGCAACTTCTTACAAAAAAGCGTAAAAATTACAAAAAAATGCCAAATATTATGTAAAAATAAAACAAAATAATTTGTAAAAAATAAATAAAATTACAATACCGTAATTGATTTTTTTAGTTCAATGTGTTATTATATAAATAGCAAAAAACCATTAACCGAAAGGGGAAAAATCTATGGAAACACGTACCAAAGAAATCACCTATGCAAAAAACAAGAAGATAAAGCTCAGCGTTATTCCGGGGCATTTCGCCACTAACCACTCTCATGTAAATTATTATATCGACCTAAACAAAATGAAGCGCAAGCTTAAAAACGCCAAGGAAACGGCTGAAGTACTGGCAAGCATTTACAGCAATACACCCATTGATACGATAGTATGCCTTGAGGGCACGCAGATGATAGGAGCGTTTCTCGCCGAAGCCCTCAGCAGCGGCTCCAACCATTCTATCAATTACGACTCGGACATATGCGTAATCACACCCGAACTGGACAGCAACAATCAGATGATCTTCCGCGACGACACTCAGCCCATGATCTGGGGCAAGCGCGTTCTGCTGCTTATCTCCAGCGCTTCTACCGGCTGGACAATCGAAAGATCCATGAGCTGCCTCAGATATTACAGCGGCGAACTGGTAAGCGTTGCGGCTTTGTTCAGCGCCATTGATGAAGTTGCGGGCATCAAAATCAACTCCATCTTTACTCCGGAGGACGTTCCCGGCTATGAGAGCCATTCCCCCGCCGAGTGCCCAATGTGCAAGAACAAACAGAAAGTCGACGCGCTTATTAACGCTTTCGGTTACTCCAAAATATGAGGACAAGCATTAAGGCAACACCGCGCAAAGACCGCGCTGCGCGCTTTGCCGCGCATACGCTTGCAGCTTTTCCGTCATTTTTGACCAAAACTTCTTGAAATACGCCAGTATTCCTGTGTCGTTTTGGACAATCTGACGAAAAAGCTGACTGCGCGTCTGCACGACAATCTTTGTGCGGTATTGCCTTAAATAAATTTTTATTTTAAAATTTTAATTTTCGGAGGGACACTATGGCAAACAGATTTGTATTGAACGAAACCTCGTATTTCGGAGCCGGCGCACGTGAGAGTCTGGCTGAGGAAATCAAGACCCGCGGCTTTAAGAAGATATTTTTTGTTACGGACAAGGTGCTTCTGGAGTGCGGAGTTGCCAAAATGGTGACGGATGTAATGGAAAAAGCCGGGGTTGCTTACGATACTTACAGCGAAATCAAGGCTAATCCCACGGTTAAGAACGTTCAGGACGGCGTAAAGCTTTTTAAGGAATGCGGCGCCGACGCTCTTGTAGCGGTAGGAGGCGGTTCGGTTATGGATACCGCTAAGGGTATAGGTATAATCGTTGCCAATCCCGAATATTCCGACGTTGTATCTCTTGAGGGCGTTGCTCCCACAAAAAACAAGAGCATTCCCCTTATAGCGCTTCCCACCACATCGGGTACTGCGGCGGAGGTAACCATCAACTACGTTATCACCGACGAGGTCAACAAAAAGAAAATGGTTTGTGTCGATCCTCACGATATTCCCGTTGTGGCTATCGTTGACAGTGACCTTATGATGGGCATGCCGAAAGGTCTTTGCGCTTCCACGGGTATGGACGCTTTGACTCACGCGATTGAAGGTTACATAACACTCGGTGCATGGGAAATGTCGGATATGGTGGAGGTAAAGGCTATAGAGCTTATTCACGAAAGCCTTTACGACAGCGTAAACGGCGACCCCAAGGCAAGGGAGACAATGGCGCTTGCACAGTACATAGCGGGAATGGGATTTTCCAACGTGGGTCTTGGCATAGTTCATTCAATGGCGCACCCCTTGGGAGCTTTCTATGACACGCCTCACGGTGTTGCCAACGCCCTGCTTCTGCCCTACGTTCTGGAATACAATGCCGAAAGTTCGGCGAAGCCAAAGTTCAGAGGCATCGCGAAGGCAATGGGAATAAAGCACACTAAGAAGATGACCGACGATGAGTGCGTAAAGGCGGCAATCAACGCTATACGCGAGCTTTCCGTTTCCATCAATATTCCTCAGAAGCTGTCCGAGATCGGCGTTAAGGAAGAGGATCTCAAGGCGCTTTCCGAAGCTGCATACAACGATGTTTGCACGGGCGGAAATCCCAGACCCACTTCTCCCGAAGAGATTCTCGAAATTTATAAGAAGGCCTTTTAATTAAATTTTTGTTTTTTATATTTCGCATGACGTTTTGGCTTTGTGCGGAAATTTTTTTGGAATTATTAGGACTCAGAATATGCAGAATACCGCAATTTTATTTACTTTCGGCAAGGCTTTGTCGTGAAAGAAATATTATCGGGTCAGGAAAAAAATTCTCAGGAGAAATAAACAACAAATGAACAAAAAAATATTTGAAAAAAAGAAAAATCCGCTAAAGGTTCTGTTAATCATATTGATTGCTTTTATACTGATATTCTCGGCGGCCTCATTTATAATAGTCAAGGTCAATTTTGACGATGTGTTCGGAAGAACGACCCTTGACCCGCTGAGTTATTATTTAATGTATACCGATGCGGAGGATACATATGAGCGGGAAAAGATATCATTTATGTCGGGAGAAAACAGGCTTCAGGGGTATCTTTACGGCGGAGAAAACACCAAAGGACTGGTGGTTATCTGCCACGGTCTGGGCGGCGGAGCGGAAAATTATCTGGCTCAGACCCTGAGCTTTGTCGACGAGGGATATCAGGTTTTCGGCTACGACAACACCGGCTGCTACAACAGCGAGGGAGAAAGCTGTATTGGACTGGTGCAGTCGGTTAAAGACTTAGACGCCGCGCTTACCTTTATTGAAAGGGAAGAGCGTTTCAAAGGGCTTCCCGTTTATCTTTACGGACATAGCTGGGGCGGCTATGCGGTGACGGCCATATTCAATTATGATCACAACATTGCCGCTTCAGTAAGCGTTTCGGGCTTTAACAAGCCTATGCAAATGATTATTGAGTGGGCAAGAGGAATGATGGGCAGTTTCGCCTATGTGGAATACCCTTACATTTGGCTTTATCAAAAGACTGTATTCGGCGGAGATTTGGATATCACTGCGGTAAACGGAATCAACAATACCGACACACCCATAATGATAGTACACGGAACCGACGATCAGACCATAGGAATAGACGAATCCGCGATAATAGCCTATCGCGATACGATAACAAATCCGAACGTGGTTTATGAAATCCGAGAAAAAGAAAATCAAAACGGTCACAGCACTCTTTTCAGATCAGCGGAATCGGTTGCATATACGGAAAAGCTTGACAAGGAATATGACAAGCTGTATGAGGAGTATGACGGCAATATTCCCGAAGAAGCGGAAAAAGCGTTTTATGAAAAAATAGACAAATCCGTAACCGGCGGGCTTGATACGGAGCTTATGGAGGACATTTTTATGTTTTTCGATAAAGCCGCGAGCGCTTGATAAATATTTCCGATAAATCCTGATAAATTTTTCCGGAAAAGTGTTGACAAAGGAAAAATAATGTGCTAAAATATTTAAGCCGCATGTGTAGGGCTTTTTTAAGTGTGCGTTTTTAAGAAAAAAACAAAACTTGAAGCCGCACCGCCTTTTCCGAATAGGAATAGGGGAAACCTCCCCCAAAGAGAACCATTTTAAGCGTCTCTTTAACACAGCGAGTATATGAAAGAAGGTAATATATATGTACGCAGTAATTGAAACCGGCGGAAAGCAGTACCGTGTATCCGAGGGCGACGAAATTTTCGTTGAAAAGCTCGGAGTTGAAAGCGGAGAAGTTAATTTCGACAAGGTAGTAATGGTAGGAAGAACTGGAGATACTCTCATTGGCGCACCCTATGTGCCCGGTGCGGTAGTAAAAGCCTCTCTTATCAAGAACGGCAAGGGCAAGAAGGTTAACATTTTCACCTATAAGCCCAAGAAAAGCTCAAAAAGAGCAATGGGTCACAGACAGCCCTACAGCAAGGTAAAGATCGAATCCATTATAGCATAATGATAAAAGCCAACTTTTATCAAAAGAATGGCTTATATTGCGGTTTTATCATTTCGGGTCACGCAGGCGGAAGATACGGTCAAGACATTGTCTGCGCGGGCGTAAGCTCGGCGGTAATGCTTACGGCAAACACTCTGACGGATTTTCTTATGTGCGACTGCGATGTAAAGGTCGGAAATAACGTAACGGCACTCAAGCTGAACGATTATGAAAACAACCCCGACTGCCGCGCGCTTATATTCTCACTAAAGACCCATTTGCAGCTTCTGGCGGAGGATCATGGCGGTATAAGCGTAATTACCAGAAATATCTAAGGGGATTTCAGAAAGGAAGATTATCATGTTGAAATTAAATTTACAGTTTTTCGCTCATAAAAAAGGTATGGGTTCCACCAAGAACGGACGCGACAGCGAATCCAAAAGGCTCGGCGTTAAGCGCTTCGACGGCGAAGCAGTTCTGGCGGGCAACATAATTGTAAGACAGCGCGGCACAAAGATTCACCCCGGCAACAATGTAAAGAAGGGTTCCGACGATACCCTCTTCGCAATAATTGACGGTAAGGTAAAATTCGAGCGCCTTGATAAGGATCGCAAAAAGGTAAGCGTTTACGCTGACTAATGATAATTTGGGGCGGATTTTCCGCCCCTTTTAATTTGTTAATACGACACACTGCTTTTTTATGATCATTCCCTTCGTCTTTAAAAAGTATTTGAATAAATCCGTTTTCTCATGTTCTTTCAATCTTATCACATATTTGTTATTGCTGAAATTTGAGGTTTAAATGAAAATAGAAATAAACACATTAACACCGGAATTATTTTTAGAGCTGTATACGTCTGTAGGTTGGGAACCGCCATATGTTGAACAGATCAAAAAGGCGCTGGCAAATACCGTTGCTTCTTTTACCGCTTTTGACGGTTCGCAAGCTGTGGGAATGGCA
>Ga0137308_101679_pt1 | contig 19398 bp, 18 predicted proteins | sample Inofrocosms_June_FD_97181 | JGI IMG/M metagenome (GOLD analysis project Ga0137308, IMG submission 97181) | Mouse cecal microbial communities from Vienna, Austria - N-Acetylneuraminic and N-Acetylglucosamine D2O microcosms_June | ecosystem: Host-associated > Mammals > Digestive system > Large... | reverse complement strand
TGTAAAAACCAATAACAAGCATTACAATAAAGCCTACCAATTATGGTGGGCGGGTTTGTCATATAGCTTATTATCGGTATAAAGGGGAAGCCGGCTAATGCCGATTTCTTCCGATTCTTAAGAAAAATAGAGATACTCTGCGGAAATGATGCCGTTTAGCGCCGGCACATTCTGTGGGGTATCTCTATTTACAGTAAGAAAAGGTATGAAGACTATTAGTCTATATTCACACGATCCAGCACTGGATATCTTTTGCACCGGCATATTTTTCAAGATATTCCTTCCCATATTCCATTGCCCGCTCCAAATCTTGATTCTCTGAGAAGGAATAAATAAGCGTTAAGACCTCGGCTGCATCTGCCGTAATCATGGCGCGTTCAGAGTCGCTGGTGGAGCTTCCGATTGCCCCTTTGTTGTCCGCCAGCACAGGAAGCCCGTCGATCTTGATCTCATCCTTTCCGATCCCCTTATAAGTCTCACTGTCCCTGCCCACGCGGAAAACCAGTTCTTCCCCGATTTTGCCGGCGTCATAAGATCCGACTGAGAACCCGGACTGAATGGATATCAGGTTATTGACGTCAACTACCGTATTTACCTCGTAAAGTCCTTTCCCCTGACCAATCCTGCGTATCAGCGCTTCGGAGGAAACGCGGTAACGGCTGGGGTCTTTTCCGAACGCTTTGTATGCCTGACGGGATTCTCTGATATTGGGAATATCATTGATACCGTAGTCAAAAATTGCATCCTTAGCTTTTTTGAAAATGTCTTTCTTGAGAAATTTCCACAACTCTTCGTTCTTCTTTTCTACCTGGACCTTGTACTGAAAGCAGCCGACCCTTGTTGCGGGCCAGAGAGTCTTCATATCCTGGTCAATCTGTAAGTGTTTCATAGTACCGACTCCTTTTTTTGATTCTGTTTTACCAACGTCATCCGCTGTGTTTTTTGTTCAACCAACGGTATACTGTCTTTCTTATCATAAATGTTTTCCTTATGTTTTGCAACTTTGCAGCTAAAATATTGCATAATGTTCTTAAGTTTTTATAATAGACAATACGCTGGATATGGACCTGAGGAATTACGCAGAGGGTAAGGAATAGAGCTTAATAAAAAGGCTGTCCGGACAGCCTTTTGTGTTCTACGAGTGTTTCTGCAGGGCCTTGATAATGTCCAAAACACATTCTTTGGTATTGGGGGAGCAAGAATGCAGTTGGTGAAGAAGTTCATGGTCCAGTGCATCTGGAGCCTGGGAAGCTTTTGAGTATTCATCGGCTAGGATATAATCTACGGTCACATCCATGGTGTTGCATACATTAACCAGGGTCTGGAGAGAAATCTTCACACGGTTATTCTCAATATTGCTGATATGACTGGTGTTCACATCGGCCTTTTCAGCTATATATTCCTGGGTGAGTCCCTTAGATATGCGGGTTTCTCTGAGTTTTTTGCCAATTTTTTCAAAATCGATATCTTTCATGCTTCCTGCCCACCTTTCAAAAAAGAGAATTATTCTTGATTATAATATTATTATAGTTTCAGTATAATAATCTGTAGCTATAAATAGATTAGTTATACAGCGTTTCTGGATTGACGGATACAGGAACGAGATAGGTTGAAGTTTTGAGATATAGAAAATAAGATGTAATAGAGATTCTGCTGGAGTTGCGGCTTTTGGCAGGTTCAGACAAAGAAAGGAGGAGAAGAAAGAATGAAGGATAAGATACGAGAGATCTACAAAAACATTGTACAGAATTCGGATGAGATGAAGTTCCAGAGAGAAAGATTGGAAAAACAGATTGAAACATTGTTGGAGAAGGAGAGAAAGGAGATGGATATCACAGAGTATGAGAGATATCGGGATCAATATTATGAAATTACATTGCTGGCTGAGGAGAGCGGATTTATTCTCGGATTTCAATATGCGATGCAGTTGATTGCTGAATGCGGTTCAGGGGTCTAGTACATCATTGCGTTAATTTTCGAGTAATAAACACTTGCTTTTAGAGAGGCAAAGATGGAAAAAGCAGGAATATATTTTCTGGTTGTAATATTTATATAGTTGTAGTATAATGTCCTGTAGCTATAAAAATATTAGTTATAATACATAGCTTATGTTTTTAAAGGAGCGAAGGGCATGGATATAACACTATTTGAACACAACCGAATAGCCTATCAAAAAGTTCTGAGAATGTTAGAGGAGACAGGAAAGGCAGCGATCATCCATCCTACAGGAACGGGAAAGTCATTTATCGGATTCAAGCTATGCCAAGACTTCCAGGATAAAACAGTATGTTGGCTGTCGCCGTCAGAATATATATTTCGGACGCAGGTGGAGAATTTGGCGGCGGGCAGTCAGGTGTCAGCAGATAATGTGAAAGAGCCGTACCGTTCAACGGGAAATGGCGTGAGAGGTCTGGATAATGTTAGATTTTACACATATGCAAAGCTGATATCGATGACGGAATCAGAATTACAAAAGATCAAACCTGACTATATTGTGCTGGATGAGTTTCACCGATGCGGTGCAAAGGTCTGGGGGCAGGGAGTACGAAGAGTGCTAGATATGTATCCCGGCGCGCGGGTATTGGGATTATCTGCAACGGCAATCCGTTATCTGGACAACCAACGGGATATGTCGGATGAATTATTTGACGGAAATGTGGCCTCCGAGATGACTCTTGGGGAGGCAATCGTCCTTGGTATCCTGAATCCGCCCAAATATGTGCTGTCAGTTTACGCTTATCAGAAGAATCTGGAGAAATATCAAAAGAGGGTACAGACAGCGAAGAATAAGGCTGTCCGGGATGAGGGAGAGAAGCAGTTGGAGATGCTGCGCCGCGCGTTGGAGAAAGCGGACGGGCTGGATAAGATGTTCCATAAGCATATGAAAAACCAGACAGGGAAATATATTGTATTCTGTGCCAATTATGAACATATGACAGAGATGGTAGAGAAGGCGCCCGAATGGTTTGGGCAAATGGATTCGGATCCGCATATTTATACGGCTTATTCTGATGATCCTATGACGAACCAGGCATTTGCTGATTTTAAGGCGGATGTTAGTGAGCATCTGAAATTACTGTACTGCATTGACATGCTCAATGAGGGGGTCCATGTAGAGGATATTGACGGTGTGATCCTGCTCCGGCCGACAGTGTCGCCCATCATTTACAAACAACAAATTGGGCGGGCATTGTCGGCAAGTAAGAAGCAGGACGCAGTTATCTTTGATATCGCATTGAATATAGAGAATCTATATAGTATTGGGACGATCGAGGAGGAGATGCAGATTGCCGCATCGTATTATCATTTTCTAAATAGAGAAGAGGAGATCGTACATGAACATTTTGAAGTGATCGGCGAGGTGCAGGATTGCATTGCGTTATTTGAGAAATTAGAAGATACACTGACTGCGAATTGGGATCTGATGTATCAGTATGCAAAAAAATATTACCAAAAACATAAGAATCTGCAAGTGCCGGTTCGTTATCAGACGGAGGAGGGCTACGGTCTTGGACGATGGCTGCTGACACAGAGGAAGGTGCGCGCGGGAGAAAAATACGGTGTGCTTGGCACCGATCGGATACGGAAGCTGGATCAGATCGGAATGGTCTGGGGAAGTTACAGAGATCTTTCCTGGGAACGTTATTTTGCGGAAGCGCGTAATTATTATGAAGAACACGGAGACTTGAATACCAATGTCAATGATGTGACGGAATCGGGGATTCGGCTTGGCGCATGGATCTGTCAGCTTCGGACTTACCGTAAGAGCGGAATCCAGAAGGCATATCTGACGGAAAAAAGGATCCGGGCGCTGAACGGGATAGGGATGATCTGGGATGTGCCGGATTATCTGTGGGAAGAGAACTTCGCGGAATGTCTGCAATACTACCGGACGCACGGGAATCTGGATGTTCCAAATGCTTACTGTTCTCCGAAGGGACTTAAGATCGGCGGATGGATCCGCAGGCAGCGGTTGCTTCGGAAAGGGAAGACCAACGGGGCGAAGCTCACACAAGAACAGATTGCACGGCTTGACAGTATCGGCATGGTCTGGAAGACGAAGCCGGAGCAATTGTGGGAGAAGGGCTATGCGGAGGCGGCAGCTTATTATGAAGCATACGGGAATCTGAATGTGCCGGTATCCTATGTAAGTCCGTCCGGGTATAAGCTTGGAAGCTGGATAGCGGACAGGCGGGAGAAGGGGAAGGAGAAGCATTCTAAGGAACAGCAGCGGCGGTTGGATAAGCTTGGAATGATCTGGGTGAAGCCGGATCCATGGGAAGTGCGGTATCGGCTTGCACAGGAGTATTATGAGGCTCATGGGAACCTGAATATTCCCTCGAAATATCGGGCGGAAGGCGTATGGCTTGCAAAATGGGTGAATGAGCAGAAGCAGATATATGCAGGGAAGCGGAAGGGAAAGGCGCTGAGGGAAGACCAGGTGCTAAGGCTTACGGAGATTGGGATCGATTGGGAACTGCGGAAAAGTCAATATGCCGGAGGTGTCTTGGAAGATTTGGGAAGAGTTAAGAAATATAAGGAAGCGGTGTAAGGATGTAGATGCTGATATACCTGGGAAATGAATTGGTGAAGGAGAGTTGAGTGTGAGAGGAGATATTTATTGATGGAAGGGTATCAGGAAGTTAATGAAATTAATCTGATCGATCTGATGCTTTATTGCTTGAAGCGGTGGAGATGGATTGTTGTATGTATGATATTTCTGGCGATTGTGGCAGGAGTCTATAAATATCAGGCAACGATTACAGATAACCAATTTAAGAGAGAACAACAGGTACGGCAGAGTGTGATGGAATCAGTTGAAGACAAGACAGAAGAAGAGGCAGAAGCGGAGAATGAGCCAATTGTATTTGAAGATCCAGTTACATCGGCGGTTACATTTGCTGTCGTTGGAATGGTTGGCGGAGTGTGTATTATGTGTCTGATCTTTTGTCTGAGCTATGTTATGGGTGGAAAATTGCAAGATATAAGTAATTTTCAACGCAAATTTGGCGTACCGCTTTTGGGAGTAATCCGAAAAAGAGATGCAAGGAAGAAGATATTTGGATTTGTAGATCGATGGATTTGCCGGCTGGAAGAAGGACCTTGTGCGAAAATTCCGAGAAATGAACAGATAAAGATTGCAGCGGTTAATGTTCAGAATGCAATTTGCAAAAATCCAGATAAATTAGTAAAGAGAGTTATGCTTGCGGGGACTGTGGCAAGTAGTGATGTGATAGAGATATGTGAAGAATTAGTAGAAGAGATAGAGAATGTTACATTTTCGCCTTATAGACAGGTGGTGTTCCACGCGGCAGCGCTTAAGAAGATGGAGTATTATGAAGGGATTCTCTTTATTGAGAGACAAGGGGAATCTTACGAGAAATTAATCAGGCAGGAGATGGATCTGGCATTGGATAGAGAAGTGAGGGTGTTGGGAGCCATAGTGTGTTAATTTGTTTATCTGTGATGATGTATTGGTATGATGATAACCTATTTGACGAAGTAAAAGGAGTAAAGTTATGGTTTCTGCTGAAAAAAATAAGATTGCAAAAAGAGTCATTCCATTCAGCCCGCCTGATATTTCTGAACAGGAAATCAAAGAAGTTACAGAAACGATGAAATCAGGGTGGATTACAACAGGTCCGCGGACGAAGGAACTTGAAAAAAGGTTGGCAGAATTCTGCCATACTTCAAAAGTGGTTTGTCTAAATTCGGCTACCGCGGCGGAAGAATTGAATGTTAGAATCTGTGGGATAGGAGAAGGGGATGAAGTAATCGTTCCTGCATATACATATACGGCATCTGCTTCGGCTGCGATTCATTGCGGAGCTTCTGTAAAATTTGTTGATATCCAAAAGGGAGGCTCTAAAGATACCAATATGCCAGAGATGGACTATGACAAGGTTGCAGAAGCGATAACAAACAGAACGAAAGCCATTGTGGCTGTAGATTTGGGTGGAATTATTGCAGATTATGACAAGCTATATAAGATTGCAGAGGCGAAGAAGGCTCTCTTTATTCCGGGTGGCAATACTGATTTGGGGAGACGGATTCAGACTGCATTAGGCCGTATCTTAATCTTTTCTGATGCTTCCCATGCATTGGGAGCGATGAAAAATGGAAAGAGGGCTGGAGAACTTGCAGATTTTACAGATTTTTCTTTTCATGCTGTAAAGAATTTTACTACTGCAGAAGGCGGGGCTTCTACATGGAGAGATATTCCGGGAATCGATAACGAAGAAATTTATCATCAGTATCAGCTATACAGCTTGCATGGACAGAACAAAGATGCATTAACGAAAAATCAGTTGGGGTCATGGGAATATGATATCCAGGGAACCTGGTATAAGTGTAACATGACAGACATTATGGCTGCTATAGGCCTGTGTCAGTTAGACCGTTATCCCGAACTCCTGGAGAGAAGAAAAGAAATCATTAGTAAATATGATGCTATGTGCGATGAACTTGGAGTAATGCATCTTGTTCATTATATGAAGAATAGTATGTCTTCCGGGCATCTGTATCTGACGAGGATTCCGGGGATAAGTGATGAGATGAGAAGAGAAATCATTGTAGAATTGGCAAAGTATGGTGTGAATACAAATGTGCATTATAAACCTCTTCCAATGATGACGGCATATAAAGAATTGGGATGGGATATCAGAGATTTTCCGAACGCTTACGATTACTACAGGAATCTGATCACATTGCCGCTCCATACGCTTCTAAAAGATGAAGATGTTGAGTATGTGATCCACAACTACAAAAAAGTAATTAGAAGATATATTTAGGAAGGTGCCATCGTGAGATTTAGAAAATGGGACAATCTTCCTGAATTTATGAAATGTGATGAAGTGAGGATGTACTATGACATTCTTGCAAAGAAAAAGTTGTCAATTATAGTTAAAAGAATTTTTGATGTGGTTATGGCTGTTGCTTTGCTTGTGATCCTTGTAATTCCTATGTTGGTCATAGCAATCATGATTAAGTTAGATTCATCTGGACCGGTATTCTATCGGCAGGAGCGGGTAACAGCTTATGGAAAAAAGTTTAAGATTCATAAGTTTCGGACAATGGTAAATAATGCTGACAAGATTGGGGCGTCAGTTACAGTAAATGGAGACGTAAGAATTACTAAAATGGGAAGAAGGATTCGCAATCTTCGCATAGATGAAATCCCTCAGCTTATAGATGTGATAAGTGGTGATATGTCTTTTGTTGGTACACGCCCAGAGGCAGTGAAATATGTAGAGAAATATAAGCCTGAATATAATGCGACACTTTTGATGCCTGCAGGAATAACTTCGGAGGCAAGTATTAGATATAAAGATGAGGATAAGCTGTTGAATACGATGTATGATGCGGATTGGGTCTATGTAGAACAAGTGTTGCCAGAAAAGATGAAATGGAACTTAAATTCTATTGAACGGTTTTCGATTTTGAGAGAAATATTGACTATTTCCAGGACCGTAAGTGCCATTTTAGGAAAGGAATATGATTAGATGAGCGATGTCAGGATATTTGAACTGGGCAAAGATAGTGACAAGGCGCGAACGATTGCCAGACTGCATATAGTTGCATTTCCTGGTTTCTTTCTTACACAGCTCGGCGAGTCTTTTCTTACTGCATTATATCAAGGATACATAGAAGATGATAATTCTGGTGTAATTATTGCTGAGAGTATAAAGAACAGACAGATATTGGGGTTTGCAGCATATTCAAAGGATTATTCAGGATTCTATTCTGAATTAAAGAAGAATCATCTTGTCAAGTTTGCATTATGTTCGTTAGGCGTTATCATTAAACATCCATCGTTTATAAGAAGATTATTAGGTGCGTTTAAGAAATCAGATGAAGTTAGAAGAGCAGAGAGATATGTGGAATTGGCTTCAATAGGAGTATGTTCAAATGCACAGGGAAAAGGAATCGGCGGTCAGCTTGTAGATTATCTGGTTTCCGTTACTAATTTTAATGAATATGAATATATAAGCCTTGAAACAGATACGAACGATAACGAGACGGCAAATCATTTTTATCAGAAGAGAGGATTTAAAATTGCTAGAAAATATGTAACTCCCGAAGGCAGGATGATGAACGAGTATCGATACAGACGGGAGGCAGATTAAATGAAAAAAATTGCAATAGTTACTTTGGCAGTTGCATTTGAGGGAGAAAAAGGATATTCAAGATTTCGATTTTTGGCAAATTTGTTAAGTCAATATTATAGAGTTGATCTGATCACAAGTACATTTCAGCATTGGGAGAAAAAACAGCGTGATGTAAGTGCTGTTTCGAAGATAAATTCAAAATTTAATATTGAATTAGCTTATGAACCAGGATACAAAAAGAATGTTGATATCAGGAGATTCTTTAGCCATAGAATTGCTGTAAAGAATATTATTAAGATTCTTGAAAAAAGGGACTATGATTTGGTTTATTGCATTATCCCTGATAACAATATGGCTGCAGCCGTGGGGCAGTTTGCAAAGAAAAAGGGAATTAAATACATAGTAGATATTGAAGACTTATGGCCAGAAGCTATGGAAATGGTAATGCATCTTCCTGAAATCCTTAATCGAATGCTATTTTATTCTTTTCGAAAGGATGCTAAAACAGCTTATGAGTGTGCAGATGCTTTCGTAGGAACATCTGATGAATATAGGGATGTTCCAAAGCAAAAGTATGGAATTGAAGGGAAACAGGCAGTAACCGTCTATGTTGGATGTGACTTGAGTGATTTTGATAATGGTGCAAAAGAATTTGAAAATAAGATTGATAAGCCAGATGAAGAATTCTGGGTTACATATGCTGGCAATCTTGGATCAAGCTATGATATCCCGACATTAATAAAAGCGGCACAGAAATTGCATGATGATTATCCGAAGATAATGATAAAAATATTGGGCGGAGGACCATTAGAAGAAGAATTTAAGAATATAGCAAAAGCAAAACCATGCAATGTAGAATTTGTCGGTTATATACCATATAGAAAAATGGCGGCATATCTGGTGAAATCGGATGTTCTTGTTAACTCGTTTGTTAGAAAGGCTCCGCAGAGTATTGTAACTAAGATAGGAGATTATTTGGCGGCTGGCAGGCCTATGATCAACACATTGACCAGTCCTGAATTCAGAAAAAAGGTAGAGATGGACGGATTTGGAGTGAATGTAGAGGCTGAAGATGTATATAGTCTTGTTAATGTAATAAAAAGATTAAATGTAGAAAAAGACCACAATGATTTAATGGGGGGAAGAGCACGAGAAATTGCAGAAAGCCAATTTGATAGAAAATATTCCTATCAGGGTATAAGGAAATTGATAGAACAATTATTATGAGAGTCAAATTAGGGGATCCAAATGCGGAGTGAGTGAACAATGGTAATTCGATTAAAAAGAGCAGAATACAAATACGAAAACAAATTAGCACTTTACATGAATATAATGATGATAATAGATATAATAAGACGTTGCTTTAATTTATTTGATCTTTCATTTGTGTACGATACAGAGGTTCAAGCTATGCTATATATTTGTTTGTTTGCATCTATGTTCATCAGAAAGTATCGGGATGATAAAAAGTTGCTCAATGTAATCGCAGCAGGTCTGTTATCAGTAGGTTTGTTTTTTTATGGATTTATAATGGAACCGCAGGTAAGTAGCATATTTGTTATCAGCATAATAAATTATTTTACTTTGGTATTTGGAACTTGTATATTTGTCAAAGAAATTAAAAATACGAAAGTATTTATAGATTGCAGTACAAAATATATTTATTTTTGTTTGCTATACAGTATTATTGTGATATTAACACAATCAAAACAGGATTTTTCTCCATATAGTATGACATTTTCATTTAACTGCTTTTTTCCATTAGGACTATCTTTGATTCTTGGATTTTTTGGAAAAAAGAGGATTAATATAGTTTATGCAATTATTATATTAGGAGTAAATATGGCTATTGGATCAAGAAGTATTGTTATTTATACATTTATGATAGCGGTGGGTATTTACTTATATCTTTCTAGAAATAAATATTATGCTCTGAAATTGATTTTTGGAATTTTTGCTGTCTATTTTGTTTTTGATTACAAAAATATAACTTCTTGGGTGGGAACATATTTATTGAATTTCTTTCCCAATTCTAGAACTATAGAACTTCTTTCAAATGGAAAGATTTTTGTTTTGTCGGGAAGAGAAAAATATTTTGATATAATTGGGACTTCTTTAAGTGAAAATCCATTTGTGATTCATGGATTATTAACAGATAGAATAATAATAGGAAATTCTATTGGTCATACGACTTATATTACGGAATATCCGCACAATATATTTTTAGAAGTTTTTTATCAACATGGGATAATATTGGGATTGCTTTTTTTTATTGTATTGCTTTTTGTAGTTATAAAATCAATCATAGTTGCAATCAAGCTACGGGATAGAGGTAAGTGGGATATTGCATTGATGATTATTGCTGTCTCTTTTGCAGCTAGTCAGTTGCTTGTGTCTAATTCATATATTATTTCAATGTCTTTTGGTTTGTTGGTTGGCACATCGTTGTGTTTGATAAATCACGGAAAGGAACGGTCATTTTGAAGTAATGAGGGATAGGAAGGTTAGTTGTGTTGTCATCACACATAATAGGCTGAAATTGTTAAAAAGAGCTGTTGAAAGTGTAATGAAACAGACATATTCAAATATTGAACTTGTTGTAGTTGATGACGCTTCGTCCGATGGGACGCAGGAATATGGTAAAAAACTTAAAAAGTGTGGATATAAGTATATTTATATTCCGCCAGAAGAAAGCAAGGGCGGAAATTATGCTAGGAATTGTGGTATTCATGCCTGTACTGGAGATTTTGTTGCTTTTCTGGATGACGATGATTATTGGATACCTGAAAAAACAGAGAAGCAGGTTGCATATTTTTGTGAACATCCAAATGTTGGAATGGTTTATTCAGGATGGGTAGTGGATTACGGTAATGTGGTATTAAATTATAAACGGATTCCAAATAAAAATTATCACGGAGATATTGTTGAAAAACAGTTATATATTTCCCCGTTTACAAGCACAATTACAATGATGGTAAGAAAAGATATTCTTGATCAGATAAACGGCTTTGATGAGAATCTAAAATATTGGCAAGAATATGAGCTTGTTCTAAGGATTATTCAAGTTACTACTGTTGGTTTTGTAAAGAGGGCACTGTCTGTTGCTAATCGTGATCGAAATATAAAAAGATTAACCAGTCAATTTGATGATTGGAATACTGCGGTTAATTATATTAATGACAAGCATAAAGAGCTTTTTGCCAGGCTGAGCACTGAAAACGGACGTAAGCGGGAAGAATATTATTATAGAGAAGCTGCATACAGAGTATCAATGTGCGGAGATATAAAAAGAATGAAGGAATATTATTATAAAGCATATATGATTAATCCCAAATTTGAATATTTAATTCGATACAAATTTGGTATTTCTAAAAATCATACTGTCTTAATTGAATCGCTGATAATGAAAGTTCTGTATTGGAAAACAAAAATATTTTATAAATGAGGCATTATTATGAATACTATCTTAATACTTGTTCCGCGATTCGGGGTTGGTGGAATATCTAAAGTGGGTACATTTTTGGCTAATACATTTTCTACAGAGTATCGAACTATTTTGGTTTCACTGGTTTCAGATAAAATGTCAGCTATGCTTTCAAATGAAGTGATAAGAGAGACGTTAAGCTATAACTTTGATGATCCATCTATAAATAGATGGATAAAAGAAATGCAGAAAGTAAGAACTGTTATAAGACTTAGGTATTTGATAAAGAAACACAATGTAGATGTGATATGTACTCTGGGTTTGGATTTGGGGAAAATTGCAAATATCGCTGGGAAGGGACTTAAGTGTAAATATCTTACATCGGAACGTGGAAATCCTTATAGATATAGCCCAAAACAAAAGGAGAAGTATGATCGAATAGTATCTAATGCCGATGTAGTGATTTTTCAAACAATAATGGCACAGAAAGCATTTTTGAATTGCGGTATAGAAAGGAAATCATATATAATCCAGAATCCGGCAATTGGAAGGAATAGCATCAATTATGAAAAGGCATTCCACAACATATTTGATCGGGAGAAGAGAATAGTCTATTGTGGAAGGCTGTCGAAGGAAAAGAATATTGATATGTTGATTAAAGCATATCACAAGTTGAAAAACCATGAATATAAGTTAATGATTTACGGTAATGGATACGAGTATGAACACTTATTAGGACTGATACAAAAGTATAAATTATCTAATTGCGTAAACATAGTAACAGATTGTAACGATGTTTTTTCAATAGAATATAATAGTGAAATCTTTGTCCTTACTTCTAATGAAGAAGGGATGCCTAATGCGCTAATTGAAGCAATGATGTGTGGAATGACGTGTATTGTCACAGATTGTCCTCCTGGTGGATGCCGTGAACTACTTGAAGATGGTAAAAGAGGGATTCTTGTACCTGTAAATGATGTAGATAAACTTACAGATTCATTGCAATTGGTGATCAGCAATCGGAGACTGTCAGAAGAACTAGGAAACAGAGCCAAGGATATAAGTATTACAAATTCAATTGATGTAATCCAGGAAAAGTGGAAGAACATTATTAGGGGTCTTGTTTAATGAGAATAGTAAGTAAGGTGTTTTATTATATTAGATATCGTTTGGGATGGTTTCATACACTTCAAAATTTTCCTAAAGGTGAAAGTAAGGATTCTGTGCTGAAACTTGATGTATATAGTAAGAAAACAGTTGCACTTATCCCTCACGCAGATGATGAAATAATAGGATTGGGTACTTTATTATCAAATGATAAATCAATTGAACTTGTTTATTTTGGATATCTTGGAACCAATTATACTGATGAGAATTACAAGGTTCGAATTAATGAGTTTAAAGAATATTGCTCTTTCTCAAATATTAAATACAGCATTTATGATTCAAACAGTATAGAGAAAATTAAGGATGCTAAAATCATACTGTTGCCGTCATTAGTGGATTGGCATGAAGAACATAGGAAGTTGAATTTTTTACTTAAGGATATATGTAGTGCCCATGGATTGCATCCGCAAATTGTATGGTACAACATTAGTGTATATTGTTCTGTAACCAATAAAGTAAGATATATCTTTCAGGAACGTAAAGAACAAAGAAAAAAATATCGTGATTTTAAGAGAATCTATGTTTCTCAGAACAGTTTGCCGATTTTGAGATTTAAGATAAAAGAACGGCTGTATGGCAGGGAAGTTAATAGATATAGTGCTGAAAAGTTCTTATATTTTAACTTTGACGAGTGGTTAATGGTGGTTGATCGATTTGAAAAGAATCATTTTGAAGATGGATTTACAGAGATTAAGAAAAATCTTAATGACCTCCAGAAAGTAGATAAAATATCAAAAAGAATCTATTGTTCGATTTTAGGGTAGAAGTTATATGAAACGTAAGTTATTAGCAAGGAATACTGTAACATCAGTAATTTACCAAATGTTTTCAGTTTTATGCGGATTTGTTTTGCCGAGGATGATTCTTTCTGCTTTTGGTTCGCAGACAAATGGACTTGTGAGTTCAATTACTCAATTTATACAAGTTATTAATTTGTTTGATTTGGGAATTACAAGCGTTATTGTTTACAACTTATATAAACCGTTGGCATTACATGATAATCAAAGACTGAGTGAGGTTGTTTCGTCTGCTGATAGTTTTTTTGAAAAAATAGGTATTGCTTTAATTGGATATGTTATTGTACTTGCTATTGCATATCCAGTTTTTATTGATTCCGGATTTGACTATACATTCGTAGTGTTTCTTGTATTAATAATGGGGATTAATGCATTTGGACAATACTATTTTGGGGTTGTGAATCGCTTAATCCTTATTGCTGATCAAAATAATTATATTCCTTACATTACACAAACTCTTACAGTAGTATGTAACACGGTCTTATGTTATGTAGTTATAAAATTAGGAGGATCTATTCATGCAGTAAAATTTATAACATCGATTATATATCTTGTTCGTCCTATAATTTATGCGTTATGTGTTAAAAAGAAGTATTCAATTAACAGGCAGATGATAACAGATGGGAAAGTGCTTGATCAAAAGTGGAATGGTATAGCTCAGCATATATCATCTGTAATTCTAGATAGCACAGACACAATTGTATTAACTTTGTTTTCTACTCTGACTAATGTCTCGATTTACAATATTTATTTCCTTGTTATCATAGGAATTAAAGGATTTATAACTTCGCTGACGGGTGGAGTTAATTCACTTCTTGGCAATTTATGGGCTGAAAATAGAAAAGAGTCGTTCGTAAAAACATTTCAGATGTTTGAATGGGGAATGAGTATGATAACAGTAATATGTTTTGGTTGTGTAGGAGTTATGCTAGTTCCTTTTGTCAGTATATATACAAAAGATATTAACGATGCAAATTACATACAACCAGTGTTTGCAGTGTTTATCTGTCTTGCGTATTCACTATATAGTTTGAGAGTTCCTTATAGTTCTGTAGTATTGCAAATTGGACATTATAAACAGACACAGATCAGTTACGTGATTTCTGTAATTATTAATTTAGGAGTGTCAATTCTTTGTGTTAATAAATTAGGTCTTGTGGGTGTTGCAGTTGGTACGTTTGTGGCTTTATTGTACCACACTTTATATTTTCAATATTATGTTTATAAAAAAGTGCTTAAACTTAAAGTAAAGAGAGTTTTCAAATTGTACTTTGTAATGACTTTGAGTATTGTTTCGGGTTATATTGTTCATTTGTTTTATACTCCAACTTCAAGTAATATTATAGAGTTTATTCTGGCATGTATTGCTGAAGGTATTATATGGACGGTTGTTGCTCTGATTTTGAATTCGATATTTTACAAAAAGAATGTGTTATCGATTTACTCAAAGCTAGGCGTATTATTATGACTTTATATTAAGGAAAGGAAGATATACATATGAATCTTTATGAAAAACTGATAAATAAAGAAGAGAAACTGGCACTTGTTGGACTGGGATATGTTGGAATGCCTATTGCAGTAGCATTTGCTAAGAAAATTGATGTTATTGGTTATGATTTGAATGATCATAAAATTAATTTATATAAGAAAGGTATAGATCCTACAAAAGAAGTTGGTAATGATGTTATCAGTAAAACAACTGTAGAATTTACAGCGGATAAAACGAAGCTGCGTGAGGCCAAATTTCATATTGTAGCAGTGCCGACACCTGTTAATGATGACCATACGCCGGATTTAACACCTGTTAAAGCAGCGGCTCAGATTCTTGGGCGTAATTTGGCTAAGGGGTCGGTTGTTGTTTTTGAATCAACTGTTTATCCGGGCGTGACAGAGGATGTTTGTATGCCCATTCTCGAGAGGGAGTCTGGGCTCAAATGTGGAAAGGATTTTAAGATAGGTTATAGTCCAGAACGTATTAATCCTGGTGATAAAGTTCATCGTTTGGAAACTATTAAGAAAATTGTTTCTGGTATGGATGATGAAACGCTTGATTGTGTGGCTAGAGTGTATGAGTTGGTTGTCGAAGCTGGCGTACATAGAGCAGAAAGCATTAGAGTCGCTGAAGCTGCAAAGGTCATAGAAAATAGTCAGCGTGATATCAATATAGCATTCATGAATGAACTTTCTATTATCTTTAATAAAATGGGAATCGATACCAAGTCTGTTCTTGAAGCTGCTAGCACTAAGTGGAACTTTCTAAAGTTTTATCCAGGACTTGTTGGTGGACATTGTATTGGTGTTGATCCATATTATCTGACCTATAAAGCGGAGATGATGGGCTATCATAGCCAGATTATTCTGGCTGGTCGTCGTATTAATGATGATATGGGGAAGTACTGTGCAGAAAACTGTGTGAAATATTTAATTGCAGCAGATAAAACGGTTAAAGGAGCTAAGGTTGCTATCCTCGGTTTTGCTTTTAAAGAGAATTGTCCTGATACCAGAAATACAAAGATTATCGATATAGTGAGAGAATTGAATGAATACGGGATTACTCCTATGGTTGCAGATATTGAGGCTGATGCAGAAGAGGCACGGAGATTGTATGGTGTTGAGTTTGTAGATTTGAATGAGATCAAGGATATAGATGCGGTCATCCTTGCTGTTGCCCATGCTAAGTTCAGTAATTTTACAATGGCTGATATAGATAAGTTTTTCGGATCTGGCAAGAAGATTCTGCTTGATTTGAAAGGATTGTTGAACCGCAAGGAGTACGAAGCAGCTGGATATAGTTATTGGAGATTATAGATGATGGAGTGACGGAAAATATTCTTTTTCAGATAATGAAAATGTTGGAGGATAAGTAATGGGGTATCAAAATATAACTTTCCCTGATGACAGTATGTTCTTGGTAACAGGTGGAGCAGGGTTTATTGGTTCGAATCTCTGTGAGGCAATTTTGAAGTTGGGATATAAGGTACGATGTTTGGATAATCTTTCTACAGGAAAACAGTCAAATATTGATATATTCATAGACAAGTCTAATTACGAATTCATTAAAGGTGATATTAAGAATCTGGATATTTGTTTGAAAGCTTGTGAAGGTGTTGATTATGTACTTAACCAAGCCGCTTGGGGCAGTGTACCAAGATCAATAGAAATGCCTTTGTTTTACTGTGCTAACAACATCACAGGTACGCTGAACATGTTGGAGGCAGCACGTCAAAGTGGAGTAAAGAAATTTGTATATGCATCGAGTAGCAGTGTCTACGGCGATGAACCGAATTTACCCAAAAAAGAAGGGAAAGAGGGAAATCTTCTATCTCCTTATGCTGTAAGTAAGCGTGCTGATGAAGAATGGGCGAAGCAATACACAATACATTATGGATTGAATACATATGGTCTTAGATATTTTAACGTATTCGGTAGAAGGCAAGATCCTGATGGAGTATATGCCGCGGTTATTCCTAAGTTTATTCGTCAACTCCTACGAGGTGAAAGTCCTACTATTAATGGTGATGGCCGTCAAAGTCGAGATTTTACATATATTGAAAATGTTATTGAGGCAAATTTAAAAGCCTGTATGGCAGAAAGAGAAGCTGCGGGACAAGTATATAATATTGCCTATGGTGGGCGTGAATACTTGCTGGATATCTATTATAGTCTTACAAATGCTCTTGGTGTAGATATTGAACCAAATTTTGGACCTGATCGTGCTGGCGATATCAAGCACAGTAATGCTGATATCAGCAAGGCGAAAGAATTATTGGGTTACAATCCGGAATGGAGTTTTGAGCGTGGTATTAAGGCCGCTATTAAGTGGTATAAAGAGAATTTGTGTGAAAGATGATTGAATGGTTTCTAAAACAGGAAGGCATATACTTTGAACCCATGATTGTTTTGATAGTGGTGTGAAAATGCTTCTTAATGACAAAGGTTTGCTCGATAGAAAAGCATATAAATCTGTAGGGTATGAGCACTCTCGGAAATTCAATAGAGAAGGTGTTAGTCAAAAATTGTGTTGGTCTTGCTAGGTGTCCAAATCTTTGGACATCTAAAGTAGTATAATATGATTATCTAAATGAAATATGAGGTGATAATCATATGAAAAATAAAATGAACACACTATTTGATTATATCAGAACCGTATGCGATTCTGACTTAGATCGAATCCTCAACTTTGCAAAGGGTATTCTTTCTGCTAATCAGAACCTGTCTGCCAGACCTAAATGCCCATACTGCCAGAGTTCAAAAATTATCAAGTACGGTCATGCTTGACAAAGAACCTGTTCTTCTTTCCGGCATCACTGAGTTGGGTGAAAAATTTGTGCTTGATTGCTATAAAGGGAAACCGGTTCCAAAAGAAGTGGACCGCGTTGCCTGCAAGCATGGAGCCAAGGCCAAAAACGAAGAATCTCAAGTGAATATATCGCAATCTGCACCGGTATCCAGCGTGATAGCAAGGCAATTGCAGAAACGATAAACCGTGCAGAAGTAATTGTCCATCGCAGAATCCAGGCACATATCCGTGGTGGAAACAGCCAGCATATGTGTTTCGAGCTCATGGAAAGTAACAAGGAAATTGACCGAATCATGCCGCCTTGCGCTGGTAAAACGCAGAAGTAGCGGGATGTCTGTCCTAAGCTTAGTGTTATAACAGGGTAACTGGAACAAGGTGTAGCCAAAGTAATATTTTTCCAGGTCGCTGTCCCAGCCCCAGGAAGCTTTAATTTGCTGAATTCTGCACATTAAGGCATCAAATAAAATGTTTCTCAACACCTTGGTATGAGGCCGGATTCCATGGAAGGCAGGACAGCTGCATGATAGAAGAAGCGCTGCAGTTGCCTCTCAAAGTTAAAAGGAAGATTCTTTCCGACCATGAGCCGTTTTTCGATAGCTTCTGTGATTTTGGGCTTTGTCTTCTGTGCTTTCTGTTTTTTTCCTTTGGGAATATCCGGCTCTTTGTTGTTCCAGGAAGCCGGAAGCAGTTTGTCCCGCGCATATAAGCACGTTGGCGGTGTAGTCCAGAGCCTGTTCATGAAGTCAAAATAAGAACCGAGGGGAGGCAGGGAATCCTTAGTGCAGCCGATGAGGGCAGCAAGGAGGCGGTCGTGTTTGAGCCTGTTCACCCAAAGGGTAAGGGATAGCTTGGTCAAACCTTCTGAATATAGAAGGAAGAAAAGGATAAATGACCTTAAAATTTGGGGCAGGTTTTTAGTGGGCCTGCCAGTGTTGGAGTAAAAGGGCAAAAGGAACTCCATTGCCTTATCGGTATTGAAAAGCCGGAGTTTCTGCCATGCTTTCCAAAGCTCCGTATGGAGGAATGCAAAAAAGAAGAACATGAAAAAAGAGCGGAAATTCGGGCTTAAAGAGTTTCCGAGATCGCTCGGTATGTATATTGGAGGTTGTAATGGGAATTATGAATAAAGTGAAAACAGTAATAAAGCATCCGCATATACTGTTGGAGTGGCTCGTTAGGCAGCCTGGCATCCGCAATATTGTTTCTGACAAAATTGCAATTAGCGTGTTGTACAGATGCCGATTTCATAGAAAGATGGATTGGAAGAATCCTAAATCTATAAATGAAAAATTTCTTTGGCTTACTGTTTTTGATAGAAATCCATTATATTCTATTCTTGTTGACAAATATGAGGCAAAGCAATGGATGTCTAAAAAATTGGAACAAGGTCGCTATAGCTTGGAGCATATTATACCGACCATTAATATATATAATAGTTTTGATTCAATCGATTTTGAAAAACTTCCTGATTCTTTTGTGTTGAAAACAACACATGACAGTGGAACAGTAAAAGTAATAAATTCTAAAGATGACATCACGAAGAACTCAAAAGAGTCAATGAAGAAACAATTTAACAGGAGTTTAAAGAGAAATTACTATTGG
>Ga0137308_101678_pt1 | contig 19404 bp, 17 predicted proteins | sample Inofrocosms_June_FD_97181 | JGI IMG/M metagenome (GOLD analysis project Ga0137308, IMG submission 97181) | Mouse cecal microbial communities from Vienna, Austria - N-Acetylneuraminic and N-Acetylglucosamine D2O microcosms_June | ecosystem: Host-associated > Mammals > Digestive system > Large... | reverse complement strand
CGTATGAGGACATAAAAGCCGGAGATATCCTGCGGGTAAGCAATGATGCCCATACCGTGATCGTGCTGGAGGTGAACGAGGCGGGTGTGGTTGTTGCCGAGGGAAATATCAGCACCGGAGACCACAAGGGCAAAGTCCATTGGGGACGGGCGATCTCCAGAGAAGAGGTGATGAAAACCGCCAGCCATTATATCACCCGCTATCCGGAGGGTTATATTCCGCCGGATGATCCGGATGCCAATGTATCGATTGCAGGCGGACCGCTTGACGGAGGGCTTGGCTGGAATCTGACGAAAGCAGGCACACTGACCGTCTCCGGCAGCGGGGCTATGCCGGATTTTGCAGGTGCGGGGGAGCAGCCGTGGAGCAGTAAGGCAGGACAGATCCGGAAGATTATTATCGGAGACGGCGTTACCAGCGTCGGTTCCTGTGCTTTCTGGAATTGTGAGGCTCTCAGCGTGGAAATTTCCGGCACCGTGGCAACCATTGGCAGCAGTGCCTTCCGCGGATCTTCGCTTATCTCCGCGGTGATTCCCGCCGGTGTGAGAACCATCAGCGACAGCGCTTTTCGTGAGTGTGAAAATCTTAGTTCGGTTACGGTCCGCGAAGGGGTGGAAACGATTGAGCAGAATGTGTTCCGTGCCTGCTCAAGTCTCGCTTCTATAGCGCTGCCGGCAAGTATCGGGGAGGTGGGCGCCGGTGCGTTTATGGAATGTACAGTAATGAAAAGCGTGACATTTGCGTCCGGCAGTAAGCAGGTAAAGTTAGGCGATAATATATTTACACGGTGTTATGAACTGACAGATGTAACATTGCACGCCGGTATAGACTGTATCGGTAAGGGGATGTTTTTAGATTGTATAATGCTTGAGAGAGTGGAGATTCCGCAGGGAGCGGAAAGCATCGGAGAAAGGGCATTTGCTTCCTGTTCCCGTTTGACGGATGTCGTAATTCCGGACAGCGTAACGACAATAGGAACAGCCGCATTTTCAAAATGTCCCCTGACCGATATATACTTTACCGGTACCGAGGCGCAGTGGAACAGTATAGCAAAATTAGGGGATACGGTATCTGCGGTGTCAAAAGCGACGATACATTATAACTACATCCCGCCCCGGCCTGATACCGGCGGGAACGGCAGCAATGGAACATCGTCATCATCATCGTCATCTGCCGGAAATACCGGCAAAAAGGACGGAAAAACATGGGAGCCTGCGACGTCCGATGAGATAAAACGGTATGCCTGTATGGGAAAAGAAGAGGTTCACTATATCCAGCCGAAAGACAATGCCTGTCAGATCGTTATAGAAAATGCAATGCAGGGACCCTTGTGTTTTGAAGCTTTTGAGGCACTGCTCGGGGATTATACGATCGGAAGGACTTATAATATTTACGAGCCTTCTGATATCTCCTACAGCATGGAGGAGAAAATACAGTTTACAATAGAAATTCCCTCAGCCATTTATAAGGACGACAGGGAATATAAGATGATCTGCGTTACGGAAGGCGGACTGCCGGTTATGTATGATGATTTAGACACTGATCCTGAAACGGTCACGATCAAAACAGATAAGTTCTATGCGTATGCACTGGTTTACAGACAGAAACAAAACCGGTAAATGTATCCGGCACAGTCCGGTACAGCGATGGATACAAAGGGCCGTTTTGCACAGAAAAAGAGGGGGTTTCCGGAAGAATCTCTCTTTTTTGAATTGTGAATAGAAAAAAGGATATAGATGTGGTAGAATATCTAAGGTGTCCGGGTGCCGGACGGAGGAAAAGAAGTGAAAATTCGGCCGGAAGACGGACGAATGAAACGACACGGGGAGGAAAGCGATGCAATCAGAAAAACAGAAGAAGAGAACCGGTTTTATTATAGGAGGCGGAATTGTGCTGGCGGCGTTTCTTCTGATATCGATAGTATGGCTGATGCAAGGCGCAAAAATAGGTACAGGCGTGGTTGCCTGCTTGACGGAAAAGGCGGGGATGGAGACTTCGGAGGTTTTGCACAGATTCCTGAGTCAGACGGCTTTGGCAACGGCAGTGATGCTTCTGGTGTTTTTGCTGTTGGTTTATCAGTCCAGAAAGAATGCAAGGATTCTCCTGGAACAGGAAAAAGCGGACAATGACCGGTTCAGGGCGGCTATCGCCCAGATTGAGCGGGAGCGGACCGCGATGGAAAATATTCAGGCGGCTTTAGGTTCGGGACCATGGAGTATGGATTTTAACGAACGCGCGGAGATCGTCTCCTGTATCTGGACCGATATGTTTCGGAAGATGCTTGGATACAAGAGTGAAGAGGACTTTCCGAACAGACTGGAATCCTGGTCGGATCTGCTGCACGAAGAGGATAAAGCGTATGTGATGAAGGAATACTGGGATACGGTAAGGGATTACAGCGGAGAGGAGACCTATGATGTGAGATACCGCCTTCTCACTAAAAATGAGGGTGGAGATGGTTCCATGCAGCCGGCAGGCTCTCCAGAAGGGAAGACGGTTCCCCGGTCACTTTTGTAGGCTTTTTTATAGATATTGATGACGAGAAGAAGATGGAGGCGCGGCTGGAGGCGCAGAGGGCGGATCTTGAGGATGCGCTGGCTGCGGCGCAGCACGCCAACAGGGCGAAAACCACGTTCCTCAACAATATGTCCCATGATATCCGGACTCCGATGAATGCTATTATCGGGTTTACGTCGCTTGCCGCCGCGCATATCGACAATACGGAGCAGGTGAAGGATTATCTGACGAAGATCGCCACATCCAGCAATCATCTGCTGAGCCTGATCAATGATGTGCTGGATATGAGCCGCATCGAAAGCGGAAAGGTAAAGATCGAGGAAAAGGAGTGTTCCATTCCGGAGATCCTGCATGACTTAAAGACCATTGTTCAGGCGGATATCATGTCTAAGCAGCTGGATTTCTATATTGATACGGTGGATGTGATAAACGAACATGTTATGTGTGACAGGCTCAGGCTGAACCAGATTTTACTGAATCTGCTGAGCAATGCCATGAAATTTACAAAGCCGGGCGGCATGGTAAGCGTTCGGATTCTGCAGAAGAGAAACGCGCCGGAAGGCTATGCCGATTATGAATTTCAGGTAAAGGATACCGGAATCGGAATGAGCCCGGAGTTTTTGAAGAATGTTTTTGAACCCTTTGAGCGGGAGAGGACAAGTACGATCAGCGGAATACAGGGAACCGGGCTCGGGATGGCAATCACCAGAAACATTGTGGATATGATGGGCGGCAGCGTTTCTGTGGAGAGCGAGGTGGGAAAAGGGAGCACGTTTACGGTATCTTTGCAGTTTAAGACCTGTTCCGGCCCGGTAAGACAGGAGACGATTCCGGAACTGCTGGGGCTTCGGGCGCTTGTGGCGGACGATGATTTCAATACCTGTTCCAGTGTGACAAAGATGCTGTCTGATATCGGCATGCGCCCGGACTGGACCACATCCGGCAAGGAGGCGGTGCTTCGGGTAAAGCTTGCCGGAGAGCAGAATGACGAGTATGCCGTGTATATTATAGACTGGCTTATGCCGGATATGAACGGCGTGGAAGTGGTGAGGCGGATTCGCGGACTGATCGGGGAAAAGACGCCTATCATTATCCTGACTGCCTATGATTGGGCGGATATAGAAGAAGAGGCAAGAAAAGCGGGCGTCACGGCTTTCTGTTCCAAGCCGATCTTTTTATCGGAACTCAGGGAGGTGCTGGAGTCGCCGTTTGCAGTCAAAAATCAGGAGGAAGTTCCGCAGGAGACGATTTCTTTTGAGAGAAAGAAGATTCTGCTGGTGGAGGATAACGAACTGAATCAGGAGATCGCAGTGGAGATCCTGAAGGAAGCCGGTTTTTCCGTTGATGTTGCGGATGACGGCGTTGTTGCGGTAGAGCGGATGAAAACGGCGGAACAGGGGCAGTATGATCTGATCCTGATGGATATCCAGATGCCGGTCATGGACGGTTATGAAGCGACAAGACAGATCAGGGCGCTGGAGAATCCGGATATTGCCTGTATCCCGATCCTTGCCATGACTGCCAACGCTTTTCAGGAAGATAAAAAAGCGGCGATAGAAGCGGGGATGGACGGCCATATCGCAAAGCCCATCGATGTTTCCAAACTGTTTGGGATATTGGGAGAAATAATCAGGCCTGCAGGATGCTGAGCGGGATTTTGCCGGAAATAGCTGCCGGCTTTCCGGCATAGGGGTACATAATGTGCGGCATCGGAAAGCCTTCTGTTTATTATTTCAGATAGTTCACTGCTAAAATGGCGCATCCGAGGACTGCCAGCACGATGCCTGTCACCCGGTTTAAGGTGACGGCGCTTGCCTTGTTGGCAAATCTGGCGGCGATCCTTGCCCAGAGCAGGGTGGATATCACGCAGAATAACAGGCAGAGCATATCCGGCATACCGCCGATGGCAAAGTGGCTGATGGCGCCGGTCAGGGCGGTAAAAGTCATAATAAACACGCTGGTGCCTACGGCGGTCTTTAATTCGTAGCCTAAGACGCCGGTCAGGATCAGAAGCATCATCATACCGCCGCCTGCGCCGACAAAGCCGCAGATAAAACCGACAAGGATACCGCAGATAACAGACTGGAGGATGCGCTTTTTGGCGCTGACAGCCTGCATGGATTCCTTTGTTGTCATAACCGGTTTTACGATAAATTTAATACCCAGCAGCAGTGTCATAAAGACGGAAAAGCTGCCCATGGTGGTATTCGGTACAAGGCTTGCGATAAAGCTTCCGGCCAGTGTAAACAGCAGGACAAATATCATCATGACAATGCCGTTTTTGATGTCAAGGTTTTTATTTTTTCTGTAGGTATAGGCGCTGACGGCGCTTGCCAGTACGTCGCTCGCAAGGGCGATGCCGACGGCTTCATAGGCCGGAAGCCCTAAAAAGGTGATCAGCATCGGGCTGATCACGGCGGCGGCGCTCATACCCGCAAATCCCGTGCCGAGTCCTGCGCCTATCCCTGCGATAAAACATATGATAAACTGAAACATTATTCTGCCCCCTTCAAATATAGATTGATATTCTGCCGCATGCGGTCGGTATAGTGCCACATGTTTTCCGTTTCCTCTTCGGAAAATCCGTTCAGCATGATCCCGAGAAATTTTTTCTGTGCCGCCTGTCCGTCACGGATGATCTTTGCTGCCGCGCCGCATATCTTCAAGTGGGCTGTCTTCCGGTTATGGCCAGCGTATTCTTTTCTGAGAAACCCATTTTCCTCCAGCAGTCTGATGGAAGATGATACCTGGGATTTTGCCAGATACCGGATCTCGATGATATCCGTTGCGGTATCATAACAGGGGTTATTGGCTAAAAAAAGCAGGATGTCAAGTTCCATCCGGGTGAGTTTATAAGCGGTACAGACTTCCTCGATGCATCTGGCATAGAGGGTTTTGAGTGCGTTCTGGTGTTCCCAGGGGTTTAATGGAATCATAGGTTGTCCTCACTGTTGTTTTGTTCTTTTTAGAACTATTTTACCCAGAAAAGGAGATTTGTCAAGAGCTTATAAAAGTTATTTTTGAACAAAGGATATTCAAACAAAGCTGTTCTTGCTGAGAAGAGGAAAAGACGATATAATGAAATTATTACAGATTTAGGATGTAACTTATTTTTCTAAAAGATAAAAGTTTGCTTGTTTTTGTTACTTATATATGATAATTTAGTATTATAAAATAAAGCGTATAATGAATGTATACAATTATTGATTGGTTGCAGAATAAAAAGGAGTGCCCAAAGATGACACGAGTAAAACAAACAAAACAGCAATATGTATATGAATACATCCGTAGCCGTATTATCAATAATGAACTGACACCCGGTACGATTATTACAGAGGATTCTGCCTGCAATACATTAAATGTCAGTAGAACTCCGGTTAGAGAAGCTATTCGGCGCCTTACAAGTGAAGGTTTGCTTGTAGTCACTCCCGGGATAGGGCTTACGGTTCCAAGTATCGGACTGGAGGACCTGATTGAAATATATGATATTCGAGAAGCGCTTGAGTCACTTGCCGTACGTCTTTTTATTGGAAGATCTACACCTGCTGTTATTGAAAAACTTTCTGATATTATGAAAGATCAAGAAAGAGCTGTAGAAATCGGTGATACCAATGAATTTATGAGGTTGGACATGATTTTTCATAGGCAGATTGATACAGTAGCCGGAAATAAGCGTTTAAGTTCTTTGCTGGATTCTATATATGAACAGATCAGCAGGCTCGCATTTATTAATCAGGATGATCCTCATATTCTTGATATCGCTATACCTGTACATAAAAAGTTGATGAAATATATTATTAGCGGAGATAAGGAGAATGCGGTTTTAGCCATTCAGGAGCATATCCGTACACTCCGAAAATATTATCTGACAAAATATTTTGATCTTTGAATTTAAAAGGAGAACTGTTAAACTGTTAATTATCATTTGAAAAGGACCTTCGGTAAATATCATATTTACCGAAGGCTTTTTGTAAAAGAATAAGTTATCCAATCACCACATTCAGTCCGATAGCTGCCAATCGTTTTTTGGGAGATTCCGGAATTCTTCCGTCTGTGATAAGAAAATCGATTTCTGATATTTCAGCGAAGGTAGTGAATGCTGTTTGATTAAATTTACTGTAATCAATGAGGCCAATTACCTGATCGGATACGTCCATAATTGTTTTTTTAACATCGGCTTCTTCGGAAGAAAAGACCATCAGACCACGTTGTAAATCGAAAGCGCTGGCACCTATAAAGCATTTATGTGCGTGGTAACGCTTTAACATTTCAATGGCATCTTTTCCGACATAAGTATAGCCGAATTTTCTTCTGAGTTTACCACCGGTACAAAAGATAGTTACTTTTTCGTTTGGAAGCAGAAGTTCAACAATTACAGGATCATTTGTAATGACGATCACTTCTTTGTCGAGTATTTTTGCCAGTTCCTGTGCGGTGGATCCGGAATCAATAATGATAATATCCCCGTCATGGATGAAAGAAAGAGCAGATTTTGCTATCTCTTTTTTTTCGAGGATATGACTTTCTTTTCTAGAGGGAGCGGGGTATACAGCATTAGTTTCTTTTTTTAGTGTTGCACCACCATGAACGCGGGTTGCAATATTCATTTCTACCAGATCAGACAGGTCTTGTCGAATTGTCTGGGGAGATACATTCAACATAGAGCTTAATTGGAGTACCTCAACATTTCCTTTTGATTCCAATAAATTTGTAATTTCTTCTAGTCTTTTTGCTTTCATAAAAAATTTCCTTCTTTGTATATAATAAGTTGAAGAATCTCAGCAAATTATCATGCCTTATGACAGTTGCCGATATGATTAATACATTTTATCACATTTGAAATATTAATTCAATGAAAAGTAAAAAAAAGAAAAAAAACGAAAGCGGATTGATTAGTTAGTAATTAAAAAATATCCGGCTTTCTGTTTGCATTTCTTGATTGTAACTAAAAATAAATTGTAAAAGACGAAATTCGCAATAAAATGAAAAAAATAAATAAAAAAAGAAAGAAAAATGTTGACAAACGAAAAATAATGAAATATTATATAGTATAAGATTCAAAATAAAGTGAATCAGAAAAATAATAAAAATTGGGAGGCGAAGAAAAAATGAAGAAAAAATTAGTGGCAATTTTCATGGCAGCTGTTATGGTGACCGCTATGCTTGCCGGATGTGGCAGTTCTGTGTCCGATGAAACCGCGGGTAATACATCTCAGACGCCGGAAACAGCAGAACAGGCAGAGGAACCCAAAGAAAAGGAATCATCCGAAGCGGAATCACAAGAGGCGACAAACGGCGAAACATATTTGATCAAATATGCAACGGTTCGCAGTGCAGAGCATGGTGTTGAAAAACTGGTTCAGGAGTACTTTGATACACTAACAGAAAAATCCGGCGGCAGACTTCAGTTTGAATGTTACTTTGATGGAAGCGTCGGTTCAGCAAGAGAAATTGCAGAGGCCTGTGCAGCAGGGACCATTGATGCTTATTGGGGAGGTTCAGGAGATCTTAGTATTTATGCACCTGTCGCGGAGATTTTAACGAATCCGCCGTTTGTTTATAAAGATGCAGAACATGCAGAGAGGGTGCTGGATACTGTTTGGGATGACGTAGTTGTTTTGATCAATCAGGCAGACCTTATGCCATTGTATCATTCCTATCAGGGAACACGTCAGCTGATTTCCAGAGATCCTGTTAATTCTTTGGCAGATTTGAAAGGGGTCAAGAAACGTACTGTTAATTCAGAGTATTTTATGGGATTATTTGCTGCATTAGGAGCTGAGCCGCAGGCAATTGATTTAAGTGAGCTTTACACAGCACTTCAGACTGGTGTCTGCGATGCGGGCGGTGGTGACCTGGATATGATCTATGATAAGGCATGGTATGAGGTGATTAATAATATTACAATGTACAATGCGATCTGTGTGCAGGGGATTCCTGTTATGAATCTTGATAAATTCAATTCTCTTCCGGAAGATATTCAGGAGCTGATGATTGAGGAAGGAAAGGTTATGGCACAGAGGGGCACAGAGGAAGTTTCCGCTTCCGAGCAGGCTTCTCTTAAGAAATTGGAGGAGGCAGGCTGTAATATTATTTATCTGGAAGATGATGTACGGGATGAATTCAAAGAGGCAGTTGCTGAATATGCGAAAGAATATGCGGCGTCTTTGGGAGATGATGTTCTTACGGTTTATGAAAAGATGATTGCGGTAGAATAGGTAAATTATTTCCGGACGGGTGTTGCCGTCCGGAAATATATAAGTTGGGGGTGCTTTAAAGTGATTGTTTTAAATGTATTTCGTAAGGCAGAAAGATTGGTTATGTATATTGCCTATACAGTACTTGTTGTGGCAACGCTGATTGGCATTATAACAAGGATCGTTCCAGGTTTCAAAAATATTGTATGGGGGATGGAAGCAAGCCGGTTTTGCATGGTATGGCTTGTTATGCTGATCAATTCGGTAAATATCAAGGAAAGAGATGAGATTGTCATAGAAGTACTGATTACCAGGGTTCCTGATAAAGTGCGGAGGATTATGGCAATCATTTCGGATATGCTTGTTATCGCTTTTTTGATCATTATGTTCTGGTTTGGATTGAAAGTCTGTATAACGAATAAAAATCAGATGACTGCATCGTTGGGAATTACGATGAATTATGTATATGCATGTATGCCATTGGGAGCGTTTTGCATGCTTCTTGAAAAAGTGATCGTTTTTATACAGGATGTGAAATCCAAAACAGCGATTAAAACAATGAGTGAGGAGGTGATTGATAGGCTATGAGTAATTCAATACTGATTCTTATCATGTTTGTGATAATGTTGGTTATGATTTTTATTGGTGTTCCAGTGGCCTTTTCTGTTGGGATTTCCGCAGTGATCGGATTGATGGCAAGCGGTATTTCTTTGGCACAGTTGATCACGAAAATGTTTGGCGGTGTGGATTCCTTTACTGTACTGGCAATACCATTCTATATCCTTGTCGGATCAGTTATGAATCATGGGTCATTGACGGAAAAACTGGTGAAATTTGCGGACAGCCTTGTGGGGCATGTGAAAGGTGGGCTGGCACATGTGAACGTTCTTGCCAGTATGTTTTTTGCAGGGATTTCAGGAAGCTCTACGGCAGATTCGGCATCCATTGGCTCTATGCTTGTTCCTTCTATGGTGCAGGAAGGATATGATGTGAAATTTTCAGCCGCGATCACAGCGGCATCTTCATCCATTGGACCGATCATTCCGCCCAGTATTATGTTGGTATTGTACGGTTCCCTGACAGGGGTTTCTGTAGGAAAATTGTTCCTCGGAGGCGTGGGTCCCGGTATTTTGCTTGGACTGATGCAGATGGGCTGGACGATGGTCATTATTAAAAAGGTGTATCATCCGAAGGATGGAGTGATAAAGAAAAAGTTTTCTATAAAAAATGTATGGAAGTCCTTGATTTATTCGTTTCCGGTTTTGATTATTCCGCTGATTATCTGTGCCAGTATTGTTGGTGGGATCTGTACCGCAACGGAAGCGGGGGTTTTGGCTGCGGCTTATGCGATTATCATCAGTCTGTTTTTTTATAAGACAATTACCATTAAACAGATGCCGGCCATTTTACTGGATGCGGCAAAATCTACAGGTATCGTATTATTTTTGATGTCTACGGCAGCAGTGTTTGGAAATGTGCTTACCTTTTTACATTTTCCGAAAATGTGTGTGTCATTTTTGCAGGGAATTACGACAAATCCGACATTGATGTTGCTGATTGTTATTGCATTCTTGTTTATGTTGGGATTTTTTATTGATGGGACAGCTATTATGATCATGTTTGTACCGGTACTTTTGGAAATCGCAAACACAATGGGATATGATCCGGTCTTTTTCGGAGTGATTGTAACAGTCTCTATTTTGATAGGAGGAATTACACCGCCAGTAGGTGTACTGTTGTTTGTAAACGCAAAAATAGCCAAGATTTCAATGGATGATATGATAAGCGGCATTTGGCCTTTTGTAGTGGTAATGGTGTTGATGGTTCTTATTTGTGCTTTTTGCCCAACAATTATTACATTTGTTCCCAATTTATTGATGGGATAAGACTTGGGGAACGCTGATATGAGAAAAGAAAATTTGATATTGAGGAGATGGAAAAATGCAGAGAGAATATCCGAAAGAAAAGTTGCTGGATGTATATCGTCATATGGTGCAGACGAGAATATTTGAGCGGGAATGTGAAACATTAAATAAGAATAAGGAAATTTTGGGGAGTATTCATGGCAGTATGGGGGAAGAAGCTACATCAGTTGGTCTGGCGGCAGTTCTTCGTAAGGATGATTTGCTGGCACCGTCTTACCGGGATCCGGGTGCGCTGTTTATGAAAGGGCTGACAACGCTTGATCTGGTGGGCATGCTTTTTGCAAAAGAATGCGGAAAAACGAAGGGACGTACCAGAGTGCTTCATGTAGGTGATTTTTCAAAAAATATCTACCCGCCAAATCCGATTCTGGGGGCTTCTCAGGTGATTGCAAATGGAGCAGCGCTCAGTTTCAAAATGGATAAAACCGACCGTGTTGTATTAAATATTATCGGGGATGGTGCATCCAATGAAGGGGCGGTTCATGAAGCGATGAATTTTGCGGCGGCGAAAGAATTACCGATCGTATTTGCTGTTGAGAATAACAGATATGCCTGGTCAACGCCTTTTGAGAAAAACTTTAAGATTCATTCTTTTGTGGAAAGGGCGATTGGTTATGGAATGCCGGGATTCATTTGTGACGGATATGATGTGATTGATGTCATGGATACGGTGAGTGATGCGATAGATCATGCAAGATTGGGGAAAGGACCTGCGCTTGTTGAATGCCGTACATATCGCTGGTCCGGACATTCCGGAAATGATAAAAATGTTTACCGCCCTCAGAGTGAAATCTTGCGTTTTAGGCAGAATGATCCGATCAAAAGGCTGGGCGACTATATGACGGCAGCAAATATCTGTATGGAACAGGAACTTCAGGATATTTGGGACAGTGTGGAAAAAGAAGTACAGGATGCCATTGAATTTAGTAAAGCAGCACCTTATCCCGATCCCGATGAATTTTTCCGGATGGATACGATGATGGCTGTTAATTGATCGGGAAAGGAGAAGTTATGAGTGTTTTAACATATGCGGAAGCTTTAAGGGCTTCCATGAGAGAAGAATTAAAGAGAGATGAAAATGTATATTTGATAGGAGAGGATATCGGCGCTTACGGTGGATGCTATGGTGTGACAGCCGGATTGGTTGATGAATTTGGGGAAGAAAGGGTAATGGACACTCCTATATCTGAGCTGGCGATTGTCGGCGCGGCAGTGGGCTCTGCAATGCAGGGGAAACGGCCTGTTGTAGAAATTATGTATGCTGATTTTTTGACAGTGGCATCAGACCAGATTATTAATCAGGCATGTAAGATGCGTTATATTCTTGGAAAAGAAGTAAAGGTGCCGTTGGTGGTAAGAACTTCTTATGGAGGCGGGGGACGTTATTCCTTTAATCATTCACAGAGTCCGGAAGCTTTGTTTTTAAATGCCCCTGGGCTGACAATTATGATGCCGTCTACTCCTGCGGATGCGAAGGGAATGATGACAGCAGCGATTCGTTCCGATAATCCGGTGCTACTATTTGAACAAAAATATTTATATAAGACATTAAAGGGAGAAGTGCCGGAAGGAGAGTATATTGTACCGATCGGAAAAGGAGATATCAAAAGGAAGGGAGAAGATGTAACTGTTGTAGCAACAGGCTGGATGGTTCATAGGGCGCTGGAAGCAGCAGGGAATCTGGAAAAAGAAGGTATCAGTATAGAGGTTGTTGATCCGAGAACACTGAAACCGTTGGATGAAGAACTTATCTTAAATTCTGTAGCGAAAACAGGCAGACTGATTACAATGCATGAAGCCAGTCTGACAGGAGGATTTGGCGCGGAAGTGTGTGCCATTGTGACAGAAAAGGCATTTGACTGTTTGAAGAAACCTGTAAAAAGGCTTGCGGCACCTGATTTGATCATTCCGTTTTCACCGAATCTGGAAGATCTGTATTATCCGGGGGTAAAAGATCTGGAAAATGCAGTGCATAAAATGATGCAATAACCACATGAGGAAAATGAGAAAGGAGTTATTCATGGAAAGACCTTTAAAAGGAATAAAAGTGCTTGATTTATCCCGTGTGTTAGCAGGACCGCATTGTGCCATGATCCTGGGGGATCTTGGGGCGGATGTTCTCAAAATAGAAAAGCCAAAAGACGGGGATATGTCAAGAGGCAATGATCCAAAGTATAAAGGGCTCAGCACATATTTTATGGCACATAACCGGAATAAAAAGAGCATTACTTTGAATTTCAGGGAGCCCGCAGCAAAAGAAATTTTTTTGAAAATGGTGAAATCAGCTGATGTAGTAGTAGAAAACTATCGTGCAGGAACAATGGAAAATATGGGGTTAGGTTATGATGTACTTTCTTCGGTAAATCCCAGAATCATTCTTGCTAGAATTTCCGGTTTTGGGCAAAGCGGCCCTTACTCTAAGCGAACCTGTTTTGACGGAGCGGCGCAGTCTATGAGCGGCTTTGTGGAAATTACCGGTGAGCTGGGCAGTTCTCCCTATATGGCGGGGACTTATGTGATAGATTACACAAGTGCCCTGTATTCAGTGATCGGAATTCTTGGTGCGTTGAGGGAGGCAGAACGAACGGGACTGGGACAGATTGTTGATACTGCTCTTTTGGATTGTGCATTTTCTCTTCTTCATACTGCTGTGCCGGATTATAAGATATTTGGGGAGGAGATGACGAGAAACGGAAATAATGACCGATATATGTGGCCTGCTAATATCTATCCGGCGATGAATGGCCGTTGGGTGTATATTCATGCGGGTATGGAAAACTGCTATAAAGCGATGATGGAAACAATTGGCCACCCGGAAGTTTTAGAGGATAAGAAGCATGGTGCAACAAGGCAGGCGCGTTCTTCTGCGGAAGGAAAAATATATAATGATGCGCTGATTCAGGCATGGACAATTACGAAAACGGCAGAAGAGATCGTGGATATTCTGGCCCCACTGGGGATTCCCTGTGCGAAAGTAAACCGAATCAGTGAAGTCATGGAAGATCCGCAGTTAAAACATCGGAATATGATAGCATCTTTTCCTTTGAAGGATGGAACCGAGGGAGCAGTTGCCGGAAGTGTGCTCCACCTTTCCGGGTCGGAGTTTCAGGTTATGCTCCCGCCACCAGAACTTGGAGAACACACAGCGGAAATTCTGAAAGATATGGGATATGATGATACGAAGATAAGAGAATGGAGAGATCAGGGGGTTATCTGATGGAATGCTGATCATAAAATCTTGAACAGAAATGGAGGTATTTAAATATGAAGAGTAAACTGATTGCATTGGAAGATGCTGTAAAACTTGTTCCTTCCGGCAGTTCTATTGCTTTTGGAGGAAGTATTTTACGACGGCAGCCTATGGCTTTTGTTCGTGAAATGATACGACAGGGCAAGAAGGATCTGACGATTTATGGTTATCCCTGCGGACTTGCAACGGATACACTGGCAGGGGTTGGGGCAGTAAAAAGAGTAGAGGCAGTTTATACGGGGTTATTTCAGTTTGGTATGTCTTACAATTTCAGACGGGCAGTGGAAAACGGCGAACTGGAGATCAAAGATTATCCGGAAGTGGCACAGGCAGCAAGATATCAGGCGGCGGCCATGAATATTGATTTTATTGTGACCAAAGATCTTTTGGGAACCGGTATGGCTAAATATAATCCGGAGGATATTGTGGAAATGACAAGTCCTTTTACCGGTGAAAAGTATCATGCGGTTAAAGCTATTAAACCGGACTTTACAGTTTTGCATGAATATGTTGCAGATGAATACGGCAATGTACAGTGGCCGGATCATAGAGATGCAGATGATCTGGATATGCTGTTTGCCAAGGGTTCTAAACGTTTAATAGTTACGGTGGAAAAGATCGTTCCGCATAACCAGATTACAAGCCGTCCCAATATGACATTTATCCCTCATAGCTGGGTGGAGGCGGTAGTGGAAGTGCCGTTTGGAACTCATCCTGCGCCTTGTGATGCGTTTTATGATGAAGATGATGACCATATGGCATTGTATCAGAAGCTGGCAAAAGAAGGAACCTGGTATGAGGAGTATGCGAAGAAGTTTATCTATGGGACAAAAGATCATTGGGAGTATCTGGATAAGGCAATGTCAGCTTCCCATATGGCAAAATTGATTGTCCGGTAAAGGAGGGAAAAGATGGCTTATTATACAATGAATGAATTAATGGCTGTGGCAGCCTCAAAAGAGTTACGGGATGAAGAACTTGGATTTATCGGAGTGGGCACAGATGGAAGGGCTTACACAATGGCCGTTGGTATTCCTATGATTGCAGCCAGACTGGCGCAGATGTCTCACGCACCAAATTTTACAATTTTTTGGAATAATCTTCTCAGTCCGAAACTGGATGAGATTCCGCCTTATTTGACACAGGACTATTTGACAAAGTGGCCCTGCGCGTTTCAGCCGGTTACCTGCGAAGATAAAAATGAGATGCTTGCGAATGGCCGTTTTGATGTCAGCTTTGATTCGGCTTCCCAGATTGATCAGTATGGAAATATGAATATTACGGCAATCGGAGATTATAAAAAACCGAAAGTGCGCTTAGTGGGCTGTCTGGCTCAACCAGATCATTTTGCTTTTGTAAAACGTCCGATCATCCTGACAGATCTGAAGAAGAGAACTTTTGTAGAAAAAGTAGATTTTATAACCAGTGTAGGTTATCTGGATGGCAAAGACAGCCGTGTGAAGGCAGGATTGAAACCCTATGGTCCCTGGAAAGTCATTACGGATAAATGTATTTTGAACTTTGAAAATGAGGAAAGAAAGATGCAGTTGGAATCCGTTCATCCTGGCATAACGCTGGAAGAAGTGCTTGATAATATGGGATTCAGACCTGTGATTCCCGAAGTAATAAAAACAACCGAAGAACCGACAAAAGAACAGGTGAAGGCGATCAGGGAGATTATAGACCCAAATCATAGCCTGCTTCGTGCATAGTAAATAAATATATTAACTTGGGCCTTTTAAAGGGAGAGAAAACAGATGAAAATAGTTTGTTATGGGGAATTGATGATCGATATGATTGCGGAGGAAAAGGGGAATCTGCAGGAGGCTAATATCTTCAGGAAAAAAGCCGGGGGTGCGGCGGCTAATGTTGCCGCACAGATCGCAAAATTGGGCGGAGATGCTGCTTTTATAGGAAAATTGGGCGACGATGCCTTTGGAAGATATCTGCTTGCATATGTGAAACAGTTCCATATTGACACTTCAGCTGTCATTCTGGATTCTGCCCGCAGAACTACAGTGGCTTTTGTAGGACTAAGCAAAGAAGGAATTCCCGACTATTTATTTTATAAAGAAGGCGGTGCAGCGAATACAATTTCGGCAAAGGAGATAGATACAGAATATTTACTGAAAGCAGATGTTTTGTATTCTTCTTCTTTGATGCTGACGGCCCCGGGAGTTCGGGAAACGACGAAATGGATATTCTCTTTTGCAAAGGAACATGGTATAAAAATTGCTTTTGATCTGAATTTGCGTCTGACGGCATGGACGGACAAGGAAACTGCAAAAGATGTGATTTTGCCGGTATTGCGTCAGGTAGATATTTTAAAGATCAATGACACCGAGTTGGAATTTATCACCGAAAGACCAGTAAAGTTTCCGGATGACGGAGAAAAACTATTTCATACTCTTGAACAATTGGAAATACTGATCATAACCTGTGGCGAAAAAGGTTCCTGGATTTTTGAAAAAGGAAGGGAATTTGTTTATATCCCAGCAGAGAAAACTACAGTTTTGGATACGACGGGTGCCGGAGACAGTTATTTTGGCGCGTTTCTGACTGCGTATGAAGCATATGGCAGGAATACGGCTTCTTTGGCGGATATAGGAAGATGGGCGGCAGCGGCAGCGGAATTGACGATTCAGGGAGCAGGTGTAATTCCGGTGATGCCTGACCGTGGGGAGTTACAGGCGTATTGTGAGCGAAAGGGAATAAAAATATTGTGATATGAGCAGAGAAATCAATTCAGCAACCGGAATGCTGGGGGCTGTCGGATATCCGTTAAGGCACTCGCGTTCGCCGCTTCTTATGAACAGGCTGTGTGAAAAACTGAATCAGAACTACGTATACCTGATGTATGAATTTCCGCCTCAAAATCTCGCGGATGCAGTAATTGGTTTAAAAACTCTGGGGGTCAGAGGATTTAATGTAACAATGCCATATAAACAGAAAATTATGGAGTATCTGGATGAGATTGATGAAAAAGCAGAGCAATTAGGGGCGGTTAATACTGTAAAACAAAAAAACGGCAGATTGACGGGTTATAATACCGATTACTTTGGTTTCAGACAGGCGCTGGCGGACGGGGATATTTCGTTGGCGGGAAAAAAAGTACTGGTATTGGGAGCAGGCGCTGTATCTGGTCCGGTTTATATAACGATGATAGAAGAGAAGGCTGATTATGTACTCTGGTTGAATCGAGATGAAGAAGCGGCAGAATTTCGTGCAGAGATGATGAACCGTATTTATCCTGGCAGTGCAGGAAGCGGCGGACTTAGTCCACACTCTGTCAGTGCGGGGATTGAAGAGAGTGATATCATCATTAATATTACCCCTGTGGGAATGTCTGCAAATGCACAAAAAATGTTGAATTTTGATCCGGATGTTTTCAATGAGGAAAAGACGGTATTTGATGTGATTTATTCCCCGCTGAAAACACCTTTGCTTATAGAAGCGGAAAAACGGGGAGCCAGAATACAGAATGGAATTCGAATGTTTATAAATCAGGCAAAACGAGCATTTGAAATTTGGACGGGTATTTCTGTGCCGGAACAGATACTGTGTGAGATTGAATATGCTGTTGCGAAGGATGTAAATGAAGATTTGGTGTCGGGATGATTCCCGGCACTAAATTTTTAAGGGGAAATATCTTTTGTAATAATGACTAAAAAATGATTTTTAATTTTGAGTACTATTACCAAAAAAATATGAATTGGATAATTTATGCTTTACAAAATTATAATTAATGTATACAATAAAAATACAAAAGAATATGATAATAAAAATCAATTACAATAATTTCATGAAAGGAAGGAAAAGAAATGGCAAGAAAAACCTACAAAAAAGAAGTCATGGGGGAAACATGGTGGACAACAGATTATCCGACCATCAATTTTGAGGATTCTCCCTCCGGAAGGATGAAAAAGGAAGTCTGGGAAGCGTCGGAAGAGGAAATCGATAAAATTCTGGAAGAATACGGCCTTCCGGCTGAATCAGAGCTTGGAAAAGCAGGCTGTTATATTCAGAACACACCACGTCATATTGCGATGGAAAAACGCCGCAAAAATGATGTTGTGCTGATTCCGATTGGTACAACGGAAAACCATGGCATACATAATCCCTCCGGGTTGGACACTTATATGGTAACGCAGATCTGTGAGGGCGTTCGCCGCTATACGGCAAAACAGGGTCGTGAAGTTGCGCTGGCGCTGCCCCCTATCAACTATGGCGGACATCCCTATCATCATGTGGCAATGCCGGGAACTTATATGGTAACGGAAGAAGTGGTACGAGAAACTCTGATCTATACTATGCTCGGTTTGTGGGATGACGGATATCGGAAATTTATCCTTGTTAATAACCACGGCCATAAATGGATGCTGGAATCTGCTGTACAGGAATTCTTCAAACGCTATCAACTTCCGGCTATCGTATCCGAACTGGAATGGCATCGTGCGATCCGTGAATTCTGGGTACCCATTGATGAACCGGATTCTCTGACAACACACTTTATCCATGCGGACGAGGCGGAAACGGCAGTGGCAAATCTGTTGTTTGGCGACATGGTGGACATGAGCGTATGCGTGGATGCGCAGCCCAAGGCAATGGCACTTCGGAAACATTATGATACATCGGTAGACTCTTATGCGCGTCCGCATACATGGTCTGAGGGTGAAGGGCAGAACGTGATTGAGCGTTACGGCACACCGGAAGGTGTTGTAGGCTATCCGAGCCGCGGCGATGCTTTCAAGGCAAAACGTCCGATCGCGGCGATTTGCAAATATATCACTCTGATGATCGACGATATGCTGGAGAACTTCCCGGCAGGCATGGCGCCGGTAGAAGGATTCACAACCCGTCCGGCAGAAGAAGTGGCAGGATGTTTCAAAGAGCCTCTCAGTGAAGGCTGGGTATCTGTTCATGAACTTCCGAAACGTGGTATTTTTACCAGATAATTTGTATGCTGGCAGGGTCGATGCTTTCCATAAGCTTTCGACCCTGTGTTAAAAAGAAACAACAGCATTGTATTGATAGATTGAGTTGGAGGAATGAACCATGCTGAATGATATACAGAGAAAAGAATTGAAACGCTTTTCCAAACAGGCCCAGATGGAAATCGTAAAAATGATATCGCATATACCTGCCGGCCATATCGGTGGATCTCTTTCTATTACCGATGTGCTGTCAGTTTTATATAATAAACAGATGAAGATCGATCCAAAGAATCCTAAGTGGGAAGACAGGGACTGGCTGGTGCTTTCAAAAGGGCACTGCGGGCCGGCGCTTTATGCGGTACTAGCACTGCGCGGCTATTTTCCGGTGGAACAGCTTGCTACCCTGAATTCGCCGGGAACCAATCTGCCAAGCCATGCGGATAGGAACCGCACGCCCGGAATCGATATGACAACGGGATCTCTCGGACAGGGCGCATCTACGGCGGCAGGCGTGGCAGCAGGTATGAAGATGGACAGAAAAGAAAATTTTGTCTATCTCATTTTGGGAGACGGCGAAATAG
>Ga0137308_101677_pt1 | contig 19424 bp, 25 predicted proteins | sample Inofrocosms_June_FD_97181 | JGI IMG/M metagenome (GOLD analysis project Ga0137308, IMG submission 97181) | Mouse cecal microbial communities from Vienna, Austria - N-Acetylneuraminic and N-Acetylglucosamine D2O microcosms_June | ecosystem: Host-associated > Mammals > Digestive system > Large... | reverse complement strand
CTGCGTATTCTTCGGCACGACCAATACCACCGAGTTCCTGCGTGACAGAACCGGCAACCGTCGCTTTTGGCCTGTGGACACAGGGCTGGAACCTCGGCTCAAGAACATCTGGGCAGACTTGGACGGAGAGATAGACCAGATATGGGCAGAGGCAGTGATGCGCTGGCGTTTAGGCGAGAGCCTATATCTCGTAGGCGAAGTCGAGGAAGAAGCAAAAGCCGAGCAGGAATCCCACAGGGAAGTAAGCAGCAAGGAGGGCATCATTCTCGATTTCGTGGAGCGACCAGTTCCAGAAGATTGGCCCAAGTGGGACCTTGACAAGAGGCGAATGTTCCTTAACGGTATGAACCAAGGTGAAGTAACACTTGTCCTGCGCGACAGGATATGCGCTTTGGAAGTGTGGTGCGAAGCATTCGGCGGTTCACCAAAGGACTTTCACTACACAGAGGCTGTTGAGATTAACGAAATACTGCGGGCGATGCCGGGGTGGACGAAAACGGCAACAGGCTTGCGCTTTGGGTATTGTGGTTATCAGAGGGGTTTCCGTCGTGAAACATTAGGGTGATACATTTCGGCTAAGTCGAACATTAGACACGAAAGTCGAAGTTTAGGCGGGAAATTCAACACAATGTTTCAGGGTAGTTTGTTTCAATGTTTCGGCAATGTTTCACCCAATGTTTCACCCTCAAAACCGCACCGTTACTGGCTTTTTACCCTATTTGAAACATTGAAACATTCATTTCTAATAGACTTTAGAATTAGAGAGAATAGAGATATTAGAGGATTTATATACTTCTCTAATACTCTCTAAATCCTCTAATCTGGGCGTTATATACGCGCACGCGCGCGAGGAGGACAAAATGCTTGAAAAGACCATAGAACGACACCTCGTAGACGGGGTAAAAAGATTGGGCGGCTTATGCGTGAAGTTTGTCAGTCCCGGCACACCGGGCGTACCCGACCGCATTATCATAACCGCCACAGGCAAAATCATTTTTGTAGAGTTGAAAACCGAAACCGGACGCTTGGCGAAAATTCAGCGGTACACCATCGAACAGATGATGAGGCGCGGAGCCGATGTCCGAGTTATCAAAGGGCTGGACAGCGTGAAGGAGCTGTTAGCTGAAATTGGAGGTATGCAGAATGGAGTTTAAGCCCTACCCATATCAACAATATTGCATCGACAGTATCATCTACAATCGGGCAGTTGGGCTTTTTCTCGATATGGGTCTTGGCAAAACGGTTATTACCCTAACCGCAATCCACGACCTCCGATACAACCGATGGGAAGTCGCCAAACCACTGATTATCGCCCCGAAGAAAGTGGCAGAAGCGACGTGGAGTACAGAGGCGCAGAAGTGGAACCACTTAAAGATGATGAGGATTGTTCCGGTTATCGGAACTCTCCAACAGAGGCTTCGGGCTTTGGCGACACCGGCAGACGCCTATGTTATCAATCGGGAGAACACGCAATGGCTGGTGGAGCATTTCAAGAACGAGTGGCCGTTCGATATGGTTGTTCTTGACGAGAGTTCCAGTTTCAAGAACAGTCAGAGCAAGCGGTTCAAATCCTTGAAGCTGGTCCGAAGCAGGATTCGCCGCATCGTGGAGTTGACGGGAACCCCGTCAAGCAACGGCTTGGAGGACTTGTGGGCACAGGTGTACTTACTGGACGGAGGCGCACGACTTGGCAAGACACTGAGCGCTTATCGGGATAAATACTTTATCCCCGGCAAGCGCAATCGGACGACGGTGTTTAATTACACCCCGAAGGACGGCAGTTTCGAGATGATAAAAAGCGCAATCAGCGACATCTGCATCAGCATGAAAGCCAGCGACTACATCTCCCTGCCAGACGTGCTTCACAACGACATTCCCGTCGTGTTGGACGCTGCGGCGCAGAAAGCCTATACCCGATTGGAGACAGAGCTGCTGTTGCAGATTGATGAAAACACCATCACGGCTGGCAGCGCAGGAGTACTTACGGGCAAGCTGCTACAGCTTTGCAACGGGGCGATTTACGATGAGAACAAAGCGGCGGTGGCAGTTCACGATTGTAAGATTGACGCTTTCCTTGAGTTGATTGAGCAGCTGAATGGGCAACACGCCCTTGTGTTCTATAACTTCCAGCACGACCGCGACCGGCTGCTGAAAGCCCTGACGGGTACGAACCTGCGTGTCAGGGTCTATTCACAGGCAAAGGATGAGGTTGATTGGAACAACGGGGAAATCGACATACTGCTTGCGCACCCCGCAAGCTGCGGCTACGGGTTAAACCTCCAACGAGGCGGACACCACGCCATCTGGTTTGGGCTGACTTGGAGCTTGGAGCAGTACGAGCAGGCAAATAAGCGGTTGCACCGGCAAGGGCAAGACCACCCTGTCGTAATCCACCACTTGATTGTCAAGAACGGAATGGACGAGACAGTCATCGAGGCGCTGCAAAATAAAGGCGATATGCAGAACGCCCTGATGGACGCCTTGAAGGTCAAAATTCGCCAGTTGCACCGTTAAAAAAGGAAGGAAACCAAAATGCAAAAAACGGAAATGCTTGAAATAGCCAAACTTGCGGCAGCGGAGGTCTTGTCCCAGCGAGACTCCATCGTCGAGGAGGAGTTCGACTCCCGATACCACGATGTCAACCTGCTGATGAAGAACTACCGTAAGCTGAAATCGCATTACTCCCACGTTTCGCCGGAGACGTTGGAGGTCAGTTCTATATGCTCCATGCGCCGTAAAACCGGCTTGATGATGAGCCACGTTGATAAGATGCTGACGGCGTACAAGGCTTTATGCGAGGAGGCTGTCAACTCAGAAGAAGCCCGCCGGTGGGAGGCTCTTTACCTCCGCTACATCAGTGATGAGAAGATAAGCGTCGATGACATAGCTGACAGGCTGCACATAGACAAGCGGACTTTTTACCGAGACATCAACAAGGCTATGGAGGATATGGCTGTCCTGCTGTTCGGCATCGAGGCTATCGGCACTTGGAAACGCCGCAGGTAACAAGGCGTTCGGAAATGACAATCAGGGACCCGTCAAGTGATGACAGGCCCCTGATTTTTGTTGCTGAACGTGGCATTTCGAGAAAATTTTTCTGAAAAAATTTCTAAAAAGGTATTGACATACTCAACTTAAAGTGCTATAATAAGAGTATAAGGAAAACAAAGAAAAAGGAACCCGATAAGAGGAGGACAAGATAAATGGATAAGCAGTGCATTCAAGAAGAAATGGAATATCGTGAGTGGCGAGAAGCTCCGCAATGGTATTGCGTAAAGACAACCTACCACCTAAGCACCGGCAAGATGGAAAGCGAAATCGTAGCCGACGAGAAAACCAACCTCGCAATCGTGATACAGCAGGTCGAGAAACCGTCGGACGGCGTGTTTGAGACGGCGAACAGCACAATCTACTACACCTACCACAGAAGCTACGAAGAAGCAAAGCGCCAGATGATGGCGGCAAGAGCATAGGCAAATACAGCAAACCATTTCACCCATATCAATTACCTCCTACCGCCATCTGGCGGCTTTTTCTTTGCCTGAAATCGAATTGGCTGATGAAATTCTCGCCGTTGTAGCTTGTCTCTCGGTAGTAAATACCGTCCTCAAGCCACTCCCGCCGGACACTCTCGCCGTCTCGCAGCTTTGGCAGGGCGTCTTGCGCCTCTTTTGCCAACTCTGTCGCAACAGCGAACAAAACAGCAGACGCGGCGGTCATTTCCTCTCCTCGACGTCATCGGCAAGAAGCTCCTCGATGGTGCAGCCGTAGAGCTTTGCAAGAATAGGCAACTTATCCGCGCGAGGTCGGGCAAGCCCGCGCTCCCACTTGCTTACGGCAGATTCCTTTACACCGAGAATTTTGGCAACTTCTCGCTGGGTAGGGATAGCACCGCGGAGTCTTCGTTCCCTCATAACATTCATGGTATCACCTCCTCCAAGTTGTCCAGCGGCTCCAACTTTCTTTATGCTCTTATTATACCACTTTATTTCTTTCTTGTCAACTACTTTTCGAGTTTTTCCGAAAAAATTTTTTAAGAGTTATCCTCTTGACAACTTGAATTAAAAGATATATAATTAACTTAGAGGAAAGGTGGTGACTCTGATGGACGACTTTGGCACGAGGCTCAAAAGGCTGCGTAGGGAGAACGACGTGACGCAAGCTGCTCTTGCGGAATACATCGGCGTGGTAGCGTCAGCGGTAGGAAAGTATGAAACCGTGGACAACGCGTACCCCAGCGTGGAGGCTTTGATTAAGATAGCCGAGTTCTTTCATGTGAGCATAGATTTCCTGCTGCTTGGGGTCACACCCGATGCCAAGCAGTCGGGAGATAATAATGTCAGTGGCTCGCTGTCCAACAGCTCGGTCATACAGGCGAGCCGAGGCAGTGTGGTCTACAACGGTGATGGGAGCAAAGCCCTGTCGCCCGAAGTATTGGAACTGCTGCGAGTGTATGAAACGCTCGATGGCAGAGGACGGTTACGGCTTCTCAACTTTGCGGTTGAGTTAGAAGAAAGGAGCAAAGCAGAATGAAAATGACTTTGGAAATCAAGAAGAAGTGTTCATTCTTTTGGCTGCGAGCCATTCGGAGCGCAAGGATTGACAAGTGCTGTGCAAAATGCTTTAATGCGGACACTTTCCATGAGGTTTATGAGGGAACACGCTATAAGGACAAAGCACTTGTGGAGTTAGACATCACTCCCGACAGTCGAGCGAAAGCCTACTATCTCTGCGGCTTGAGTAACGGCTTTAAGTATGAGGAGAACACCCATGTCGCCTTTGTCCCCTGCGAGGGACAGACCATCTCGATTGAGAACGATAAGATTCGGCTTGTTATCACCGACGCCCGTCAAATTGATTTTGAGGGCTATAAGCCGAATCCCGAAGGTGAGTTCACAGAGGAGCAGCGCACCTGCCGTAACTGGATATTTGCGAACTACCTTCTGGACGGAATGCCTCTGTGAGACGAGCCGCTATCTATATCCGCGTTTCTACTCAGGAACAGGCGCAGGAGGGTTATTCAGTCGGTGAGCAAAAAGAGCGCCTGATAGCCTACTGCAAAGCGCAGGATTGGCTGATAGCGGATATTTATGTGGACGGAGGGTACACAGGCAGCAACCTCAATCGTCCCGGCATACAGAAGCTGATGGCCGAGACAGACAAGTTTGATGTGGTGCTGGTCTACAAGCTGGACAGACTCTCCCGTTCACAGCGCGACACCCTGTATCTTATCGAGGAGATATTCTTGCCGAATAAGGTGGATTTCGTATCTATGCAGGAGAGCTTCGATACCTCCTCACCGTTCGGCAAGGCAATGATTGGTCTGCTTGCGGTATTCGCGCAGCTTGAGCGTGAGCAGATTAAGGAGCGCACCAAGATGGGGCGTATAGCGAGGGCAAAGGCGGGGCTGTATCACGGCGGTGGCAACATACCCATCGGCTATGATTACTCGGACGGGCATCTTGTGGTAAATCCATACGAGGCTGAACAGGTCAAGAAGATATTTGCGTGGTATCTTGAGGGCGCATCGTTAAAGACCATCACAGACCGTTTGCAAGAGGCTGGCTACACTAACCGTTACGGCAGCTATAGCTCGTGGTCGAGCGTCAGGAATATCCTTGAGAATGAGACCTATTTGGGTCGCATACACTTTGGCGATGTCTTGGTCTTCGACGCGCACGAGCCGCTTGTTACGGAAGAACAGTTTAATGCAGTTCAGAAGCTGCGAGGGAAAAGGAGGGAGCGATATGGGACTTGGGCTTTCCAATCGAAACACTTGCTGACGGGTATGTTGTACTGCGGTCATTGCGGCGGTCGGTATTATCTTCGGAACTCAGGCAAGTATTCCTATTACGCTTGCTACTCCCGAACCAAGCAGATAAAGGCTATGATTAAGGACCCCAACTGCCAGAATAAGAACTGGAAAGGACCGGAATTAGAGGCTCGCATCGACGCAAAGATTAGGGAGCTGCTTCATAATCCAGAGCTGGTGGCGGATATAGCTGCCCGCAGACCGAAAGCCGCTCCTCCCATCGAGAATATCGCTATCGAAAAGCGCATCGCTGAAATTGACCGGCAGATAAACAAGCTGATGGGGCTGTACCAGCAGGACGAGATACCGCCAGAGCTGTTGGGCGAGCAGATAAACAAGTTGTATGGCGAAAAGACCGCCCTGCAATCCTCACTCACGCCTGTGGCAGAGCCGGAGGAGCAGCCATTCGATTTGGTACAGGCTCTGATTGCGGACGCCGTCCAAATATGGGACTTCGCTGACGAGGCGCAGAAACGGAGAATTATGCAGAGCCTCGTATCCAGAATAACCCTGACTGATGATGACATTGACATCGAGTGGGCGTTCTGACAACAAAAAAAAGCCCTCGCTTGCAGGATTTAACCTACAAGCGAGGGCTTTGTGCTACCTTCGTTCTGTATGCCGTCTTTTCTCGTCCTCGGAGCATGGAGGAAACGGACAGTTTTCGCAGTCGTCAGGGTGGCAGGGCGGGTCAAGGTACCGCTTATCAGAACAGATGCTCCGAATAATAAAGACTATAAGCGCGATAAGGAGCGCGCACTGTATCATCAGTTGACCTTTTCAGCAACAGACGGCTCAGAGGTAATCTGCTGAATCGCTGTCTGTGCAATAGTAGCAGCGGTAGCGGCTGCCGTACTTGCCGCAATAGTGGTCGCCTCGGTCGAAGTGCTTTCCAGAAGCACAGGAACCGGCAGCTCGTTTTTCTGCTTGCGGACTTCCGCTTCGATGCGGGTCGTCAGATATTCTTTCATATCGCCGTATGCCCGCTCAATAAACGCTGTAGCCGCAGGACTGATGGAGGCAATACAGGTCGTGAGGGCTTTTTGCGCTGCCTCTGCCTGTGCCTCTTTGGTGAAGCTGCCCGTCTTTTTCAGGGCATCAACATAGGTCTGGCTGGTCGTAGCCACAGCCACCGAAATTGCGTCTGCAATTTCAGAGATATAGTCCTGTTGCTTGATGCTGTCCGTCTGAGCGGCGGCTTTGTCTCGTGCCTTACGAATAAGCGTAATGGCGTAAGCCGACAGAACAGGGACGGCGGCGGTAATAACCGTCATCAGAAGTTCAGAAAGAAATTCATTCATGGTGTTCTCCTCCTTATCTCAAAAGCTCGTTGACTTTGCGCTGCACAGCGGCGTAATCATATCCTGCTGCTTGCAGACGGTTCTTGCGGTCTGCTCCGTTGCCCCACTTGCCACTGATAACCTCTTTGGCAAGCTCCTCAACAGACTTTGCCGCAGATGCGGTCTTGCTGATGTCCGCAGTATCTACCCAGCCGTACACCGTGGAGCCGCCGCCCTTTTCTGCGACGAGGTGGTACGGGTGCTTACCGCTCGGATAAACATTCGTCACCTTGGCCTTACCGGGCTTACAGGACGGACCACTCGCGGCGTTTGCGTTGGTGTAATGCTTGCTGCCGATGAAATCTACGATGTCTCCGACCTTGTATGCGCCACCGGTCTGCGTAGTCGTAGCTGCGGGGGCAGGGGCAGGAGTGGTCGGGGCAGCGGACTGACCGCCCAATCTGCGTGTAACCTCCGCCGCAATCTCGCCCAGCTTGTTGTAGAGGAAATCGCCGGGACAGGCTTTGCTGGCAAACCAACAGTGAACGGTAATCTTCATCTCGTCAGCTTTCGGCTGATACGCCACAGTCTTTTTGGCATCTCCAAACCACAGCAGCGTCTTCTTGCCGTAACGACGGCAAATATCCGTCATCAAGTCAATCGTCGCCGCAATCGCCGCATCGGTCATAGCGTAAGGTGCTTTCGTATCGCTGGCAATTTCGATTGTGATAGCTTGCTGGTCGTTCATACTGCCGGTAAAACCGTTGACGTTCTTATCCCCGCTGGTAGTCCAAGCGCGGTCTTTTTCCTCCACGCTCAAGCCTTTGCTGCCGTCTTTGCCGATGACATAGTTTGCGGAGCATTCGCGGTCGGTGGTAGCGAAGTAATCACAGCCCTGCTTTGCTGTCCACTGCCCGACGATACAGTGGGGTGTGATGGTGTCTACGTCTTTCTTGCGCGGGCTTGTCTTGTTCTTTGAAATTCTCGTATAGGTTATGAGGCTGCTGTTGCTCATTTTGGTTCCTCCGTTTCCAGACCCGCTTGGGGTCTTCGCATACTTGTCATAATAGGTCTGACCGTAGCCAGCCCTGCGGGTCTTTGCTGTGTCGCTCTGGTCTGCGGGGCGTTCAAAATTCAGAAGAACACTGTCGCTGGCAGCCTTTACGCTGGTCGTGGTCTTGAGGGTATTCAGAACACTCTTATAGCCCTCCGACAGCTCCTTGAATAAGAAATCAAGCTGCGTTTCCAAGTCACCGATAGACTTGCCCGCAGTCCTTGCAAACTCAAGCATATTCTGTTTTCGGCTCCAATAAGTCCACTGTGCGAGGCCGTACCCCGCGCTGTCGTGGACGAAATTGGTGTAAGAGCCGTTGTCCACAGCGGCGGTATAGCTGGCGTCCGTATACCCCAGCTTGCTCTCGTAGGTGTTCTGTAGGTTTGTCGGACTCAGCCCGCTCTCGGCATAGAGGTTTCCCATCAGACCGGCAGCACCGGCTTTGCTCAAACCCTTGTCGATGAGGTAGTTCCAAATCCTCTCCTCATTCGTTGTTCCTTTAAGCATTTTTGCTCCTTTCTACTGCTCGGACTCAGGCGGCTCCGCATCGGGAGATGGGAGCTGCTTGTCCGGCCAGTGGTTATTCTTGCTCAGATTTTCGACAGCTGACTTAATGCAATACGCCAGCACCACGCCTATAATCTCAGTAACGGCTACTTGTGAAAGGCTCTCTGCGATTTGCACCTTGTCGAGATATGCAAGGACATAGCTGCACCATACCCACGCAAAGCCATTTATGAGGCAAATCCAAATCACCTTTTTTGTGGTCTCCATCTTTTCTTTCTTGAAGCGCTTGCCGTCTGCGCCGCATCTCTTACGGCGCAGACGGCTATTAACGCATCTGACAAAAAGGAGAGCAAAGAACGCCCCCACAAGGACGGCGGCCACGATAATCAGTACAATCTTCATCGCGCCCTCCTTTATTTGATTGGCAGTTCCATAACCTTTTTCATCAAACTGTCGAGGTTCCCGTTCCCGCCAAGCTCGTTGTGGTAGACGCTGTGCATATCTACGAGGTCTTGCCGGTCATCAAAATCGACCTCGCCATCGTCAATAAAGCTCTTGCCAAGATACTTAATGCGGTCATGCAGGATAACCTTCTCACCGATACGGAGAGAGGTGAGGTCCTTTTCAAGCTGCTCAATGGCAGCCTGTAAGTCCTTCTGTTCAGTTTCCTGCTTGGCTTCTTCTTTATCCTCCTGTGCGGCTTTGCGGTTCAGTTTCCATGTGATGATACTCTCCGCAGCTTTAATACAAGCTGCGGCCACACCGCCGCTCAGGAGGCAAAGCAGCAATTCGTTCATATAGCTTTCCTCCTGCAACAAATAATAAGAGAGGCGTTCTCACGCCTCTCCGATTTGCTCTCCGACCAGTTCCCGAAGTTGGGCGGCGAGAGCTTCATCTTCCTGCGACTGCGCCCCAAGCTGCTCAATCACAAAAGCCTGAGCCTTTATAATTTCAGCCTGTCTGACGCAAATGTCAGTTAGTTCCTCGATGAGTTCTGCTGCTGTCATTCCGACACTTCCTCCCAAGCAGCAGCATAGTCAGCCGGGGAGAAATTAGTGTCGGCCTTACACCGGTAAATCTTCTCGTCAGTCCACACCATGTATTCCCCAGCTCGGTACATATCGTGCGAACCCTGCACGGGTACAAATAACCGGGCTGTCTCCGGTGTAGTGCCGTGGAGAGGACGGTTGAACGTATACCATGCCGGGCTATCCGGTCGGATGTCAGGATAGGTCGCATTGTCATACGCCTGAAAGCACTCCCACGTCTGCCCCTCGGTGTTGTAGATTTCTCCTTTTGCGTGTTTGCCTTCGACCCACTCAGGATAAAGGCCAGAGGCGCGGATTTTCTTATCATCAGTGTCTATCGCCTCTCCCGTCAATGTGGCGCGAGAAACAAAAATCGCGCTCGACAGCGCATCCAGCATTTTATCATTCACAGATTAAGCCCCCTTTCGATAGCCGCCTCGATTGCTCCGACCTGCTCTGCTACACGAGCGGTCTTGTCAGCCACGCGGTAGTGGTGGTCGATTTCGTACCAGTCATAGCAGTTCCCCTCCGCGTCTTCTTGGCTGTCCAGCTTGCGGACGATGTGGAAGTTGTCGGTGATGGTCTGGTCGGGGTAAGCGCGTTCGACGGAATGAAACCCCGTTAAGTCGGTGTGGGTATCGCCCTTTGTTTTGAGGACCTCCACATCGCCCTGCGTTCCAAATACATACTCCAAGATAGCTCCTCCTTTCTCTGTTTTTGCCGGATAATTTTCTTGAGCGACCGCATAAGGCGTTCACCGTCGAACAAAATCCGATAGATGTTGTGGTTATTGCAGTGTTTCAGTTGCCCAAGGCGGGAGATTAGGCTTGACGCCGCTCCTGCCATAATGCGTTTTCCTTTATGCTTTCGTTTCCGATACCGTGCAATCGCCCGTTTGATGCGGAGCAGATTGTGCTTGCGCGGCAGCGTATATCCGCGCCCGTATCGGTAGCCCACAGCGTCCGGCAGTCTTCCCTTTGACCGTTCAAAACCGTTTCTCGGCGGTTCAAGCAGCTTCTTGGCTGCCCGTTTTGGAACGGGAAATATCTGCCAGTCATTTTTCAGCTTGAGCTGATGGTCGTTTAGCCAACGCTCGACAAGCATTCGTAGCTTGTGCAGCTTGCGCTTGTTCGAGCCGAACACCGTGAGATTGTCCATATAGCGGACGTAGTGATAGCACAGCCCGCTTTCTCGGATAAGCCGGTCAAGCGGCTGCAAGACCGTGTTGGCAAACCATTGTGAGGTGTACGCCCCAATCAGGACGCCGTTCTCAATGATGCGCCAAATAAGGTCAAGGGTGCGGCGGTCTTTGATGAGCTGCCGCATACGGGCCATCACCGTCTCCGGTTTCAAGCTGTCGTAGAAGTGGCGTATGTCGCCGCAGAACTCGTACTTTGTCCCTTTCGGGTCATGCTCTAACCATTGCTCAATCGCTTTCCTTGCGTGGTGCGGACCTCTGCCGCGAATACTGCCGCAGCAGTAGAAATCCATGCCCCGCATGAATATCGGTTGGAGTATCTGGATAAGCGCGTGATGGACATACTGGTCGGGCCATTGGGCGGGTTCGCTGACAGTTCGCCATTTCTGTGCGCTTGCGTCCCATCGCCTCGTGACATGGGGCGATTTTGGTATAAAGCCCTCGACAATGATTTTCCGAAGCTCCTTGACGCGCTCCTCCTTGGTTTCCTCTACCCAAGCGGTACAACTGTTCGGGCGGTGGTGGGTGCGCCAGTGGTGCGTTCGGTTTACCTCGTCGATGGCTCTTATTAAGTTCTCATCAGATATGAGCGGTTCAAATAGGTTCCTCGCTCTTTTCATAGGGATATTTCCTCCTTTTAGCTGTACGAGCTTTCCAGCGCCCTCGAAAGGGTGTACTAACCCGCTCCCCAAACTGCTTATCTTCACCGAGGGGTGCGCGACTATCTGTGCCGTAATGGAGGATTGTTAGCAAAACTCTAAAAGGTTGCGGCAGCCGATGTTCGCGTTGGTGTTCGACGTGCTGTTGTAGTTGACGTAGAACAGACCGTGGTTAGTGTTCTGGTTGTAGTTGCCACCAACGTAGACGCACGGGTTGGACGTGTTGAAGTTCCAGTTATCGCACGTTCCAAGCACAGTTACATCGGCACTGCACAGATAGCCCCGGTAATGCCCGCGCCGCAGGCGCGGGCTTCGTGAGGGGGCTTACGCCCCCTCACACTCCCCCATTAGGGGAGTTCTTGGAGGCGGCAGCCGATGACCGCGTTGGTGCTCGACGCGCCGCCGTAGCCGACGTAGAACAGACCGCGGCTAGCGCCCTGGCTGTAGTAGCCACCAACGCAGACGCACGGGCCGGACGCGCCGAAGCCCCAGCTATCGCACGAATAAGTAGAGCCACTGCCACTTGCCGCAGATGGAATAAACAGCGGGAACCCTCCCGCTGTCTTCACGCTGAATGCCGACGGCCAGCCATTCGACGGAGTGCCGACGCTCGTACCGTTCGCACTGTCGCTGAAGCTGTTCGGGTTGAGAATGATGTTCAGCCCGTTGCTGTTGTTATAGCAGCCATCGCACCAGTCATACACGTTGTCCCACAGTCCCTCAATATTACGATACTGTGTACCTAAACCGTAGGCAGTGCGAGAACTCAGCTTAGTGCCTGTGTGATACTGCATAGAATCTGTATAGCCCATATTCTCGGTTCCGCTGTTGTTTCCGCAACCGTAGCCGATTTTCGCCTGAGAGTTCCAGTCGGCGAACTCTACGATGTAGAGCAGCCAGATTGTAAATCTCATGGCGAAATCCATCTGCCAGATATTAGAGCCGAGGTTATGGATAGCGGTACGTGCCGCAGAGCGCGTAATACTGGCTTTAGGTTTTTGTCCCGATGCGCTCTTATAGGCAGTTGCCCCGCAGTGATACCGACCAACATAAACCACATCTCGTTCACCTTTTCCATCGCCCCTGTTCATATGGGCAGGAGAAACCGAGAACCCCGATGCTGCCTTGTTCGCAATCTGAACCTTCATACCCGCACCATTCTGGGTAATCTTGTACCAGAATTTCGGAATAGCGACCATCACGCCACCTGTGCGGTTACTCTTTACCATACCCGCCCAAGGCTGAATGGAGTCGAACGGAGAGCTGCCGTTACCGTTATTAACAGCCGGTACTGGGTCGATAAAGCTCGCTGCGGCGTCTGTTCTCGTCCACTTGGTTGTACTCGTGCCGTCCCAGCTGGCACCGTAGATTTTCGGAATTTCCACGGTCACAGAGCAGGTCTTATCTGCCGGAGCGTTATGGTTTGTTCCTGCGGCAACCTTTACAGTGATGGTAGCCGTGCCATCAGCTTTTGCCGTTACAGTTACGGTGTTTCCGCTGACGCTTACTGTGGCAACACTGGTTTTATTGGAAGTTGCGGAAATCGCTCCGTTACCGCTTCGCGTTACAGTGATAGCCTTTGTAGCGCCTACCGATGCAAGCGTCGCCGTTGTGGGGCTGATACTCAGGCTGCCCGCTGCTTTGCCGATACTCCACGAAACGGTCTTTGCTGTCGTAGTTCCATCGCTCCAACGGTAGTTAGCTTTCGGAGTAAAGGTAGCGTTATAGCTCCCAGCATTTGTGCCGGAGGTTGTGCCGTCAATGGTTAGCTTGTTGCTGTCGTAGTTGCTCCAACCGGGCGTGAGCGCGCTGCCGGTATACGTTAAAGTTCCGCTTTGTGCTGGAACCGCAATAGCGGCTCTGCCAATGCTCCAAGTAACATTCACCGTATTCTGTGTACCGTCAGCCCACACATAATTCCCTTTGGGTTTAACTGTTGCGGTATAGGTTCCGGCATTCGTAGCAGATGTTGTACCGCCGAGCGTCATTTTGTTAGCGTCGTAACCATTCAGGCTTACCGTCTGAGCTGAGCCGGTATAGGTCAGAGTCCCATTTTGCGTAGGAACCGCACCCAAAGTATTTGCGATTTTTGTAAGCTGCTCAAGCGCCCCGTCTGCGGCTTTCTGGGCATTTGCAGCCGCCGTAGCAGCGTTGTTTGCTGTTCGCTGCGCTGTAGCAACCTTTTCTTGAATAGCAGGGTGCGCCTCCGCATCGTTATTATGGGATTCGACCTGCTGGTTCGCAGTCCCAGCGGGGTCATAATTTAATGCTGGTAATTGAGCGGGCAGTACCTTTCCAGTCTTTGGGTCAAGGTCAGCTTTTCCTTCTTGCAGGTCTTGGACCGCGCTCTCTAAACTGGAATTACCCTCTGCCATTTCGTTAAGTCTGCTGTCCATACCGTCCTGTTTCCACTTGAGGAAAGCAGTATTGCCAATCATCTGTTTCAGCACAGGATTGACGATGGTTTCAGCGTTTACGGGGTCGGTATTTTTAATCCTGCGGATTTGCTCATCATACTTCAACTCTGCTGGGATTGGGTAAAACTCCGATATCGTTTCCTCGCCGCGCTCTGAGGGGTCAAGTTCCTCCAAAGTCGGGTCGTTTGTGCGTTCGTCTGCCATTTCATTCACCTCCAAATTAGAACTCATCATCGAACTCGAATGTGAAAATCACACCCGCGTCCTTACGCTTGGTAAACATCGTCTTGATTGCCGCGAGGTCGCCGTCTGCATCTACCAGCGCTGCCTCGTTTATGGACTCGCCCGACAATTCATCTGCGGGGATTGTGACCGCGTAGCGGACTGTGGTTTCCACAGGGTATGTGTACCCGTCAATGGGGTATTGCGCGAGCTTCTGATTCAGAGCGGTCTGCTCCTCACCCGGCGGTGTTGGGTTCCCTGCTGCGTCCACACCGCCGCAACCGATAGCGATATGGGTAATCGGTGCCAAAGGCTTCGCTGGGTTGCTGGACGCCTGACACAGCTTAATTCGGCGTATTCTGGTGATTACGCTGTTTTCGTTGTTGCCTGTAGCCATTATTAAAATTCCTCCTTCACATAGTACGCATCGAACCGACGGAATCCATCAAATGAGATGCTCCCGTCGAGCGTGCGCCAGTTATCCATCGTCAGCTCGCCACTGGTCGTCTCCATGTGCTGTGCTGACGCTCGAACCGTTATTCCCGAAAAAATCAAATTCTCCTGCGGTCCGTTGGCAGCTGCGCTAATCCGCAACGCCGGACCGGAAAGCGTTTCGGCTGCACTTCGCATCGGCAAACGCGCTTTGAAAGCCGTAAAATGGGTAATGCCAAACTGTTGATTGAACAGGTCAGAACCGTCAAAGTTTATTGTGCCGTCGAAGCGGGTTGCAATTCCGCTTTGCATCGTAACAAATCGGCTCCGCACTAAAAAACGCTGGTATATCAGACCTCTGAACGCTTGGTCGAATAAAACCTCACCGCCAAAATCTACTGTGCCGTCAAACCGAACAGGCATATCCCGAATGTTACAAAAGGTCGATGCTATCCGCAGTCGATGGAGATAGAAGTCGCCAATCGGCTCCTGAAACGGGTCGGGCTTCAATATGATGTTGAGGTCCATTCCGACACCAGCGGCGAGAATACGCTTTATCAGCGCGATAATATCCACAACGCTGGCAAATGTCTTTGTGGATAAGTCAGCCTCTTGAACATTGAGGCAGACCTTGCTCGGAAATATCTCACTCATCTCAATTCGTTCAACGGGTATTTCAAACAAGGCGGCTGCGGCGTTCAGCACCGTGTCTATGTCGCCGCCTGAGAGCTGCGACAGCAGCTTTACCTTTATCGCCAGACGGTAGAATACATCGCCTGCGCCAAAGCGTTTGACGCCAAAATTAGCCCCGTAGCGGTCGAGTACGGAACCACAGGCGTAGTCGATGTTATCCCATAGCTTTATCAGTTCCGCTTGTTCCTGTACGGAATCAAGCCCCCACGCAAAAACGGCGAACAGCTTTCCAATGTTTGTTTCAAGCGGCAGAAGCCGCTGCTGATTGTCGTGGTCTTTGCGGCTGTATGCGCTCGTCAGCGCGTCAAGCATTTTGGTTAGAAAGTTTTTCATTCGACCACCACCATGCTTTCTGCGGTGACGGCTTTCTGCCGCGCTGCGATTTTGATGTTCTCCCAACCGAAGTTCTCACCGTCGGGGCTGATTTGCAGCTTGAAGTCCACAACCCCCGGCACTTTCAGAACCTCGGTCGGCAGCTGCACCTGAACAACGGACTGCCCGATGTTCAAGCCGCCACGTGTATCTGCGCCGATGTAGGACACGATGCGCTGTTTGATTTGCTCCACACCGTCCAGCGGGAAATATCTGTCCGTCACAAGGTCGGTTATCCGTACCCATACGTTGACGGGAGCAGGGCGGCTGAAATGAATGTCGTAGGTCGCACCGGACGCGCTGATGACAGGGACAGTCACGTTGCCGAAGGTCTGAATACCCGCCGCTTTTCTTTTGAAGATGGCAAAGGCAATCTCCTCATCGAGACCGCCATAAGCGACAATCTCAATCGAGTGCGGGGGTAAGCCCTTTGCATCGGTCTTGTCGGTGTCGTTCTCATCGCCTGTTACGGCGATGACAGCTTCGACGCTCTCGTAAATCTCTGCCACGATTGCGTCGATGTTTACGCCGCCAGCGAAGTCAACCGAGAGGTAATATCGCTCTCGGAACTCTGCGTCCGTCTCTGTGTTCCTGCCGCCCTCGAAAGGCGTAAGGTTCGTTACCTCCGCAATCCCCAGCTTCGGATTTGTGATATTGCTCACCGTGTTCTCATCAGTATTGCCGTCAGGACCGGGGGCAACAGCAGTCGCGGGCAGCGTGACTGAGCCGTCTTTGATGACGCCGGAACGCAGCGTAATGTACTGCGCTCCGGCCACAGTCTCGGCAAGAAAGCCCTCCGGCACTTCCACGCCGTCTTCGCCGGTGAAAGTCAGGTAGCCGACAGCCTTTTGTGCGCCCAAGAGACGCAAGCCTATCGCCCTGCCAAGGCTATACAAGCTGGTTCCGACAGCGGTGTCGATGAAGCGACTGTTATACACGTCCTCCAAAGTGGAAAAAAGCAGACTCAGCATCCAAGCGTAGATACGCAGGAAGATACCGAGCGGAGAACGCACAGTCAGATTTGCCTTTGAGCCGAACTGCTCCCGTGCCTTGTATTCCAAAGCGTCAAGCAGCTCCGCATAAGTTGGTCGCCTGAACCCGGCATCGGTCAAGCCCCAATCGGTTGATTTTGCCATTAAGCCGTCACCCCCAATCTGATTTTCTCGCCGGACGCTAAAATCGCAGAAATCTCAACCGAGACGCTGCGTTTTTCATACGAAACCGAAATCTCGTCAATACGGGAGACATCAGGCTCCTGAAAGACCGCCTCCCGTATGATTTCCTCGATTTCGCCTTGGTCTATATCGTTCTGGCGTACACCCATAATCCGCTCGTAGTCTGTGCCGTGGGTCTCATCGGCAAAGAACTCGGCTTTCCAAGTCAGGAGCGCGTGGCGTACATTCTGAACGGTCGTGTCCGCATCGTAAATCTTCTTGAAGAAACCGGCCTCATCGAAAACCAAGTCGTGTGTTTCAGGGTCTATCAATAAGGTCATGTTTTCCATCAATTAAATCACTCCATATTCTGCGAACTTCTCGAAACCTCCGACTTTGTTGATGTAATCGTGCGCGAACGCTACGATTTCCTCAAAGCGTACTTTTATTGTCTCCTGTCCCTCCACCTCGATGACAACCGCGTCATCGCCAATGGAACAGTAGGCTTTGACGAAAGCGCCGTTGTGCAGCTTAGACAGGGCGTTTATGTAGATTGTCACCGAAACGTCGGCTTTCGACAGGTCTTTACCGTGCAAGCCGTTCGGGTTGCAGTGAGGCTGGTCGCTGCCGAGCTTGCGGTTTGTGCAGCCAGCGTCCGTATTAGACCCACCAGTCCACTCACCGAGAGGATTGACCGTAAGACGGTTGAACTCGCCCAGCTTGGCAAACGCCTCAATATCCTTGTTCTTGGCGTTGGACTGGCAAATGGTAGCCTCGCTCTTGCCGAAGTCAAAGAGATACTTCCCGTCAAAGGGGAACTGCTCTCCAAGGTCTTTGGCAAGCGCGGTGGCTCTCTCGTAGTCAGTGTTCCACTTGGCGCTGAATACACCGTTGTCACCGCAGCGAACGCCCTCGCTCTGATTGCGGGAGAGGTGCGCGTCCTGCGGAACCTGAATCAGCGCAAGGTCGTCAATGCCAGCAATGCGCTGCACTACAGCTCCGACAAATGCACCGTCAAAAGTCACGCTGGACTCGATGATGACCGTTGCGCTGCCATGCCCAAGCAGGACTTCAACCGCCACTTTGGGGGCGGTCTCTTGCGTGTAGGCGTAGTCCACGAGCGCACCGGCGATGCGGTCTGCCAGCTTATCAGGGTGGAACTTGTTTACTTTCTCTAACATTTTTGGTTTCCTCCTATAATTGATTTGTTAGCCGCCTATGAATACATTACTGCTGCCGTCTCTAACTGACCCTGCCAATGTAACAGCGTCACCGATACGGGCAGCCGGTATTCCGTTGATAAATACGGTTGAACTACCGGAGCTTATATGGTCGCTATGCGATGGGTGCGCCACGCAGCCGTGAGGTGCGTAGCCATCACCGACCCGGCCGGCTCCTTTCCCGTTTATGAACACATCAGGACTGCACCCGACAAGCGAAGTTGGGGAACAGGCGTCGTGTCCGGTACAGCAGTCGCCTTGCCTCGTAGCCGCTGCCATAACCCCACCTCCTAATTGATGTTGACGGTCGCGCCTTTTATCGTGACCGTTCCGCTCGCATTGAGCGTGATGTCCTGCGTGTCCATTTTAATTGCATCGGCTGTGAACTCAGCCGTTGTTCCCTCGTTCTTAACAATAATCTTGTCCTCTGTAACCACAGTGTAGATGCTGCCGTCTTCCTTTGCCAAAGCAATGCTCTTTTCGGGCAAGCCCTGCACCTCATAGCCGCCGGACACAATGCCGCCGATGAAAACAGCGTCGCTGGTGGCGTGGTTTCGTTCCGTCAACGGGACTGCCTCTTTGCCGCCAGTCACTGTGCTGTCCATATCGTGGTCGAGATATACGACAAGCCCCGTATCGCCCGCTTTAAGCCAAGGGCGAAAGATAAACCCTCCGCTGCGTGTGCAAGCGACAGGGACACGCAGAATGGGCGGCTGGCTCTCATACTTGCCGTTCTCCAAATGCTTGGACAGAGGCTGCACATTCACAGTCATCTTCTGCGGGTCAAAGGCGATAACTTGGACAACCGCCGCAACGCATATCGAGGAAAGCACTTTCCTGTCATGCACACGCTGATAATTGAACTCATTGATAATCGCCATTTCACAGCCTCCTTTCCTCAAGCCTTGCCGCTTATATCTGACGCATCGACCCAGCCGTACACCGTAGAGCCACCCCCATTCTGATAAATCAGGTGGCAGGGGTGCTTCGCCCCCTTTGCGAGCAGCGTTACTTTCGCAACCCCCGGCTTGCAGTTATAGCCCTTGTCGCCGGTGCTGCTGGTATAATGCCTCGTACCGGTAAAGTTTACCGTGTCGCCTACTGCGTAAGCATCTGAACTTGACGCAGGAGCTGCGCCAGCAGACGTTGCGCTGGACGCCGCCTTTGGCGGGTCGGTATGCGCTTTCACCTCGATGGTGGTTTTCCAGTCGCCTGTTCTGCCGCCCTTGTGTTTGCCCTTTACGACAACGAACTTGCCGTTGAGGTCTGCCGATTGTATTCTCACGACCTCGGCAGTAGCAATCCGATAGTTGAGCAGACAGGAACGGGAGATCAGGTCCTCATCGCGGTCTGTGCCGGTCTTTTGGGAGTTTAGT
>Ga0137308_101676_pt1 | contig 19425 bp, 16 predicted proteins | sample Inofrocosms_June_FD_97181 | JGI IMG/M metagenome (GOLD analysis project Ga0137308, IMG submission 97181) | Mouse cecal microbial communities from Vienna, Austria - N-Acetylneuraminic and N-Acetylglucosamine D2O microcosms_June | ecosystem: Host-associated > Mammals > Digestive system > Large... | reverse complement strand
CTGTATCAACGAAAAGTAAAAATGCTACACGCAATGTAAAAGGATCCTGGAGTACATATACAGAGGAAACAACAGGAATGTCAAGCGGAGGATATTATCGGCCAGGTGAATATCGATATAAAGGTGCATTTATATTGAAAACAACAGTTGCTTCCTCCGTTCCATATACTTTAAAAGTGAATTACCAAAAACAAGTATATGATGGAAATAAAGGAATTTGGAAAAACGAAGGGAAGACGGTTTCTAAAAGTGTAAGCTTTTATATTAGAAATACAACTATTAATGTTAATGACTCTGCGTTTTCTATTAAGAATAATAGTAAAATAGAAATTGGTTCCCAAAAGACAATAAAAGTCAGTGGGCTGGCCACAAAGCCAATTTTTTCATCTTCAGATAAAAGGGTTGCAAAAATAGGCAAGAAAACCGGAAAGATCACCGCGCTTAAAGCCGGCACTACAGTAATAACTGTAAAGGCCCCAGCAATAGGGCAATACAATGGATTTAACAGCAGTATCACTATAAGAGTAGTTCCCAAAACTGTTAAAGTAAAATCTGTTGTATCAGGTAAAAAAGGGCGTCTGACAATAAAAACTGCTACATCCAATAAGCGCAATACTGGATATAAGATTCAGTATCAGTATGCTTTCGGGGATATTCATACAATTACTATAAACTCAAAAAATCCATTAAATTATACCATTAAAGGGTTAAAATCAGGAAAACGGTGCAGAGTCAGAGTATGTGCCTATAAAAAAGCAGGCGGTACTATTTACAGTGGACGTTACAGTATATGGAAAGATGCAGGTAAGATAAAATAGTAAATAAAGGGCCAACGCCGCCAGGCATCCAAAATGTGGCTGGATGCCTGCAGTGCCCTGACTCAACTTATTGGATAAAACCTGACGGATTACATTCAGTAGTGGGAAAATGAGGCAGAGAGGGCCGCTGTGGAGTGTAAAACGCATGAAAGGCACTCACAGCGGCTGTTGTTTAATTTAGACTGTATTAATTTTGAGGAGATGTGAATTATGGAATATATCATAAATTTTACTTGGGACGATGAAGCGCATGTGTGGATTGCCACCAGTGATGATATTCCCGGCCTTGTTCTGGAATCCGGGTCATTTGATGCCTTTATTGGAACGTACACGTATTGACGTGCCAGAGCTACTTGCTTTAAACAATACGTAACTATTCAGCCCCCTTATTCAAAGATGAAATCAGAATGACCTGAAATTGCATTTTTGATTGCTTCGTAAGCATTATATCCCTACTTATGTGCTGTACCAATGCAGGACATGCTTTTCAGATAATCCCTGGCTCCTTCTTCCGTTCGGAAACAGCCAGATACTTTGGTCTTGACCTTTATCATCCGAAGATCACGCTCCGCCTGGTTGTTATCAAACGGAACCATGAAGTCATGGATAAAAAGGCAGACTGATCCCTTGTATTCCGCAAGGCGTTCTGCCAAAGCAGGGATTTTCCCTTTTTTCTTCCGTCCACGTTTTTTCTTTTTGGTTTCCGGAAGAGGATTTTCTTTCCCTGCCAGTTCGAGGAGTTCATCATACTTTTTATCGAACTTATGACAGTAATAACAGCTCAGAGAGTCTCTGCCCTTCTCTACAGCTTTCTCTTTGACCTTTTTCATTTCCAGTAAAAGGTTTATAAATCCAGATGCCCATGTTTGGGACTGATATCAAGATAGGTGTATTCACTGTTTGAGGCATCATGAACCCACCAGAGCTTCTTATCCACTCTGGTTCCGGTTTCATCGAAATGTCCAAGGGCAGAAACGGCCATCTTCTCCTTGATCCTGCCCATTGTTTCATCCAGACTGTCAGAGCATCTTTTTACCATGCTGCTGATGGTTCCTGCTGCAATCGGAATGTTAAATACTCCTGAAAGAATCTCATGGGTGCGTTTGACGCTGACTGCCCCACGGTATTTAATGACACCGATAATGCCTGCAGGTTTCTTCCATACTGTACGGCTGCTTTTACATCAGAAGGAACCCCTCCTCTGCGGGTGTCCCCATGCAGCATACAGAATCGGATGTTCCAGTGCCTGATGTTCTGTTATACTGACTGTGACAACCGCATCAATCAAATGGCGTTTTTCTGCAATGCATGCGGTGCCTCTGCACATCTGATAGTGCGGGCATCCTTCGCATGAGGCCGGCATATGCCTGACGATTTCATCCGGAGCCGCGGCTGCTGCCAGATGTGTTCCTTGGTGCCCGCTCTGTCCGCCAGCCTTTTTTCCGGATGGCTTCCGGAGACTCTTTGGGGCAGGCTTTTTAAAGCCATCGCTGGATGGCGGTTTGGAACTATTTTTGGAATTTTTGTTAAGCTGTTCCTTCAGTTCCTGTATGGTCTGATTGAGTTGGGCAATCAACTGAGTCTGAGCAGCGGCTGCTGCTGATAATGTTTCATTTTGTTGTAATAACTGTCTGATCAGTTCATCGTTTGTCAATCAAGCCACCTTCTTCTGAATAAAATTTGATATTTCTATTTTAACAGAAAATTTGTTTTCTCCGTTTTGACCAAAAATCAATGTACCCTAAAAGGGGTGCTGAATAGTTACAACAATACGAAAATATCACCTTTTACCCTGACATAGCTTTAGATTCAGATAATGGTTATATCTGCCGAAGCGCCTCAATAGGATTCTTATCTGCCGCTTTAGCCGCAGGATAAATTCCAAACATAAGCCCCACCGCCGCAGAAAAACCCACTGCCACGGCAAGTACTGGCCCGGACATGGAAAATGCACTGCCGGATACCAGTCCGGCTATTTTCAATATAATCCAGGACAGGGCAATTCCAATGCCGCATCCCAGCAGGCTGATCATCAAAGCCTCCAGCATAAACTGAATCATGATACTCCTCCTCGTGGCTCCTATCGCCTTTCGAATGCCAATTTCCCGGGTTCTCTCTGTCACAGATACCAGCATAATATTCATAATGCCAATTCCTCCCACCAAAAGGGAAATGCCAGCAATACCGCCCAGAAGAAGGGCAAACGTACTGTTCACACTGCCCATGGTTTCCCGGATGGCCGACTCATTGATAATGGTAAACGCTTCTTCATCCTGGGCATATCTATCCAGCAACAGCTGCTCCAGTGCTGCCTGGGCGGGTTCTTGGCTTTCTTCGTCCACTGCCTGTACATAGAAACTGGAGATACCTGAGCTGTTATCTGTCATTCGAAGCATGGTGGTGTAAGGAATGTAGACCTCCATTCTCTCCGATGTATCACCGGTTACTGACTCTTCTTCCGCCAGAACACCTGCTACGCGGAATTTGATTCCATTCAGATTGAAAGACTGTTCTTGTGATTTCTGCACAGAGCCGAAGAACTCTTTTGCCGCTGTCTGATTGAGCACAGCAGTATATGTGTGGTTTTCCACATCAAAGGTTCTCAAAAACCTGCCGGATTCCAGCTCCATTTTCTGAATTTCCATATAGGCGGCTGTGGTCCCATATAAAATTACACGGCTGCTGTTGCTTCCCCGTTCTCCTGTGGCGCTGCCCTGTTCCAGGGGAGCGGCCTGAGAAATTTCCTCCAGCTGCTGCACCTGTTCTAAGTCTTTCAGCTTCATGGGATTTCCTTTATCATCTGTAATTTTCACGGTGAGAACATCCCTACCCATGCTGGAAATCTCATCGGTAACAGAGGATGCCGCCCCATTTACCAGGGATACTAAAACCACAAGTGCCGTTACCCCCACCATAATTCCCAGCATTGTCAGAAATGAGCGGAGCTTGTCAGCTGTCACTGCGTGCCAGGCCATTCCTGCTGATTGAACTATCATGTTTTCAGATTCCCCCTGTCCTGCCTTCTCATCATTCCTGCGTTCTGCCACTTCCACCTCCGGGCATTCCCTGGCCGTATCCAGGCGCGCCGCCGTCACCTTGTCCGGGCATATTCCCGCCGGGCATTTCTCCGCCAAAACCGCCGTCCTGGCCCATGCCGCCAAACATTCCGTTTTCGGGCATACTCTGAGATTCTCCGCCTGAAGAATTACTCACCTGTCTTTGATAATAGACGGTATCCCCTTCTTCTAGTCCGCTGGTGATTTCCACCTTTTCTCCGTCAGACATACCCGTTTCCACTTCCTGTATACCGGAAAGAACGCCTTTCTCGGAATCATACTGGGTATAGACGAACATCCGGGGTCCCTGCTCCTGTACTGCGTCCGATGGGAGTGTGACCACATTTTCTTTTTTGTCTGTGATAATCACCGCGGATGCACTCATCCCCACACGCATGGATTCCTCTTTGTCCACTGTGATCTCTACCGTATATTTTGCTGACCCTTCACTGCCGGATGTCCGGTCCGAAACCTGGGTGACCACTCCAGTAAACAGCTGGTCTTCCAAAGCTTCCAGCGTTATCTGGGCCTCCTGGCCTTCCTGCACTGACAATATGTCCAGCTCATCCACATCAATGGATATCACCATCTGTTCCTGTCCTGATATGGTAAATGCCGTCACCATCTCCTGGGCCTCCTGTACTTCCTCTGTATGACTGTCCACAGTGGTCTGGCCGGATGGGTCCTGGTCTGTCTGGGAGGCTTCCTGTTCCTGAGCGGCTGAATCTTCCTGCGCAGAAGTCTGTGTCTGAGAGGCGGAATCTTCCTGAGGGACAGACTGAACCGCTGCTGAATCTGGCTGAAGGGAGCTCTGGGACTGAACGCTGGTTCCTATCTGGGCCGCCTCCTGGTTGGACTCCTGAGAGCCGCCCTGCTGGAAACCGGTTTCTGACGCAGATTCCTCGTTTACTTCATGGCGGGCATTTCCCTCATTTTCTGTGTCTTCATGGGCCTGCGTGTTTGTTTCCTCTTCCTGCTGAGGCTGTCCCTTGGATGTTTCTTGCTGGGACTGGCTTTTCTTTTCTTCCTGCTGCAGTTGATCCTCCTGCCCCTCATTGGTCTCTTTGCCGCCTGAGCCGTCAGAACTGCTTTCCCTGCCGGATAACATACCTGCACTGTCGTCTGCCATTTTTACCCCATTCAGGGACTTTACTGTGCATTTTCTATTACTGCCGTCATATGACATACTGGAAGCGGGTATAGACGAGCTGCTTTTGCTGGTGGAAGAAGTTTCATCCCCGCCTGAATTCCCGGTGGATGCCGCCGTTGTACTGCCCTTTGTAATCTCTACACTTTCAATCGTCCCGTCCAGCAAAGCTGTGACAGCGCAGTCTTCAGACAGAATCAGCAGTTTCTGAAGCCTTTCTTTATAAGCAGCCCGCGTTAAAAGAAGTTTCTGGTATTCGGCTGACATCAAAACGTCCTCAAGGGTGAGCAGGGATTCTCCTGCCTCCACCCACTGATTCTCTTCCACCGAAACCGCAGACACTGTTCCGGATGTCCCGGTAACCTCCAGCGGCTGATGGATTTTTAGTGTTCCTGTTCCCAGCACCTGGCCGCTGCTGTCGGACACGGTTACATCATCCCCAAGAACGGCCCCGTCATCTTCCACTGTCACTGTCCATAGGTCACCGGAATGGGTTTCCACCGTCCCGCTGACTACTGTACCCTGAGAAAAAGATACCGATACGGTGCTGCCTGCTGTGAAACCAGACCCGTTTTCTATCTGAACCGCCATTTTCCCATCCAGGGACAAAAGCATCAGAGCTCCCTTTGCCGCCATCACATCAGCAATAGAGTCTCCGCTTTCCACATAGATTTTTTTGATTCTCCCTGCCACTTTGCTGGTGAGATTTTCAGACTGGGTTTCCCCGGATTTCTTCTGAAGCTGTTCATCCAGCTGAGTTATGACACTTTGTACTTGGGCAATCTCTGCCTTCAATGCCGTCTCATTCACTGTGGCAAGAACTTGGCCGGCGCTTACTGTGTCTCCTGTTTCCACGGCAACGGACTCAATCACCAGTCCTGACGGCACCTGGATGTCCTGTATTTCCCCGCCCTGCAGACTTCCACTGCCCACAACCGAGGTGGAGAGGGTATCTCTGCCCGCCTTTACGCCAATTGCCTCTGGCACAGCTGCGCCTTTTTTCCCTTTTCCAGGCTGGATGATGCAGATACCTCCTATTCCTGCAGCTAACAGGATGCCTGCCCCTGTCAAAATAATCCATTTTTTTCCTCTTTTCCCGGCCCTGATTCCCATCACGCCCTCCCTCATTTTATTCTGCCGATATTTTACTGGAAAAATGTGCCCAAATAGTGATAAAATGCTGAGGATTTTGTGTCGTGATTTTTCCTCTAGTGTTAACTAATATTTTTATATAGGTTGACAATCAAAACCAAAATCAGGTATAATACCTCCGGAGGTGATTCCATGCTTCAGGAAAGAGTACTCTCCTATTTAGAACAGAAACGGGGAGAGGTGGTTACCGGCGGACAGATTGCCCGGCAGCTGGGAGTGAGCAGGACGGCAGTATGGAAAGCGGTGCATGCCCTGCAGGAAAAAGGGCATGAGATTGAGACAATGGCAAACAGAGGATACCGTTTGACAGATTCCAGCGACGGACTATCCGTTCAGGGAATCACAAGTTATCTGTCCACAGAGAGCTTTGGGAGAGAACTGGAATTGCATGAGACGATCAGTTCAACTAATAATCGTCTCAAGGAACTGAATACAGCGTCTCTTCCGGAAGGATACACAGTCGCCGCTGATGAACAGACATCGGGCAGAGGGCGGCTGGGGCGGACTTTTTCCTCGCCTGCAGGGCAGGGCATATATTTCAGTGTCCTGCTGAAACCGGAGATAGAGCTTCAGGATATCACTCTGCTCACCATCTGTGCCGCGTCTGCAGTATGCCGGGCGGTGGACAAAATATGCGGTGTCCAAACGGATATTAAATGGGTGAATGACGTATTCCTAAAAGGCAGGAAGCTCTGTGGAATTTTGTCAGAAGCGTTCATATCTGCCGAATTGCAAAAAATTGAAGGTGTGGTGGTGGGCATTGGCATTAATACCGGTGTGGTGGACGCCGCTGTAAAAGAAATTGCGGTATCCCTTCTGGAAATAACCGGACAGCGGGGTCTGCGCAATCAATTGCTGGCAGAGGTACTGAACCAGCTGGAGAAAATTTATTACGACTTTACTTTGCATCAGAAACGAGAAGAAATTCTCGCGTCGTACTCAGAAAGACTGCTTTTCATGGGAAAGCAGGTAGAACTGGCAGAGGGAAGAAAACGCTATCAGGCATCTGTGCTGGGAGTGGATGAAAACGGCGCGCTGCGTGTGCGCACCCAGGAGGGAAACCAGCATTCCGTCATATCAGGAGAGATTATCATTTCAAAAAACAGGAGGATTTCATGAAGAAAGAAAAATTATCGGTAAGAGATTTATGCATCACGGCTCTTTTTGCGGCAGTAACGGCGATTTGCGCGCAGATTGCCATTCCCATTCCCTTTTCCCCTGTTCCCATATCCTTTGGGATGGTGGGTCTGTACACGGCGTCTATTTTCCTGCCTCCCCGCTGCGCGGTGCTCTCACAGGTCTGTTATCTTGTACTTGGTGCTGCGGGGCTTCCTGTATTTGGCGGGTTTAAAGGCGGAATGGGCGCATTGCTGGGTCCCACAGGCGGTTATCTGATGGTCTATCCCATTATGGCAGCCATTGTTTCCTGGGCATTAAACAGCAGATGGGCACTGCAGAAGAAGTACGGGCAGAAACGGGTTCTCATCAATGGCACCATAGCCATCTGCGCAGCCCATTTCCTATTATACCTGGGCGGAACCATCTGGCTGTGTGGCACCACGGGAAATACCTTTATGGCAGGGCTGTCTCTGGCGGTCTTCCCCTATATTCCGCTGGATATAGTAAAAATTGTATTCTGCTCTGTGGCAGTGATTCCCCTTCGGGGACGCTTAATGGGAGCGGGATTTCTGGCGCTGACGCCGGAAAAAATATGATGGGAGTTTCATGAGAGTTTCTATATGAAAGAGGAAAACAATGAAAAAGCAGATTTTAGAGAGGGCAGCAGATGGATACATTCCCAGCCCGGAGGAGGCGCTTCTGCTGATGGACCCTGAATTTATGCCATTGGATGAGCTCATCCACGCGGCAGGCGCAATTACAAAACAATATCACGGCAGCCGGGTAAAAATGTGTGCCATCCATGCAGTAAAAGTGGGCCGATGCAGCGGGGACTGTGCATTCTGCGCACAGTCATCCCATCACAATTGCCATATCCATGTAGTAAAAATCGGCGATATCTCTTATGAGAAAATTGCGTCTCATGTGAGACTGCTGGAAAAAAACGGCGTAGAGCGGTTCAGCCTGGTCACAAGCGGCGAGCGGCTGACCGATGAGGAATTCAGCCATATTCTGCAGATATACCGGCGGTTACATAATGAGACAGGCATAGGGCTGTGCGCCTCACTGGGCAGTCTGGACGAACAGCGGGCACAGGCATTAGCCGGATGCGGAGTCACCCGTTATCACCATAACATAGAGACTGCCCCCAGCTACTTTCCCCAGATATGTTCTACCCACAGCTATAAGGATAAATTGGAAACAATCCGTATAGCGCGGGAGGCGGGCATGGAAATATGCTGCGGCGGAATTATCTCAATGGGTGAAACGTCCCGCCAGCGGGTGGAAATGGCCTATGCACTGCAGAAATTGCATGCGGACTGCGTTCCTGTGAATATACTTAACCCGATTCCCGGCACCAGACTGGAACATCAGCCCCTTTTGAGTACAGATGAAATTCTCCGCACCATCGCTTTGTTTCGGCTGGTTATGCCAAAGCAGACATTATGCTTCGCAGGAGGCCGCCAAAACGCCATGGGGGATGATGAATACGCAGGATACGAGGCGGGTATCAATGCCTTGATTATCGGCGATTTTCTCACTACTCAGGGGAAGGAATTAAGGGAGGAGATATCTAAGCTGACTGCACTTGGCAGGGTTTGAAGCATACTTTTGTAATCTCCTGCATGGAAAAGGGGTGATCACAGCGATCACCCCTTGATTTTAAAGTTTTCCACTAATATGTCAACTAAAATAATTACTTTCTAAAAACCCGAGGCATTCATAAATCCTCCCTCTTTTGAAAACTCAATAATCAAATTTGCTGTGGATTTTATTATGTCCATAAAATAATTAATTTCTTTTTCTGAATAGCCGTCAACTTCTATGCGATAAGATGGAAGATAGCAAGTCATACTATGAAAACAGTTTTTTTCATCTGGTGTTTCAATATACACCTTTACCTCCCCATTTTCCAATTGTTCTGAATGGACAATCTCTGTATTATCTTCCAGTGTCATAAATGGATACATCATAACGACTCCTCCTCTTTAACTTTGGGATTATTCCTACCCTAGAGCGTGTCTTAAAATATCAAAAACATCTTTCCAAAATGCGACTGAATGCGGGGCAATTTATCGCTGATTTCATTATACGCTATCTATTCTAAAAAGTATAGCTGGATTTCGTAAAACCTGCTGGAAGCTACCTCTGTATCAGCCCATATTTTTTCTTAATCCGCTCCAGTTTCTCCAGCATAGGCCGGCTCATGAACCACAGGAAAATGACTGTGGCTGTGGCTTGCACCATGTCCACCGGGGCGCCGGATATGTAGTGGGCCAGCAGGCTCATCTTTGTGATGCGCCCATAGGTCATCAGTATGCTGGCCGGGTTCATGATTCCGCCGAAGATGAAGAATACGCTCAAGAATCCATAGATACACAGCTGTACCCTGCTGGCTTTCATGATCCCTTTCTGATAGAGGATGCCCGCCAGAAAGCCGATCATGCCGTAGGAGAACATCTGCCACGGAGTCCACGGGCCATGGCCTGCGAACATGTTGGACATCAGTATGATGAAGCATCCCACCAGGAAGCCTGCCTCGCCGCCGAATGACACCCCGGTAAGGATGACCACGGCCGCTATAGGCTTGAAATGGGGAATCATATAAAATGCCGCCCTGCCCGCCACTCCGATGGCCGCCAGCACTGCGATCACCATGATCTCCCTGGACTGGGGCTTTCTCCCCTCGAACGCCATAAAGAAAGGCGCCATGGCAAAGAACACCACCAGCAGACTGAACCTCATATATTTCTTCCCGTGGAAGAGTTTCACGGAAAGGTACAGCATCAGGGGAACGGTGATGAGCATGATCAGCAGGGCTATCCAGGTGCGCCTGCTGACCTTCCCTCTTCGGATGGGCTCCACGATCACCCCGTCCTCTTTCAGCCGGTATTCTTCCAGTTCTTCCCCACTCTTTGTATCCGGGTGAAGAAAACGGTCATCCTGCGCTTCTTTTGCTCTGTCCCACTCCCAGTACGCGTCAATAAATTGATCTAAAGATTCGCCTGCAAGCATCCAGCCACCTCCTTTGCGGTCACCGCATCGGGAAAGTAATGACGTGCCATGCGGTTTGCCGCTGTTGTATAGAAGTTATTTCCCGCGAAAAACGCCCTGGCCGGCCTGCACGCCACCACATTGCCCTCGAAAAAGAGCCCCACACGGTCAGCGTACTCCGCCACAAATTCCACGTCATGGGAGATCATCAGTATGGTCACCCCGTGGCTCTGGAGTTTCTTTAAGATGCCCCCCAGTTCTTCTTTGTACTCCGCGTCCATTCCCTTGGTGGCCTCGTCCAGCAGCAGTATCCTGGGCCTGAGCAGAAGCACTTTCGCCAGGGCCAGCCGCTGCTGTTCCCCGCCGCTTAAATCATAGGGATGCCGGTCCAGCAGCCCCTCCAGATTCGTCAGGCTTACGATGCCCTCCACCGCCCGGGCTTTCTCCATGTCCGCTGTGTACTCCTCTGATTTCTTCTCTTTCCTGCCGCCGATGATGGAGTACAGGTCTTCGCGGGCGGTTTTCTTGATAAACATACTCTGGGGATTCTGGGGCAGGACCCCTAAGCACCCCCGGTATAATTCACGGTCCGAATATTTCCGGATATCCTTTCCTTCCAGCAGGATCTTCCCCCTGTGGGGACTGCGTACCCGGCTGATCAGGGACAGAGCTGTGCTCTTTCCCGTACCGTTGCCTCCCACCAGGGCATAGAATTCTCCCCGCTTCACTTCCAGGGACAGGTCCCTTACCACGTCCCTTCCTTCTTTTTCATACCGAAACCAGGCCTCATCCACCTGGATGGCCAGGTTCTTCTTTTCTTCCTTCTTTTTCGCGGCGGCCTTCACGGACTCTGCCGCTTTTCTCACCTTCTGAAAACGCTTCTTTTCTTTTTTTGCGCCTGTGTTTTCTTCCTCTGGGTCCTGTAAGGGCCTGGGCACTTTCAGGGACTCTACCGGCATATGGTTCATCAGGCCGGAGATCCACTGGCGTCCCTCACTGACTGTCAGCGGGCAGGCCTCCTGGCTGTCCACAGCCGCGTACACCTGCATGGGTACAGGCATAGCCAGGAACATGCCGCTGCCTGCCGCTTTTAACTTCTCCCCGATTTCCCGGGGAGGCCCTTCTACGGCCAGACGGCCCTGATCCATGACAAATACTTTGTCCGCCCAGGGAATCACATCCTGGAGCCGGTGTTCGGTGAGCACCACCGTGGTGCCGATATCCCGGTTGATCTTCTTCACCGTCTCCAGAAAGTCCGAGGCGGCTATGGGGTCCAGCTGGGAGGTGGGCTCATCCAAAATCAGCAGCCGGGGATGCATGGACATAACAGACGCCAGATTCAACAGCTGCTTCTGCCCTCCGGACAGCTCGGACACGTTCCGGTAAAACCACTGGTGGATGCCGAAATAACTGGCCATCTCTGCCACCCGCAGCCGTATCACCTCGCCGTCATAGCCCAGGCTCTCCAGGCCGAAGGCCAGCTCATGCCATACCTTGTCTGTGACAACCTGATTTTCCGGGTTCTGCAGCACATATCCGATCTCCTGGCTCTGAACCCTCTGGCCCACAGCGCTCAAGGGCGCTCCCCGGTAATAGATCTCCCCGGACTTTTCCCCGTGGGGCGCCAGCACGCTTTTCAGCTGGCGCAGCAGGGTGCTCTTGCCGCAGCCGCTCTTGCCACACAGCACATTGAAAGTGCCCTCCTGGATTGTCATATCCACATGAGACAGGGTCTCTTTCCCGCTGTCCGGATAAGAAAAGCTCAGGTCTTTGATGGTTATGATGTCCATATCCGGATTCCCCCTTTTCCTTCCCGTTCTTCATCAGCCAGGGGCACGCCCCCTTCTCTCTCTATCTCCTGGTAAATCTGCCGGTAAGTGGCTCCTGCCTCCATCCCTGCCCGGGCCCGGCTTCTTTCCATGGATATGGCCTCCGCCGCCCCTAAGATAACCGGCAGAAAGCAGAACAGGGCAAAGGCCGCATAACAGGCGAAAGCCAGCCCCGGACTGCATGACACAGGGGCGTTCCTGCCCTGTATGGTAAATCCCGCCAGCAGAATCCTGGGGTCGTATTGGGCAAATACCGCCCCTGCCCGGCACCCGTGGACGAATACCGCCGTCAGCACCAGCATGGCAGACCCCATACACCAGTCCCGCTTGTCAAACCGGTAGATGGAAAAGGCTGTCCTGCCCCGCAGGCCGTACCCCCGCCCTTTCATGGAGTCCGCTGTCTCGATGGCGTTCTCCAGGGCCCAGGTCACCAGGATGGACAACAGGTTCAGTCCATAGAGGGCTTTCTTCAGATATTTTCCGTTGGACACATCCATACCCACGCATTTCTGCCCATTGCGGATCACCTTCATCTGGGCGGCAAACACGGGTACAAAGCGCAGGGCCATGGATAAAAGCAGCGACAGGGACGGAATCACCCGTCCGAACAGATATACGAATTTGTCGCTGGTCATTACCTTGTTATAGCAGGAAAACCATCCAATGACGATAAACATCACCCACCCCAGCACCAGCCCGTAGACAAAGGCTTCCAGGGTCACCCAGTTGCCGCTGCTCTCGATATAAACCAGGGGTGTGACCCCGTAGTGGTTGAACAGAGGGTTTGTGAGGGCGGTGATGAGCAGCAGGGGAAAGGTAAAGAGCACATTCATTTTCAATGTGTCCTTCCACCCCTTGAGGCAGACGGCATAGCAGGTGCCTCCCACAAAGGAGATCGCCAGGAACACCGGGTGCTGGACGAACATGGTAAACCCCAGCACCACCGCGAAATAATAAAAATTCAGCAGGGGATGGCATCTAGAAAACGCATCCCTCATCAGCTCTCATCCCCCATATACACATTGCCCACGTCAGAACCCAGGTCACAGGTGTACCGCCACTCGATCACATCCCCGTCATTGACTGTATAGCTGGAGCAGCCGTAATTGGGGAACCAGCTGTTCACACTGTACATCCACCCGGACTGGGGGCCTCCATCGAACTCATAGAGCTGATTCATTCCTTCTATATAATAGCTGCCGTACATGGGCGTATACCGGGACTCCATCTGAATGCCCGCGTCTGCGCATACACGCTTTAACACGTCAAAGACTGTCTCCCCGGGAGTGTACGTAACTTCTGCAGGCTGAAAAATCCAGCCGTCCGAGGGGACGAATTCCTTCTTTGCTTCTTCTACACGATCCCAGTTATTTAACAGCGTGGAACACTCAATGGAGATGGTGCAGGTGTGGGTTTCTCCCTGGCCCCCGTCTGTCTGCTGGCCGCCCAAGCCTTCTCCCGGGATTTCCTGCTGTCCGTCTCCTGTCCAGCCGTCCGCCGGATTCTCACCATCCGAAACTTCTCCCCCGCCCTCAGACGCATGCTTGGAGGAATCCCCTGCGCCCTGTCCGGGGAGCTGGGCCTGGGCAACGCCGCTGCCGGAATCGGACTTTTCCGATGCAGAGGTATTGCCGGAAGTACCGGACTGATTCTTGGACTTGGCGGATGTCCCGCCGCTTTGTCCCTGTTCTCCTTTGGTGGAGCCTCCCACCAGGTAGAAGGTATCCCCTGCCTTGGTCACAGGGAAAGAGATCCGGGAAACTTTCTTCTTCCCCTCCTTCACCTGTTCGATCTGCCCCTGGGCCAGCTGATAGATCTTCCCGTCCTCATAGGTGCAGAACAGCACTTTGTCGGCTTTCCACTTTTCTGAGAGGGTCAGGGTCAGCTTGGCGGGAGCCGCCATCTCCATGTTCTGGAGAATCACACCCAGGCCATAGGGGGCATTTCCCGCGGCTTTCTGTATGTCCTTTAGTCCGTCAGAGGCACATTCTACTTTCAGCTTCTGTTCGATGGGGTTTTGTATCTGCTCTCCCTCATAGGCCCACTGGTAAGTAACGCCGTCTTCTGTCTCGCTGTCAAAATAATAGGTGCCCTCTTTCCCGGCTATGGTTCCCATCTGCGCCTTGGTGACCGTGCCATCTTCCGGAATATCATTGTGTTCCTTTAACGGCTCCACATCCTTGTCTTCCTCTGTCTGGGGCACAGCCGCTGTCCGGATATTTTCTTCACTGCCTGCCCCTTTGCAGCCGCCTAAAAGACCGGCGCACAGGAATGCCGCTGTGAGCAGGGACAGTAGTCTGCTAAAAACTGAATATTTCTTTTTCATTCCTTTTCCCTCATCTCTCCAGAAACACATTTTTTACATTACTTAACTCTCACACTTTTTACAGCACTGTCAGCGCTCCACACTTTCCGGCCATCTGCCATACGATAAGCCCTCACTTTATAAAAGTAAGTTTTCTTTGATTTCAGCCGGGTATTCATGTATTTTCCGGCGCCGCCCTTTTTCGCTGTATATACAGCTTTATATTTTCCGTTTCTGGCGGCAGCGCGGTACACAGTATAACCGCTGGCACCACTTACTCTTCCCCATTTCACCGCTGCCTTCTTCTTCCCGGCTGTGGTCTTTACTGATGGTTTTGCCAGGACAGCCTTTTTGCCTTTTGCCACTGAAAGAGTTCCATTTACTGTAGTTCCGTTTTCTGTATGAATGGCACGTACTTTATAGTAATAAACAGTTCCTGTCTTTATGTTTGTATCTGTATATGTTAGAGTCGTTTCCTTTGCAATGGTTTTGACTGCTTTATAACCGCTTACGGCTGAAGTGCTGCGGTACAGGATATAACCTGTGGCATTTTCTGCTCTACTCCAGGTGAGTTTCAGCTTATTATAGGCCGGAGAAGTAATCTTGGATATGGCAGTGCTTCCCACAGTAACCGGCGCCGGTTCTTTTTCACCTGCTATCTCAATGTAAACGGGTTTTGCCATCTGGCTCTCTATTTCATCACCCCATTTGTCAGCTGCCGCCTGTATGGTATATGTGTAACTCTTTCCTGCCTCTGCCGTCTGGTCTGCATAAGACAGAGCATTCACACTGGCAAGGCTCTCAAACTTTCCGCTTCCGGCAGTCATGCGCAGAACTCGGTAAGACGACGCATTTTCATAGGACTCCCAGCTCAGCTGCACTGCCTGGCCGCTGTACACAGCCTTCATAACCGGCTGTCCGGAAATAAATGCATCCTTATCCTTTGCCGACGAAACAACGGTCACATGGCAGACAGCTGCTTTCCCATTATCCGTTGTGACAGTAATATCCGTTTCCCCGGCCTTTTTCCCAGTTACCTGTCCGGCATTTACCTCTGCCACAGCAGGATTTGAAGATTCCCACTTTAGAGATGTCTTGGCGTCCACTGGTGTCAGCACATATTCCAGTGTAATCGTGGGAGAAGACACCAGATCAATCGAACAGCTGGTCCGGGTGAAAGCTATGGACTGAACCGGTTTTTCTTCAGCGCCACCCGTAGGCTGCGGATTTACCGGCGGCGTCGGATTTGCTGGCTGTGTTGGCTCCGCTGTCTGAGACGGCAGTACGGTCACTTTACATTCTGCCCGTTTTCCATTGGCAGTTTGTACATAGACCACTGTTGTACCGCTGGATTTTGATGTTACGACACCATCGTTTACTTCTGCCACTCCTGGGTTTTCGGAGCCCCATGATACAGCAGAAACTGCATTTTCCGGAACAAAAGAACAGGATAGCTTTTCTGATTTCCCCGGGCCCTGAAGCTCCAGCGTTTCCTTGTCTAACTTGACAGCCTCCGGCAATGGCGGCAGTTTTTTCCCAATATCCTCCAGCAGCGCTATTGTCTCGCTCAGTTCATATTCATCCGCGTAATCCATCTGCGCCATAACTGCTGATGCCTTTTGATATGCCTCCTGAAACCCTGGGGCACTCTCCCAGCGCGCACGGTCTTTGTTAATTTCTCCCATGACGCGTACCAATGAAGACTTATCGATGGGCTGATACCACTGCATAGAAGACGGAAGCCCTTCCATTCCCATATTCTCATTCACCTGTCCAGTAAGGTCTGCCCCATAACAGAGTGTGAACATAAACCGCGCCACGTCTCCATCTTTTGGCTGGCTCACACCGATTCCCACCGGAACGTAGACGTTATTCACGTAATACATCCAGCCAGCCCCCTGTGTGTAAGAGAACTCGGATAAATTCGGCGCATTTTTATTCTCCCCGGCTTTCATATTCAGACCTTCTAAAACCGTTTTTACACATTCCGGGGGATTCCATCCTGTATCTGCCCCTAATATTCCTTCCAGATAAGGCCCATACTGAGTCTGCGTAATCGATGGGCTGATTCCTTTGCTGTCCAGCACCCGCTTTAATACATCCCCATAAGTCTCTCCCGGTGTGAATTCTGCCACCGTAGGTTCTACCAGAAACCCGCCCCCTATGGAGAACCGTTCCACCGTCATGGTAAGTGTATCTGCTGATGCCTCTGTTTTATGGGCCATCGTCACCGCCAGGGCTATGAAAACTGCCAGCCATATTCTGCAGAACATTTTCCCTGCTCTCTCATTTTTTCTTCTTTCTTTCATGAAAATTCTCCTTTCTCTATTCTTTTTCCGCTGTCACTGTCCCGCTGGTCATCCAGTCATGCCTCCCAGCTTTCTCCGTCTGTATTTCCATAAGTACCTGCCTCCTTCCAAAGCCGCTGTTCCTAATATCCCTCCTGCCGCGCCAGCTGCCAGCGGAGGAATCTGTCTTCTGTTCTCTGTTTTCTCATTCCCTCTTTCTTCTATATCCAGGCCCCCTGTATCTATAGATTCTCCTTGAAAATCCCAGTCATGTTCTGTTTCCTCGTAAGCTGCCCCTTCAAAATTCCAGCCGCTGCCTCCCTCTTCTTTCTGTGTTTTCCCAACTTTCTTCCTGTTTGCTGAGACACTGTCTGACGAAGCATTTTTTGACACAGACGGAACCGCAGAAGGAGCAGGCCCCGCATATGCCAGCCTGCCGGCGCCTGCACCGCTGACTGTACTGGCTCCTCCCCCGTTTCCAATACCTTGTACTGTCTGGTTCTGTCCATTTCCACCAGATACAGCTGAACCAGATGGCTGTGTAGAACCTGGCTTGGGTGAAGGGGTATTGACGGGCGTGGGCGAAGACACTTCCAGCCCCGTCCCGCTGCCGTCTCCTTTCCCTCCCTCATGCACTGTCAGATCTGACATATCATACAGTCCGGTCTTTCCCTGTTTCAGCCTCTGGTAAGCTACAAGCGCATAATGGCCCTGTTCCGTTGCCATACCGTTCACTTTCCCGGCCGCCCCTCCTCCATTATTCGCCTCTCCGGCCTTCACATGCATAAATCCGCTGCCGGGTATATGATAAGAGAGAAGCTTCTCCACGGTCCAGCTGCCGCCTTTGATGAATCTGGAATCTGTCTCCGGGTCAATTCCCAGTGCGCACAACGCTGTCACTACCTGTGCGCAGGATTCCACCGTCTTTGACCCCATGGTGGAATACCCTCCGTCAGAATCCTGTATCCGGCTTAACGCCTCCAATCCCCTGTCTACAGCAGCCGTCACATCTTCATAGCCGCTCTTTTTGTAAAATGGCGCCAATGCCTGCAGCGCCATTCCTGTCATATCCGAATCTGGCGCCAGCCCCATCAAATCCCAGCCTCCCGCAGGTGTCTCATTGTCTAAAATATACTCCAGGAGTTTTTCCCTTGTTGTCTGGTTTTGCACGCCTGCAGTCTCTGGAATGGTGTACTGGGGATTGGCATTCAGGGCAATCAGCGCCCAGATTGGTCCATTGACTCCCTGGGCGGCCACGTTTTCGAAATCGGCCAGACTCTCCAGCAGGTTGTAGCCTGCCACATTCCTGGCATCCTTTCCCATGGCTGTCATGGCGACAATTGCCTTAGAATATTCTGTGTATTTGACAGATGATGTCAGTTTTCCCTTTTTTTCTTCCAGATAATTCGCAAAATGATTGTAATAGGTGGAAAAGTACGGTTCCCCAAGGTCCATGCCTCCTCTGGCAAGGCCGATTATATGCCACTCACTGCCGATGGTGGGATTCTTGTCTATACTGCGTATATACGCCCTTGTCTCTTCCAGCACCTCCCAGGCCTTTGTGCCCAGACTGACAGCCCCCTGAACTACAGTCACCATACAGGTATTTTTCAGCTCCCCCCTGCCTTCCACCGACGCTGTAATCCAGGCGGTGCCTGGGGCTATTCCGGTGACAATCCCCTGTGGGTCCACCTGGGCCACTTTGGGATTACTGCTCTCCCAGACAAGAGTGTACGGCTGGGTGGTATCTGCAGGCACAGGTGCAGCTTTTACCGCATATGTCTGGCCCACGTTGAGTCCTGCCTCTTTTTCCACAGAAATCCCAGACAGACTGATGGGCAGGTCTGCAATGATAACACTGGACAAAGTCCGGGCACTTCCCAGATAAAAATTCCCCGCCCCATCCTCCTTAGGCATCAATCTCACAGTCTTTCCCCTGGATACGGTGAAAATATATGGATTTTCCATATCTTCATAGCCTTCCGGAATGGGAAATGCCACCGATATCATACTGTCATGATGGTAATCCTCTCCACTGCGGATATCTGTGTAACTGATATTTTTGTAGTAAATCAGCCTGGGACTGCTGCCCTGAAAAGTGCTTTTCAATAATTCCAAAATATTTTCCCGATCTGTGCCGTCTGATACATTGGTTTTGACGTACCATTGACTGCTTCCGGCAGTTATGCCGTCGCAGGTATGGACTGCCTCCCCGATTCTGAGACGTACCATTTCCATATCTGCTGTGGTCTGAGATGGAAGGCCGGCACGTGTTTCCTCGTCCATATTGTCATAAATACTGGATGCCGCCAGAAAATCTGCTATCTCCTGAGACTGCAGATTTATATGTTCCAGCTGCGCGGCTCTTTCCACTGCATATATGATGGACTGTATATCCGGATTCACGGCCTTTTCTGGAATTTCCCGCATGTTCAGCGTTTCCTCTTCCGGCGGCAGATCTCCCCCAGGCTGTATGCTGGCAGGAACTGACAAATCCAGGGACAATATCAGCAGGCCGCTCACTATCACTGCCAATATTTTCTTTCCCATATATCACTCTCCTTAATGAAATCTTCTCGCTGCTTTCCCTATGACGAATATCGCCGCGGCATCAGGGCATGTTTCAAGTGCCCTGGCGCCGCGGGATTTCTGACTCTATTTTCTTTTTACTTTACAGTAGTTTTTTTCGCTTTGGAGTAATTTCCATATACGTTTTT
>Ga0137308_101675_pt1 | contig 19427 bp, 18 predicted proteins | sample Inofrocosms_June_FD_97181 | JGI IMG/M metagenome (GOLD analysis project Ga0137308, IMG submission 97181) | Mouse cecal microbial communities from Vienna, Austria - N-Acetylneuraminic and N-Acetylglucosamine D2O microcosms_June | ecosystem: Host-associated > Mammals > Digestive system > Large... | reverse complement strand
ACTGTCACAAAAAGATTCTATCATACTGGAGTTACTCCAAGTCAAGTGTTTATAAAAAGTTTATAATCCTCATCATTATTTTTCTTTACTTTTTCATAACACATGATTATAATCAATCTTATCACACAAACAAATCACAGCTTTCATTCCCACAGCGTTTCTTACGTTCACTGGCCATGCCCTCTGGTCATATCCTAGATTATATTTTCAATCTCAGGAGTCCTTATGTTAGAAACCGCAACTGTTCTGACTTTTCTCCACTATCTGTATCTGATAGGGGTTATTGTGATTCTTACTGTTATGGTTCTCCGCAAGGATACCCCCGCGGTCTGTATCCTGTTTCTGTTCCTGCTGGGAGCCGCCGGAACCGGAAGCTTCACCGGAGGGATCCAGACAGTCTTTCACGCCATGCTGTACGCAGCAAAGGAATTCATGGAAGTGATCGCCACCATTGCCCTGGTGACTGCCCTGTCCCGGTGTTTAAGCGACCTGGGCAGTGATTACCTTCTGATGCGTCCCATGTCCCGGATTATGAAAAATCCTTCCGTCACCTGGTGGATCCTTGGGTTCACCATGCTTTTGTTCTCCCTGTTTTTGTGGCCTTCCCCCTCGGTGGCCCTGGTGGGAGCCATCATGCTTCCCTTTGCGGTCCGTGCAGGCTTAAATCCCCTGGCCGCAGCCATGGCCATGAATCTCTTCGGCCACGGGATCGGTCTCAGCTATGATCTGGTCATCCAGGGAGCTCCTGCCATCTCCGCCGGTGCCGCCGGCGTCACCACCAGCCAGATCCTGACTGAGGGACGCCCGGTCTTTCTGGTCATGGGAGCTGCCACGGTCATGGCTGCATTTGTGCTGAACCGGAAACAGCTTTCCCTGCCGGCCGGTCTGGCCCAGGTGCAGGCTGTCAGTCAGAAACCAGAGAAGACAGACCCCCAGAAAAGCCCTGATGCTTCTCTTTCCCGGCCGGCCCTGGTTCTTGCCATCGCCACACCCCTGGCCTTTCTGGCGGACATTGCCGCTATGCTGATCCTTCAGCTCCGGGGCGGTGACGCTACCAGCCTGGTATCAGGCACTGCAGTTCTTCTCATGTGCCTGGGGTCTTTTGCCGCCTTCCGGAAAGATTCCCTGGAAAAGATCACCGGATATCTGACCGACGGCTTCCTCTTTGCCATCCGTATCTTCGCCCCGGTGATTGCCATCGGCGCCTTCTTCTTCCTGGGCGGGGAGGGCATCACATCCATTATGGGCGGGACAGAGCTGGCTGAAATCCTGGGAAATGCCTCCACCGGCGGCATCATGAATGACTGGGCCGTCTGGCTGGCCTCCCATGCTCCTCTGAACAAATACCTGATCGCCGCGATCCAGATGGCCGTAGGCGCGCTCACTGGACTGGATGGTTCCGGTTTCTCCGGTCTGCCCCTCACCGGCGCCCTGGCCCGGACCTTCGGCTCTGCTGTAGGCGCCTCTGTCCCGGTTCTTGCCGCCCTGGGGCAGATCACAGCCATCTTCGTAGGCGGCGGCACCATTGTCCCCTGGGGCCTGATCCCGGTGGCAGCTATCTGCAATGTCAGCCCGCTGGAGCTGGCAAGGAAGAATTTCCTGCCGGTGCTGATTGGTTTTCTCTGCGCATTTGCAACAGCCTGTGTCCTGTTATAAAAACCCGGAACGGTGCAGACCTGCCGGACAGTTATAAATATTCTCTTTAATGAAAGGAGCATCAATCATATGTGTGGTATAGCTGGATTTTTTCACCCGCAGCGGGATTTCACCGTGGAAAAGGAGTATTCTCTCAGCATCCTGAACTCCATGAACCAGGCTCAGAGACGGCGCGGGCCGGACCACCAGGGCACTCTGCTCTGCAAACATGCCGGGCTGGCCCAGGTACGCCTGGAGATCGTCGATCTGGTCACAGGCCACCAGCCCATGTCCAAAACCATAGACGGGCATACCTGGAGCATTGTCTATAACGGAGAACTGTACAACACTCCGGAACTGCGCCGGGAGCTGACTCTTCTGGGCTACACCTTTGACACTGCCAGCGATACGGAGGTTCTTCTGACCGCCTATATCGCCTATGGTCCTGACTTTCCGGAACGCTTAAACGGCATCTTTGCCTTCGCCATTCATGATCCGATCCAGAACTGCCTCCTTCTGGGCCGGGACAGGGCAGGTGTCAAGCCCCTGTTCTACACGATCCTGGATGGCCTTGTGCTGTTCTCCTCTGAGATCAAGGGCCTCTTCTGCTGGCCCCATTTCCGGCCGGTCCTTGACCGGAACGGCCTCAATGAGATCTTCAGTCTGGGCCCTGCCCGCACCAGCGGCCTGGGAGTGTTCAAAGATGTGAAGGAGGTGCTGCCCGGTCACTACATCCTCTGTTCTGGCAGAGGAATCCGCCAGGAGGCCTACTGGCGTCTAAAAAGCTGCCCCCATGAGGACAGCTACGAAGAAACTGTAGAAAAGACTGCCTTTTTGATCGAAGATTCTGTCCGTAGGCAGATGGTGTCGGATGTTCCTATCTGTACCTTCCTTTCCGGCGGAGTAGACTCAAGCCTCGTATCCTCCCTATGCGCCCGGGAGCTAAAGAAAAAGAACCAGCAGCTTACCACATTTTCCTTTGATTTTGCCGGAAACCAGGAGAATTTCCAGGCCAACGCCTTCCAGCCCTCCCAGGACCGGCCCTTTGTGGAGACTATGGCCGCCTATCTGGACACTGACCACCATTTTCTGGAATGCAGCACCCAGACCCAGGCAGAGCTTCTGGAAGACTCCGTCCTGGCCCACGACCTGCCGGCCATGGCAGATGTAGATTCCTCCATGCTGTATTTCTGTTCCCTGGTCAGCCCCTTCTGCAAGGTTGCCCTCACCGGGGAATGCGCTGATGAAATCTTCGGCGGATATCCCTGGTTTCACAAGGAAGCATGCTTTCATGCGGAGACATTTCCCTGGACCATGGATCTGAAGGCCCGCCAGATTCTTCTGGATGACGGATTCCTGACAGAGCTTGGTATGGAAGAATATGTCCGCAATGCCTACGAGACCTCCCTGGCCCAGGTACCGGTCCTTCCCGGCGAATCCCCCACGGAGGCACGCCGCAGGGAGATCTCCTACCTCAACCTAAGATGGTTCATGCAGACACTGCTAAACCGCATGGACCGCACCAGCATGTACAACGGACTGGAAGCCCGTGTCCCCTTCGCGGACCACCGGATCATCGAATATCTGTGGAATGTGCCCTGGGACATGAAGGCAAAGGACGGAATCGTCAAGAATCTGCTGCGGCAGGCAGGGCGCACAAGGCTGCCGGAAGAAATCCTCTTCCGGAGGAAATCTCCCTACCCCAAGACCTATGACAAAGGCTATGAAACTCTGCTGGCCGGACGGGTGCGGGAGATCGCTGAGGATCCCTCCTCCCCGGTAATGGCCTTTCTGGACAAAAAGAAAATTGACCGTTTTCTGTCCAGTCCCTCAGACTATGGAAAACCCTGGTACGGCCAGCTGATGGCGGCCCCCCAGATGATGGCTTATGTGATCCAGATTGACTTCTGGCTCAGACACTATAAGCCGCTCATTGTCTGATGCAAATAAGTTCCATGAGGTATGATGCCATCCTGTCCGGGCCTGGAACGCGACAATGACCATAACCAGTGATTATATTTTTCTGAAAGGAACCAAAGAAATTATGCTGAAAAAATATACCTTCCTTCTCTGTCTTATTCTCATGACCCTGGGAAGCTGCCTCAGTGTCCACGCTAAAGAACCGGGCACTGCCATGCATCTTCCCCAGTCAGAGAATGCAGCCGCCCTTCTCTTTCCGGCCTTCGCCCGGTTCGAAGCCGGAGAGTCCATCGCTTTCTCCAGCATCCGGGAATATTATGACTTTTTCGAGCAATACCTGACCCAGTATCGTCTGGAGGATCTGAAAGGAGGCTATCCCCTGACCGGGATGGAGACCTCCATCCCGGATGAAAGACGATATGACCGCGAATCTGTCAGACAGCATATTCTGACCCTTTTTTCGCTGACAGATGCTATGGATCCCCGGGAAACCATTGAAGAAGTCTGCCGCCAGATCCGCAGCACTATCCGCTACGACCAGACCGCCTCCGGACTGACCCTGGAGGAAGCACTCGCCTCAGGCTGCGGAGTCTGCTGGCACTATGTAAAGATTGCGGACGTGGTTTTAGAAGATTCCGGTATCCCCACAGAGATCATCCACGGCTCTGTTCTTGGGACTCCCCATATGTGGCTCCGGTGCCAGACCGGTACCCAGTGGCTTCTGGCTGATCCACAGATCGGCATCCTCCCTGGCTCCTGCTATGAAGGACAGTATCTGCCTTATCCTTATCTGAGCGTGCTGCGGGAGTAACCATTCACACGGGGGATGTTTTAAGGGACAGGCTCTGGCTGTAAACGGCAGTGAACTGACCCGATTAATATACGTATTCTTAATTACACGTATTGAATTCAAACGTATTATGTGATATCATAATGGCGCAAGGAGAACATGATATGCCAATGAAACCAAAGGAAATGGAGCAGCGGATCCTTGCTGATGGATGGATATTCAAGAGCCAGGAAGGCTCTCATAAGCATTATATTCACCCAGAAAAAGACGGTAAGGTCACGATACCCTTTCACAAGAAAGACCTTCCAAAAGGCACAGAAAATAACATTCTAAAACAAGCGGGGCTTAAATAACCCATAACAGCCCATAGTCCCGAGCTGTTAAAATGGTTCCGCATTTTCCAATTTTTGGAGGTACAAACTATGTTATCCATGTATCCAGCCTGTTTTTTTAGAGAAGAAAACGGTTATTCGGTCATCTTTCCCGATTTAAATCTGGCTACTTGTGGGGAAACTGTCCAGGAGGCCATGTCTATGGCAGTAGATTGTCTGGCCGGACGTCTCCACTTGCTTAAGCAGGACGGGGATCCCATCCCTGAACCGTCAGATATGAATTCCATTGACCTGACAGCAGTTTCAAGGGAGTTAGAAATTGAGCCAAAAGAAGCTTTTATCAATATCGTTTCTGTGGATGTGGAAACTTATGCAAAGGAGCACTTTGATAAATCTGTGAAGAAAACGCTCACCATTCCGGCATGGCTCAACACTGCCGCCATGGAAATGGGCATCAATTTCTCCCAGGTATTGCAGGAGGCCTTGTTGGCTAAGGTTCAAGCCCGATAGTCGCCCAAATCCCACAGCAGCTACCCCTCCTGCTCCTTCTGCCCAGCCGCCCCGCTCTCCTTCCATATCTCGGCCTCCTTATGCCATCCGAAAAGACGGGGAGACAGACAGTACGCCACACCGATCCCCAGCCCAATAGCTACAGCCGTCTTAAAGCTGCTGAGGCCGTAGGACAAGGCTGTCTGCGTATCCCCGATAATGGTATAGTGGGCCGTATAATAGATCCCGGCACCTGGCACCAGAGTGAATATCCCGGAGGTCAGAAACAAGGTTGTGGTAGCCTTGTAAAAACGCGCAAGATACCGGGAGCAGATGGTCAGCACCGTACTGGCAACAAACACAGCCACAGCCGGCGAACCATACCAGCTGCCGACAGCCAGATACACGGCCCACCCCAGAAATCCTACCATCCCGCAAGGCATCAGATACCTGCTGGGAGTCCCAAACAGGACTGCAAAGGAAACCGTTCCCACAAAGGCAGCAATCAATTGAAAAAATGATTCTCCCATCCTCTTTTTCCTTTCAGCAAAATGGCAGCAAAGACGCCACACCCACACCGATGGCGATACCGCCGGCTGTCATCAGTGCATCTGCAAGCCGGACCAGTCCTGCCAGATAATCATTTTCAAGGAAATTCCGGAAGGAGTTGGTCAGGGCGATCCCCGGTACCAGCGGGAAGATGGCGCCGATCGTGATCTGGTCCAGCCTGTCCCCCAGTCCCAGAGCATGAAGGAGGATACATGACGAAGCCGCCACCGTGCTGGCGGCAATGGTACACATGATCTTGGGCAGAGAGAGCCGCGGAATCAGGTAAAGCAGGAAAAAGTAGAGAATCCCGCCTGCCAGAAACGCGGTAAAGGAATCAAAAAGGCTCCCGCCAAAGAGAAAACAGAAGCCTCCGCTTCCCAGTCCGGCACCAAGGATCTTCATCCGGTTTCCGTAGGATTCCATGGTCTCGATTTGTTCCAGCTCTGCCCGGATGGCATCCGGATCCTTAAATCCTCCTACAATCCGGCGGGACAAGGTATTCAGTGCTTCCAGCCTGCAGATGCTTACCGGAGACAATGAGATATACTGGACATGGCATGAGTAGGTCTGCCCCTCCGCCAGCATGGACGCAAAGATTCCGTTAGCGATGACAAAAGCATTGAAATTCTCCAGCCCCAGGGAGTGGGCCGTATAGCGCATCACATCCCCTGTGCGGAAGATCTCTCCGCCGTTCTCCAGCATCTCCCGGCCCAGCTCGGTTACCAGTTCAAAATAGGTTTTCTGGATTAATGCTGTCCCGGTATGGCTCATAAAGCCTCCGACTTCCGGATACAGGCATCCACAGCTTCCATCACGGTTCCGCGAAATCCCCCTGCCTCCAGCGCAGACACCGCCTCAATGGTGGTACCCCTGGGAGAGCATACCATATCCTTCATCACACCGGGATGCATCCCGGTCTCCAGGAGCATTTTCGCGCTTCCCAGAACCGCCTGCTCCGCGAAACGATAGGCCTGGTCCCTGGGCATTCCGCCCATGACAGCGGCATCAGCCATGGCTTCCACCAGCATACAGACATAGGCCGGAGAGCTGCCGCTGACTCCTACCACTGCATCCATCATGGATTCCGGAATCTCCTCTGCACTCCCGATGCCGTTGAACAGGGCCAGGATTCTGTCCATCTCCTCACGGGTCACATACCCATTAGGGCTGAGGGCAGACATGGCCTCCAGCACCATGGCCGCTACATTGGGCATCACCCGGACCAGCTTGGTCTCTTCCGGGAACAGGGCTGCAAGATCTGCCAGGGTTCTGCCTGCCGCAATGGACACTACCAGGGTCTCTCTGGTCACCAGATCCCGGAATCCTGCTGTCACCTCAGCCAGATACTGGGGCTTCACCGCCAGAAGGATGATCCGGCTACCCCTGACCGCGGCCCTGTTGTCACAAGTACCGCCAACCCCGGTCTCCCTGCAGAAATCGCAGAACTGGCTTTCCCTGGCATCTGTGATGATCATATCCTCCGGCTTTAGGAGTCCCTTTTTCAAAATGCCGGCTGCGATAGCTTTTCCCATATTTCCACTGCCAATGATACATAGTTCTTTCATATTTTCCGATTCTCCTTCCGGTATACTTAGTACTGAAAATCCCTGCTGCTTTATGCTCTTGCGGATATCTTATGTAACTGTTCCGGTACCTCTTGAACTGTTACCCCTGAACTGCTATCATCTTACCACATTTCGTCTGACTTTTATAGTAGATACTTCCCATTTCTTATCCGCTTTGGCTTCGGCTGCTGCCCCAGAAAAGTCTCGCGGGCTGATGCCGCCGGACATCATAAAAATTTCCCCAAACTCTCACACCGCAAGGCATTTTTCACATATGATATATTATACCGTTTGCATCAGCAATCAAACAGAAAGGAAATCTTATGTATATTGATAAAAACGGATTCAAGTTTCCCCTCCCTGCTGCCGAGACTGTGAATATGGCCCAGGTTTCGGACGAACAGGAAGCCTCTGCCACGGAGACAGCAGATAATTCTCCGGGCTATGCACCTATTTCCCCGGAAACACCTTCCTGGGGGCCGCCATCAGGCAGCAATGATCCCGGATTCGCACCCATCTCCCCGGATACGCCTTCCTGGGGGCCGCCATCAGGCAGCAATGATCCCGGATTCGCACCCATCTCTCCAGATACGCCTTCCTGGGGGCCGCCATCAGGCATCGGCGGGAACAGCGGCGGGATCATCGGTTCCATTGTAGTGGTGCCTGGACAGAACATGTGCCCCAGCTGCTCCTTCGGTACCCAGTATGCCAATATCCGCTTTCTCCATGCAGCCGCTAACCAGTCAGCTGTCAATATCCGTCTGGGGAACCAGACCGTCATCAATAACATGCAGTTTGGCAATGTAACGCCTTATTATCTGGAAAATGCAAACCAGAACCTCCAGATCGTCATTACCAATGTACGTAACGGTCAGACCCTGTACCGCGGATCCTTCAGCTTTTCCGGCCAGACTGCTTACACCCTGTCCATTATCAATGACGGCTCCGGCATTTCCCTCTTTACCGTGATGGATGTGGCCTGCACCTCCAGGAATTCCGGGTGTCTGCGTGCCGTGAACCTGTCTCCCAACAGCGGTCCTGTGGATATCTTCCTCTCCAACTATGGCCGCATATTCCAGCGTGTCAACCAGTTCGCCGCGACAGAATACATCTCTGTCCGTCAGGGAACCTACCGGGCATCTGTCTCAGAGTCCCTGCCCTGCGTCGGGAACAGCTCCATCATCATTGCCAACGAATATGTGGAATGCAGCAATACACGTATCGCCATCATGGATACGTCGACCCTGAATGTCATGAACGGGGTCACCTATACCTTATATATCATCGGTCTGGCCTACCAGTTTCCGGCGGTACAGATTCTTCCGATAGAAAGTGATCTGGTGTATTAAATATACCCGGAAGCAATTTCATTCCTGCCATCTCTACAAGGGATGCCCCAGGTGTGCAGCTCCACTTTGTGGGACACCGCAGGCGTCTCTTGTGGGGATTTGGCCCAAATTTACTTTGCCCAGCACATTCAGTATTCTACTGCCAGTTCGCTTACCCGCTTCATACAAAACCAGTAGTTTCTTTCCCTGGCATACCTGGCTGCATCCATTCGTTTCTGCAGCTCAAGAGGCCCCAGCAGCCAGTCAGCCCGGACCTGACCCTGGATCAGACAGCGCTCGGCTTCCATAAGGACTTCCCTGCTTTTTCCGCTGCGTGCCATCTGATCCAGCAGTTTTCTGGCTGCCGGATCATAAAGGTAATTGACGAACCGGCAGGTATCCGGACTATATTCCAGTTCAAAGACGCGGCTCTTCCCGGTATCCGGCAGAAAACACTCATCCTCCGATGTCTCTGTGACATGGAGATAATATAGAGAAGCGCTCCCTTTTCCTTCCCAGGTGCGGATGATCCGGCCCAGACGCTGGACCCGCTGTCTCTGTGTGGAGGTTCCTGAGAGAATGATCCCCACAGACACCTCTGGAAGATCCACGCCTTCATCCAGGGCTTTGCATGTGACCAGAATCCGGATATCCCCCGTACGAAACCGCTCCAGGACATTCTTGTTGGCCTGGGCTCCCATTTTCGAGTGAAACTGCCCCACCTTCCCCGGATATTGTTCCTGCAAAAGCCGGCACAGCTCAGCGGCCTGACTGATGCGTTCTCCGAAAATAAGGATCCTTTCACTGGATGCCAGCCGCTCCACCAGGGCTACGGCGCAGACTGTCCGGGCGGATGCCAGACAGATCAGGCTCTTCCGCTTATAAGAAAGCTTCATGTAGAGGGCGGCCGCTTCCGCGGCTTTATGATTTTTACTGCTGCACAGGCTTCGCAGCATCTCAAACCGCTCCCCCTGGGGTATCCGTTCCAAAAGCGGATGCATCTGAACCAGCCTGGTATACAAAATCTGCATCCGGTCAGTCAGCTCCTCATAGGCCTCCCGTTCCTCCCACCCAAAGGAAAGTCCGATATGGTAAAGATCAAAGGGACATACTGTGCGGCATGCCGATGCCTCTGCCATCCCATAGCTGTAGATCCGCCTGCCAAGAACCGATTCCAGATACCGCCCTCCCTCCCCCAGAGGCACGGTCGCTGAAAGACCCATGGAAAAGAAATAGTCCCCGCAGGATCCTATATGTGGAAGAAATTCAAATATCAGCCTGTTCTGGCCGCTGTCATAATGATGGCACTCATCCGCAATCAGCAAAACCCCTTCTCCCCTGCGCAATTCTGCCAGAATCTGACGCGCCAGCTCATAGCGTGCAGAGTTGATCACATAGATCATGTATTTGCAGTCCAGAGGCCCTTTGCGTCCTGCCCCCCGCAGACCGATCTTCTCCTCCAGGGCCATCCGGCCCGTGTTCCCTTTCTGGCCATCTATAAGACATTCCCGTACAGCCCGGTCCCACTGGTACATCAGGCTGGCTGTAGGCACCACGATCTTCACTTTAAGAGGTCTTGAAAGGCGTGCCTCCAGCCGTGAGACTGCTGTCAGAGCCATAAGGGTCTTTCCGGAACCGGTAACTGCCTCCACGATCCCTCTGCCATGACTGGCAAACCATTTCCCAAGACATTCCTCCTGCCACTGGTAAAGTGTTTTTTCCATCACGCCTCCATCTGCTGCCATACTCTGTAACTGCTGCCCATTATCCGTAACTGTTCAGACGGGCCATCTGTTACTCATTATCCTATCATATATTGTCGAATTTAAAAAGAATTTATTGAAAAGCTTCCTTATATCGTATATACTGTTTGTAACAGTTCAGATACCCCTTGAACTGTTACGGCATCTGCCCATGAGAATCGCTGCGCGATGGGGCAGATGCCCTCCGACCACTACGTTTTCGTACGGTCAGCGCAGTGAGTGCGCAGACCTATCTGAACTGTTACTACTGTTTTCATCCGGATAACCTGGAAAACAGGTAACCGTCCAGAAGAAAGGAATGGATCCCATTATGAATTATGAAGATTTTTACCAGACCCTGCTGCCTCTCGAAAAATCCGTCAAGGACAGTCTTGCCACCCTCCAGAAGCTTTCCAGGGCCATCAGCCGGGAAACGGAAGCCGGAGATATCAGAAACCTTTCCCGCGATCTCAGCGCCCTCTCAGAAGCCGCTGAAGCGGTCTCTTCTGCTACAGAACGCCTGAGAGAAACCGTCAGCGGTTTTGACTCCCGGGCCTATTTTGAAAGCGGGGACTTCGTGGAACAGATGCTGGCTTCCTGTCAGGAAAAGGGTGTGGATGTCCGGGGAGATTTCCCTGTTTATGAGATGTTTCCTTACCGGGTCCGTCTGGACGCTGAGAACCAGGATATCTATCTGGACCGCAAAAAGATCCATTGCATGCGTCCCCAGAGCTTTGTCAGCCAGGTTCAGGCAAGCCAGGAAAAGCTCAACAAAGCCGCCTTCAACGCTCTCACCTTTGTCAGCGAACTGTCAGAGGCCTATGATCTTGCCCTGCTGAAGCTGAAAAAGCACCCGGGAACTGATCTCTATCTGACCAGCCTTTACAAATTTCTGACCCCCATGGGACGCTTCCGCAAGGATTATGACCAGCAGAGTTTTGCCTTCGATCTGGCCAGACTCTACAATTCCGGAATCGAAGAGACGAAAAACGGCAGAAAATTCCAGTTTGGCCCCAGCCGGAACAATGGAAAAGCCATCCGGATCCTGGACCAGGACGGGCAGGAACAGTATCTTGCCACAATCCGTTTCTTTGATCCGGAGGAATAACAGGAAAGGAAAATTGCTGTATACCAGCAATCCGCCCAATTACCTTAAAACAATCTATGCCGTCCCTACAGCGGCAGAATGGAGCGTACAATGACGGAAGTATATAAGGAAAATCCAGATGCCGTCCCCACCGGACTGACCGACTGCGGGATCAGCTTTCTCACCAGCTTCTGGAGGGAGAAGTACTTTCAGGAATATATCAGAAACGGCGGCAGCAAGATCAAGTTCATCACCGGGCGTCCGGGAAGCGGCAAGACCCACTTTCTGCGGCTGGTAACAGCTATTGCCCAACAAGAGCATTATAAGACTGTCCAGTTTTCCGCAAAGGATATCTGGATGCATGACTTCAAAGAAATCTATGTAGAAATCTTCCGTCAGTGCAATCTTCTGGAATGTCTGGAGACAGCCAGCCACCAGCTTGTGGAGGAGATGGGCTTTGACTATCATGACATCCCGGACGGCATGCGGTTCATGGATTACCTTTCCCATAACGGAATGGGAGATGCGATCACCAGGCGGGAAATCCGTTCCCAGCTTAAGCAAATATTCCTGGACAATCCCATGCTGGACAACAATTTTGCCCTGGCATGCAGCATGCTCACCGGAAGTATCCTGGGATATCCGGTTCTGGAGGAACAAAACCAGAATCTGCTTCTGGCATGGCTGGAAGGAGACCGCACGGTAAAACTCTCCCAGCTGCGGGCCATGGATTTCTACCCCAGCCGCATCACCAAATACAATGCCAGACATATGCTCCGTTCCCTGGCTGAGGTTACCCGCCTTGGAGGCTGTTCCGGCTTATTTATCGCCATCGATGATCTGGAGATCCTCATCAGCCGCTCCAGCCTGGAGCCGGTACATTATACGAAGATGAAGCGGGAAGACACCTATGAAAGTATCCGCCAGCTTATCGACGATATCGACAGTATGAAAAATATCATGTTCGTATATGCCTTTGACCGGGAGCTGATGGACCAGGAAAATACTGGTCTGAAATCCTATCAGGCACTGTGGATGCGGATTCAGAATGAGATCGTGGGGGAGCATTTCAACCGGTTTGCAGACATGGTGGACTTAGACCGTCTGGCTGCCCAGGAATACACGCCGGAGGTGATCGTATCCATATCCGAAAGCCTTGCAAATACCCACCGCAATACACTTTGTGCTCCTCTTAATCTGGAACAGGCCCGGGAGATTGCAGCCCAGGCCCATACGGGAGCCGTCGGCATTCCCCAGCTGATCCAGACCGTCATGAAGGAGGTGAGATCCGATGTATGATACAGAAGCCAGACATATCATTGAAGCCCTGCGTTCGGGTATTCCATCCCGTGCTGTGGGACAGTATTTTTCAGAGGCGCGCCCAAAGATCATGAAGGAAATAGCCGGAAGGATCGACCAGGTATGCGACCATGACAGATCCGGAGGCATGATCATCAGCGGAAAATATGGGGAAGGCAAGACCCATCTGCTGAACACGGTTTTCGGCATGGCCCACTCCAGCAATATGGTGGTTTCCTATCTCTCCCTGAGCAAGGAGACTCCCATGGATAAGCTTTATCTGGTCTACCAGAAGATCATCCAGAACACCTATCTCCCCAGACGCCAACAGCCGGGATTCATGCATGAACTGGAGAAAATATCCGCCAACAGTCCTCTGGCCGGTGAGATGCAGCTTTATGCCGCCAAGCATCTGGAGACAGACAAGCTTTACTATCTCTTCCGCTCCTATCTGAATACGGAGGATTCCGATGAAAAGTTTCTTCTCCAGGCGGATCTGGAAGGCGATTTTATAGCAAACGGACCCTTGAAAAAGATTTACCGGCGCATTTTCAGCCAGCCGGTAAAATACAATGTCAACTTCACCAAGACCCGCCACTGTGGTGATTATTTCTCCTTTATGAGCCATCTGTTTACCCAGATGGGCTATCACGGTTGGGTGATCCTGATAGACGAAACAGAGCTTATGGGGAGGCTTGGAAAGAAGGCACGGCTCAATGCCTACCGCAATATGGCCCAGTTCCTGCTTCCGGAAAGGTGCACGGAATCCACCTTCACCATCTTTGCCCTCAGTGCTTCTTATACAGAGGATGTGATTGAGGGTAAGCATGAATATGAGAATCTGGAGACTCTCTGGCCCGATAACCAGGAGCCTGCCCGGACCGTCCTGGATCTTCTGGTAAAGGCTCCCCAGCTTGTGCCCCTGACCAGGGAAGAGCTGTCCCAGGCGCTGTCCAGAATACAGGATTTTCACGGGAAAGCCTATGACTGGACTCCCCAGGTTTCCCTGGACTCCCTGACAGAATCCACCCAGTCCGCAGGATATCTGCTCCGGACAAAGATCCGGGCTGCCATCGAGTTTCTGGATCAGCTCTACCAGTATGGAAAAGCCGGAAAGACCACCGTCAACGAGCTGGGGGAGGAAACCTTTGAGGAGGATGTACCGGTGCTGGAGGACTGAGCCTGGGATAAGCCAAATCCCCTGGCAGCTGTGGGGCAGCATTTAATAGCAGTTCAAGGGGGTTCTGAACTGTTACATCATTTGCAGTACGCCTTCGGTGCGCTGCCAGATGGAGTGTACGCCCCATGGCGTCCTTTGATGAAATAGCAGAAATGAAAATTCATAACCATTCAGACAGGCGCTTCCTGTCTCCGATGCTTTTCGGAGCCAGGAAGACGGCCCATCGCGAAGCGATTCCAAATGGCCGTATGCCGTAACACTTCAAGGGGTATCTGAACTGTTCCCTGTTTTCAGGTAATTCTTCAATAAGAACCCACAAAAATATGGAAATGTGCGGATTCCATTGCTGTATCCGATATTCCCCGCCGTAAGCTTGACCCTACAGCTCTCTAATCACATATTAATTTGTAATATTGTTTGGTTTTTCCGGTCTTCTCATAAACGAGAAAATCAGTATTTTTAATATTCTTCTGCGCCTTTTTTATCAAATAAATTTCCATATAAATCAACCGCAAACATTGAAAATACCGTATCGCAGTAAAATGGAAAATCACTTTTCTTTCATGGCCTGCTGGTAGTATTGAAATGTCCTCTGGTCGAAGCATACCATCTGGACATCCATATCCGAATGCTGCGTCAGAAAATCCCGGATCGTTTCCACGGCAATCAGAGAAGCCTTCTCAAGTGGAAACCTGTAAATCCCCGTACTGATGGACGGAAACGCTACGGTTTTGCATCCATATTCTGCCGCCAGCTTCAGACAGTTTTCATAACAGTTTCTCAAAAGCTGCTCTTCATTTTTACCTCCACCGTTCCAGACCGGGCCTGGTGTATGGATAACGTATTTTGCGGGAAGCCTATATCCTTTTGTGATCTTTGCCTGTCCGGTCCTGCAGCCGTTCAGCATCCGGCACTCTTCCAGAAGCTTCGGGCCTGCAGCCCTGTGGATCGCCCCATCTACACCGCCGCCCCCAAGCAGACTGGTATTTGCAGCATTTACGATCGCATCTGCTTTCACTTTTGTAATATCTCCCAACATGACTGTCAGCATAATTTCACTCCTCTGGTTCCTGTTTTGGTGATTCTCATTTTAATCACACATGTAATTAATAACATAGGTAATTATAATAGTTTCCTAATCTTCTCCGCCTCCTCCTCCGATATCTTCTCTCCACTGGCAAATGCTGCCACCAGCTTACTGATCGATCCGCCAAAGGATGTTTTTACCAGCTTCGCTGTCCACTGATGTATGAGCTCCTCTTTGGAATGAAGCGGATAATAGGCATTGCGGGTACCGCTTTTGTCAACTCCCACAATACCAGAACGCTGCAGATTGGACAGATATGTATTCAGCGTCTGTTTTTTCCAGTTTTTTTGCTTTTCCCCATTAAAATACGTTTCAAGCTCCCTAAAAGGTACAGGACTGTCTTGTCCCCACAAATAATCCATAATCTCTGTTTCTGTTCTTGTTAATCCAAAATTTCCTTCCATAATTAAGCGCTCCTTATCTCCTAAGCCCTATGTCCTCCATCCCGCTGTCTTTCACATACAACCGCAGTGGTACATAAACAAATACGGGCATTCCACCCACCAGACATACCAGTATTCCCATGAACCTGCCAGAATAAGCACCAGCACCAGATCCCATAGGCCTCCACCATGGTTTCATCTTCACCCTGACGAAAATAACGGATATACTGGCCAGAATCCTTTTTTTATTCTAAGCATTCTTAGTACATTATACTATATTACCAGTTTCTGTCAATCAAAAATACTCTTTCTTCCAATTATGGGGGTGATGTTCCGGGAGGTACGTTCTGGAAAAAAGTTCTCCCCGGATTGCGGGTTTCGGATGCAATCCGGGGAAAACTTTTTCCAGAGCTGGTATCTGCCGACCGTGAGAAACAACCTGCCATGAACAGTAACCATCATCCTGCTCATGAAATCCACTCTTAAATTATTTGCCTATTCTTTCAGGCTTTTCAGCACATCACGGTATTTCTGTTCCGGCTCCCCGGCCCCATCTGCGCCATAGGGAACCGCGATCTCTGTCACCACCCTTACTGGTCACGTGTCTTTTCATAATCTTTTCTGGTCAATTCATTTTTTTAGTTTTATCACTTATATTCCCTATATTTTCACATTTTATATTCGATTAAATAAATATATTCTGTTAATTTTTTTGTAATTCTAATATATACACATCTTATTAAATAACCCCCATCACCCCTCCAGCCCAGTAAATCACTCCAAGCACCCAGCTTGCCAGCACTCCAAACAAAATCACCGGCCCCGTAATCGTAAATATCTTGCACCCAATCCCAAACACCTGTCCCTCCGAGTGTGTCAATATAGGACAAAAGTTTTTTGCTTCCATCATTCTGCTATTTTCATTGCCTTGTACATCCAGAGTCCATCCAGCTGACGATCTCCTGTTCCAATTTCACCCCTGCCTCCAGCATATAGTTCATAATCTCACCATACCTGTTGCTGCATGCCAACGCCTCTGCCTTTTGCCTGTCATTACCTGTCAATGGCTTTGTATATATCCCGTATTGTTTCAGTGTTTCCACATCCATATAAACTGGTTGAAAATCAATTTCTGTCCCTCTTCTTAAGTTTTCCATGATATAAAACCCATCCGGATCAATATCACCGAAGTGATGCCATGTAAGCCCTGGATTTGTGTCATATATTTTCCGGATCAGCTTCTGTTTAGCAGAATTATGATAACCACTAAGAAAAATCATAAAGGTATTCTTTCTTTCCAGACGGTTAAATGAGGTCAGATTCTCTACGGTCATAACATGATTGTCCCGAATCCGGATTGATTCCAGGCGCTTTAAAGTTTCGGTGGATAAAGCCATGGGCATATACAAGTTCAGCTGCAACCTCTGCCCATTATCAAACACAATCTCCCCGTTTCCTTTTAAGTACACATAAGACGGGTTAGCGTAAACACGATGCTCCGCCAGAAGAACCCGTTCCATCTCCCTTTTATCCTCTTTGTCCTCCGTATTGGAAATTCCCAACAGCAGATCTTCAAAATCGCCATATTTCCTCAAAAGATGACAAATTCTGGAACGATATTTCTCCGCGAAAAGTTTACTGTCGCCAAGGACCGCAATCGATAATTCCCTTTCCAGAATATCCTCCTGATTCTTCAGGATAAATCTGCACAGCTTCAGAACATCTTCTGCTGTTTCCATTCCATAGAACGCATTTTTATTGCTCCTAAGCCTTCCCATCTGTTCTTCACAAAACCGATCCAATAAAGGGTCCACGCCAAGATAATCCTGATACATCTTTACCTGAATACTTGTTCGTGTATCTTTGTCCTGCCGATTAAGGATCTTGTAGTAATCCTGCCATTTTTCAGGATTTGCCACCAGCTTCTCTATAATCCCATTTCTCTGCTTTATGGAAATCAAACCCGCTTTCCTCAATTCCTCCATCTGATTCTCGAAATCATGAATCAGATCCAGGTCTGCATAATCAGAATCATAGCTTTTAAATACTTTCCCCGGCGGGATTTGAAAGTGCTGGGTAATCTTGTTTCGTCCCACATATGTCCTGCTGTTCTCGTATTGCGTAAGGAGAAGCTCCAGCACCTTTTTTTGATTCTCACTGAACATCTCCATTCTCTCTCACCAGCCCTTCCACTGCATGGGTATACCGTCCGGAAGTCACCAGGCTTACAGTTGAGTCGATAAAGCTCCCAATGCTGTTAATTTTTTCCGGCGGCGCCGCATAAAACACCTGAAAATGATTCTCCTCAAAATACTTTACCATCTGCTCAATCCGTTCCCTGGATAAAGCCGAAAATGCCTCATCAATAAAGGCAAGTCTGGCACAGCAGACCTGACGCGGATAATATTGGATGAGACTGGCGGCTAAAATAATAAAATAGGGCGTCTGCTTTTCCCCATTACTTGCAGAACCCTGTTTCTTTGAAAGATCCGCAACAAATTCCTGTCCGCCCTGCCTGCTGACAATTTCCATATCATACACAAAATACTTGCGATAATCCGTATACTCCCTCTCATCCTCCTCATCCAGAATCACACTCATAAACTCCTGAATATCATGTTCCATCTCCTCATCATCTCTTGCCGAATTCATATATACTTCCGGTGAATCCATATACTGTTCCAGTTTTCTGCAGATCCGAAAGAATACGCTGCGGTCCGCCTTTTCTCTCATTACAAACTTATACGTGTCATTGCCAAAGGGAATCTTCTTTAGTTCCCGGTTAATGATCTCAATCTCCCCCCTGGCTTCCCGGACCGTCTCATTAATCTCCGCCACAAAGTCATTCATAAATGCGCTTTCCAGCTTCTTTCCCTGCTCTTCCAGTCGATTATGGGCTTCTTCCATCTTAATATTGGCAATATTCCTATATTCCTCACGATAAAACCGAATATATCCTACTCCTCTCCTGTTAATATCAATCTCTGCCAGCTTACAATATTTAAGCTGTGCATCCTCCATCTGCCGGACGCACTCATTCACTTCCCCTTCCAGGTTGCGAACGGTTTTACCTGTGATCGCTTTCCAGGTACCAGTCTTGCCTTTCAGCAGCCTTTCATACTCTTCCTCCATGGGACGCTTTAATTCCAAATGTTCCAGACATTGTCTGGAATATTCCTGATTCATCCCATAAAGTTCCCCTGAAATCCGCTTCAAATCCTCGTCCTTTGTCTCCCGCTCTTTTTTAAAGGAACCGATTTCCTCAGAAATCACAGTCACTGCCCCCCGAAGCTTTTCGTACTCCTTTTTTGCATCCTGCTGTTCCTGCAAAACAGAAAGAAAATCCGGATTACTGCGAATTTTATCAATATCCTTTTGCAGCTTTTCTCTTCTGATCCCATCTTCATCCAAAATCTTTGCTGCCCCAAAATCATAATGGCTCACATCCCAGTCAATCTGGTTCAGCTCCCTTTGGTAGCCTCTGACCATCTCCACCATCTTGAGATTCTGCCGAAGTTCTGCCTCCCTTTCTCCTTTTTCCGCCTCCGCTTTCTCAAGCCGAAGTCTGATAGAATCCCCGCCCAGGCAAAAATCTGTTTTTCCTGTTTCCATGTAAGTTACGGCGTAGCTTTTGGCAAGCATTCCATTTTTCATTAGACCACCCTTAGGATATTCATGCAGTTCCTTTAAATCTCTGCACAAATGAATCCCATTTAAAAGATAATTGGCATATCTCCGGGCATATACATTGGGGATCACCAACATCTCTGCCGCCGAACCCGGCGTGACGGATGTATCCGGCAATTTATCCGTAATCACGATATTTACTCCGTGAACTTCCCTCTGCTCCAGAATCTCCATGGCCTTATGACAGTAAGTTCCATCCACAATTATATAAAACCGTTTTCTCCCCAGAAAGGTTTCAATGGCAGCCCTCCACTGGGCATCTTTCACTTCCTGTACCAGCTCTGCAAAGATTCTCACATCGGTATGGATTCCCTGCTTTTTAAGTTCCCCCTGAATCAGCCTTTTTGCGCGGAT
>Ga0137308_101674_pt1 | contig 19429 bp, 16 predicted proteins | sample Inofrocosms_June_FD_97181 | JGI IMG/M metagenome (GOLD analysis project Ga0137308, IMG submission 97181) | Mouse cecal microbial communities from Vienna, Austria - N-Acetylneuraminic and N-Acetylglucosamine D2O microcosms_June | ecosystem: Host-associated > Mammals > Digestive system > Large... | reverse complement strand
TTTATGTGGTCGTTTCTTACATGTCTTGCCAGTATCTCCACTTCATTATTTTGACAAATCATTTGGAGCAGCTCCCTAGTTCACATGGCAATTTTCCTGTTATGACAAGCTTTCTGTACTTTGTTATCCATACCAAATGATGTTTGATATTATATGTGCAATGGGAGGATTTCCTGTAATTTTCCATATTCATCACCTCAAGTTTAGCATTTCTCTTTTAGTTCATTCTAAACCTGCAGTGATTGGGTTGACCTAAAAGCTTCGTTTTAAGGTGATGGTTTTAACTCCATTATACAGACAAGAATATCACTCACAATCTACCATTTTATTTATTGTTTTAATCCACACCGTCTCATCTGAAGAAAACCAATCCAGAAATCTTCCCAAATTAGTACTCCCCTCCACAGTATCATCAATTGGCAGTTTACTTATCCGCTTTCTCATCTCCTGATAGTTTTCCCTAGTGATCTGCGAAAACAGTTCTCCCCGCTGTTCTTTCCTGCCTTTATATCCTTCTATTCCTGTCAAATCAAAAATAACAGGTGCATTCTTCTTTTTATTATTAGAGCAAAGTCTAACATCACCCCAGTGTTCAATAATAATCTGCATTGTACAAGGATTTCCGTATATCATCACTTTGTCCGCCGCATTTTCAACTCCATGAAATTCATTGATCTTTCGCTTAATATCCACATACTGCTCATATGGTTTCCGATCTGTATCGCAAAATACCAAAACCAAATCGTAAGCACCATTCTGATACTTGTCCTGATACCGCGCAGGAATATTCCCATTTCCCTCAGCATTCTCCAGTTGGAAGCAATACTCTTTGCTCCAAACATCCAATGATATCAGTTTCTCCAGATACTCATACTCCTCATCCCCCTCACATATAATGCATATCCTGCTGCCTGTAAAGATCTTCGGAAGCCTATTCCCCACTGATTGGCACCTCCCTCCGATTTCCTTTCATATCAAGCAGCGAACCTATCAATTCTGGATCAGGAAGAGCCCCTAAAGCTCCCCTCCGATATTTCTCCATAATATCCGTAGTATCCCTTACGCCCTGCTGGGCTGTAAAATCTCCCAGCGAATAAACATAGACGCCGCTCTCATCTTTATGGACAAACCAAATCTGCTCTTTGCGAAACATTTTCTTACAATCCATCAGATTTATATCGTGAATCGTAAAAATCAATTGCGCCCCTATATTCAACTCATTATTAAACATGGCTACAATCGCCCTGGTCAACTTGAAATGGAGACTGCTGTCCAACTCATCCACCACCAGTATCCTGCCCTGTTCTATTCCCTCTATAATATAACTTGCCAGAGCCGCAATCTTCTTTGTTCCTGTAGAGTCAAACAATATGCTGGGAACATGGACACCTTTGTATACAGATACCAATCGAATCTGGTCCATTATCTGTTCCGGAATATCAAGCGCCTTTTCTTCCGGTTTTTCAACCTCCCTATCCGGTTTTACGCGTACCTTATCCAGATCTACATATTCAAAACTATCCAGATACAAATCTGCATTCTTGATAAAGCCCACAATCTTCTGCTGAAGCTCACTTGGCGCTTTCATCAATTCGATGGTGCGTTTAATCGGAATATTATTCATATCAATAATGTCAATTCTGGATGCAAATGCAGTGCAGACCCTTTTCATTTCCGCAAGCTTCTCAAATTTACCCGCATCCGCCAGATAGAACAGCAGATTACTCCGAGAAATAACAGCAATCACTTTCAGAAGCTCTTCATCTTCATACTGATAGTCTCCGCGGATACTGTCTTTCAGGAGCCATATGGTCTCTTTCTCATTCCCATACTGATCCCTGTTAATTTCTGAAAATTTTTCGTATGGATACTCATCCTTTTTCGTATCATACCAGAAATCATAGGAATATTCCCTTCCATCCTCCAAAAAAGAAATTCCCATCTCACATATGGAACTTTCCTGAAAAATATTCTCCATCAGCTTTGGCTCACGGTTCAGCAAAATGTTCCTTGCACTGCGGATGCATTTTACCAGGCAGGTCTTTCCGGCATTATTGGGTCCATAAACTCCTAATGTCTTTAGAATATTAAAATACTTTTCGCTGTATACATTAGATGCGAATTTTTTATTTCGCATATCTGCCCTCGCTGAAAAAGTAATTTTTTCGGAAAAAGAAAAGCAGTTTTTTGCTCTTAATTCTATCAACATATTCATTTCCTCCGAGAGTTGAAAATAATTCTCCCCTTTTAAAACTTACTATATCATGAAATTATCTTTTATGCAATATTTTTTCATCAAAAATTTGTACAGTTGCAAATAATGATATGTGATTTTTTGCATATAACACGATTTATGATAAATTATGAACCTCATACAAGCAGATTATTTTACAACATAAAAAACTTTCTATAGTCACATACAATATAAAGTAAACTGTTTCGTATATTTTTAAGTCAACAATATCATACTATGCAAATACTCTATTGCGATAGGCAATAGAATCCATGCTTCATGAGTCTTCTGTTCTAGCAAATAATACAATGCCACAAATCCTGATTCTTCACGATTTATGGCACATATATTATCCTTGTCCTTTCTCACCTGATTTTTATCCCGCAAAATACAGCTTTCCTTTATCTCCACAATTCACCGTGTCTGCTCCAACACTCTTTTCTCAGCTACTTCCTTCTGTGTCTCATGCCCCGCCTCATACTCCTCCACCGCCGGGTCCACAATCCGATTCGTCCTCCTCCACTCCTTCGTCCCCTCCACCTTCACCGCCGCCTGGGTATGCTTCGCCAAGAACCTGGTCAACGGATACACATCAATCCAGATTTCATTATTCCCCTCCTTCTGCGACTCATCAAAAATCAGCTGCAGTCCCCAGTGCAGGTGCACAATCTTAATATTATTCACATTCTCCGTAGTGCTGTACCCGGTATGCCCCATATACCCAATCACATCCCCCGCCGTCACCACGCTCCCCTCCTCCAGCCCCTCCGCATAAGGATAATTCTGCCGTAGATGCGCGTAATAATAATACCGCTTCCCGTCAAAGCTGCGTATCCCGATCCGCCATCCCCCGTACTGATTCCACCCCAAAGCCTCCACCACCCCGGACTCAATGGCCATAATAGGTGTCCCCACCAGCCCCATCATGTCATGTCCTAAATGCTTCCTCTGATACCCATAACTCCGCCCCACCCCAAAATCATCATAATGAGTATAATCAAATCCACGGGCCAGCGGGAAATACCCCTTTAATCCGTATTTTTTTACATATCCGTCCTTTTTTGCATCTGCGAGGCCCCCCTGCTCCTGTCCCGGAGTACCGCTTCCCGCACTGTCTGCTGCCCGCCCCTGCGGCTCGCCGCTAGCGCTCATAGCGTCCCGTGTCTCCTCCCGGTATTCTCCCACCAGACCGCCTATGGCAGCATCGTAAGCCTCTTTATAATAAGAATAGTACTTTAAATCTTCCGTCAGCTCCTCCATGGTTTCTTCGCCCTCGGAAAGCTTCCCCGCCGCCTTATCCAGAGTCTTCAGGGCATCCTTGCCAAATTCTCCGCCGGTCTTCGCCGCCGTATAGGCCAGGAGCTCCACCCAGTTAATCTCATGCTCGGTTCCATGGGTCTCTACATCCCATTCATAGGCCTTGCAGAGCGCTTCATAGGACACGGTAAAATCTACCCATTTTATGTAGTCATTCTCGATCCGAAGCACCTTTCGGTCAGCATTTCCAACGGAAACGACGGCGCCTCTCTCAGAGGCGGTTACACTTCCTTTGGAAGCGGCCGCGCTCTCCCTGAAAGCTTCCTTTCCCTGCCCATATAAGGTGAATCCCGCAAGTCCTGCCAAGAGCAGGCATTCCGCCAGAATACCCCTTTTCAGCCATTCGGCATACCGCCTCCTGCCTTTCTCCCCCTGTCGCTGCAGGCTGCCTGTCCGAAACAATTTCCAGAAACCTTTCCCTTGTTCTCTTTCCATTTTTGCTCCAAGAAATTCCATCATTGCAAATATATGCAGAAAACGGAATCCGGATTCCGGCTATTCCACCTTATACACCCGGAAAAGAGCGTCTTCCCGAACCAGGGAACAGGAATGCAGATGATTGCTGCTTTCAATGATACGCTGCAGCATATCTTCCGGACAATTCGTATATACGATAAGCTCTTGTGCCAAGCCCAGGGCCTCACTTTTCAGAACAGATTCTCCGCTCTGATAGTCCGCGTATAGGACATGTTCATAGGGCCAGATTTCATCCGAGAAACACCATGACAGATCCTCCGGGGCATCCTCATACAGGATGAGTGCCGGCTGTCCGGCATTCTCCCTTGCGAATTCCAGTTTGCTTTTCTGATCACGATACAGGAAATCCACTCTCCCCAAAAATATACATGCCATGCCGCAGATCAGCACCGCCGCTGCCAGAAAACCCAGCATCCGTTTTTCCTTTCCGCCTGTCTTGTTCCGCAGGATCTGCACCATCGCTTTCCCCGCACCATAAACCGCCGCGGGAATTGCTACAGCACCCAGAATACGGGTTCCCCCGCTGAAAGCCTCCCCCGGAGCCTGCACCATATGTCCAAAGCCGGCCGGACATGCGAAGAACGCCAACCCTGCCGCGGCGATCACGGCACATCCCTGCACCAGCACACCCGAAAGCGCATCCCCCCTGACCGCCGTCCAAATGCCGGCGCCCAGGACCAGCAGGCATATCGCTGCCACGCACCACGGATGAACCAGAAACGCCGCAAAGCAGACCATAACACAGACAGCGGCATATCTTATGAATTTTCTTTTGCTCCACCGGGAACCGGAAAGCCCCCTGACCAGCAGCAATGCATACAGGACAATCCACATCCCGCTCATGGCATACGCGCCCGTAAACATCCCGTTGCCCAACATGACCGGAGAAGCCGCACACGCCAGTCCCGCAATACAGGCCAGCAGATATCGATAGCGGCTCCTGTCCAGGCTCAGGATCAGGGCCATGATCCCACAGCACAGCCCCAGAGAGCATATGGCATTCAGCCCTATGCCAAACCATTTGTAAAAGGAATTCGGCGCCAGAGACATCAGCGAATTCAACGCCAGATAATACAGAGGCAGACGCCTTTCCGCTTTCACCGCCTCAGCCACCGCCCTGTATCCGAATCTGTTCCCGTCTGTTACCAGAAACTGCTTTTGCACATCATACCCGCTCAGTTCCTTGTCAGAATGCAGCAATTCATACGCAGTATGGCCCGCACTGACACGATAGGATCTGTATTCCTCCTCATGAAAGCCGTTCTTCTGTAATCCGAAAAACAGCAGCAGCGCCATATGCAGGCCCAGTATGAACATGCCTGCTGTCAAAAAGCGCCAATTCTTCCTGCAATAAGCCGCCGCTTTGCTTTCCGCTATCTTCTGCCGGATTTCTTTTCTGCCGGCCCAAAGCTTCCCCGGCAGATCCGCAATTCTGCTCACTCCCAGCGCCATGTACGGAATCTGGAAGAAGAGGAAAGGCAGCACATAGCGGGTTTTAGCCTCCCACATCATAGAAAAGAGAAATCCTCCGAATACGGCAATGAGCAAAACATAATTTTCGATCTTCAGGAATCCTTTACGCCCGGCTGTCAGCAGAAAAAGGATACTTCCATACATTAACAGCTGGTATCCTTTCATCCAGATCTCCATCCTCCGGGCCGTGCTTCCGTAATTCAAAATGTCAGCCGCCAGATCGCTTTTAGGCGGCTCAATAATGTTTCGATTCATGGCAATGCACTGGTACATGGGAACATTCCATTGCGCATTCATCTTTCTTTTGTAAAAATCCAGCATATACCCGGGCTCCTCCCGGTATCTCCCAAAAACCTCCTGTATCCTTTCCCATGCAATCCGATTTGCGGCTTGTACATCGTCTCCGCTCTCCGCAAATACAATATAGTTATACCCGTTATACCACCCGGGGCCCGCCTCGGCATCGTTTAGCCCCATTGCCACAAAAAGCAAAGGCGGGATACTGGGCGCTTTTTCTTCCATCACACTGCCATAGCTCCCCCACAGGACCGTGTAAGTAAGGACAATTCCCAAAACCAGCGACGCTGCGGCGGCAATATTCCGCCGTAAAAGTGATATATTCATTTTCCACTCCGCCAGCAGCTTAATTGCCAGCACCACTGCCATTGCCACTGCCAGAATTATCAGATTCGCCCGCAGCTGCACGGCAGCACCCATGGATAGGCCAAAGACAATCAGGCGGATCCAGGAAAATTTCTTCAGATAAGCCAGATACATCCACACGCCCACCAATCCCAGAGCAGTGGAAATCAGATCTCCATAGACAAATGTAGTGTATACATACATAGGAAAGCAGGTGAGCATAAAGAAAAGATAAAAATACTCCGCTTTTGCGTTTTCCTCTGAGAGAAGCCTGACAATCTTACACCCTGACAGGACGATCAGCGGAGTCAGCGCCGCCATGAAATACCGAAATGCCTGGTAATTGGATTCTCCAAAAAGGGCAAAAATACCTCTTAACAGGGTGACCATACCCAGCTGCTGGGGATACCTGGCAATATAGGCTCCTTTCTTCAGACCGCCGAAATCTCCAAAATTGAAAGCGTTGGCATATTGGCAGATCATCATCTGATCCGCCTCCGGTGCCGTGGTGCAGACAGAAACCCAATAGAAACTCATAGCCGCAGTCAGAGTGCACACAATCCCCAGCGCAATATTCCTCGCTTTCCTCCCTTTCCCCTTTTCCGCAATCTTCCCAAAAAAGCAAAGACCAATCAATGCCGCAAAGACCATGAAAAGATTCCCTATGACGGAGTCCTCCCTGAAACTGATATATTCATTTGCCGGCGTATTCTGTCCCGTCAGATGCAGGCCATTCCAAAATAGAACGGCAAACATAATGACAGCAAGTAGCGTAAATGCACTGCATAGAAATCTTTCCGGACGATTCGTCCTTACTTTCTCCATTGCGTTTTTCTCCTCTCTTCCCCCACAGGCTGCTCCCAGTCATTTCCATACTAGCATACGCCCCTCAAGAAAGCAATGAAATCCTCTCCGGCAGCAGCTAAACGCTATAAGAGCCGTCACACATTCATCATGACGGCTCTTTCTCACAGACTATTTTACAAAACAATAAGCATTGCAATCATTTAGTTCTCCGGCTCAATCAGCCCGTAAGTATCGCCCTTACGCTTGTACACCACGCTTACCTGATCCGTCTCCGCATTGATAAATACATAGAAACTGTGGCCCAGCAGTTCCATCTGGATGCAGGCATCCTCCGGGTACATGGGTTTGATATCAAACTTCTTGCTACGGACGATCTTGACCTCTTCATCGTCCATATAATTGTTCTCCACATACATCTGGCTGAAAGCTTCCGCCGTCTGCTGCTTGTCCACTATCTTTGTCTTGTATTTCTTCAACTGCCTCTCGATGATTTCTTCCACCAGATCGATGGACACATACATATCGCTGCTGACCTGCTCGGAACGGATAATATTACCCTTAACCGGAATCGTCACCTCGATCTTCTGGCGCTCCTTTTCCACGCTTAAGGTCACATGCACCTCCGTGTCAGGATTGAAATATTTTGCCAGCTTGCCGATCTTGTCCTCCACAGCCGATTTTAATGCGGGTGTTACCTCTAAATTCCTGCCTACAATGATAAATTTCATATGATCATCCCTTTCGGTTGTTTATTGTATAGACATTATAACATGTCTTGCATGGTTTTTGCAACAATATAACACATTATTTACATATTTTAGAATTCATTTCTGTCAATTGCCCGGAAATATCTTTTGCCCGAAAATCCATTTTTTGTCGGTTTCTGCCAAAACATTTGTTTTATTCCCTCTCTCTGTGATATGCCTGCAGGATACCGGAAAGGCTGTGGATTATGTGTATAACTCCGTGTATAAATCAACTTCTGCGTGTTTCCGGGCTTTTTTCCTGTGGATAACTATTTCTTTTAATCGTGCAAAAATCTATTTTATTACATTGTCTCTGTATTTTTTGGTTATTTTATACAAAAGGCCGCATCCTTTCGGATGCGGCCCAAACATATATTTTTTAGAAAATTCTCCTGATTGCCAAAATACTTCTGTAATCTGCATTTGACACAATAATGCCCGTTCTGGAGTTAGACGCATGCACGATCTGCCCTCCGCCGATATAAATTCCCACATGCCCGGAATAGCAGATGATATCGCCGGGCTGCGCATTCTCCAGTCCATCCACCGCATAGCCCTGGGAGCGGTCCGCCGCGTCGTTATGGGGCAGGCTGACGCCGAAGTTCGCATAGACGCTCATGACAAATCCCGAACAGTCCGTACCGTTTGTCAGGCTGCTGCCGCCGTATACATAAGGATTGCCCACAAACTGCAGTCCATAGTTCGCAACGGCCTGACCCATTTCGCTGCCTCCCGTAGCCGTATAGACCACTTCCTCCTGCTGGGCCGTCTCCGTACCCTGAGCCGCCTGGGCTGCTGCCTGAGCTGCCGCAGCCTGTGCCGCTGCTGCCGCCTGCGCCGCTGCCTGGGCTTTCCTGCGCTCCTCTTCCTCCTTGGCTAAGCGTCTCTCCTCTTCCTCTCTGGACTCTGCCTGGACAAACTCACTGTGGAGCGACACATAGTCTGCGGATACCCAGCCGTGCCCCTCTTCTACGTCTACCTTTACCCAGCCATCGCCCTCTTCCAAGACAATCAGTTCATCCGCCTGAGGCACCATGCCTATAATATTGCATTCCGTGCTTGCCTCCTCCCGGACATACAGAGTCTCCGTGGTAACTGTGGCAAAACGCTTTCCTACCTGCTTGGCGATTTCCACCGCCGCATCGCCTGTGACGCAATACTCTCCTTTCACATAACCGGTGACGCTGCCGGAAGTAATCTGATACCAGCCATTCTCCTCCGAGAGAAAAGTGCCCACGGAATTATCATAAAGCTTTCCCAGGATCTCGCCCTCTTCGTTCGGCTCGCTCCTTACATTCACATAGCTGTTCACCTGGGCAATCACCAGGTTCCGGAACAGATCCTCCTCCGTAGGCTCCTTGGGTGTCACTGTGGATTCTACCAAAGGAATACTCTCTATAACAGACTCGATAGGCAGTGACGACATTTTTGTAGTGACATCCTCCAGCTTATTCCCGTTCTCCAGCGCCACGCTTACGCCGCCCCCGGGCAGGACAGAGGCCTGTGCCGTCATGCCCATTCCTGTAAATGCCATTGTCGCTGTCAATAAATACACTGCCGTTCTCTTCGTCTTATGTGCCATTTTTATCTCCTCTCCCAACCTGAAACTATGTATACGAAACATGCTTTATCCGAATTCATTACGTCTTTATCTATAATTTATTACAGATTTATTACATCCGTTACTAAATATAGCACGCATTCTTAATTTTGTCAACCCATGGAAAAAGAAATCAAAATACATAAGAATTCCCATTTTATCAGCTTTTTAGGATTTTCCGCAAAAAAAGAACTGCCAATACGGCAATTCTTTTTTTTAAATTTTTTTATATTTCTTAATAAAATCCAAAGGAATCGACTTATCTGCAACAAAGCCCCGCTGACACCGCTGCATTGGCGCCGTCCGCCACAGCCGTCACAATCTGACGGATGGGCTTTTTGCGCACGTCTCCTGCCGCGAACAGTCCCGGGACATTGGTGGCGCAGTCCTCCCCCGCCAGCACGTAGCCGCCCTCGTCACAGGCGGCAAGCCCCTGAACCAGCTCTGTCTGAGGCCTGATGCCCACCGCCACGAATAAGCCCGCCACCGGCAGCGGAAAGCGCTCCCCTGTCTTGCAGTTTTTCAGGTTCAGGCACTCCACGGAATCCTCCCCCAGAATTTCTTCCACTACATGGCTGTAAAGAATCTCTACGTTGGGCAGGGCCTTAAGCTCCTGCTGCAGTACCATGGCTCCCCTCAGCTCATCCCGCCTGTGAATCAAATATACCTTTTCACAGGTCCGGGCCAGATAGATGGCATCCTCCAGAGCCACATCTCCGCCGCCTGCCACAGCCACAGTCCTGCCCCGGAAAAATGCTCCGTCGCAGGTAGCGCAGTAGGATACGCCTCTTCCGTTTAGCTTTTCCTCTCCGGGCACGCCCAGCAGAGCGTGAACCGCGCCCGTGGCCAGTATCACCGTTTTGGCCTCCAGCTCTCCGTCATCCGTACGGATCAGCTTGCTTTCCCCTCTGTCTTCCAGAGACAGGACAGCCGCTTCCTGAAACTCCACACCCAGCTTGTCCGCATGCTCTCTGAACTTTGTCCCCATATCAAAGCCGTCCATTCCGGGCATTCCCAGATAATTATCCACCTCGTAAGTATTCAGCACCTGTCCGCCGCTCATGGGATTCTTCTCCAGCACCATCAGGTGCAATCCCGCCCTTTTTCCGTATACGGCAGCCGAGAGACCCGCCGGACCGGAGCCGATGATAATCAAGTCATACATGTGTTCACTCTCCGTTTCTTCTTTTTTTGAATGTCTCTTTTGATGTGGCCTGTTTTTGGCCTCGGACATTCATTCCTGTCATGAATTTATTATATGCCTTTCCTTTCCCTTTTTCAAGTCTCCCTGTACGCAGGTCCTTTCTTCCGGCGGTTTCTTTTTATGCCTTTTCAGATAGACTTCCTCCGAAAAATATGTTAAACTTTCTTTCAAAACGAGCAAAGACGGATAAAAAGAAAGGACGATCTTCATGGAATCATTCGGAAAAAGCGCCCTGATCACCGGCGCATCCAGGGGTATAGGTAAGGCCATTGCGGAAGCTTTCGCGGCAGAGGGCTTTAGACTGACCCTTACCTGCAGCAATTCCATAGAGGTCTTGGATGAGCTTGCGGGGCATCTGCAGACTGCCTATGGCGTCTCCTGCCGGGCCCTGCAGGCGGATATGGGAAGCGAACAGGATGTGGAAAGAGTTTTCGCCGACCTCCGCTCTCTGGATGTGCTGGTCAACAATGCCGGGATGGCGCATTTCGGCCTGCTCTCAGACATGACCGCGGACCAGTGGCACAGAATCCTGGCCGTAAACCTGGACTCCTGCTTCTATACCTGCCGCGCCGCCATTCCCCTGATGCTGCAGCGGCACGCGGGCAGGATCCTCAATATCTCTTCGGTCTGGGGGGCCCGGGGCGCCTCCATGGAGGTGGCATACTCTGCCTCCAAGGGCGGCATGAACGCATTCACAAAGGCATTGGCCAAGGAACTGGCTCCCAGTAATATCCAAGTCAACGCCATTGCCTGCGGAGTCATAGACACAGCCATGAACAGTGTGCTCTCCCGGGAAGAGCTGGAGATGCTGCGGGAGGAAATCCCTGCCGGGCGGCTGGGAGAAGTCCGAGAGGTGGCGAAGCTGGCACTGCAGCTGGCCCGGTCCCCCTCTTACCTCACGGGACAGATCATAACAATGGACGGCGGATGGTATACCTAAGATACCATCCGCCCTCTTTTAAAACATGCTTTCCCATTCCTCTTCGTATACTTCCCGCACATCCGTGCCGGGCGCCAGGGAATCTACGATCTCCTGCATCTGCTCCTTGGTCTTCGCGTCCTTGCAGCGCAATATGAGTTTCTCTTTCTCAGCCTCTGTCAGGCCTGCATAACCGCTCATGGCCGCCTCGTTTCCGGCCAGGGCCATCCCGAACCCAATGGGCAGCGCACCTATCATATTCGGACCGTAGGGCATACCATAAGCCATACCCATGCCCCCGCCTAATCCATTGATATCCATTTTCTGCATACACTCCTTTCTTTGTCCCCATCATACAGAGTGTGCAGTTTTTCGACATTTATTCGGACAGGCGAAATCTCCCAGTCAGGCCTCTTCCAGTCTTCTTTCAGCGTCCTCCACGCTTACATAGCCGTACATTTTCACATTCAGATCCATGATGTCATAAGTCAGGTTCTTTCCGGCGCGGGCATATCCCACTATATATCTGCCGTAGAGCTCCAGCATTTTATCCGAATAAGTCCCCAGCTCTCCTCTCAGATAGGTCTCGTATGAAGTGTTATCGCTGTCGTCCTCATAGCTATGAATGCTTCTGGCATTTTCCGCAAGGCGCGGGTAACTGGCTGCAAATTTTTCCATCCAGCTTACCTGGAAGCGGACAATCTGTTCGATGATCTCCTTTTTCTCCTGATTCAGTTCCGGAAAATAGGATTTGATCTCTTCATATTTTTCCGGCGCAGTGCTCTCCATCATTCTTCCATATTTTTCCTCGATCAGGTTATGCCCTCTGTGGTACTCTCTGTGGAAATCATAGAGATACTGTATCAGCATGTTTTTGTTCCATGTCAGATACTGGCTCTTGCGCATGATGGAAAATGTGCCCCAGTCGTTCTGGCAGCTGGCCCTGCCGCCCTCGTTCTTTACCTTGTCAAAGGCCTCGAATTCCAGTCCGGCGATTTCCTCTACCAGCTCTTCTTCCCGCTTCACCCACAACGACGCCTTGTATACCAGCTCCTGGCTGTGGGCATCCAGATAACTGTCCGTATCGCTGATAAAACCTGCTTTGTACATCTGCGCCGCAAAATGAGAAGCGATCCGCTCCAGTTTGTTCTCAATGGTGTCCTCATCCTGACCATTCTTCAGCACGCCGTTTCCTGCCAGCCTGCTGGATACGTCCTGGAGCATACCGCCCATCTCCGGCGCCTCTTTTAAGTTCTGCAGGCTCCGGTAAAGCCATTTGTCGTGGGGCGGATATTTCCCCTCAATATAGTGCTGCAGCTTCATAGCCTCTTTGATCGCATCCCATACCATCATCTGCGCAGTGAGAATATCCCCTCTGCGCAGCATCCTTGTGTAATTGTACTGGGCTGTCTGGGAAAATCTTGCCGCACTCTCTGCCAGCTTCAGACAGAGAATATTCTCCGGATACCCTTTTTCCAGTTTTTCCCGGAACACTGTAAAGATCCTTTCGTCATCCCTGAATACCTCTCCGTTTACCGCGGCTGCCAGCCCGGCATCGCTTACACTGCCCCAGTCTATGTTCTCATAGGTCTTAGCGCCCACCAGGCTCTCATAGAATTCCGAAATTCTAATCACGCCCCTCCTGCCGCGCCCATTGACCCGGGAGGCGCGCTGATAGCCGCCGAACTCCTCAGGCAGGGCTTCATAGGACCGCTGCAGGGCTTCCCCAATTTCCTCGTAGGTCTCATCTGTCACCCACATACAGAAATCCGGTCCCCAGTCATGATCTCTGGACGCGGCGTCATCAAATCCGAAGCAGTCGGAGCCTCTGCCCACAAGCCCCACTGCGATTCTCTGGGCATATTCGGGGAACTGCTCCTCTATCATCTTCCTGCCGTATTCTTCATAGTATTGCCTGGCCAGTACAAGACCCGTACCCTGCTCCTGCCTCACTAACGCCCTCTCACAGGCGGCTGCGTTCTCCTGCAGTCTGCGGTAATACTCATTTCTGCCCAGATTTTTTTCCACAGCCTCCATACCCTGGGTATAATACTCCAGAGCTTTCCTGAAATCTTTTTCGCGGTAGCTGTAAGCACCCAGAGTGGCCAGGGCGGCGGCATAATGGCTGTCCGCCACTTTCTCCTGCCGGAATATTTCCACGGATTTCATCGCACAGTCCCGCGCTTCTTCATCCTGCTTTAACTGCATACAGGTGCTGGCAAGGTTTGCATAGGTGACAGCCATCTCATAGGCAACTCCTTTTGCCGATACAATGGCCAGCGCCTCCTGTAATTTTTCCTTGGCCGTAGCAAAATCTCCGGTCTCCTGATACAATAACGCGATATTATTCTTCAGCCCGGCCATAAGCATGCTGTCCGGTTCTAACTGGCTGTCATAGATCTTTTGTACCTGCGCATAATATTCCTTTGATTCCTGAAGCCTCCCGCAAGCCCGGTAGGCTGTGGCCACATTCAGCAGCGTGGTGGCATAGGGGATAGTATCCTCTAGCCCCATGTCTTTCGCATGGCTGATCGCCCTGGAGGCTGTCTCATAGACCATTTCTTTCTGGCTGGTCTCGCGGTAATAGCCCAGCAGCTCGTTCAACAGCTGAAGCCGGGCGCCGTCATCCTGAAGCTCTATGGCTTCCTCAATAGAACGCAGCATCAGCTCTTTCGCTTCTTCACCTTTGTTCTCTTCATAAAGAGCATCCACACGTGCCAAAATCCGATCCATGTCCAATTGTCCGTTATCCATTAACTCTTTCTCCCTTCTAATCAAAAATCCACTGCATTTACAGTCCAAGTACACCTCCGCTCATGTTACCCACTGCTTACGCTTCCCTCATGCATGCTGAAACCAGCACACAGGCAATGCAGCCGCACCCGATTCCGCTGATAAGTCCCGCCAGCACGTCCGTGGGATAATGCACGCCCACATACAGCCGTGACACCCCTATCAGGCCTGCCAGCACCAGGGCCGGGATCCCGAAACGCTTAGGAAGTCTCCGGTACAGCACCCAGGCCGCCGCAAAGGAGCTGGCGGTATGCCCGGACGGAAAGGAATAATCCCCGGGCCTGCCAATCAGCGGTATCAGCCCCTGCACCATCTCATATGGCCTTATTCTCCCCACAATGTTTTTCAGGGCCAGATTGTTGACCAACAAAGAGACCAGCATAGCAACCGCGCACATAAACGCTGTCTTTTGGGTTTTCTTAGAAAGCAGCAGGCACAGAGATATCAGAATCCATATGACAGCGCCGTTCCCAAGAGTTGTGATCACTGTAAAGACCGGCGTCAGCACAGGGTCCCTGACCACATCCTGAAAAAAAAGCAGAATCCGGCTATCCATGTCCATAATCCATTCCATCATTTTCCGCACCTTTTCCATTTTCCTTGACTTCTATTGTAGCATAGCCCTGCCTCATAAGACAACAAAAACAGGAAAAAGCGGCTCCACATGCGCCAATCGTTTTCCCGCACACATGAAACCGTTTTGCCGTATTGTCTTATTTTTCACTGCTTTTACCTGTTCTTTTATACATAACCTACTTTTTCAAGAATCCTTTCAGCGCGTCCACTGAATCCTCAATCTTGTCTTGGGTCAGCTTTGCTTTCACGCCATTCACCACCTGCTCAATGACTTCGTCCGGCAAATTGACCCCCAGAATGCTTTCCAGCGCCTTTACCGGCTCCTTCCGGAACTGCTCTTTGAGCTTCTCATCCTTGGTAATCCTTTCCACTGCTTTTGTGATCTGTTCCTTTACATCCATTTTTCTTTCCTCTCTTTCTGTATATTGCTGATTCTATTATATACGCTTTGAAGATGAATTGTAAAGCGAAAGGTTAAATTGGACACATTTCTCCGGGCAGACTGCCGCACATTTCCCGCAGCGGATGCATTCCGGTGAACGGGAAATCTCCTCCGGAGGCAGATCCACCGGACATGCTCTCTGACACGCCCTGCATGATATACAGCGCTCCTTTTCCCAGCGCACCTGCACCAGGCTGAATCGGTTGAACCACCCGTAAATGGCCCCTAATGGACAGAGGTACTGGCAAAACGGGCGGTATACCTTTACTGACAGCAGCAAAAGAACCGATAGCACCCCCAGCTTCCACAGAAAAAGCCCCCCTGCCTGATCCCGCAGAGCCTCATTGGAGGCAAGCAGAGGCAGAGCTCCCAGCAGAGTTCCGGAGGGACATAAGTACTTACAGAAAGCCGGCACCTTGGCAAAGCCCCCGAACAGGAACATAGAACCTATTCCCACCAGCCCAATCAGTACTACGTATTTGCCATATTCCAGAATATGATGAAACGGCAGTCGCTTTCTTTTCCGGAACACGGGAATTTTGTGCAGCAGATCCTGAACCAGCCCAAAGGGACACAGCCATCCGCAGATAAAACGCCCGAAAATGCTGCCGAAGACAAAGAAAAATCCCAGCATGGCAAAAGGCACCTGAAAGCCATGTCTGTTCAGCAGAGCCTGCAGCGCCCCCAGCGGACAGGAAGCCACGGCCCCGGGGCAGGAATAACAGTTCAATCCCGGAACACAGGCATACTTCAGATTCCCCTGATAAATTTTTCCCCGCAGATAGCCATAGGCATATCCATTTGTAAAAATGGTAAATATTATTTGAACAATCGTTCTGAGTCTCTTCTTCATCCTATCCCGATACACTCCATGCAAATCATAACGGCTTTCTGCCAGATTACAGTAAGCTCTCCCCTGGCCGCGCCGATGCCAAAAAGCACCGCGCCGGCCGTCACGCCGAAGAGCCATCCACAACCGCCCCGCCGCTTCCGCCTGCCGGCTTCCCCGTTTCCGCTCCCCGCAGCCTGCTTTACGCTGCCCTTACGTTTTTCCCTGCCTTTATCCAAATCATATTCCTCCTTTTTTCTGCGCTTTCCGTTTCCTCCTCAAGCTCTGCGGTTTTTTGCTTTCCCGCGGCCCCGGCTTCTTACAATTCTTCCAACAGCGCGTCTATCATCTTTTTCCAGCTCTCCTTGTCCCTGGCCCCTACCACTTCGCCCAGCACGCGGCCTTCCTCATCGACGAAAAAAGTGGTGGGCACGGCTGTTACATCCGTCAGGAGCGCATTGAACAGGGAAGCGTTGAGCAGCAGGTGGGTATAGTCCGCCCCGGTACGCTCTATCAGACTTTTTGCCACCTCTATAGCTTTCTCGACCTTGTCGGCATCCACCATTCCCTCTGTCATCTCAGGCACATCGCTGATGACGCCGATGAGGCGGAAGTCCCCTTCGTCATATTCCCCGGCCAGCTCTCCCAGTTCCGGCATCTCGCTCAGACAGGGATTGCAGTAGGTGGCCCACACATTGATCATGGTGAGCCTGGACTGGCCGAAGATATCGGAGGTCACTGTATTCCCCTCCATGTCCTGTGCCTCAAAAACCACCGTGGGCTCCTGTTTCGTTTCCTCTGTGGACAAGGTCTCGTCCGTTTCGGAACCGACATTTTTTTCGGGCGCTGCGTCCCCGGAATCTTTCCCCGCGCATCCGCAGAGCAGCCCTGCCAAAATCAGACAAACTAGTAGTACAAACTTTTTCTTTACACTAAACATTTAGACACCTCGCTCCTTTTTTGCTTATCTCTCCCTCAGGCGGAATCTCTGAACGGAAAGCTTGAGTTCATCCGCCTGGGCATTCAGTTCTCTTGCAGATGCCGCCGACTTTTCAGCCGTGGCCGCGTTTGTCTGAACTACCTCGGAGATCTGCTCCATTCCCAATGTAAGCTGTTTCAGTGACTGGGACTGTTCCACCGCAGACCCTGCTATCCGCTCCACCATCTCAGCCGATTTTTCGGCGCTGGAGATAACGGCTGCAAGCGCCTGTGTTGTATCCGAGGACAGAGAGGCCCCATATGCCACCAGCTCCATAGAGCTTTCAATCAGCTGGGTAATGTCATGGGCAGATACGGAGCTCTTATTGGCCAGGCTCTGGACTTCATCCGCCACAACGGAAAAACTCTTTCCCGCCTCTCCGGCACGGGCTGCCTCCACAGATGCGTTCAGCGCCAGAATCTTGGTCTGGAAAGCGATGTCCTCTATGGTCTTGATAATTCCGCCGATCTGCTGGGAAGATTTCGAGATATTGTCCATCGCCGCTGTAAGAGCCTCCATTTTCCGGTCGCATACCTGCAGCTGCGCGGCCGCTTCCTCCGAAGCTTTTCTGGCACTGTCCGCGTCTTCCGACGTATGGTCCACCTGCCTGGAAATGTCCTGAACACTTGCGGACAATTCCTGGACAGCGGCCGCCTGCTCCACACTGCCGCTGGAAAGCGTCTGCGCGTCCGACGCCATCTGTTCCGATTCCGCGGAAACCCGCTCTGCCGTAAGGTTGATCCGGGAAAGCGCACCGTTGAGTGCGTTCAGAATCTGTCTCATCGCCGCCTGAATAGGCGCAAACTCTCCTAAATAATCATTTCCCACAGTCAGGTTCATATTTCCCTGAGCCATCTGGGCCAGTATGTAATCAATATCCTGAATATATTTCTTCAGCTCCCGCCTAGTCTCATGGATGGAATCTACCAGCATTCCGATTTCCGAAGTATTGGCCTCCAGTGAAAACCGCGCCGAAAGGTTTCCCCTGGATATCTCCCCCATCTGATTCTTCACCGCGATCACAGGGCCCATGATCTGAACTCTGGTCACGACGATATTCAATACTGTGACAATGCCTACCATGGCCAGCGCAAAAATCATGGTAAACTCAATATAATCCGCACGCTTCTCCAGGACCTCGATCTGTTCCAGGGACCTGACGTCCAGTGCATCCAGAAATGCTTCCTTGAGCTCATTGATCTTTGCTATGGAAGCGCTGTACTCTGTGCCGTACACGTACTCAATGGCCTTTTCGCGCTCTCCCGCCTGGACCTCTTTCATGGCCTCATCCTCCAGCGGCACCAGCTCATTGGATAGAGCGGACATCTGATCGATCATATCCTGTTCCCCGGCAGTAATGCCGATCTCCTGTAGAGCTGCCACACCCTTGTCCCTGTTTTTCAGCTCATTGACCTCTCTCCAATAATTGTCATAATGCTCCTGCATGCCGGTGGCGGCAAAAGCCCTGACTTCATTGGTCAGATAGGCCGATCCGTTCATGAACCGGTTCGCGTTATAGGTTAGCTCGAACCGCTCTTCGTTCGCCTTGTTCAGTTCCTTGCTGACCCCGCTGTAGGAAAACAGGGAAAATACCAGGAACAGCAGCGTCAGAATGGAGATACCGTTCAGGATCAGCATCAGCGTGGATTGCTTCATTGCTCGTTTCATAACATGCTCCTCTCAGCGCATTGTAAAATGCTTAAAAACGGATTTTAAGGTAGTACCTTTAGTCTACACAATAAATGGGAAAACTGCAACACCCTATCCCCTTAATCTTCCGAAATATTGAAATAAAGGGGCTGTCGGGAAATGCCAGATTTTAAGCATTTGAGCCCCTGACAGAAACATTCCCACAAAAATCAGTGTTCCATGGACACTGCATTCTTGTGGGAATGTTTTTATTAGACACCCTTTTCTTCGCCGCCATATTTGAAAGCAGCACAAATAGGCCTCCGGCCTATGCAGGGCGCATTTTCCCATTGGGTTTTGGAATGTAAACCTCTTAAATTTCTTTTAGGTTAATCCTGCATCTGGCAAGTCCTATGTACTAAATCAATTGCTTTCCAAAACTGTATTCTGGCGAATCAGTTTCAACACCCGCGTTGCACTGCGCCTTAAATCTGAAACGGACACTTTTCCATCCTCTATACCTCTAAGCAGTGCCTCTCTCTGGTCAGGTCTTCCAGGCATGACCGGAGCAGGGCATTATGTCAGGGGGACCGTGGAATAAATGCGGCGGCACTTCGCCGCTTTTATTCCGCGAAAGTCCCTTGACATAATGCTTATGTACGGTAAAGAAGAGCAACCGAAAACAAGAGATAGACCGCCAGCACCACACTATTCCGAATCAAAGAAACCAAAGACCAAAAGACAAGCATTGTGGTAAAATCTA
>Ga0137308_101672_pt1 | contig 19456 bp, 13 predicted proteins | sample Inofrocosms_June_FD_97181 | JGI IMG/M metagenome (GOLD analysis project Ga0137308, IMG submission 97181) | Mouse cecal microbial communities from Vienna, Austria - N-Acetylneuraminic and N-Acetylglucosamine D2O microcosms_June | ecosystem: Host-associated > Mammals > Digestive system > Large... | reverse complement strand
AACAGAAATAAACCGCCCGTTTCTTGCGGGTAAGGGTGGAAAGGCAGTGTAAGAGACTACCGCTTTGCTGGTAACAGCAAAGGCACATGTAAACTCCATCTGAAGCAAGGCCGAGCAGAGGACCATGCGGCTGCCCGCCGCGTCCTCAGGTGGGCCGCTGGAGCCTGCCGGCAACGGCAGGCCTAGATAGATGATCACCCAACGACATAACCCGGCTTATCGTCCTGCTTGTGTTTTTTATGTGGAGAAAAGATTAAAGGTGTATTGGAGTGTTGTCATAAAGCATTTTTAAGACACGCTCTGGACAGAGGTTGAGATGAAGAGATTCAGAAGATTAATGGGAACTTTGTCTATGGTAATGGCTGTGGGCATTATTGGGGCATTTTCTGCAAAAGAGTGTCTGGCATCCAGTCCGGGTTCCGGAAATCTGGTGCAGATGGTTTCCAAAACCAGGCTGGATGTGAGCAAAGGGGATATTAAGATCGGCCCGTATGGAATCAGCGGCATCAGCCCGGAGGGAAAGCGGGAGACACAGGCCAATTCAGAAGGCTATCATATTACAGGCCAGACCAGTACATATTCGATTACCATAGAGGAGGGCGTCAGCACGGAGATTCTCCTGGAAAATGTAAATATCAGCCAGGTGGACACCGATGCGTGTGCACTGCTGATAGAAGAAACTTCCAGGGGAAACGTGACGGTGATCCTGAGGGGATATAATGTGTTAAAAAGCGGTTCTCACTGTGCCGGCCTGCAGAAAAGCTGTAATCAGACCACCTGTGTGAGAAGCGGGAGCGGCTGCAGCTGCGGAACTCTGACCATTCAGTGTGAAAAATATCAGGAAGGCCACGTGTGTGACGAGAACTGCGGGACTTTGATTGCCTCCGGTGTGAACGGCGGCGCTGGAATCGGCGGCGGTGATGGAAGAAAGACCAACAGGATTCGGATTAAGGGCGGACACATTGCGGCCAGCGGCGGTTATGGCGGCGCTGGAATCGGCGGTGGTTATTTTTGTGATGGCAGCAACGTGGAGATCACCGGAGGAGAGGTGACTGCTGTGGCCGGTGAGGGGAATGTGGCCCTGGGCGGTCTGGAAGGAAGCGAAAAGAATCTGATCAATGGAGACTGTATTGTGGATGCCGGGTCCATGGGAGGACTGGAGACACGCAGGGGGATTCTGCTGAACGGAAATTCCGGGGCTATCCACGGCGTGGTGCATATCACCAAAAATGGTGCTGTGGGAATCTTAAAGGATAAGGAGCTGACCCGGGAAGATGGCGGAAGATTGGTTCTGCCGGAGGGAGTATTTGTGACAACGCAGAATACATTGCGCACCGTATCCGCAGATTCTGTCAGTGAGAACAGCGGACTAAAAAGCGATACCACCGTATCCGCCAATGAAAGTGACAGTGGGGAAACACCCGGTGCCCAGCAGGAAAATGACGGGACAGATTCAGCGTCTTCTTCAGCAAAGGGAATCTACGGCCAGACGCTGGAACAGCTGGAAGTCACCGACCAGGCAGTGGAAGGCGGCATCGCCGGAACCTGGAGCTGGGCAGAAGAACATCCGGATAAAACCTACCCAATTGTGGACGGAACTACTTCTTACACCAGAGTATTTACACCAGAGGATTCTGGACAGAAAGAAATAAGGGTGAAAATTCTTCCCGAGATTTCCTATCTGGAAACCACTGAAAAAGCCAAGATTTTATCACCCGCTTCACCGGACGGTGAAAATGGCTGGTACAAGGGCAACGTGGTTTTGGAAGCGCCGGACGGCTATCAGATTTTCCACAGCAGGTCTGTGGGATGGGTGGAAGAACTGCTGGTGGAAGATGACAGAGGTTCCGGAGATTATGAGTATTATCTCCGTGAGGTGGGAACCAATCTGACCACTGGAGTAAAAACTATACGGCTGAATATCGACAGCCGCCCCCCGGAGGTGGAAAGTGCCACAGTGACTTATGTGGATGGAAGCACCCGCATCCGGGTGAAAGGCAGCGAGGACACCACACTGACAGAACAGGTGAGCGGCATGGGGCGGTTCTACTGCCTGGTTGTGCCGGAAGCAAAGGCCAGAGTTCTAAGCGCAAGGTCAGTTGTGAAAAATAAATACACAAAGGACAACACTGTGGGAGAATTTACATACACAGATATCAGTCCGGGAACCCGCTGTGAATTGTATGTGGTGGCGGCTGACAAGGCAGGGAATCTGTCTGAGGTGTCTACACAGACATTTACTGCACAGTAGAGTGTATTTAAAAATTGAAATGTGTTCTACCATTTTTTAGACAGTTTCTTAAGTCAGCGGCGAAAAATGCCGATATATATAAGGATTAGTACGTCGAAAAGCCAGATTCTTTTTGCAGGCTGACTCCAGTGTTTCATTTGCATGGGGACTGGTCAGGAACAGGTTTTTGGGCGTTCTGATGAATAACAGATAGTAGAGTGTGTTTTAAAAAGTGTCTAATTGGTTGATATAAGACATTTATCAACATACTCTAGGACAGTTAACAGGGAGGACATAGGTTTATGAGGAAAAAGTTTTTAGCCGTGGTATTGGCTGCGGCCTTGGCGTGTAATATGACAGGGATGACTGCCGCGGCACAGCCTGCAGTGGCAGGACTTTCTGTCCTCAGGGGACTGTTTGGCCAGGATGAGGGAGGTGGAGACGAAAAGGAAGAAAAGCAAGATGCAACCAGCAAGGATTCTTCTGAGGGAACTTCCAGTAAAAAAGAGTCAGATAAGGTAACGCTGGACATTGGCCAGGGTGATATCATTATCAGTAAAAATGGAATTACAGCGGTGGATACATCGGGAAATCCAGTGACAGACACCAGTTCACAGTATGTGATTACCGGGTCCACACAGGACCATGCCGTGGTTGTGGAGGACGGTGTCAATGCCAACATCGTTTTGTCTAATGTGAATATTACACGGACCATGGACGGGGTAAGCCCCATACACATCGCAGATGGTTCCAGCGGCACTGTGCGTGTACTTCTGGAAGGAAACAATACCCTTCAGGGAGGACCTGGAGCGGCAGGTATTCAGAAGAACTGTACCCACACCGATAGTTCTTGTAAGTGTGGAACTCTGGAGATTACCTGTACCAATACAGAAGGCGGCCACGTGTGTGACGCCAGTTGCGGAACACTGAATGCAGCAGGAGGCAGCGGAGCAGCCGGAATCGGCGGCGGAACAGGAATGAGCAGTGCTAAAATAGCCATGAAAGGCGGTATGGTCACTGCAAACGGCGGCCTTGGCGGCGCGTCCGGCGGCCTGGGAACCAAGGTGAACGTGGCGGGCGGTATGGCCAATGCGGGAAACCTGAACGGAAAGGCAGGCAGCGATGCCAATACAATGAACGGCAATACGCTGTTGTTTGCAGACTCGGCGGCAGAACTCCAGGCGAGAAAAGGAATCCTGTATCAGAACAATGCCGGAACCGTGTATGGGAATGTGATGCTTTCTCAGGGAATGGCGGATCTTCTTCCGGCAGACGGTACCTTGACAATTCCGGAGGGAGCAAGCCTGACGGTGGATGAATCGACGGTACTGCCCAATGCGGATAATATTGTGGGAAAAGAGCGGCTGATAATAAAGAAAGCTAAGACTCCCACACCTACACCGGAAGCAACACCGGAGCCTGAGCAGGAAATGGCTTTGGCGGCTGAGGAGAATGTACAGGATGAGGCACAGGCCAGGGATATGGTTCCAGGGTCATCAGATATTACACTGAACATTACAAGAGGAGATGAATCTTTAAATGGAGGAAGTGCGCAGTACGGAAGTACAGTGACTCTATCAGCAGTTGTAAACCGCACACAGGGAGTGTCTTCGAATTCAGAAAGCAGTTCTCCCAACGGTGAGGTACAGTTTTTTGTTGATGGAATATTGTTGGATACCAAGCCGGTAACCACGACAGATTCTCAGGTAACTGTAACACGCGATGTGACGCTGACGAAAGAGGGAATATCAGGATTAACAATTAAAAACTATGGATTTACGGCAAAGTATACTGGCAGCCAGGAATATGGCTCATCTCAATCTACTCAGATAAATCTAAACGTAGTGGCAGGAACACTGTCATCCATATATAATAATACCAGCTGGCGTCCCAATGCAATTGCAGGATTGAAAGTAAAAGATGGTGTTGATTTAACTAGGGAACAATTTGACCCTGAAGTTGTAAACGGGGCAGGAAAGAAAGTAAATGGAAGCTGGAAATGGGATGGCACCGATGGCGAGAATACGGTCTGGCCGTCTGGAACAACAGAGTGCAAATTGCTGTTTGTAGTGGATGCTGCAGAAGCAGCGTATTACCAGAAAGATTACACAATTACTGTGATACCGAATCCCACAGTGGCAGATAAAGACAAAGATGACAGGGGAAATGACCTTGTAAAGCTGACACTGGCTCAGGGAAAAACTAAGAACGGCGAATGGTATAATGTGGATAGCGGCGTCATTACGGCATCTGCCATTGATGGCGGATATCAGCTCTTTGACAGTAAAGCATTTAAAGGAAAAGATCCGAATAGAGGCGATGCTCCTAATTCAGCTGCAGAATGGGCGGGCCTTAGTGACGAGTGGAAGGCATCTATTGAAATCCCAGATGAGTTCTATAATGGAGATTACTTTATCTATGCAAAGAAAGTTGACACTGGAGAAATCATCCGGGCGGTAATAAGAAACTTTAAAGTGGATAAAAAATATCCCCTTGTTACGAAAACTGAGTTTACAATCGGCGGTTCCATGGCATACCTTACTTTCCAGGCAGACGATGAAGCCAGTGAAAGCGGCGTGCGTATGTACAACTGTGATGCCCAGAAACGTTTGGACAGTGCGGGCAAGTATGTGAAGCCTTTAGTGGCAGGGGACGGCACTCTGACTGGCAAATCAGCAGAAGATGGAGTTTTCAATTTCCAGGGCCTTTCTCCGAATGGGGAATATGATGTATATTTGATGATTACTGATAATGCGGGAAATGTTACAAAGTATCTGACCAGGATTATTGGGGACACAAAGGATGATGGAACCATAGAGTTTCCAGACAAGGATCAGAGGCCGGATCAAGGTTCACCTATAAATTCTAATCCAGATGTCCCTAAATACAAGGTCCAGCTTCACTATGGATATGAATTTTCAACAGATAATGCAGATATCGAAGGTAATGTCCAGCTTTCTGCAACAGATAAAAACGGTAATCCAAAAAGGGGCGAAGTGGCCTATGAAGATATCATAACGGCAACACCAACTGTGGAGAATGCGGAAGCTGGTACATTACAGTACAGCTGGTGGCGTCAGTTACCAACCAGTGTAACTCCGGAAAGAATTGACAAAGCGCCGCGTACACCGACTTACGTAGTAACAGCCGATGATATTGGCTATAATATTATTTGTCGTGTGAGTGCTACAAATACCTCTCAGCTCAGCTATCTACAGGCTGATATAGGGCCAGTGCAGAAGGGGATTTATCCGTCTGATTATATTCCCACAGACGGCGTTGTGGATGATTTCCGCGATACGTTTACCTTCCAGGGGCTTGCGCCGACAAAATATGAGTATTGTATTGATGGAGGCAAAAGTGATACGTGGATGCCTGTACCAGATTCAGCTGGTTCGAATACGTATGTAATTCCTGTAGGAGACATAACGGTTCCTGCCGGAAAATTGCTGGTACGTGCTAAAGAGTCAGATTTATACCGGCCCAGTGATACTTTGGCCAGTGAGCAGAATTTCATTAGCACAGGTGAATTGAAAATTACATTTGTGGGTGAGGCACGTTATGGAGAGGTTTTAACGGCTGAAATTAATTCAGAGGCTATAGACCCGGCGGATATTACCTATGAGTGGAGTTATGAAGACGGTACTAAGATTGATAATTCAGGGAATTCCTATCAGCTTCGAAAGGAAGATATTGATAAAAGAATCCAGGTAAAAGCTATATTGAGAGGATTTGAAGATATCAATAATACGGAGCTTTCTGATCCAGTGCGCAAGCGCGAAGTAAATGCCGTCATCAATGTAGCTGATAAAGAATATGATGGAACAACAGCTGCGGAGGCATCAATAAATTTCGATGGCTTAATAAATGGAGACGATTTGTCAAGTACAGTTGAAGTAGAGTTTGTTGATAAAAATGCTGGCGAAGACAAAGAAATGAAAGTGGGCAAAAAGGGAACAATTACCGGAGCTGATGCAGGATGCTATGTTGTGAAATGGCCAAGCAACAGCGATGTAAAAGGTACGATCCGTCCTAAACAGCTGACACTGAGCATGACAGCAGAGGATAAAGTATATGACGGAACCACTGACGCGGTAGTGAATTTAACTTCAGCAGCGTTGGCAGGCGACAGTGTACAGGTATCCGGTACAGGTGAATTTGCTGACAAGAATGCAGGTACGAATAAAACAGTTACCTCTAAAGATGTGGTAGTGACAGGTACAGATGCGGCGAACTATACTGCAATTGGAAGTACAGCCACAGCCACAGCCAGCATTACACCTAAAGAAATCTCTATTGAAGGAATTACTGTAGCAGACAAAGTATACGATACGAAGACAGACGCTGTGATTGCAGTTACCTTTGCCGGTGCAGTGGATGAAGTAAGTTATACATACAAAGCTTCATTTGAGAGCGCCAATGTGGGAATGGATAAGCGGGTTACAGCGACCGTTACTCTGAGCGGAGACAGTGCCAAAAATTACATTCTTGCCAGCGGAGAAATCACAGGAGTTGGTAATATTGTAAAAGCTCTGGCGCCATATGAGGAGTCAAATACACCTCAAAACCTGACCGGTATTGAAGGCAAGAAATTGAGTTCTGTATATATCGGCAGCGGATTTAAGTGGAAAGAGCCCAATACGGTGATGGAGGAAGTGGGCAGACATACCTATGACGCCCTTTACAACCCGGATCCCAGCCAGTACGGGGATCGTCCGATCCGTCTGGAAGTGCTGGTACAGTGTGCGAAACACACATGGGGCGACTGGTCCACCACAGTAGAACCCACAAAGACAGAGCTGGGTGAACGCCAGAGAATCTGCAGCGTATGTGGATATATTGAAGTAGAGACAGTTCCCCGTGCGCCATATATCACCACGGAAGACACCAAAGAAGGATGGGGAGATATTATCCAGGCGATCAATAACGCTTCATCCGGAACAGAGATTCCGGTTACTATGAATGGAACGGAAACACTTCCGGCATCTGTACAGGAGGCCCTTCAGGGCAGAGATGTTTCCCTGGTATTGCAGATGGCGGATGGAATTACCTGGACGTTAAGAGGGCAGGATATCACAGGAAGTGTTCTAAAAGACATTAACCTGGCTGTAACCCTTTACACGGACAATATTCCTACCGATGTATTGGATCCCTATCTGCAGGGACAGAAGACAGCTGTTCAGATTCATCTTGCTTACAGCGGAGAATTTGGCTTTACAGCTACCCTGCGCGTTCCTCTTGGAAATGAGTTCGCGGGAGTGAATTCCACCTTCTACTATTACAATCCCAATCGGGAGCGTCTGGAACAGATGGACTCTAATCGGATTACATCGGACGGAATCGGTCGTTATGACTTGACCCATGCGTCAGATACCGCTACTCCAGGAGGTTCAGGAAATGCCGGACAGACAACGACAACCGGTACGGCTGCGCCGTCCGCTTCACCCACAGGTGCTGCGAGAACCACATCTGGAAATGCTGGATTATTAAGCATCAATGCTGCCAAGACATCAGATGAGACACCGATTACAAATTATGTAATGCTTCTTTTGTTAGGAGCGGCTGGTGTTACAGTAATTGGAGCTTATAGACACAGCAGGAAAAAAGATAGAAGCAGATAGAGATATCGGCGAGGAAGAATAGCTGCAGGTTTCAGGTAAATAGGAATCTGCAGCTGTTTTTACTTATAGGGTATTTTGTGGCAATTCCTAAAAAGGTTACTATGGACAATTTATTTTTTCGTGAATGTATTGTGAAAAGGAATGCAATGGTTTCTAATGGTGAATACCGGGCTGATTTGGAAAAAGATATTAAGAAGTCAGGTTACGTTATTAACAACGCAGCCAGGAATGGCGCCTATCGTATTGCCGCCAATTAATACCAAAAAAATATGTTTGATTTACATAATCCCCAAGAAAAAAGTGCTGCAAAAAAATCAAATCAACTTTCGCAGCACTTTTTCATCAAAAAGTCTATATTTCCTCAGTTTTCAATCATCTATGATACTTCTCTTCACAATATTTACAGCGATAGACCTCATTTTCCTCATCAGTCAGAAGGAAAACATGTTTCAGTCCCTGTTCAACGGAGGTGATACACCGGGGATTTTTGCAGCGGATGACATTTACAATCTTTTTCGGAAGTTTCAGCTTCTTCTTTTCTACAATCTGAGCATCTTTTACAATATTCACGGTGATATTGTGGTCAATAAAACCCAGGATGGTCAAATCAAGGGTGTCAATGTCACATTCTACTTTTAAAATATCTTTCTTTCCCATTTTATTACTTCGGGCATTTTTGATGATTGCCACTGTGCAGTCCAGCTTATCCAATCCCAGATAGTTGTAGATGGTCATGCTCTTTCCGGCCTTAATATGGTCCAATACAAATCCTTCCACGATTTGTCCCACGTTTAACATAGAAAGCTCCTTTCAGTTGTGATTCACAGTTGCCGCTTTTTACAGATGGATACCCAGCAGTGTCATGATCAGGGCCATGCGCACATAGACACCATATTGTGCCTGCTTGAAATAAACGGCGCGGGGGTCGTTATCGATTTCTACAGATATTTCATTGACTCTCGGCAATGGATGGAGCACCAGCATGTCTGGGCCGGCCAGTTTCATTTTATTTGCGTCCAGTATGTAGAAATCTTTCATACGAACGTAATCGTCTTCATTGAAAAAGCGTTCTTTCTGCACCCGGGTCATGTACAGCAGGTCCAGTTCCGGCAGAGCGTCTTCCAGCCGCACCACTTCCCGATAGAAGATATTTTCATTCTGCAGAATTCCATTGCGGATGTAGCTGGGGATGCGCAGTTCTTCGGGTGAAATCAGGATGAAGGTGATATTTTCATAGCGCACCAGGGCTTCAATAAGGGAATGGACAGTACGGCCGAACTTTAAGTCGCCGCATAAACCAATGGTAAGGTGGTCCAGTCTGCCCTTTAAAGAGCGGATGGTGAGCAGGTCGGTGAGGGTCTGGGTGGGGTGTTGATGTCCGCCGTCCCCGGCATTAATAACCGGAATCTTGGAAGCCATGGAGGCCACCAGTGCGGCGCCTTCCTTGGGATGCCGGATAGCGGCAATGTCGGCGTAACAGGACACCACGCGGATGGTATCGGATACGCTTTCCCCCTTCATGGCAGAGCTGGAACCGGCTTCCGAAAAGCCCAGTACTTTGCCGCCCAGGTTCATCATAGCGGCTTCGAAGCTGAGCCTTGTCCTGGTGCTGGGCTCGTAGAAGAGAGAAGCCAGACGTTTTCCCTCGCAGACATGGGCGTATTTTGCAGGGTCCTTTTCAATGTCATTTGCCAGGTCCAGAAGCTTTTCCAGCTCATCTACGGACATATCCAGTGGACTGATAATGTGGTTCATGAATTACCTCCTGATAGAATCAGAGCGTTCCCGGGATAAGAACCCTGAGAGCACTCAATCACGGTGAAGTTTTATGATTTGTGTCAAAAGTCCATTGACGTTTCAATCATATAATAGATAGGAAATTTTTTCAAGGATTATCCGAGAGAATTTTCTCGAAAAAAAGTCCGGCCAGAAACCACAAGGGAGCGTAATCGAAACGGATCAGCCCTTTGTAATTAAACGGGGACTGGCTGTAATCCCATGGACAAATCTGAAATTTGGTGAGCAGGGATCCTGTGGTGAATTCCATAAAGTAAATCCCCATGGTGTAGATACTGCCCCTGTGAAGGGCAGAGAGCTCTTTCAAATATTTTGATACCGGGCCTATGACTGCGGCCATGCCGTAGATGGGGAACATCCAGATAGAGGAATATCCCATCAGAGTGAAATCTTTCTGCGGCAGGCAGTGGATTCCTGTCCATAGAATTTCCATGCACCATCCAATGCTGCCGCACATTAAAAACTTTTTCATATGTGGGTAACTCCGTTTTTGTAATAGCTATTTCCCATAATGGGGAAAAAATACGTTTCCTATTCAGTTGAAGCCGGAAATCCCGTTGCAGTGGTGAACTGCTTATGATAAAATAACATTCGTAAGGCAATGGATTCTTTAACAGTTACTATGAAGGGAAATTATGAATTATAGAGAATGCAGAAAATATTTAGAAGATATGCAGCGGCTGGGGAGGGTTCTGGGGCTGGATGGAATGCGGGAATTGATGCGCCGTCTGGGAAATCCCCAGGATGATTTGTGCTTTGTACATGCCGCCGGCACCAATGGCAAGGGTTCTGTGCTGGCATATGTGACCTGCGCGCTGCTGGAGGCCGGTTACCGGGTGGGCAGGTACACATCTCCGGCTATATTCGAATATCGGGAGATTATAGAAGCAGACGGTGTAATAATCACTGAGGAGGAATTTGCACAGGTATTTACTTTGGCGGCAGAGGCTGCGGATGCCATGGAACAGGACGGGCTTTTCCATCCCACGCCCTTTGAGATGGAGACAGCGGCAGCCTTTTTGTTCTTTCAGAAAAAGGGCTGTCAGATTGTTGCCCTGGAGACAGGAATGGGCGGAGATACCGATGCCACCAACCTGGTAGTGAATACAAAAGCGGCAGTGCTGACATCCATCAGCATGGATCATATGGATGTGCTGGGGAGTTCTCTCGAAGAAATTGCCCGGTGTAAGGCGGGGATTATCAAACCCGGCTGCCGCGTGATCACTACAGTGCAGGAGCCGGAGGCTGCCAGGGTGATTGAAGAAGTCTGTGCCCGTCAGGGGGTATCCTGCACAACGGCAGATTACCGCCAGGCCCAGCGGGTTCATCAGGACCTATACGGGCAGAAATTTTCTTATGAGGGATGGGAGTATGTGACACGTCTGTCCGGCAGGTGCCAGGTGGAAAACGCTGTGACTGCAGTTAAGGTTCTGGAAGTGCTGGCTGAGGAGGGATATGATATCAGCCGGGAGCACATCCAAAGGGGGCTTGAGAAGACCACATGGCCGGGAAGATTCACCCTGATTGGGGAGAATCCAGCGGTGATTTTAGACGGCGCCCATAACCCCAAGGCGGCCAGACAGCTGGCGGATTCCATTAGGAGCTGTCTTTTGGGAAAGAGGCTGATCTATGTGATGGGAATGTTTCAGGACAAAGAATATGAGGAAGTGATCTCCCTTACTGCGCCGCTGGCAGAGGAAATTCTCACAGTGGAGACTCCAGGGAATCCCCGGGCTCTTCCGGCAGAAAAACTGGCAGAGGCGGCAGGCAGAATCCATCCCCGGGTGAGAGCCGTTTCGTCTTTAAAAGAGGCGGCAGAACTTTCCTTGGAGAAGGCAGGAACAGAAGGGGCTGTGGTGGTGTTCGGCTCCCTGTCTTTTTTGGGGGAAATCAGTGGATATTATCTCAGGAACACGAGGAGATGAAAGCAATGGCAGATTTATTAGAACTGAGAGATAAAATCGATGCAATTGACAAGGAGGTTATCCGTCTGTTTGAAGAACGGATGGAAGTGAGCCGACAGGTGGCTGATTTTAAAATACAGACGGGAAAGCCTGTGTTTGACCAGGAGCGGGAGAGAGCCAAACTTCAGGCTATTAAAGAGATGGCCCATACTCCATTCAATGCCACAGGGGCAGAAGAACTGTTTCAGCAGATTATGTCTATGAGCCGCAAGCTTCAGTATCAGCTGCTGACCGAACATGGTATCGAAGAAGAAAAGACATATACTATGGCAGATACCCTTCCCATGAAAAATGTGCGTGTGGTGTTTCAAGGTGTGGAGGGGGCTTACAGTTATGCCGCCATGAGAGAATTTTTTAAAAACGGTGTGGAAAGTTTTCATGTGCGTACCTGGAAAGACGCTATGGACGAAATTGCAAATGGAAGGGCAGATTATGGGGTGCTTCCCATCGAGAATTCTACAGCGGGAATTGTGGCGGACATTTATGACCTTCTGGTAGACTATGACCTGTACATAGCAGGCGAACAGATTATCAAATGTGAGCATGCTCTCTTGGGGCTGCCGGAGGCTTCCATGGAGGATATACAGGTGGTCTACTCCCACCCCCAGGCACTGATGCAGTGTAAGATATTTCTGGAAGAGCATCCCCAGTGGGACACCCGGGAGCTGGGAAATACAGCAGTGGCTGCCAGGAAAGTAATGGAGGAAAAGAATCCGGCACAAGGTGCCATAGCCAGCAAGGCGGCCGCAGAATTTTTTGGATTAAAAGTGCTGAAAGATAAGATATACCACAATCAGCACAATTCTACCCGGTTCATTATTGTCAGCTCCCAGCAGGTGTACCATGTCAAAGCGGATAAGATCAGCATCTGCTTCGAACTGCCTCATAAAAGCGGTACGCTGTATAATATGCTGTCCCATTTTATTTACAATGGCCTGAATATGACCAAGATTGAATCCCGTCCCATACCGGGGAGAAACTGGGAATACCGGTTTTTTATAGATTTTGAAGGAAATCTGGAGGAAAGCGCGGTGAAAAATGCTCTGAGGGGCATCCGCCAGGAGGCCAGCCAGGTGAGAATTCTTGGAAATTACCGAGAAAGTACCAGACAGCCATGAGCAGCGGGCAGACAGCAAAGGAGAGACAGATGTCAGGATTAGAAACATGTGTGTTATATCGGAATTTTGAACATGGGCAGGTGCTGGAGCAGATGTCCCGGCTGATGCACAGCAGTACAGCAGGGGTCATGGATGCGCAGGAGCAGAAAAGTCTGTTTTTCGCCAGCATACATGGTCTGGTGGAGCTGGCAGGTTCCTATGGGTTTGCCGGAAACCTGTGGCATAATTATCTCACGTTTCTGTTGGTGAATCATGAGAATGCGTTCAGCATGGCCTGCGAGATCGTAGGGCCTGTGGAGGGCAGTATCAATGAGATGGCTAAAAATGATTTTGAGATTTTTAAGGAGTTGTATGATTATGATCTGGAGATTTTTGACCGGAAGTTTCACAGTTCCATGGGAAGAATCATCTCCGATTATCAGAACATCAATGAGAGCAGCAAATTGTTTAACAAGCGCATCCGGGACCGTATCTGTACGCTGAGCCGGAAACTGGCCCATGCACAGAGTGTGGAAGTCTTTATGGAAGATATGGTGGATTTTTACCGGGATTTCGGCGTGGGCAGGCTGGGGCTTCACAAGGCGTTCCGTGTGGAACGCAGTGATATGGGAAATGTGACAATCCAGCCCATTACCAATATCGCCCATGTGCATCTGGATGATCTGGTGGGTTATGAGATTGCAAAGAAGAAACTCATAGACAATACAGAGGCTTTTGTAGAGGGGCGAAAGGCCAACAACTGTCTGCTGTTTGGAGATGCAGGAACAGGAAAATCCTCCAGTGTCAAGGCCATTCTCAACCAGTATTATGAACGGGGACTGCGTATCATCGAGGTTTATAAACATCAGTTCCAGGACCTCCATGAAGTGATCGCCCAGATTAAGAATAGAAATTACAAATTTATCATATATATGGATGACTTATCCTTTGAAGAATTTGAAATCGAATACAAATATCTGAAAGCGGTTATAGAGGGCGGGCTGGAGCGAAAACCGGAAAATGTGCTTATCTATGCCACATCAAACCGCCGCCATTTAATCCGGGAGAGCTTTGATGACAAAGAGGGACGCAGGGAGGACCTCCACGCTTCTGACACGGTACAGGAAAAACTTTCCCTGGTATACAGATTTGGAGTGACCATTTTCTTCTGCGCACCCAATAAGAAAGAATTCCAGAATATTGTTTCTGTACTGGCTCTAAGGCATGGAATCCAGATGCCAAAAGAACAGCTGCTGCTGGAGGCAAACCAGTGGGAGCTGAGCCATGGGGGACTCACTGGGCGGACGGCCCAGCAGTTTATTGATTACCTTCTGGGAACTGTAAAAAAATAAATATAAAGGAGGAGACATATGCCCATAACCACTTTTGCCGCAATTGATGTTGGATCCTACGAAGTGGGAATGAAGATTTTTGAACTTTCTAAAAAGTATGGCCTGAAGGAGATTGACACGGTCCGGTATCGGCTGGAGCTGGGGAAGGATGTGTTTGAGAGCGGGCGGTTCAGTTCCAAAATGATTATGGAACTGTGTACTGTATTGAAGAATTACAAAGAAATTATGGACGGGTATCGGGTGGACAGTTACCGGGCATATGGAACAAGTCCCTTTCGAGAATCCAAGAATGCCCATATTGCCATTGAGCGGGTGAAGCAGAGAACCGGTGTGGATATCTCTGTCCTGAGTAATTCGGAACAGAGATTTCTGGGATATAAGTCCATTGCTGCACAGGAAAGCGGTTTCCAGAAAATGATCCGCAAGAGCACGGCTATTGTGGATGTGGGCGGGGGAGGTATGCAGGTGTCCCTGTTTGATAAGGATGCTCTGGTTACTACTCAGCATCTGCGTCTTGGAAGCCTGCGCATCCGGGAAAGACTGCTGGCTTTGGAGAAAGAGACAATCCATTATGAACAGCTGGTGGAAGAATTTATCCACAATGAGCTTTTGACTTTTAAGAAATTGTATCTGGGAGATCGAGAAGTCAAACATGTGATTTTTCTGGGAGATTTTTTCACAGATATTATTTTCCACGGGGAGTCTGTGGAAAATACCATTACCCGGGAGGAGTTTAACCGGCTGTATCAGGATATTATCAGCCGTTCCCCGGAGGAGATGGCGATGCGTCTGGGGATTCCCGTGGAATATGCCACGCTGCTGGTGCCCACAACCGTCATTTATATGAATTTCGTAGATATTTTCAAGACAGAAGCTATGTGGGTGCCGGGAACCACGCTGGCAGACGGAATTGCCTATGATTACGGAGAAGGCTGCGGGCTGATTAAGCACAAGCACAATTTTGAGAACGATATTGTGGTGGCAGCGGAGAACATAGCATACCGGTATTCTACCAGCCACAGGCATACACATGCAGTGGCAAAGATTGCCCTGAAGATTTTTGACAGTATGAAGAAGGTTCACGGCATGGGAAGCCGCCAGCGTCTGCTGCTTCATATTGCCGCCATTCTTCACGAATGTGGAAAATATATCAGTATGTACGCAGTGGCAGATAACTCTTTTCATATTATCATGTCCACGGAGATTATCGGCCTCTCCCACGAGGAACGCCAGATCATTGCCAGCGTAGTGCGGTACAATTCCAAAGAGTTTGGATATTATGATGAGATCAGCCGGGAGATCGGGGCAAACCGGGAAAGCTATCAGGTAATTGCCATGCTGACAGCCATTCACCGGGTGGCCAATGCTTTGGACAGGGGCCATTACCAGAAGATCAGGGACTTGCATCCTGTGTTAAAGGACGGCCAGCTTACACTGGCGTTGGAGTCAGAACGGGATTTTGGCCTGGAACAGGGGCTTTTGCAGGAAAAGGCAGACTTTTTCGAGGAAGTTTTCGGTGTTCAGATCCGGCTGCGCAGGAAAAAACAGGTATAGGAGAATGACCATGGAAGAAAAAAATTACAGGAAAGCGGAATATTATGTGAATAGGGAGCGGAGCTGGCTGTTATTCAACCGGCGGGTGTTGAGCGAGGCGAGGGACAGTTCTATCCCTCTTTTTGAACGGCTGAAATTTCTAAGCATTACTTCTTCTAACCTGGATGAATTTTATATGGTGCGGGTGGCATCTCTGAAAGACCAGGTACACGCCCAGTATACCAAACCGGATATTGCCGGGCTGTCCCCGAAAGACCAGCTGAAGAAGATAAGCGAAGATACCCATGAGCTGGTACAGCTTCAGTACAGTACTTATAACCGTTCTCTGTACCCGGCTTTGAAAAACAAAGCGGGTCTGGTTCTGATCAGCCAGCATGAGGAACTGTCCAAACATCAGAAAAAATTTGTAGATGAATATTTTGAAGAGAATATCTATCCTGTACTCACACCTATGGCCATGGATTCTTCCCGGCCGTTTCCGCTGATTCGAAATAGAAGCCTCAATATCGGCGCTCTGATTTCTAAGAAGGATCGGAAAAAGGGAAAGGAAGTCCTGGAATTTGCCACCGTGCAGGTACCGGCCGTGCTTCCCAGAGTGATTGGCCTGCCGGATGATAAAGACGGTCAGAAGGTGGTGATTCTCCTGGAGGAAATCATTGAGCGCAACATCGGCAAACTGTTCCTCAGCTATGATGTGGTGTGCGCCCATCCCTACCGGATCATGCGCAATGCGGACCTGAGCATCGACGAGGATGAGGCAGAGGACCTGCTCAAAGAGATTCAGAAACAGCTGAAGAAGCGCCAGTGGGGGGAAGTGATCCGTCTGGAGGTGGAGGACCGGATTGACAAACGCCTGCTGAAAATCCTCAAGACAGAATTTCAAAGCAAAGAGGAGGATATTTTTCATATCCCCGGTCCTCTGGACCTGACTTTTCTTATGAAATTGTACGGACTGGAAGGGTTTGACCAGTTTAAGGCACAGCCCCATCAGCCTGCACCGGTTCCTGCGTTTATTGACCAGGATGATATTTTTGAAGTGATCCAGAAGCGGGATGTATTTCTACATCATCCCTATATGAGTTTTGACCCTGTGGTAAATTTTGTGCGCCAGGCGGCAAAAGACCCCGATGTGCTGGCGATTAAACAGACCCTCTACCGGGTCAGCGGCAATTCTCCCATTATAGCGGCTTTGGCGAAAGCGGCGGAAAACGGCAAGCAGGTGTCTGTGCTGGTGGAACTGAAGGCACGGTTCGATGAGGAGAACAACATTGTCTGGGCGAAGATGCTGGAAAAAGCGGGATGTCACGTGATTTACGGTCTGGTGGGCCTGAAAACCCACAGCAAGATTACTCTGGTGGTGCGCAGGGAGGAGACAGGTATCCGCAGGTATGTGCATCTGGGAACGGGAAACTATAACGACAGTACAGCCAGACTCTACACGGACTGCGGGATATTTACCTGCGACGCCCGGTTTGGAGAGGACGCCACTGCGGTATTTAACATGCTGTCCGGCTATTCAGAGCCAAAATCCTGGCACAAGCTGATTATGGCCCCTCTGTGGATGAAAAAGCGGTTTCTCCGCATGATTCAGACCGAGAGGGAGCACGCAGAGGAAGGAAAGCCGGCTCATATTGCCGCCAAAATCAATTCCCTGTGCGACCCGGATATTATCGAGGCCTTATATCAGGCGTCATCTTCCGGGGTGAAGATTGACCTGCTCATACGGGGAATCTGCTGTCTGAAGGTGGGAACCCCGGGAATCAGTGAAAATATCCGCGTGCGCTCTATTGTGGGGGATTTTCTGGAGCACAGCCGTATTTTCTATTTCTATAACAACGGAGCCGAGGATGTGTTTATGGGAAGCGCGGACTGGATGACCAGGAATCTGGACCGCAGAGTGGAGATTGTATTTCCGGTGGAGGATGAGAAGATCAAACAGGAAGTTCTTCATATTCTGGACATGGAGTTCCGGGATAATATAAAAGCACATATATTAAAAGAAGACGGGCATTATGAAAAACAAGACCGGAGAGGGAAGGCACCATTGAATTCCCAGATGCTGTTCTGCCGGGAGGCTGGTGAACAGGCGGCTTCCATGAAAAAACAGCACGAGAAAACACGGGTGTTTATCCCGGCAGAGCCAGAGCATCTGGAGGAAGACTAATGGTTCTTGTTTTGCTCAGAGGCGTCTGCGCCGGCAGATGCCTCTGGTTTTAATAACAGGTATTTCCGTGTGGCGAACAAAGCGGCGATGGCGGCCACGCCGATTAAGGTCTGTGTGGTATTCAGATGTTCCACCACCATCTGGCGGGCAATGGCCAGCATCAGCACTTCCAGCACTGTCTCCGAGGTATGCTGGCAGAGCATTTTCACAAACTCCACCCCCACCACCAGTGTCAGGGCGTTACTGAGAAAGTCATTAAAATCAGTATCCCCAGGGTGCAGGAAAGAGTCCAGGAAAATGCTGCCCACCAGGGAGACTACTGAGGCTATGATCACCAGCAGGATGATCACCGCAAATAAAATCTCCAGGTAGCGGGAAATTTTGTAGAGGATGCTGTCTATTTTTGAGTTGAAATGTTTGTCATTCATGGATGGCTCCTTTTCAGACGATATGATTGTTTTATTATAAGGGATAGGTCTGAAAGTGTAAAGACTGAAAAACTATTTGACACAGACAGCCATATGTGTTATTATAAAAAAGTATAATTCCAGAGAACATATAGAGTGCTTCTGCTATTCATGGGGCAGATGAAGAGGGAATATGGGTGAGAATCCTAAGCGATCCGGTCACTGTATTTGGGGAGTGCTGTTTTTATATCCATTGTATGCGTGCATATGAGAAGGAAAAGCGGTGCTGTGAACCATAAGCCAGGAAACCTGCTTTATATGTAAGGTGAAGCTTCCGTGTAAAGTGAACATCTAAACATGTAGAAATATCATGTGTGTCCGCTTTTCGGGAAAACGAACGGCGGACATTTCTTATATGGAAAAACCTGAACGTGTGAATTATGCATGATTAAACGGCAGACGATAGAGCGCTTCGGCGAGTGTTTTGGTTCTCTCCGCTCACTTATGGACCATTGTTACCTCCTGTTGCCGGAGCCTCCTGTCGTCAGAAGGAGAGAAAATGCTGGATAAGGATTCCTGGAAGGAAAAGGAGTTTTCTTTTTTTTCCCATAGAAAGTGCGAATACTTTCCCTGTCATGATACAGAGCATCCGGAGGATTTTAATTGTCTGTTCTGTTATTGTCCTCTTTATGCATTGAAAGACCGGTGCGGAGGCAATTTTCAGTATACCAAGTCCGGTGTGAAAGATTGCAGCGGATGCAGCCTTCCCCACAAGAGGAAGAATTACGAATACATCATGGATAAGTTTAAGGAAATACAGGAAATTACCAAATTAGGAACTGCAGAAAATAAGTGATACAGGCAGCGCAGGATTTGGAAAAGATACAGCAGGCGCCGGAAGGTGCCTTTCTTGTCGTATTATGAAACTTTGTTCTCTGTACGATAAGAACCCTCCGGGGAATGGCCCTGTGCGCCAAGGAAGGATAAGCTGCTGACGCGGCTTTGAAGTGTATCAAAAGTCAGGATATACTCAGGAGCATACGTATTTGCCAAATGATTTGCTGTTTTGCTTGAAACAGTGAAGACTTGCTGGCAAATCATTTGGCTCGCGGGTATAACAGGAGGAATGTATGAGAAAACTTTGTCTGTTGCTGGGAATGCTTGTTTTACTTGGCGGCTGTTCTTCTCTGAATGACAGTGAGCCGGAGATAAAAAGAGAAGAAATACCAGACCCTTTGGTGGAAGTGGAAGGGACCCAGGCTTTTGCAAG
>Ga0137308_101671_pt1 | contig 19463 bp, 15 predicted proteins | sample Inofrocosms_June_FD_97181 | JGI IMG/M metagenome (GOLD analysis project Ga0137308, IMG submission 97181) | Mouse cecal microbial communities from Vienna, Austria - N-Acetylneuraminic and N-Acetylglucosamine D2O microcosms_June | ecosystem: Host-associated > Mammals > Digestive system > Large... | reverse complement strand
GTTTGCCAGATAGGTGTAAAGCTCGCTGATCACTATCCGGTCCGGATCCTCCGCCCCTTCCATAAGCTGAGGCACCAGGCTCTTTCCGTCGCCTCTGAGAACCCGCGCCTCCGCCAGTTGGCACACCGTGGGGCCCACATCCAGCAGGCTCACCGGGCTCTCAATCCTCTTTCCCGCCGGGATGCCGCTGCCCTGAATCAAAAAGGGGATGTGTACCGCCGGGTCATAGAACACCTGCTTCCCATAGTATCCGTGGGTCCCGTTCATATCACCGTGGTCTGACACATAGATGAAAATGCCTTCCCGCCCGGTACGCCTCAGATAATCCCCAAAAGCTTCATAGACCTGCCCGATATGGCGGTCCTGCTGCTCCACAAGGCCGTAGTAGGCAGCCCTGGCAGCTCTCGCCACCTCCGGGTCTGCCTCCTGAAGCTTTCCGGCCAGGGCACTTCCGCCGTCAAAATCCTCTGTCACGTCGTCCAGGTTTATTTTATCGTAGTAATAATCGTAAAACTCAGGCGGAGCCACATAGGGGAAATGGGGGCCGTAGGTGCCAACAGTGATAAACTGGGGACGCTGATGATCCTCCCTCAAATACTCTAGGGCTCGGTCTACCACATACCTGTCGTACGCCAGCACCGGGGAGTCGCCGCCTCCTATATAGCGGACAGAACCATTTTCATCATACCCGGTCACCTTAGAGGGTGTGCCGTCGGCCCGCGGGGGGGCTTTCACACCATTGTGAAACACCGGCGTCCTGTCGCCTGCCAGACGCTTGGAATAGCCGTGGCGCTGGTCCGGCCCCACAAAATGCATCCGCCCGCAGAGCACGGTGTCATACCCGGATACATTCAGGCTGTGGAGAAATGTGGCCTGGTCGGAACTTATGGAATTAAAATTAAACAGCACCCCGTTGTTGCTGGGCAGAAACCCGGATATCATGGCAGCCCTGGCAGGCACGCACAAAGGGCAGGCGGTCATGGCATTGGTCATCACCGTGCCCGCCTTCGCGATCCGGTCTAAGTTCGGTGTCCGGACAATCTTATCGCCCGCATATCCCTGGAGACGGTAAGAATGCTGATCTGACATATACAACAAAATATCTTTCTTCATATATTCCCCTCTCTTTAACCGCCGCGCCTTCTCACCACAGCCTGGCAACCTCAACTCCGCAGGTGTACGCCCGCTTCCCGGCCACCAGGACTTTCTCCCCCACAAGCCTGACTTCCTCTATATCCTCAGACTTTCTGGCGCTGACGGCAAACACCAGATCCAGCCTGCCCGGCTCTACCGCGAATTCCATATCTTCATTATAATAACCCAGCTGGGCCGTATTCAGCTCAAAGCTAACCCTGGCCTTTTGTCCCGCCTCCAGATGTACTCTGGCAAAGCCTGCCAGCTGTTTGTTGGGCCTGGTCACATGGGCATCCTTAAAATGGAAATACAGCTGCACCACCTCATCGCCTTCCCTGCTGCCTGTGTTCTCCACAACGCAGGAGGCATGGATCACTCCGTCAGTGGAAACCCTATTGTCCGCGGTGAAATCCTTCAGCTCAAAGCTTGTGTAGCTTAACCCATGGCCGAAATAGTACAGAGGCGTGTTGTCCTCATCCACATATCCGCCGGTAAAGATAGCCGTGGAGGCCTCATCCCTGCCGGAAGTATAGCCGCTGCCCACCTTGTGGTTGTAGTACACCGGAATCTGGCCCACGCTCCGTGGAATGGAGATGGGCAGCTTTCCGCCTGGGTTCACGGTGCCGTCCAGCACATTTGCCACCGCCTTTCCGGCGTAAGGGCCAGGCAGCCAGGCCTGGACAATGGCCGGAACATGGCTGTCCGCCCAGGAAGCCGCAAAGCAGCCTGGCCCATAGAGCACCAGAACCACAGGCTTTCCGGTCCCGGCTACTGCCTCCAAAAGCCTCTGCTGGACACCGGGCAGGTCCAGCCGGCAGCGGTCCTTGCCCTCGCCGCCGGTCACATTGACCCAACCGCAGTTTCCGCCCAGAGCCACCACGGCCACATCACTGTTCCTGGCCGCTTCCACCGCTTCCTCAAATCCATCCTCACAAGGGTCTGTGAGAGCGCATCCCTGGGCGTAATTCACTTCAAACCGGTCCTCCAGTACCTGGCGCAGGGAGCGGCTCTCTAAGGAACGCAGTACCTGATTCATGTCCTCAAGACCATTGATCATGTCCTCCGAGAACATGTCAAACATGGTGGCAAAGCCTCCTGCTGGCTTCTTATTCTTTTTCTCCTCATCCCTGGCTTTCTTCTCTTCATCTATAATGCCCTGGAAAGTCACCTGGCTGCTGCCCTTTCTGGAAGCATCCAGCATCTCGATGTAGGCGGGATAGGTGTAGCCGCTTACGGGATAGCGCAGGCTGTCGGCGTGAGGCCCGATGACAGCCACCTTCATACCTGGCTTTAAAGGAAGGATCTGTCCCTCATTTTTCAGCAAGGTGATGGACTTTTGGGCGATCTCTCCGCTGAGGGCCTGTTTTTCGGCATTGCCCATGGAAATAGCCGCCTTCTCCTCATCCACATAGGGATTTTCAAAAAGCCCGTACTCAAACTTGATGGTAAGGATGCGGCGCACGGACTCGTCCAGCAACGCCTCCTCCAACCGTCCGGCCCGCACAAAATCCGGCAGGGCCCGGAAGGCGTTTCCCACAGGGATCTCCGTGTCCAGCCCTCCCTTCTTTGCCAGCAGCCCCGCCTCCTCGTAGGTATTGGTCAGCTTAAAGTAATCATAGATCTTCCACACAGCCGCCCCGTCTGATGTCAGCATTCCCTCAAAGCCCATGGTATCCCGCAGAAGTTTCCTGGCAATCTTCTTGTTTGTCCCCACAGGCATGCCGTCGATCTCAGAGTAAGAGGCCATCATGCCGCTGACGTGGGCCTCCTTGTCCGCCGCCTCAAAAGGTGTGGCAAAGACCTCGTAAAGTTCCCGGTCATTCATGCGGGTGGCGGCTACGTTCAGTCCCCCCTGGGTCTCAGCGTAACCCAGGAAATGCTTCGCGATACAGGCCACACCCTGGCTCTGCATGCCCCGAATGTACTTGATCCCCATCTGGCTGATCAGGTAGGGGTCCTCGCCGAAGGTCTCGTAGGTTCTGCCCCACCGGGGATCCCTGGATACGTCGATCACCGGGCTCATGGCGGAGTTGATGCCCACGGCCCGGCTTTCCTGGCCGATGATCTGTGCCATTTTCTCCGCCAGCTCCGGCTCCCAGGTAGAGGCCAGATTGATCATGGCCGGGAATACGGTGCCGCCTGCCGACGGGTAGCCGCAAAGATTCTCTGACTGCAGCGCCACAGGGATGCCAAGCCTGGTCTCCTCCACAAAATAGCGCTGGATCTCATTGGTGGCCCTGGCGATCTGAAGAGGGCTTACAAGCCCTGTCAGGGAGTACTGGGTAAACCGCCCCAGTCCGTCAGAAAACTGGCTCAGCCTTTCATGATCCACCTTTCCCTCCACGATCACGGAGGCAGGAAGATTGCCGCAAAGCTGGGCCGCCTTCTCCTCCAAGGTCATGCGGGATAAAAGATCCTCCACCCGCTCCGGAACTGGTTTTGAACTATCCTTGTAAATCTCCATTTTCTCTCCTCCGAAATCTTTATTTTTTCCCAAGGGCCCTGAACATGTAGTTCTTATAGGCCTCCACGCCAGGCTGGTTAAAGGGGTTGATCCCCAAAAGGCTTCCTGACAGGTAAATCCCGAACTCAAAGAAATAGAACAGCTGGCCGAAATGATAGGCGTCCAGACGGTCCACTGTCAGTCCAAACACCGGCAGCCTGTCCCCATGGGCCTGGCAGGTGGCCCCAAAAGCCGCCTGGTTGATGTCCCATAAGTCCCTGCCGCTGACATAGTCAAACCGGTCGTCCACCCCGTCGGCTTCCAGCACATAGCTAAAATCCCGTTCCTTCACATTCAGGAAGGTCTCGTAGATCACCGGACTGCCCTCCTGGACAAACTGGCCCACAGAGTGCAGGTCCTCGGAGCACTCCGCCGTCACCGGGTAGGCGCCCTTGCCGTCCTTCCCCTCACTTTCCGCCAGAAGCTGGGTCCACCACTTTCCAAAGTAGCGGAACCTGGGTTCAAAGAAAGACAGCATTTCCACCCGGAATCCCTTTTTGTACAGCAGGTTTCGGATAATGGCATAGCGGTAAGCCACATTGTCCTCCTCCCCGCTCATCAGGCGCTGCCGCATGTCCTTTGCCCCCTGGACCAGGCCGCGGATATCCATGCCCGCCACAGCCATGGGGAACAGCCCCACATCGCAGATGGCGGAAAAGCGCCCGCCGATATCATCCGGGAAAATAAAGAAGTCATAGCCATGGTCTTTGCAGAGCTTGTCCAGCCAGCTCCCCTTTGTGCCTGTGGCGCTGATCCGCTCCTTTGCCTCACAGCCGTACTTTTCCTCCAGGAAACGGCGCAGGATCCGGAATCCCAGCCCCGGCTCCAGGGTCTCAAAGTTTTTCGCGATCACGTTGATATACACGGACCGGTTCTCCAGTTCCTTCAACAGGCACCGCGCGCTGTGGGGGGAAATGGAGTTGCCTGCATAGAAAATCTCAGGCATGCCCGGTTTTCTCAATGCCTTGATCACCGCCCGGGCCGAGTTGTTGGAACCGCCCACGCCGATGAGCACAAAGGCGTCCGCCATTTCCCGAACCCTGGCCGCCTTCTCCTCCAGATAGGACAGAGCGGCCTCGCCGCCCCACTGATCCGGGTCCAGCCAGCCCAGGCTGTCCCCGTACCGTTCCTCGCCCTTCTTCACCCTGGCAAGGATGTCTTTGCTGGCAGCCATATAGTCTGTGATCTCCTGGCTGCTTAAGATCCCTTTTCTATCCTGATATGTAAGCTCTAACATCGATCTTTCCTCCTCAAATATCCCCTGCCGCTCCGGCTCTTCCCGAAGACGGCTCTATTTCAAAGGGCCATTTTCCAGCCCTTTAACTCCCTCTCTAATGTCTAAGGCGCCAGCCTGCTCTTCACCATAGGCTCCGGCAAGTGTCTGGCCCGTTCCGGCGCGTGCCAGCGCTCATCCGGGTCGTCGAAATCGCATTTTGTCAAGATACCCATATTTCGCTTCAGTCTCCGGGCTTCCTCCCGTATCCGGTCCACTGGCTCACAGGCCCCGGAAAGGGCACGGCCCATTTTTTCCGCCAGCTCTCTGTGAACCTCTATCACATTTTCAGACTCCCCGGGATCATTTTCCAGATCAAAAAGCTGGTCCTCCTCATCGTACCCATGGTAATGAATATATTTATAAGGCCCGTATTTGACCATCTGTCCGTAGTAAAATGTGCTGCTGTAGATCAGGTCGCCGCCGACCTCGCTGACCACCATCCGCTCTAAGTCATCCTCCCCGCCTGTAAGCTGTCCCCACAGGCTTCTCCCGTCAGCGTCAGGAGGAAGCTGCGCTCCCACAGCCTCGCAGAGGGTGGGGCCCACATCCATCAGAGAGACCGCGCCCAGAAGCTGCCTCCCCTTCTCAATGCCCGAGCCGGCGAAGACCATGGGAATGTGAAATATACATCAGGATATCCTTCATGATTTCCGCCTTTCTTGACTTTGCAAGCCATGTCTGCTATGATTTTTAAAATATGATTAAGGGAGTTTTCAGCTATGGAGAAAAAATACTTTGTCAATCCGACCCAGCTGGCCGCCGCCGGTGCCACCGCTCTGGCGACAGCCGTTTTAGCCGTCACCCTTATGGGGCTCAGACGTCCTGTCTCCGCCCTTGTGTTTCTGGTCATCGCCGTGGTCTTCGGCAGGATCGCTCTGGAGACCGGGGCCTGGATCGTGGTGAATCCTGATGGTGTTTCCCGCAGGCTCTTTGGCCGTACCACCATGTCCATGACCTGGGACGAGATGGGGGAAGTGGGCGTGGCCGGGGCAGGGATCTTCAACAAGGGCAACCCCGACAAAACCGGAACCCTGTACATTTATTTTTCCAGGACGCCTATGACGGAGGAGGAGCGATTTTCCATGATGCTCTCTTGGCCGCCAAAAGACAAGCTGTATCTCCAGCATGATAAGTACCGCATGGATTTCATACAGTCAATCTATGGCCGGAAGATACAGAAATTCAACACCGGGAAGGTTAAGGTGTAGGCCTGTCACAGGCGTACCTCACCCTGTATCCTGGCTGACTCATAGATGCCCTGGACAATGGCCAAAGTCTTTTTCGCGTCCTCTGGCTCCCAGGGCATAACCTGTCCCTGAGCCAGGGCCCGGTAACACTCCCTGATCTGGGCCAAATGGCAGGCACCCCAGTAACTCTCGCCTGTACCGGATCCCTCTGCCTCCGGAAGGATCACTTCCCTCCTCCCATCTGCCCAGGCAATTTCCATCTGCTCATGTGTCAGCGTGGCCGTGGCCTTCTCGCAGCTTACGCTGACCCGGATAGGGCTGTTTGTGGTAAAATAATTGCACGCGTAAAAGGAATAGGCCGCCCCGTTCTCCAGCCAGATCGCCGCGTCCGCCTCGTCCTCCACCTGGATATTTGTCAGCACCCGCCTGGAGGTATGCCCCATAAGCCTCTCCGCCTCCAGCCCGGTCATATAGCGCACCAGGTCAATGGAATGGATGGCCTGGTCGATAACAACGCCGCCGCCCTCTTTCTCCCAGCTTCCTTTCCAGTCACACTGATAGTAGCTCTCTGGCCGGTACCAGTTTAAATTGGAGCAGGCACCCTTCACCCTGCCCATGGCTCCGCTCCCAATCAGCTCCCGAACCTTCCTGACGCCTGCTATATAGCGGTTCTGAAAGATGACTCCCAGCTGCGTGCCTGTTTGTTTTTGGACCCCTATGAGCTCATCGGCCTCTGACAGGCTGATGGTAATAGGCTTTTCGGTCAGAACGTTGACACCGCTCTCCATGGCCGCCTTCGCGTAGCGCCCGTGAAGAAAATGAGGCAGCAGGATGTGGACAAGGTCGACTTTCTGCTGCCTCAAAAGCCACCGGATCTCTTTCAGATCCACAGTGTCCGAAGCCAGGCAATTCTCATGCCCTTTGGCCGCGGCCTCCGCACGGGGCAGCTCCTTATCCACCGCCAGCACAAGCTCCATCTCACCGGCCAGCTTCTCAAACGCTTCCCTGTACACCTGGTAGATCCGGCCGCAGCCCATGACCCCGATCCTCAGTTTTTTCATGTTCATCCCTCTTTCCGGTATTCATCCGCCATATCCTGAAGGCCTTTCAGATAATGGATGGCCCCCAGATAGCTGTTCTGGTCAAAGTTCCCGATCTCATACTCCACGATAGCCCAGGCGTCTTCCCTCAGCACATCCTTTAAGTCCCGGATAAGGCCGGGATAACCCATCCCTCCCGTACCCAGCTCTTTAAAACCCTTGTGGGTCTGGTCAAAGGTGTTTTCCTGGGGATTCCCCTTCAGGGGCCCGCAGTCACGCAAATGGATATAGTCAAACCTGCCGGGGTATTGCTTTATCAGCTCCAGAGGCCCGAAGCCGGAAGCCGCCGCCCAGCCCGTATCCAGGGCAAATTTCAGGTCCGGGGCGTACTCGGCCAGGGCAAACCAAATAAGCCCCTTATCGGCGAACTCCCAGCTGTGGTTGTGGTAATGAACCTGGACCCCGTATTTCTCCCGTATCTCCCTGACCATCCCATTTAAAGCGATAGCCAGCTCTTTCACCTTATCCGGGTCGTGAAGCTCCGGGGAGGGGGCCCCGCCGCTGATGGGGCAGCCCCGGATCTCATCCACCGGCACTCCCCCGGTGGCGATAACGTTTTTATTCTTCAGGGGAGCCATAAAACCCGCCACTTTCTCAAGGGCCGCCATGGCTGTGTCCGGCTGTGTAAGAATATCCATCAGCTTTAAGCCGTTGCAGTGCATCCCAGCCAGCTCCATATGGTTTTCCGCGAGAATGGCAGAAAGTTCCTCTCTCCGGTCAACACCGAAAAATCTCTCTCCCAGCTCACACCCCTGTGCCCCTGTCTTTGCCAGGCGGCTGATAACCGCCCGGGGGTCTGTGCCTGTCTCAGGGCCGTAAAGCACACAATGCGCGCCAAATCTCATTTTCTCTCCTCCTCCTATGGACCAGTGTTAAAACAAACTCACGGTCTCCCCCGTGTCCGCGGACCTCTGGGCCGCCTCGATCAGCTCCTGGATATAGCGCCCTCTCTCAAAGGTCAGCTCTGTGGTCCGCTTTTTCTGGATCACATCCAGGAACTGGCGGATCTCATAGTAGAAATTAATGGCCATTGGCTCTCTGGGCGCGATCTCATCCGGCCCATAGCACTCCTGGGGCACAGGCACCACCTCCGGCTTTGAGGAATAACCGCCATCGGGGTCCTTCCGCTGTACCGTAAGCTCAAATGGCCTCGCGCCATGGAAGGTTAGTTTCCCGCCGGAGCCCACGATCTCCAGCATAAAGGCCGCGCCGATACGGCTGGCGGTAAAGCTGTACAGTGTCCCCTTCTCTGTCCGGCAGTTCCAGCAGGACACATCGTCATTGGTTACAGGCCCCATCTGTCCAGGACTCCCGATGATTTCCCTCTCCGGGATAAGCTTATCCTGCATACAGTGGACCTCCCTTATCCTGCCGCAGGAATCCCTAAGCAGGTAATCGCAGATATCCATCATATGGCTGCCGAAATCCGCCAAAGCGCCGGGGCCGGACAAATCCTTCTCCATCCTCCACTCCAGCTTCACCTGGGGATTCCCGATTCTGTCTCCGCCCTGCTCCTCCCGGACAAAAAACACCTTCCCCACAGCACCCTCATCAATCAGCTTTTTCATATAGACAAAGCCTGGAATATCCCGGTAGCAAAGGCCGATCATGGCCACCTTTTGGGTCAGCTTAGCGTACTTTACGGCCTCCCCGCAATCTGCCGCCGTTGGCGCGAAGGGCTTCTCGCAGAGCACATGACAGCCAGCCTTCAGCGCCGCCACAGCCAGCTCCACATGGGTGGCATTGGGCGTGCAGATGCTGACCGCGTCGCATTTTTCAAAAACCTCCTGCTCATTTTTACAGACAACCGCATCCTTTAGTTCATATTGATCAATATAGCTCTGGGCCCGCCCCGGCAGGATATCGTAAACAGCGGTGATCACCGCGTCGGGACAGAGCTTGTAGGCGTTGATGTGCATCCCGGCGATTCCTATGGTATTTCCGGTGCCGATAATTCCAATCTTAATCATAAATCAAGCACTCCTTTTCTACAGATACTGGCTCAAAAACTCTCTGGAGGCCACAATCCCTCTCTCCACGGCCTCAAGGGTTCCTTCGTAGTCTTTATCCTCATGTTCAATGCTGACGGTTCCGCTGTAGCCTATCTTTTTCAGCTCTCCCAGCATCCGGCTCCAGTCGATCTCCCCCCGCCCCGGTATCCGGTAGGTCCACCAGGAGAAGTCCGTCAAAATGCCGGTCTTTCGAAGCCGCTCCCTGTCAATGGCTGTGTCCTTCGCGTGAAAATGGAAGATCCGGGCCCCAAACTCAGAAACCGGGCCATAGGGGTCCATAAATTCCCACACAAGGTGGCTGGGATCATAAGCCAATCCCACCATTTTGCTGTCCAGACGCTGAAAGATCAGGGTCCACATGGCCGGGGAAATGGCGATATTTCCCATCAGCGGACAGATGTCCGCGAACCGGTCCAGGCTGCGGACCGGGATGCGCCGGATCATGTTTCCCCGGTCCTTCACCGCCGGGTCCCTGTCGTAGATCCCTTCCTCAATGGACTTGTCAATGCCCGTAGATGTAACCACCTTCTCGATTCCCAGGCGTCCCGCGAACTCAATCCGCTTTTTTAACTGGGCCAGGTGTTCCCCGGCCTCGGCCTGGTCTGTGCTCAAAAAATTGCGGCAATAGATCAGGGCGGTGATGCCGATCTTTCCCTGATCCAGAACCCTGGCATACATCTCCTCATCCAGCGGAAGGGAGGGGCCGCATTCCAGATCCGCGAACCCCTTCTCCGCAGCCCACTCCGCTATGCTCTCCAGGGTCCCAAAGCGCTGGCTTTTCTGGCGTTTTGCCTCCTCCGCCAGGCTGTTTGTAAGAAATCCTATTCTCATGGCAGTTCCTCCTGTATTCCCCACATATCTTCGGGATTCAATTCACCTCATGAACCCGGCAGCAGGTGACGAAATGTCCTTTGGAGACCTCCTCCTGCTTCTGGGCCTGATGGCAGGCCTCCCCGGCATAGGGGCAGCGGGCGGCAAAACGGCATCCCGGCTGGGGATTAATAGGCGAAGTCAGCTCACCTTTCAGGATCTCCCGCTTGGTGGGATGGTGAATGTCCACAGAGGGGATGGCTGACAAAAGCGCCTTGGTGTAGGGGTGCATGGGAGCTTTAAACAGCTCCTTGGCAGAGCATTTCTCCACCACCTGTCCTAAGTACATGACACAGATGTCGTCGGAAATATGGCGCACCACCGACATGTCATGGGTCACGAACATGTAGGTCAGGCCGTGGTCCATCTGCAGCTTTTTAAGCAGGTTCAGCACCTGCGCCTGGATAGAAACATCCAGGGCGCTCACGGGCTCGTCGCAGACCACAAACTTGGGGTCCAGGGCCAGGGCTCTGGCGATGCCCACCCTCTGGCGGCGGCCTCCGTCCAGCTCATGGGGGTAGGCTTTCTGCAGACGCTCGTCGATTCCAACCAGCTCCATCAGCTGTTTTGTGCGGTCCTCGATCTCCGGTTTGGAGAAGCGGCCTGACACCGCCAGAGGCTCCCGGATGGTGCTGTCAATGGATTTTCTTGGATCCAGGGAGGAATAAGGATCCTGGAAAATAATCTGCATCTTCTCCCTGGCCTTCTTTAGGGCCTTGCCGGAAACCTTTGTCACATCCTGGCCCTCCAGGAAAATCTTTCCGGCAGTGCTCTCGTGGAGATGGATAATGGTTCTTCCAAGGGTGGATTTTCCGCAGCCGGACTCACCTACCACCCCCAGGGTCTTTCCCGCCTCGATGGTAAAGGTAACATCGTCCACCGCGTGGAGAAGCCCTCTGGGGGTCTGGAAATATTTTTTCAGATTCTGAACTTCAATTACCGGCGTCATCTCTCATCCCTCCTGCTTCCTGATCTCATCCACGCGGCAGCAGCGGCAGTGGTGGCCGTCCGCGGTCTCGTAGATGGCAATAGGTCCTTTTTGGCACTCCTCCCCGGCGTACTTGCACCTGGGGCTAAAGGCGCAGCCCTGGGGCAGGTCCGTGGGGTCAGGAGGAAGCCCGTCTATGGGATGGAGCCAGATTTCGTCCTCATTCATGTCCGGGATTGCCCCGAAAAGGCCTACGGTGTAGGGGTGAGAGGGATGGTCGAAGATCTGCTCCTTTGTTCCGTACTCCACAATATTTCCCGCGTAGATCACAGCCACATCGTCACAGACCTGGGCCACAACGCCCATGTCGTGGGTGATCAGCAGCATGGCTGTGTTGTATTTCTTCTGAAGCTCCCCGATCAGGTCCATAACCTGAGCCTGTATGGTCACATCCAGGGCAGTGGTAGGCTCGTCCGCCAGCAGCAGGTCCGGGTTGCAGGCCAGGGCGATGGCGATAACCACCCGCTGCTTCATGCCGCCGGAAAACTGATGGGGATACTCATAGTAGCGCTCCGCCGGGATGCCCACGATCTCAAGCATTTCCTTGGCCCTGGCCTCACTGTCCGTCTTGCCGTCGCTGTGGAGCTGAACCACCTCCGCAATCTGCTCGCCTACCCGCTGTACCGGGTTTAAGGCCGTCATAGGGTCCTGGAAGATCATGGAAACCTTGTTGCCCCGGATCTTGCGCATGTCATGCTCCGGCAGGGTCAGCACATTGTCGCCATCCAGGCAGATTTCCCCCTGCCGGATGTGACAGCCGATATCCGGCAGTATGCGGAGAATGGACTTGGCGATGGTGGTCTTTCCCGCTCCTGTCTCTCCCACCAGGCCCAGGGTCTTTCCCCTCTCCAGGGTCAGGGAAACACCGTTCACCGCATGGACGGCCTGCCCGTCAGACATGTATTCCACCTTCAGATCCTTTATGGAAAGAAAAGGCATATTTTTATTCTCAGTCTTATTTTCAGACATTGTTTTTCCCCTCCTGTGGTCAGTTCTTTAATTTCGGGTCAAGGGCATCTCTCAGGCCGTCTCCCAGCAGATTCAGGGCAAGGACCGTGACAGCGATGGCCAGGCCGGGAAAGATCACCAGATGCGGTGCCTGACGCATAAACTGGCGGGAACCGGAAAGCATGGCTCCCCACTCCGGCGTCGGCGGCTGCACGCCCAGTCCGATAAAGCTCAGTCCGGCGGCCATGGTGATGGTCTGGGCCACTCCCATGGTAGCCTGTACGATCAGGGGCGAAATGCAGTTGGGAATCAGATGGTTCACGATGATACGCACACGGCCGCAGTTGATGGACTGGGCCGCCTCGATGTACTCATTATCCCTCTCCTTCATCATCTGGGCCCTGAGCATACGGGCCATGCCGGGGATGCTTCCCACGGAAAGGGCAATGACAGTGTTGATAAAACCAGGGCCTAAAACGGCGGAGATCACGATCATTAAAAGCATTCCGGGGATGGCCTGGATGATGTCAAGAAGACGCATGATCACATTGTCAACCTGCCCCCCGAAGTAGCCCGCCACGGAACCGATCATGATTCCGAAAACAGTGGAAATCGATACCGCGATGATGCCGATGGAGATGGAGAATCTTCCGCCGTAAAGCACCCGGCTGAAAATATCCCGTCCCATGTCGTCGCAGCCGAAAAGATGAGCCGCCGTCGGGCCTTTTAAACAGTTTGCCATGTCCATGGCCGTGTAGTCGTAGGGAATGATCCAGGGCGAGAGAAGAGCCAGAAGACATTCCGCGGCCATGACGATCAGTCCTGCCATGGCTACCTTATTTTTCCTCAGCTGCTTCATGACCCGGGCAAATTCCGTCTGTTTTTTGTGGGGCTTCACAGCCGCCTTTTCGGCGATACCTGCCATCATTTCTTCACCTTCTTTCCCTTTTTGCCGGACGCGTACTGGGCCTTGATGCGGGGATCAACGGCCGCGTAGAGCAGGTCCACTAAAAGCATCATGATACTGAACACAATTGCCAGGAAAATGGTCCCGCCCTGGACGATAGGGTAATCCCGGTTATTGACAGCGCCGATGATGTAGGTTCCCATGCCGGGAATACTGAAAATCGTCTCAATGATCATGGCGCCGCCCAGGAGACGTCCGAAGCTGGTGCCCATCATGGTGATAATGGGGATCAGCGCGTTTTTCAGAGCGTGCTTTATAATCACCACATTCTCCGGAACACCCTTGGAGCGGGCGGTGGTAATGTAGTCCGCCCGGATCACGTCCAACATGGAGGAGCGGGTCTGGCGGGCGCAGTTGGCGAGAGCGCCGGCGCAGTTGGACAAGGCCGGAAGGATATAATACTGGAGACCAGCGATACCTGTTCCGATGCCCATGGCCGGAAGCCAGCCAAGCTTAACGGAAAAGAGAAGAACCAGGAGAAGAGCCAGCCAGAAGTTGGGGATGGCCACGCCGATGAGGGCCAGAATCATGGAAATATGATCCTGCCAGCGGTTCTGGTGAGTGGCGGCCATGATTCCCAGCGGAATGCCCAGGCCGAAAGCGATGATCAGCGTCACCACCGTCAGAACCACGGTCCGGGGCATCCTCTCCATTATGGTGGGGATGATATTCACGCCTGTAAGCCAGGAATTGCCAAGGTCAAAATGGATAAATACATCACTCATATAAGTGGCCAGGCGCACCAGGAAGGGCTGGTCTAATCCCAGTTCCACCCGCTTTGCCTGAAGGTCTGCCTCTGTGGCAGTTGTTCCAAGAATGATCTCTGCCGGATCGCCGGGGCAGAAAGTCATCATGGTAAACACCAAGATCGTGACACCGAGGACGATGGGGATCATCCACAGCAGTCGTTTGCCTATGTATTTGAGCATAACTTTCCTCCAACATCGAAAATCAAGTAGGGGAGGCCCTTCCCCCTGCTCGCCGTGCCGGGGCGGGGCCGTGCAAACGGCCACATTTCCTCTCCGCCCCGTGTACATAAAAATGGCGGGGGCCTAAAACCCCCGCCGGTTTCAGGGCAGCTTCTACTGGTACTGGCAGGCTGACGGAATCACGTAGTTTGTCAGGCCTCCTCTTACCTCCTTCACCAGGCCCGCGTCATTGCGCCAGATGGTAAAGGACTGAGGATTGACCATGCCGTACGCGATGGCGGATTCCTTGATATAGTTATGTACCTTGTCAATATTCTCATCGGTAAATCCGTCTGTGGTCCAGGTCTCGTACATCAGCTCAGCCAGGTCATAGTCGTGGCGGCTGGTGGCGTCGCCGGTCTCATAGGCAGCCGGGTCGTAGCGGATGGTCCAGTGGTCAGGCAGATAGGTTCCGCCGATGGTATTGATGAACATGTCGTACTGGGTTCCGTCCAGGCGGATGGCAGTCAAAAGGGCTGAATCCACGCTGTTGATTTCCATTTTAATCCCAACAGCTGCCAGATAGTTCTGGATCATCTGAGCGCATCTCGACACAAAAGTGGTGGAAGAACACAGCAGGGTCAGGGTCTCCCCGTTGTAGCCGGAAGCTTCCAGAAGCTCCTTTGCCTTGTCCGGGTCGTACTCATAGTAGGCCTCGTCTTTCCACTTGTCCAGGAAGCCGATTCGGTCAGGAGGGCAGACATCCCACATCCGGGTGCCGTAGCCCGCGCACAGGCCGGTGATCAGGCCCTCCTCATCAATGGCATAGCAGATCGCCTGGCGAAGAGCCTGATCTTCCGCGACTACCCTGCTCTCGGCACCGGAGAAAAACAGCTCCCAGCCCTGCTGGCCGTCAGTCAGGTTCACAATAAACTGGTTGTTTCCCACAAACTGAGAGCCAGTGGTGGAATCCACATCGATCCCTACCTGGACAGTTCCGGTCTCAAGGGCAATGCCCAGCTGAGAGGCCTCGGTGATGATGTGGTAGTTGATCTCCTTCACAAGGGGACGAACACACTCCGGAATCGCGTCAATATCGGTCTGCCAGTAATCGTCCCTCCTGGTAAATCCAATGCTGTTGCCTGGCGTAAACTCAGTGCAGGTGTAGGCGGAGGTGGTCACAGCTTTGGTCGCGAACTCGTCAGAGCTGGCCTCAAAGGCTTTCTGTGAAATGATCTTGGTGTCAAAGAGCAATGCCTCAAAGGCTCCTACAATGTTGGTGCTCAGCTTTACCTCAACGGTGTAATCGCCGGTCTTTGTGACGCTGTCAATCTTTCCGAAGTTGGGCATCAGGGCTTTCTGTTTTGCAGTATTGATATACCACACAATGTCGTCCGCGGTGATATGGTTGCCCTCGCTGTCGCTGATGTTGTCCCAGATCTCAATGGTGTAGGTGTAGCCGCCATCCTCGGTGCTCCAGGACTTGGCCGCCCAGGGTTCCATCTCCCTGCTCTCCGGCGAAAGCACCGCGAGAGACTCAAACAGGTTCATAAGGTATGGAGCATTCCGCCCTGTATTGGAGCGGAAGCAGTTTAATGAGTCGATGGAAGTGTTGTAGCCAACCTCAATCTTCTTGTCTGACAGCGTCGTCCCTGCTGGCAGGTCCGCACCGGGAGCCTCCGTCTCCGGGGCAGCGCCCCCATCCTCCGACCCTGCCGCCGCTGCTGTCGTTGCCGCTGGTGTCTCAGAATTTCCGCCGCTGCCGCAGCCGGTCAGAGCTGTGGCAGTCATGGCCGCAGCCAACATAAGAGATGCCAGTCTGCTTACATTCTTTTTCATAAAATTCACTCCTTTTGTTAGTTTTTTAAAAGTTTTAAATAACTATTTTTACTATAACATGTTTTATATTTCTTTTCAATATGTGAATATAGTCAAATTATGCAGGTATTTTTTATGCATAATGCATAAATTATTTTTAGTGCACTGGTTCTATATAGGATTTTTGTTTGGGAATTTTGTTCTTTTTCCGGTATCCCGCCAGTTAGCCAGTTTTTAGTATTGAAAATTTTTTAAAAAATATGTATGATGATAAAATATATCCACCAGATCCAAAGTCCGCATTTGTTTCTCTTATGCGGCTAAATTGGGTCACATTTGAACAAGTATCGTTTTATGAATACTTTGTAAAATTGGAGTATTGAAAAATTTTTAAAAAACAGATATGATAAGATTAATAATATGTTTGAAAGTAAAAAGAAGAGTGACATAAATAATCAGGAGGCACCAGGACATGTCAGAAACCTAAGGGGATTTTCTGGCTTTTTAGTTGTGCAAACTTTTTGCTTTCAAAAATACATAAAAGATTTGGATTTCCACCGCTCACACAGCGGAAGATTGGAGGATCACATGAAAAAAAGCCGTGGCGCAAGCCTCTTATCTTTAAAAGCTCTAAACCAGCTCCAGATTCGCCGGTCCATCTATTACAACGCGCCCGTGACCCGCCAGCAGATCGCCGACCAGCTGGGGGTCTCTCTGCCCACCGTGACCACCAATGTAGCCCAGATGCTGGCTGACGGCCTTCTGGAAGAGTACACCGGCGACTCCTCTCCTTTAGGCGGACGCAAGCCCCAGTGGCTGGATTTCCGCCCGGACTCCCGCTTTGCCATTGGTCTGGAGCAGGCGGCTTTCGGCGCTCTGGCCTGCGTCACGGACCTGCGGGGTCATGTGGTCTGCCGCCGGGAGCTGCCCGTACAGAATGACTACGACGCCATGCTCTCTGTAATAGGGAAATACACGGACCTGCTGATCAAGGAGGCCGGCATTTCCCGCGAGGTCATACTGGGCGTGGGGATGGGGCTGCCCGGATTCATCGACAGCAGCCACAACACGGTCCGCACCGGCCCCTTCGCCAATCTCACAGGCCGGGACCTGGCCAAGGAGCTGAGCCTGGCCGCCGGCCTTCCCGCCTGGATCAACAATAACGCCAGGATGCGGACCCTATGGCGGGAGATGTTCTCCGGTCTTGACGGCATTCCGGCCACCTATGTCTATCTCTTTGTGTCCAAAGGCATCGCCTGCCCCATGATGATCCGGGACAATCTTCTCATCGGCAAGGGAGCCTCCGCTGGCGAGATCGGCCACACCACCATCCTGCCCGGCGGTCCGGTCTGTCCGGTCTGCGGGCGGCGGGGCTGTCTGGACGCTGTGTCCAGCGAGCGGGCTATCCTGCGCCAGCTAAACACGGAACTGCCTGACCAGTCCCCGTGGGATATCCGGGGCGCTCTCCACGCCCAGACCCAGGGCGATCCCACTGTCTGCCGCATCCTGGAGGAAGCTGTCCACTACCTGGGCCTGGCTGTAGCCAATGTGTTCAACTTCATCAGCCCGGGACTGTTCTCCGTGGATGGACTGATTTTTGAAAATGAGCGGAACCAGGAGCTGCTGCTTGAGACTGTGAAAGAAAACCTTTTCGGCCTCTCCTTTGAAGAGGCAAAGGTTGAGTTTTTGCCCCACGATCCCTATACAGGGGCTTACGGGGCAGCCGCGTTTGTGGTCAGGCAGTCTCTGCTTGTATGAGCCGCCGACAGACGCGCGGAAAACGGGAGCGGAAGATGTCACTTCCTGATCCTGTTTTCCCAGGGCTTATCCCAGGGGCGCTGAGCTTTCATGATAAACTTCCTGAAAATCAATATAATCAGAAATCTCAGCTCCCAGCAGCGGTCCGCACCATTTGGCATATGCCTCTGTCACATCATTTCCCCTGGAATTCTGATACTCCACCGGCATCACTCTCTCGTGGAGCATCACCTCCTCAATGGGAATCATCCGGACCTTCACCTTGTAAGACCCGTCAGCTGTCTCCTCACGCGCGAACCCCACCATAACACCGCTCTCTCCGCTGACAGCGGCCTTCAGGGCCTCCCTTCCCGCCAAAATGGCCTCCTCCCGGTCCACCGGGGACTGAAGGGCCATGGAAGCTCTGCCGCAGAGCCCCGGCTTCTCGCTTCTCGCCTTGATTCCCAGCCGTTTGATCACCAGTTCCGCCAAGTAGGCGCTGACATCCCCGTAATACACGGACCGTCCGCTCCTGAATATGGGAGGCACAATGGGCTCCCCGTCAGGACCTTTCAGCCCTTCGCTGGCAACCACCACCACGCCGCCTTTCTCCTTGTAAAGCCGTTTCACATCCTCCAGGAATTCCTCCTCGTAGAAAGGCCTCTCCGGCAGATAGATCAGGTGCGGCGCATCCCCCGGCTTCTTTCTGGCCAGTACCGAAGCCGCTGTGATCCACCCCGCGTTCCGCCCCATGGCCTCCACAATCGACACATGGATGGGAAGGGATTTCACATCCACCCCCACCTCGGCCACGGTCTGGGCGATATACCTGGCCGCGCTGGGAAATCCCGGAGAGTGGTCCGTCACCGCGATGTCATTGTCAATGGTCTTGGGAATCCCCACTACCCGGACCCCCGCCTCCGCGCAGGCCCTGTGAACCTTCCCGCAGGTGTCCATGGTTCCGTTTCCGCCGTTCATCAGCACATACCTGATATCATATTTCCGGAAAATATCCGCCATGGCCTCATAGTCCTCTTGTTCCAGCGCGTACCGGGACGAACCAATGGCTGTACCCGGAGTCGCCAGGAGCAACTCCTGCTTTTCCCTGGAAAATCCGGCCAAATCCAGAAACCTTTCCTTCAAAATCCCCTGGCTCCCGCCTATGGCCCCATATACATGGTCAATATCCTTATATTCCTCCGCCTGCCTCAGCACTCCGTACAGAGAAGCGTTGATCACCGGCGTAGGACCTCCCCCATGCACTACCAACACATTAGCCAATTGATCCCCTCCATTTGCTTAATTTTATTCATTTATGAAATTCATACCTTAATGCTACCACATAATCGGGCGGATTAATAATATTTTTTACCCAAACGTTTGCGTAATTTTGGGGAATTTTTTTAGAAGATTTGTGCAGATTTTGCCATAGCGTTTTTCCTGAAGATTCGATAAAATAGAAAGAAAAACCCCCGTCTCAGAGAGGAGGACCATCCAGTGACCTTAAAAGAGATTGCCGCCCAGGCCGGCGTTTCCATTTCCACCGTTTCCCGGGTCATCAACAAAAGCAGTAAGTCTCCCGCCAGCCAGGAGGTTCAGGACCGCATCTGGGAGATCGTCCGCCGCACCGGCTATGTCCCCAACAGCTCCGCCAGGCAGCTGAAAATGGGCAGCGCCGGACATCCTTCGGGCCTGTCCCGGTCCATCGCCTGTCTCTACGCCCGGGTACAGAACGCGGAGATCGACACCTTTTTCTCCTCCCTTGCCCGTAGCATCGAGAAGGAGGCCTTTAAGCACAACTACATTCTGAAATACACCTTTACCGCCTTTGATGTCCATGACCCCAACATTTTCCGTCTCATCTCAGACAACCATGTGGATGGTGTGGCTGTCTTAGGGCGCTGTGACAAGCAGCTTCTGAAATTTTTAAAACAATATTTCCAGTACGTGGCCTACACCGGCCTCAACAACCTGGAGGCCAAATATGATCAGATCCTGTGCGACGGACATCAGGC
>Ga0137308_101668_pt1 | contig 19511 bp, 16 predicted proteins | sample Inofrocosms_June_FD_97181 | JGI IMG/M metagenome (GOLD analysis project Ga0137308, IMG submission 97181) | Mouse cecal microbial communities from Vienna, Austria - N-Acetylneuraminic and N-Acetylglucosamine D2O microcosms_June | ecosystem: Host-associated > Mammals > Digestive system > Large... | reverse complement strand
TTCATGCTGATCTTATAGCTGTCCCTGACCAGGCGAAGGATAGACAGCGCCACTTTTTTCATGACCTGCAGGTTCTTTGCACATGTTTTTGCCATGCTCGTGTTTTTGTCATCTCCAAAGGTGAAGTCAAGCTGCCAGTGCAGGCTGTTTTCCACTCCCCAATGGCCGCGTGCCGCACGTTCAAATTCCTCCGCGTCAGCACCTATGCTGCAGATATAATACCTGTATTCTTCTGTCTGCCCCCCGTCCGTTTTTTTCAGGGCCTTATGCACCATCCCGATGCTTTTCAGCTTTTTCCATTTCTTTATTTCACTAAACCACTGGATATCTTCTGTTATATAATATTCCCGCACTGCAGTGCCGCCGTGCCCCTTATCCACTGTTTTTCTGTAGTGCCCGGCTTCCCCGCACAGCTCCTCCAGCATGTCCGTGTCAAAATATCCTTTTACTTCTTCATAAAAAAGCTGCTGGTTCCCTTTCAGGGCCAGCACGTAATCCCCGCCTGCATTTATGACTGCCGCAGCCGTATCTTTTTGGCAATTCATAGCATCTGCCGTTACGATCGTACCCTTTAGGTCCATCAGGCGCAGGACTTCCTGTGCTGCCGGTATTTCGTTTGTTTTTTCTTCTATAAATCTCTGTCCCAGGCATATGCCGTAATCCCCGGAATACACATTCAGTGTCTGCAGGGCTTTCACTTCGCCGTCCGCGCCTTCTTTCCTTGCAGACCCACGGCTTACCTTTCCGTCAATGGATGTTATACTCCTTTCATGGAACTTCCCTCCTCCCCCTGCGCAGGCCAGCATACTGTCTACAGCCTCTATCAAAAGTTTTACCGTGATGCGAAAAAAATGCCCTGTATCAATATTGCCCATGACGATGCGGTATGTGTCGTCTGTCGGGATCCCATAAGGAAGGTCCAGATGTTCCCGCAGCCATTTTTCCTTCTTTTTTGCAAATGTTTCGATCTCTGCCCATTCATCCGCATTAGCCAGGACCGCAAAAAACACGATCATGACAATGCTCACCAGCGGATGCCGGACATAAGACTGGTGTCTGTAGTCTTGAATGGCTCCCGCATTTTTTTTGACAGCCTCAATAATGGCACCGTTTCCTTCTATGAGATCAACTTGTATGTTGTTTTCTTCAAATAAATCATGCAGGGCTTCCAGTTTTGTTGACTTTTTGGACATATTCCTGATCTCCTCTGTTTTGGCATATATATCTAATTCTGCCATAAAACAGAGAAAAAAGCTGCTAACAAACTATAAATTTTTTCTTAATAACAATTTATTTTTAAAGTTTAACCTGGGAATTTTCAAATATTTCCTTATTCGTAGGAAATTTTTTCTTTCAGCCAATCCAGGAGGGCAAATTTTACCTCATAGTTTTTATTTTCCATCAGGCTTTCGTATTCTTCTTTTGTAAGCGCCCGCTCCAGGGATTTCTCTGCCTTCTCGTCTACTACCTCATAGACGCTGTTGTAAAAGCAGAGGTTTGGGTACATGACGCACCACCAGTTTTGGCCTTTCCCTTCCCCAATTACGACTTCCAATGCTTCGTAGATCCCTGCCGGGAAAGTGTAGCTGCCGTATGTTTTTTCGGGGAACTCCACAGCAGCAAGGCTTGCGGTGACAGAATAGGAAAAGCCTTGGGCGGCGATGGTTTCTTCAGCCGTGCGTTCAATTTTGGGCAGGCTGGCTTTTATGATTTTACGGCTTTTTTCAATATCGTTGACGCCGGAAAGCATGGGCTGCATACAGGAACCGACGGCGTCCCGGACTTTTAATTTCAGCTCCTGGTCCAGTTGGGCGTCACTGTTTGCACGGACATGGAACCGGATGATTTTCCCTGCAATTTCTTCTGCCAAAACATGGGTTTTATACTGGCGGCAGCCTAACAGGCCGAGCAGGAGGGCTGCTAAGAGGAGTATGGTATGTATTGTTTTTTTCATGGCGTATCCCTTTCTTTTTCCTTCCCATTTCGGGGTTTTACTGCCGGCTAATGTAAGTATTGGCAGAAATTCCCAGTTTATTCATTTGGAGAAATAATTCTCCTTGTAAAAAAGAAATAGGCGGGATATAATACACACATGGATATCCAGTCCTGGCAAAATATTCCAATAGAAATACGCAAGATAATCCCAAACTGTTATTGGATATCATTAGGGCATCAAAAGAGGGACCCTAAGCCGGATAAAAATAAAATGCAAGGAGGGCAACTATGAAAAAATTCGATGCAGATTACAAGCTTTTAGAAGACATGTACGAGGATGGGTACTTCCCTGATTTCCTCGTGGACAAACTACGGGATTTGATCGAAAATGTGATTACGTTCCTTGAAACCGGAGAACAGGATTTGCAAAAAATCCAGGAAAAATTCGACGGAATGACACTGGCAGCCAACGATTTGGAAGAAGAATTTGAGGAAAATGGCAGCGAACTGGAAACTGCCGCAAGGGAAAGCATTGGCGCCACTGTGGCCTATATCCTGCAATGGTTTGAAATTAACATTGGCGTGGAAGACGCCATTAGGGAGCGGGATTGGTAAGGATGCTCCCTTCAATTACCCCTTCCCGTTCCAGAATTTCCTGTGCGCGGTAAAGGTTCCCCAAGCAGCTTTCTACGGAAAAATCCGGAAATTCCCATTCAATAATCCGTGCAAACCAGACAAGGGCGCCCACATCCCAAAACTTAATTGGGCGGAATGCTTCTTCTGCTTCCAAGGTGGAAAACCCCTTCCCCTCAAAAGCCGCCTTTGCAATCCTAAGGTACTGGCCTGGAAATGGGAGCTCCGGCGCGCTGCCCAGCAGCAGTTCCACCAGTTCCCTGTCATTTTCCGCGCCAACCTGCTCTGTAATGAAAATGCCCCCGGGCTTCATCACACGGCAAATCAAACACAAAGCAGAAGGGATGGCATCCCAGCATGGCAGTATTCATTTTCCTGTATGGCTGCTGCCAATCTATGTTACATGATACAGGAATGGGGCCGTCCCAGCAACCTATCCATGGCACAAAAAAACAAGTATTATTTTGTAGAACGGCAGAAGCATTTATGGTAAAATACAGTTATTCCGCAGCTTGCCTGCTGGAACGTTTGCACCATTCTGGCAGTGAAATACCACAACACCGCTATTTTCTGCAGTATTTAACCGCCAAAGTAATATTTCAAGGAAAGGAAGGGAACCATGCAGACCATTATTATTGTATTGCATCCAGAAAAGCTGGAAAATCCCGATTTAGATTTGCGTTATTGCATCCCAGACCGCATAGAAGAAGTGTCCGGCGGCAAGGTGCAGGATAATGGCTACGATTATATTGACACAGAAGAAGGGCAGCCAGGCCCGCCCTTAGGGCTTTGGCTGGAAACAGAATCTGCAAAAGAATCTTGGCCTATCATTGTTTCATTATTCCAAAAAGAAACATTTAAAGGAAACAATTTATCCTTGTCAGCAGAAATTTTTATTTCAGAAAATGATACAGAGGATTTGGAAAACTGTACCTTAGTTTACCCGGAACCTTCTGTGCAAAAAGAAATTTAGGGCATACTTTGGCCAACTCCCTCTTTGCAAAACCCAATGGGATGCTTTGCGCCAGTTCTGCCCAAAAGCCACTTACCAAAAAAGGACCAGTACTCCTGCTCCGCACTATTGCGGTGTTAAAATTTCCAGTCGATGGAACACATCGCCGTCAAAATTTTGCCTTGCAATGGCATGGACCATACAAAGCACTACTGTAATTCCTAACTGGATGGAGTACTGGCTATCAGGGGATAACCTGGAAGTACAGTATTTTCCCAGAAAGGAATCAGATATGGACAGAAAAGCAACTGCAAGGGAAACATTAAAAATCATGGAACAAGGGTTTTATGAATTTGAAGGAAAGCAGATAGAGATCCGCCTGGACATGGAAGCATCCATAAAGGGCAGTTTCCTGCTCACACCAGGCCAGGGGGAAGCACTGCTAAGAAAATACAGCATATCAGGGAACCACTCGCCGAAAGCCTGTCCGGCATATGTGGAAAATATATCTACCGTAGATGCAATACGGAAGCTGGCAGAAGAAGGGAAAAACAGCATCGGCGTACTCAACTTTGCAAGCGCCAAAAACCCGGGAGGGGGATTCCTCAACGGGGCAATGGCACAGGAAGAAAGCCTTGCCGCATCCAGCACTTTATACCCGACCTTGACGGCACATGAGGAGTATTACCGCAGCAACCGCCTGCAAAGCTCTATGGTGTATACAGACCATGCCATCTATTCCCCGGATGTGCTCTTTTTCCGGGATGGGCGGTTCCGGCTTGTGCACCCTGCTGTGAAAGCATCCGTGCTGACGCTGCCAGCAGTAAATATGGGCCAGGTTTTGTTAAAAGGTGAAGATGAAGGACAGGCGAAGCAGGCAATGCGGCGGCGGATGCAACTGGCACTTGCAATTTTTGCAGAACAGGGAGCAAAGCATCTGGTGCTTGGGGCTTATGGCTGCGGCGTGTTCCGAAATGACCCACGGCTGGTGGCAGCTTGGTGGAAAGAACTTTTTGGGGAAGGCATGGGCCAGTATTTTAAAACTGTATGTTACGCCGTTTTTGATAAGTCAAAAAATGGGGCGTGTATCCGTGCATTTGAGCCGTTGGCTTCTCATGGCTGAAGCTCCCTGTGAAAGATGGCGGCCTTGTAAGTTGCAAGGCGAATGCCCAAGAGCCGCCAAGGGCAGAATACTCCCTGACAGCCCTTGGCAGGAGCCTGGAGCCCATCCCTGCCGCTTTGTGGGACTGGGGAGAAGGGTATCAGGCATCCGCCAAAGCCAAAACGGATTCGCATTTACTCCCAGTTCAGCATGGAAACCTCCACCTGGAATACCTGCTGCACCTTACCGTTATACGCATCCGGCTGCCCCTGGTAAATCCCATACAATTCCCTGTCCTGCCCGCCAAGGGAAATAAAGCTGTTTGTCATATCAATCCCATGCTCCTCCTGCAGCCGTCCTGCAGCTTCCGCCAAGTCCGCCGTAAGCTTTTCCCCCAACTTTTTCTCCAGCCGCCGCTGTTCGGAATAGGAATTCATCTGCCCGGTTTTCAGCTTCCCTTTCCCGGAAATTTTCACCTCTGCAAAAGGGAGCTCCCCTTCCCTGCGGATGGACAAATTTACTTGGATGCCAGAAATTTCTACCACATTCCCTGATATTTCACAGGTAAATTTCTCCAGCAGGTTTTGGCTCAGATATGCCAGCATGGCATCCTCCACAGACAGCGTTCCCCGGTAATTAAAATCCGAAACTGCCGCATATCCGCCGACCACCGGACGGTTCCCATTTTCCTCCAGCACAGGGATCAGCAGAAGTTCATCCTGGTTGTGCCACTGGTTCATCAGGTTCCCAACTGTGGCAATTTTATTCTGCTTAAAGTCCTTCTGGCTCTCCAGCATTTCTTCCAGATACGTCCCCATGGAGCCTTCTGTTTCTTCCGTCAGGCTTAAAATCCCTGCTGCAGAGCCTTTCCCCACCAGAAGGCTTGTATTCCTTGCCGAAGCCTCCCGCTGCTCCCAGGCGGACAGCAATGCCCGGAGCCGCTCTTTATCGGAAAAAACAGGTTCCCCTATCACAACGGCCTTCATATGGTTGTAGTCCAAAATACGGTTGGTGTTATTCTCGTAAGCTTTCTCCACATGGTACATATCTGCGCCCTCCAGCGACAGTCCCATGGCAGTGTCCACCGTATTTCCCTTTTCCGAAACCTGCGCCAGGTCTGGAAAATCAAAGCTTACCACCAGCCCCGGCTTTTGCCCGCCTTGTCCTTGGGATGCATTTTCCCCAAAGCCTTCTTCCGCAGTATCTTCCTCTGGTTCCCCCTGCAGATCAATCCCTACTGCCAGCGGGAAACTGCGGTGCTCCAATTCCGTGGACGCACAGCCGGCAAAATTTCCTACGGCTCCAACTGCAAAAAACAGCGTCAGCGCTTTCTTTTTCCGGATCCCCCTGCCTGATGGCGTTATTTTAGGATCATGTCCTTTTTCCATTTTCCTTCCCTGCCGATGTTTCATACGGTGAACCAGCAGAAGCGCCAGCAAAATCACCGCCATTCCCGGCAGCGCAACCCATTTCTGGTAAATCCCATACAGTTCTGCCAAAAACCGGTTCCTGAAAAAGCCAATCCCTGACGCAAAAGCCAGAACCAGCGAAATGCCCATGCTAATGCGGTTCCCAGGCTCATGGAACAATTCTTTCAAAATCAGCGTGCTCTGGAACACTCCCGTATGCATCAGGGCAAACAGCGCAAAAAACCAAACAGAAACCATTATCACGTCCTGCCTTGTAAAAAAACCTCCCGGAATGTTTATCATGCTCATCAGCGTAACCACTGGCCGTTTCAGTACCCCCATGGTATTTTGCCCGAACACCCCAAGGAGGATTAAATAAATCAGCAAATTCAGGGCTGTAACCCCCAGCAGTACCCATCGGGCACAGGAAGCCAGCTTTCCGGGGTTCTGGCAGAAAGGCTTCAAGAACAGGACTGCCGTCAAGGGCAGCAGGAACACCAGATACCCTATGCCCCCGCTGAAAAATTCCCAGCCCCCGGAATACATCACAGGGGTCCAATAGTCCGGGCGGACTTCCCGCAGCGCCAAAAGCAGCATGGCAAGCAGCGGAACCCCAAGGAACCAGAAAATTATCTCGTAGACCCTTGCCCGCCCCTCAATCCCGCGCACTGTCCCATAAGCCGCCAAGGCCAGCAGCAAAAGGCTGACCCAGAAATAGGACCCTTCCGGCAGCAGCCATGTCAGCACAAGGGCAGTGGCCTGATACAGCACAAAACCGCAAAGGCTCAGGAAATACAGGTAATAAAATACCATAAAAATATCCCCCGCAAGCTCCCCAACCGTATCTTTCATGTACTGGTAATAATCCCTCCCTATGTGCTGGGACGCCTGTTCCCCAGCCTGCCCACATCCCTCAGGCCGGGAGGTTTCCCCCTCCATATTCCGCAAATTTTTCCCCATCAGCCACACCAGCAGCATCCCCCCTGCCATCCCAAGCAGAAGGCAGAATACCCCGTCCGCCCCAGTCAGGGACGACAGGATGCCCGGGAGCATCAGGCTGCTCATCCCAAAAATATCAAGGATTAAAAGCCTGCGCACCTGCCGCACCGATATTTTCCAATTATCCGCAAACATACAATTGAACCTCCTTACAAATTCCTACGGCTTCTGCTTTGTCTGGTTTTTCAGTTTCAGCCTTGTGCGCGCCCCATCCCTTGTGTAAATAGGCCGTTTTTTCAGGAAACCCAAGGGGAGCCTCAGGAACGTGTCCCGCTCATCCCGGTATCCATTCAAATCTGCCCCCACAAAAGGCGCAAGGTACGGGATCCCAAAGCTTTCCATATGGGACAGGTGGATTAAGATCCCTAACATCCCCACCAAAAAGCCGAAAAACCCCAGGGTACTGCACAGGAAAATAAACAAAAATTTTAAAATGCGGAAAGCTGTGGCAAATTCTTCATTTGGCACTGCAAAGGAACAAAGGGCTGTCAAAGCCACCACAATCACTACAATGGGGCTCACAATATTTGCATCCACCGCCGCCTGCCCAATAATCAGGCCCCCTACAATCCCAATCGTGTTGCCGTTGGCTCCCGGCAGCCGGACCCCTGCTTCCCGCAGCAGCTCAAATGCTACCTCCATCAAGACGATTTCCACCGCCGCCGGGAACGGCACCCCCTGCCTTGCCGCCGCTAAGGAAAGCAGCAAATCCGTAGGGACAATCTGGGTGTGGAAATTCGTCATGGCAAGGTACAGACCGGGAAACGCCATCGCCAGAAAAGATGCCAAATACCGGAGCATCCTTGTAAACGAAGCAATCTCCCAGCGGCTGTAATAGTCGTCGCTGGTCTGGATAAAAGTATTGTAAGTGGCTGGGAGGATAAGGGCCACCGGGGAATTGTCCGACAGCAGCACAATCCTCCCTTCCAAAATAGCCATAGCCGCCCGGTCCGGCCGCTGGGTGGTCTGGAACTGGGGAAACGGGGAATATTTCCGCTTTTCTGTAAGCTGCTCAATAATCCCGCTGTCCAGTGCGCCGTCAATCTCAAATTCCCCAAGGCGTTTTTCGATTTCCTCCAGCATGCCCGGATGGATTAAATCCTTTAAGTAAACAAGATCCACATTTGTCTGGGTCCGCTTCCCAACAAAACTTTCTTTTACCTTCACATGGGGGCTGCGGAGCCGTTTCCGGATTAATGCCGTATTCAGCTTGACGGATTCGGAAAATCCCTCGTTAGAACCCCGGATGACTTTTTCTGATTCCGTTTCATAAACGCCCCGCCCAGGATAGCCTTTATCGGGAATTTTCAGCGCCTTTGCATAACCATCCAGGAAAAACAGCGCATCCCCTGTCAGCATCCCCTGGGCTGCATCCTCAATTGTACCAAAGGGCTGGGAATCGGAAATGTCCTCCACATTCTGCTCCACATACTGGACAAGCTCCTCCTCCGGGAGCCCCCTGAGGGTCTGCAGCAGCTTCCCCACTGCGGAGTCTTTCCAGTCGACATTGCTGATAGATACCTCAATGTATGCAATGTAGCACTCCCGTCCCAGCTTTTGCCCTACCTTTATTTTTCTTTTTTTAATATCTGCACAGTCAGAAAAAAGTTCCTCAAACTGCCTGATATTTTCCTGCAAATCCGAAGTTACCTGAACTGCCATGCCATCCTCCTGTTCCCATCAAAAAAGGATAAGCACTTGCCTATCCTTTTTCTCATTTATTATTATGTTTTCCCAGACTTTCCTTTTTATTCCTGCTCCTGGATAATATTTTTCACCATAAGCTCCTGATTTTCCACATGGTGGCTCACAATTTCCACCACCGTCCGCTTATCCCCACGCTTTAGCCCTTCAAAAATTTCCTTGTGCTCCTCAATCAGCCTGGGGTAAACGCTGTCATTTTTCAGGTATTCCACCCGGTAGCGGTACATCTGCTCCCGGAGATTATTCAGCATGTTCACCAGTTTCGGGTTATCCGCCGCCTGATAGATGGCGTCATGGAATTCCACGTCTGCCTGGGCAATCCGCTTCACATTCCCGCTTCTAGTGCTTTCCTCAAAATTTTCCAATGCTACCGAAAGCTTTGCAAGTTCTTCCTCTCCCATATTTTCACAGGCCAGCCCTACCGCCAGTTCATCCAGCGCCTTGCGGATCTGGAGCACGTCTTCCATGTCCTTCTCCGTCATTTTGGCTACCTCCGCCCCTTTCCTCGGGGTCGTTACCGCCAGCCCTTCCAGTTCCAGCATACGGATAGCCTCCCGGATTGGGGTGCGGCTCACTCCCAGCTTCGATGCAAGCTGCAGTTCCATCAGGCGTTCCCCCGGCTTTAATTCCCCTTTCAGGATAGCTTCCCGAAGGGTGTGGAACACCACGTCCCGCAGCGGAAGGTATGCATTGGTATTCAGTTCCAGCTTATCTGTCATTCTCCACCTCCTTCCTTCTGTCCCGCCATTGCCGGCTATTGGAATACGCCTGCATAAGCAGGGAAATCACTGATTCTTCTGCTCCGCCCACGGAATAAGCGCTAGAGCGTGTTTGAAAATTCATTCCCACAATCTTTCGCCCCAGTTTACACCGGATTTTATGCTGAATTTCGTCAATGTAGCCCACTACACCTCCCAAATCCAGCATAAAACCTGATGCAAACTGGGACAAAATCTTGCAGAAAGCAATTTTCAGACACGCTCTAGTGTACTGACACGTTTATATTTGGCGAAACGACGCAGAATTTTCATTCTTCTGCAAGGCAGATTTTCAACGGTGTAGCGGTGGCTACAGCTAGAAAATCTAACGCAGCAGATGGATGAAAAGACAAGTAGGTTTGCCTAATTATAAGCGTGCCAGTACACTAGGATCTCCTCTGCGGAACATTATATATATCTGCCAAATACACCTGCCGGGCCAGCTCCCCTTCCCGGAGTTTCCGGTAGGCCTGCTGGGCCAGTTTTTCGCTCTGGAACAGGCCAAATACGGTAGGGCCGCTCCCGCTCATCATGGAATTTAACGCCCCGGCATGTATCATTTCTTCCTTTATTTGGGCAATCACCGGGAAATTTGGGATGGTGACGCTCTCCAGCACATTTCCCATATGGTCTGCAATGCCCTGCAAATCCCCGGCATGGATTTTTTCGGCCAATGCATCCATATCTGGGTGCATAGTACTGCCATCTAATTTCAAGTTTTCATAGACAAATTTTGTAGACACGCTGATAGGGGGCTTTGCCACCAGCACCTTGCACTTCGGCATGGGGGGCAATACGGAAAGCTGTTCCCCAATCCCCTCTGCAAGGGCTGTCCCACGCATCACGCAATAGGGCACGTCCGCCCCAATCTTAACGCCCCGCTGCATCAGGCCTTCCTTGGAAAGCCTAAGCTGGAACATCCGGTTCATCCCATAGAGCACTGCCGCTGCATCGGAACTCCCTCCTGCCATGCCTGCGGCTACCGGGATAAATTTCTGTAAATCAATGGCCACGCCGCCTTCCATATGGAATTCATCCATTAAAAGCTTCGCCGCCTGATACACCAGGTTATTTTCATTTTCCGGGAGGTAAAACAAATTTGTCTTTACCCGGATTCCCGGCTTTTTGGTTTTACGGATTGTGATTTTATCAAAAAGGCTGATGGTCTGCATTACCATTTTCACTTCGTGGTATCCATCTTCCCGGCGCCTTAGGACGTCCAGGCCCAAATTTATTTTCGCAAGTGCTTTTAACCTCATCTCAAACATGGCCATTCTCCTGTATTTTGTATACACTTTTTCTACCTAATAGTTAACCATTTTTTGCGGAAAAAGTCAATATGTTCCGAATTTTGGCATGGGAAAATATATGCCCTTATTTATCCACGCTGCCCCCACATTGGCATAATCGCCTGCCTGAATCCTGTGGCTTGCAGAACATGTGACATAATCCGCGCAAAAATCACAAAATAACTATCCAACCTTTTATTTACATACCCTGCAAACAACTTTTCCATTGCACCCAGATTATGCTTTACATGGTACTCATCAAACGCATTGTTATAAGAAAACCGATCTGTAAATTTTATATCAATTGGCGGATATCCAGCTTTCATCAATTCCATATTCACAAGCAGCCTTCTGGTTCGGCCATTTCCATCTGGGAATGGTATGATGGGAATACAAAAACTATTCGTAAACTTCCCAAATAACCGTACCGTTTACCACCCTTGCGCTCAATCGTACCTGTACTCTTTAATACATCCAAACCTCTTTGGATTATTCGTCCATTAACAGATAACAGCCTGGCCATTTCAGCATCCTAAATCTTCTGAATATCTTTCAAAAAATCCCAAGGATAAGCACAAGAATTAGTCCGCAATAAAGAAGTATGACACTTCTCCTTTGCTATAACATTGTCTATTTCCCATGAATCTTCTGCATATTCATAGTATGGTGTGCTGGAAAAATCAGAACAGTGCCCCTCCTCCCTCAAAAAAAGAACATATCTCCCATCCATTTGTCTTACTTCCTAATGGTATTCGTAACACCAATTTCCGTTCCCCTTTTGTTCATCCAAATCATTCTGCAAATATTTTTCTATTTGCTCCCACGGAACTTTCCACCAAAAAATCCCTCCGGGATACCCTTGTCTTTGATGATAACATTCTGCCCTATCCCTTATACCATCTAATTCTTTTAGTAACTTTTCGTAATTTACATCTTTCGTTTTTTCCAAAATAAGGATTTATTTGTTTCCCACTGCCCTTTTTTTGATGCCCGTTCCCTCCAATCAAAACTGTATTGTAATATTTCACGCTGTTTCTTTGCCACTTCAATTAAAAATGATAAAAACATCCCATCTTCTTTAGGTTCATCAAAAAACATACTTCCACCTTCTTCAAAAATCTATACAACATTCATGGCCTTACTGTCACTATTTCGCCTTCCTCACTTTCACTGCCCCTTTACGTGTCGGTTTGCAAGATAGTTTAAAAACATCCCCTTCCTGCAATGTAAAAGATGCAAAACCATCTTGAATAGAATTCCCACTTGCAGCATCTAAAGTTCTAGAAAAACCAGAAGTAAATGAACCGCCCAACCCCATAGAAAATGCCCCCATTGCAATTGCAGCTCCTACCTTCATCGCTCCCCCATTAATTTTTTATCAACTTCCTTCGCGTCTTTGAATAAAATTTCATGGTATCCGGGTTCTACTTCCAGAAGATATGGTTCATCTTGTGCCCCTCCATATAGATATGTTCTGCTTCTTCACTATCAAGATACAAGCACACTGCAGACTTTTTAAAGAGATTCCAAATCCCTGTTATCGAAAACATTTTTGCTATTGCAGACTCTTTTTGCACCAAAATAGATACTTGTGTTTTCACGTTACCTCCTTCTTCAATTTCTTTCCAATTGATAACCTGTATAATTTTCTTCCAACTTCCGCATACTGCCCAATAGCCCCATGCATTTTGTGCTGAACTGCATGTTCTGCGCAATTTTTAGGCAAAAAAAGGGCCAAGAACCTATTGCTAAGTCCTCAGCCTCCCTAAAATTTTATTTCATATGCTGTTTTCCCATTACTTCTTTTGGGCATACCTTTTAAATGCAACTCCCTGAATTTATCTATGCCCCTTTCGTTCTGGCATCATCTCTATACTTGCCGTTATCTCTCCAAAAGCCGCCGAACATACGCTATCTGCCTAAAAAGCGGATACCCCTGTTTCAGATATCCGCTTAATTCCCAGCGCTCCATCCGGCCAGTCATTCATTAGATTTCTAAATTCTCTATATTCTCTTTTGTAAGGCCAGTATATTTGATAATCTTTTCAATAGGCTCACCATCCGCTACCATATTCCGGGCAATTTCAATATTTCTCTCTATTTTACCCTCTATTTTACCCTCTATTTTACCCTCATCCTTTGCTTTCTTCATCCCGCTGTTATAATCAATCTGTGCCATCTCACGCATATTGTACAGCCGGAGCACTTCCTTGTCGTTAGCCAGAAACGCCATCTTTTCATTAGCCTTATAAATCGCAGCATCCATGTCCATCAGCTCCTTTAGCAAATCATCTGAAATGTTCTGGTCAAAAAACGTCAGCCACCTGTGCAGCGAATCATTCTTAATATCTTTTTTGGGCAGGGCATTGAACTTTTTCACGTCGATGAAATGGATCTCCAGTGCATCTGTCAAAAGGCAGTCCTTATGGGTATCTTCCCAGAGATGGAATACCGTATGGAAATCATCCACATGCACGGCTTCAAAGTTCACGATATTTATCGCTATTACATTGGCTAACTGGCTGTAATCGCTTCCCCTGTCCAAACCGCCTGCGAACTCCCTGCTCCAATAGAACAGGCTCCGCCTATCCATATTCCCATAATCCCGGAGCTGGACTTCAATGTTAATCCTCGTGCCGTCTTCGGCTGCCGCACCGTTGATGGAACACAACATCTGCAGCAGCCCTTGCCCAAAACTTTTTCATGGGGCTTACCACCCCTCCGGCCGGCACCAATTTTCAGAAATTCCGCTGGCCCGCCACCGGTTCTCCTCCTCGGAATACCCTGTCACCAGCAGGTACTGGTAGGAGCTGCCCATTTTCAAGGAATCATAAATGTGGCGCAGCGGTATCCTGGTACGGTTCCTGCCCGGGTTCCCGGGCTCTGCTAAAAATATGGTATCATCCCTTTCATACAGCCAGATATTCACATAATGCCCTTTTGTATTTGGCCAATAAGTATCCTCATTCCCATTGCTGACAAGGACAATTGCCGTCAGCGCCCCCCGTACCTGCGCCCGGAATTCCTCAAACGTAGGCGGTTTTTTATGGAGTTCGCCGCTGATTCCGCAGACATCCAGCGTGCACCGCATTTCCTGCCAGTCAATGGCGCCATATTCCCCGCCTGGGGAATAATCCGAAGCGACCCGCGCATTTTCAAACATATCCCAGGGGGAAACTTCATACGGCGACAAGGTATCATAAACATTTGTCATGCAGCACAGGCCGCACCCAAAGCCCCCAAAGCGGTTCCCGTCTATTTCAAACTCGCACCATTCCCCAGACCAGGAACGCCGTTCGCCCCAGGATCCAGGGCCTTGCAGGAAGGAATAGATATCCCCTTCCTGGACCGAAGGAAGGGCATCCGCCTGCCCTGCATTTTCCGGGTTTGCCCCTGAAGCTGCCGTACTGGTATATACGTTCCCTTCCCCGGCCTGGGCAGCCCCATTTACAGGCGTTGTGCTATTGCCATTTGGGCTGTTTGCTTCTGCCTGTTCCCCAGCAGAACCGCCTTTCCTGGCCTGCACATTTTCCAGATCCAGGCTTTCTTCTCCGGGCTGCGCCCCGCCATCCTTGGCGTCAGCGCTTTCCGTATTTTGGTTTCCGTCCCCTGCATTTTCTGCATCTTGGCTCCCTGCTCCAGCCTGTTCCTGGCTGGGGACATTTTTCTCTATTTCTTCTTTCCAATCAGCCAAGGTTTTCCCTTCGTTTTCCCCATCTGGGGTTTCCTCCCCAACTGCCCCGCTTCCATCGTCTGTGGCCTGTTCCCCTGCGCTTTCCCTGTTTGGGTTCTGCTCCTCGGTTTCCTCGCCTTCCCCACGCTGGCTGCTTTCTTCGGCCTGCACGCCATTCTTTGCATGCACTTCCTGCCTGTCCTTTTTGTTCCCCAGATAATTCAGCAGGAAAGCCAGCATAGCCAGAAAAATCAGCACTTCCCGTACTGGTATATATTTTTTCTTCATAATCACCAATCCCCTTTGCCAGATTCAGGCGTAAACAGTGATGCAGCACGCTATTTTCGCGCGCTTTCCCTTTTGCCCGCCAACCCCGGCGGACAAATTTTTTGGGCACAGGGAACAGAAAACGGCCCAAACCTGCTCTAACTAGTTTCCACTTCAAATAACAGAAGCCAAAGGCTTCCGCAGGCCCACCTAAATATTTTTCACTTTCGCAATATCAATCAAATCCAGTTCCCCGCTGGCATCTGCATGCTCCAGGCTTTCTGCCAGCGCATGGGCAGTGTCCATGGCGGTAATGCAGTACACCCCGGTTTCAATGGCATTGCGGCGGATTAAAAACCCATCCCTGCTCTTGTCGCGGCCCTGGGTGGGGGTATCGATTACCAGGTCAATCTTATGCCCCAGAATCAGGTCCATCACATTCGGGGATTCCTGGGAAATCTTATTGATGCGCCGTGCATCCACGCCCCGCTCCTTCAAGTATTTTGCAGTGCTCCTTGTGGCGTATATCTTATAGCCCAGCGCTTCAAAACGCTTTGCCACTTCCACAGACTCCGGTTTATCCGCATCCTTTACGGTCATAATCATCTGCTTATGTTTCGGGAGCTGGACGCCCGCCCCCAGAAATGCCTTGTACAACGCTTCGTCAAAGGTTCTTGCAATCCCAAGGCACTCCCCGGTGGACTTCATTTCCGGGCCAAGGCTGATTTCTGCCCCCCGCAGCTTTTCAAAGGAAAATACGGGCATCTTGATTGCCACATACTCTGCTTCTGGCGCAAGCCCTGTGGGGCAGCCCATCGCCTTTAAAGTATTCCCCATAATCACCTTTGCCGCCAAATCCACAATGGGGATTCCCGTCACCTTGCTGATATAGGGCACAGTCCTTGAGGAGCGGGGGTTTACCTCAATGACATACACGTCCTCCTCCATGGCAATAAACTGGATATTAATCAGCCCTACCACATGCAGGGCACGGGCAAGCCGCCCGGTGTAGTCTACGATTTTGCCCTTTACTTCCTTACTGATGGTAGGGGCTGGATAAACGGAAATACTGTCGCCGGAATGGACGCCCGTGCGCTCAATATGCTCCATAATCCCCGGAATCAGGATGTCCGTGCCGTCGCAGACTGCATCCACTTCAATTTCCTTGCCCTGCAGATATTTATCCACCAAAATGGGATGGTCCTGGGCAATCCGGTTGATGATTTCCATAAATTCTTCGATTTCTTCATCGGTATATGCAATCTGCATCCCCTGCCCGCCCAGCACATAGGAAGGGCGGACCAGGACTGGGTAGCCCAGGCAGTTTGCAACTTCTTTGGCTTCTTTGGCGGTAAATACTGTCCCGCCTGCCGCCCGGGGGATTTGTGCCTGCTCCAAAATCTTGTCAAACAGCTCCCGGTCTTCGGCCGCGTCCACGTCCTCGGCTTTCGTCCCCAGAATTGGGACGCCCATTTTCATCAGGCTTTCCGTCAGCTTGATGGCGGTCTGGCCGCCAAACTGCACCACCGCCCCGTCCGGCTGTTCCAAGCGCACAATGCTCTCCACATCCTCTGGGGTCAGTGGCTCAAAATAGAGTTTATCTGCAATGTCAAAATCCGTAGAAACGGTTTCCGGGTTATTATTGACGATTATAGTTTCATAGCCTTCCTTTGCAAAGGCCCAGGTACAGTGGACGGAACAGTAATCAAATTCAATCCCCTGCCCAATGCGGATAGGGCCGGACCCTAACACTAAAACTTTCTTGCGTTTGGGAACCTCTGCCTCCACTGCTTCATTTTCGCTCCCAAAGCAGGAATAGTAATATGGCGTTTCCGCCGCAAATTCCGCTGCGCAGGTATCCACCATCTTAAAGGCCGCAGTAATCCCATTTGCATAGCGCATGTCCCGGATTTCCGCTTCCTGCTTCCCGGCCAGTGCGGCAACCACTCCATCGGGAAATTCCAGGCGTTTTGCTTCTTTCAGCAAATCCACCGTCAGTTCTTCCCGTTTCAGCCGTTCTTCCATTTCCACCAAAATGGCGATTTTGTCTATAAACCAGACATCTATGCGGGTAATTTCATGGATTTCCTTATAGGAAACCCCTTTGCGCAAGGCTTCTGCAATCACCCAGATTCTCCGGTCGTCCACTTTTCCCAAGCGTTCCTTTAATTCCTCCCTGGAAAGCTGCGTAAAATCGTAGCCCATCATGCTGTCCACATGCTGTTCCAATGAACGGATGGCTTTCATCAAAGCGCCTTCAAAATTAGTGCAGATGCTCATAACTTCCCCGGTTGCCTTCATCTGGGTTGTCAGGCTGCGCTTTGCCGTGATAAATTTGTCAAAGGGGAGCCTTGGGATTTTTACCACGCAGTAATCCAGCATAGGCTCAAAGCTTGCATATGTCTTTCCGGTAATGGCGTTCCTGATTTCATCCAACGTATAGCCAAGGGCGATTTTTGCCGCCACCTTTGCAATGGGATACCCAGTAGCTTTACTTGCCAGCGCAGAGGAACGGCTGACACGGGGATTGACTTCAATGACACAGTACTCAAAGGTATCCGGGTGGAGGGCATACTGGACGTTGCAGCCCCCGGTAATATTCAGTTCAGAAATAATGTTAAGGGCGGAAGTCCGCAGCATCTGGTACTCTTTATCCCCCAGGGTCTGGGAAGGGGCCACCACAATGCTGTCCCCGGTGTGGACCCCTACCGGGTCGATATTTTCCATGTTGCAGACGGTAATGCAGTTGCCTGCCCCATCCCGCATCACTTCATATTCGATTTCCTTCCAGCCGGCAATGCACCGCTCCACAAGCACTTCCCCTACCCGGCTGAGCCTTAATCCATTGGCAAGGATTTCCATTAATTCTGTTTCATTATGGGCAATCCCGCCGCCGCTTCCCCCAAGGGTATAGGCAGGGCGGAGCACCACCGGGTAGCCGATGGTATTGGTAAAGGCAAGTCCATCCTCCACATTGTGTACCACAAGGGAAGGGGCGCATGGCTCCCCGATTTTTTCCATCGTATCCTTAAATGCCTGCCGGTCCTCCGCCTTAAAAATGGTTTCCGCCGTAGTCCCAATCAGCTTAACCCCATGCTGCCCAAGGAAGCCAGACTCCGCCAGTTCCATCCCTAAGTTCAGCCCAGCCTGCCCTCCAAGGGTAGGCAGCACGCTGTCTGGTTTTTCCTTTAAAATAATCTGCTCTAAGACCCCTGCTGTCAAGGGCTCAATATATACTTCGTCTGCAATTTCCTTGTCTGTCATAATGGTGGCTGGGTTGGAATTCACCAGCACCACTTCGATTCCTTCCTCTTTCAGGGAACGGCAGGCCTGTGTTCCCGCATAGTCAAACTCCGCCGCCTGTCCAATCACAATCGGCCCCGAGCCAATCACAAGCACTTTTTTCACATTTGGATTTTTCGGCATTTTATCCTCGTCCTCCTTCCAGCATCTCCAGGAATTTGTCAAACAAATAACCGGAATCCTGAGGCCCCGGGCAGGCTTCCGGATGGAACTGTACGGTAAAAATATTTTTACCCGTATAGGACAGGCCTTCATTTGTACCGTCATTTACATTGACAAATGCCGGTACTGCAATTTTTGCATCCAGCTTGTCCGTATCCACCACATAGCCATGGTTCTGGGAAGAAATGTACACCCTCCCTGTCTGCAAATCCTTTACCGGATGATTCCCTCCGCGATGGCCGTATTTCATTTTATACGTATCCGCCCCTGTGGCCAGCGCCATCAGCTGATGGCCCAAACAAATAGCAAAAATCGGAATATCCGTAGCATATAGTTTTTTGATTTCTTCTATGATAGCACCGCATTCCTTCGGGTCTCCAGGGCCGTTGCTCAGCATAATGCCGTCCGGGCATGCCTCTATGATTTCCTCCGCTTTGGCAGACGCCGGATATATGGTCACATCACACCCTCGCTTCACCAGGGAATCCGCTATATTATCCTTGGCCCCCAAATCTAAGAGGGCTATTGTCTTTCCAACCCCTGATAACCGGCGTACCATGCTTGGCTTCTTCTCATGAATTCCTGCCTCGTACTCCTCCCTGGAAAATCTTACGCTGCCGGATAGGAATCCGTTTTCCTCCAAGGTCTTAGAACCCTTACGCTCATATTTCTCCCTGCAAGTGACCTTTTCCACCACATTGCCGGTCACATATTCCTTCAGACGTGGAATGATTTCCTTAAGACAATAGTGCTCATCCGTTGTAATCATACCGTTCATCGTTCCCTTTTCCCTTAGTATCTTTGTCAAAGCCCTGGTATCAATCCCTGAAATCCCCGGCACACCATATTCCTCCAGGAACTGCTCCAGGGTCAAATCCATACGGAAATTGCTTCCCATCCTGGACAACTCCCTGACTATCAGCCCATCCGTCCATGGTTTTTTTGATTCCATATCTTCCCTGCAAATCCCATAATTGCCAATCAGAGGATATGTCATACATACAGCCTGTCCGGCATAGGACGGGTCTGTAAGCACTTCGGGATACCCTGCCATGGAGGTATTAAAAACAATCTCACTGATAATTTCCTTTCTGGCGCCGATATGCACCCCTTCAAAAACAGTGCCGTCTTCTAAAATTAGAAATGCCCGCATTTTCTCTCCATTCCTGCGCCCTCTTTTGGCGCACCTTTTCCCAACAACTTGTTATATAATTGATGACCGTCTTGCGCTTCGGCGCAATTCATTGTATCATACCCCTTAGTACCCTTCAACGATTTTCAGAAAATTACCCAATATGCCGTATCTTCGATAATTACCAACTGCT
>Ga0137308_101666_pt1 | contig 19544 bp, 20 predicted proteins | sample Inofrocosms_June_FD_97181 | JGI IMG/M metagenome (GOLD analysis project Ga0137308, IMG submission 97181) | Mouse cecal microbial communities from Vienna, Austria - N-Acetylneuraminic and N-Acetylglucosamine D2O microcosms_June | ecosystem: Host-associated > Mammals > Digestive system > Large... | reverse complement strand
GTCAACATGGATAATTTTTGCTGCATACATTACCAAAACAGGGATAGCTAACCATACAATCCCTGCGATTACTCCCAATACCATTCCCTTTACTGGATTATCGAATAAATGTAACTTTACATTTTTCTTTTCAGCAAGCCAAAAGATGAGAGTAAAAGCTGCTACTGCCAATAGAGGTGTAATTTCTGCCCATAATCTCCATATGGCTTGTTCCTTTGAAGATGATAATGGCAATATAGAAACCAATATTGCCCATCCCAGAAAAAAGCCTATGGATTTTAAAATTGTAATACCGATTTTTTTCAAAATGAATACCTCCCAAGCTCCAATTTGTCAATGGCTCCATTATACAACAATAACTTTCCTGATGGAATAGACTTTACAAAAAATTCAGTTTGCTGTGATAAACATTATTTCCCTGAATCTGCCCTTGTGTCGTCTTTTGTGATGGTAAGCTGCCCCTGCTGGCATTTCACGGTGATTTTATCCCCTGCGGAGAATCCGGCCTGTTCCAGCCAGTTCCCCTGTAAAAGAATTTGTGGTGGCGATTTTTTGAAAGCCCCTCGCCCATTATAAACGGTCAGTTTGCGGTCGCCCATCCGTCCCCCTTCCCCGTTGCCTGTCGGCACACGATTTCAAATACATTTCCGTCCTCTGTTCTGACAATTAGCAGGCTGTTCCGCTCGTCTGCGTTCAGGTCAACAATCCCCATCCCCTCGCTGTCGTTCAGTAAATCAAAAAGCCTGTCCCTAAAATAGTTCAGTTCCATTCTGTTGTCCCCTTCCATAGTTTATAGTCTATTAGCTAATATTACATAGTCTTTTAGAATCTATTGCAATCCCTATGTGTGATGTAGTCTAAAAGTGAACAAAATAAATGCTAATAGCTTATGAAATGGGTGGGCATTATGGAAGGAAAAGGATTAGGCAAGCGTATCAACATGGTGAGGAAAGACCGGGGATTCACGGCGGACAGGCTCTCGGAGCTATGCAATATCAACGCAACTTACCTCCGGCAGATTGAGGGCGGAACAAAGGTTCCCAGTCTGCCCGTATTTATCAATATCTGCAATGCACTGAAAATCTCCCCTGATTATCTGCTGCGGGATGCGCTGGAAGATAATGAGGTCAGCAAAATACGGGAGTTGGCGGAACTGTGGGAAAGCACATCGCCCGGCCAGCAGGAAATCGCCGTTGCCATGATTCGGGCGGTATTGGAGCGCAGGGACGATTAGAAAGACCAGCCGGGTAGTCGGCTGGCCTTTCCATGTCCAATCAAATATAAATCAGTTCGCTGTTTATGATTTCCTCCGCCCGGTTGCGGATATTGTTCATCCGGCCTAAAATCCAAACTTATATAAAATCCAAACTTATATAAAATCCAAACTTTTCTGAAAACAGCTTGATAATTGGGGATTCTTGCCGGAAAAAGTTTGGATTTCGTTTCACAAAGTACAATACTCCAATTATGACAAAATGCGTAAAACATTGCTATTTAGCTCTGTTTCAATCAATTTATTCTCATTTCTGACAAGAGAAGTACAAAACAAAATCCAAACTTTTTTATCAGAAAATGCCTTGAATAAAGGATTTACAGAGGAAAGTTTGGATTTCTTCTAAGTTTGGATTTTACAACAAATCCAAAAGTTTAGATTTTTCCTACCCATTCAAGCTGGTTTTGGGCTTTCAGTTCCTCGGTCACTCCCTCGGCGGCTTTCATCTGCTTGATGATTAAGTCCAGCCGTTCCTCCGCCTGCTCGTTCAGGTCGGCAAGGTATGTCCACAATTTCCCGGTCAGGATAAGGGAGCTGTACCGTGCCGGGTGTTCCTGTTTGACCGTTGTATTATTAAATTTTTCTAAAATACGGGAGTTGTCATGCTGACAATTCCCGTATTTTTAGGGATTATAGTGAATTGTCAACAATTTACAGTGCATTGTTTGTTAGAGTTTTCTTGACCAGTGTGCCGGAAAATGATAAAATTAATCATATTTATTTTTATTTTGGGAGAGATTAACGTTAATGGATTAACGTTATAGGTGATTATCGATGAAATCAATAGGCAGTATACACGGATGCGATGATGCAGTGATCAGACTTTTGCCGGAGAGTCCTTTCTATGATGCCCAGGAGCGGATGAAGGAGTATCTCCTTTCTGTCGAGGATGACAGGATGCTGTATAATTTCCGGCGGGCTGCGGGCCTTGATACCTGCGGAGCAGTACCGCTGGACGGATGGGAGAAGTGGGAGAGCCAGATCAAGGGACATACGACGGGGCATTATATGTCGGCATTGGCGCTGTGTTATCATGCGACCGGCGATGAGCGCTTCAAGGAGAAGGCGTTATATATGGTGAAGAGCCTGGCAGAGTGCCAGGATGCGTTTTCGAAGATGGAAGGTGTGGGAGAGGGCTTCTTAAGCGGGTATCTCCCGGACCAGTTTGACCAGTTGGAGGAATATGTGGAGTATCCGACGATCTGGGCGCCGTATTATACGCTGCATAAGATCTTCGCGGGGCTGCTGGATTGTTATACATATGCAGGGGCAAAAGAAGCGCTTGCAGTATCCGAGAGATTGGGACTGTGGGTGTGGAGAAGACTTTCTAAGCTTACATATCAGCAGCGGACCAGGATGTGGAGCATGTATATCGCCGGTGAGTTCGGGGCGATGAATGTGATCATGGCACAGTTGTATATGCTGACAGGCCGGGAAGAATTCATTGACTGTGCGAAGCTGTTTGACAATAAGAAGCTGATCTATCCGTTGGAGCAGAAGAGGGACGAGCTTGACCAGATGCACGCGAACCAGCATATTCCGCAGATGCTAGGCGCACTGGAGATATACAAGGCTGCAGGTGAGAAGCGGTACTATGATATGGCGCGTTTTTTCTGGCAGATCGTCACGGACGGGCATACCTATGCGCCGGGAGGCTGCGGGGAGAGCGAGAAGTTCTTCGCTAAGGACCGGATCGGAGATCTGCTTACGAAGAAGACGCAGGAGACTTGTGCGTCTTATAACATGCTGAAGCTTACGAAGGAGTTATTCCAGTATGAGCCGCAGAGCTGTTATATGGATTACTATGAGAGGACGGTCCTGAATCATATCTTGGCGTCCCAGGACAAGCGCCCTACAGGGGAGAGCACGTATTTCTTCCCGTTAGAGCCGGGAGCGAAGAGGGAATTCCTGTGGGAGAATAGTTGCTGCCACGGCACCGGTATGGAGAGTCATTTCAAGTACCGAGATGGGATTTATTTCCACCGGGAGGATGAGTTCTATGTGAATCTTTTTATCCCGTCTGTGCTTGAGTGGGCAGAAAGGGATGTCCATATCCGGCAGGAGGCGGTCGGCGGTCATCCGGAGAGGACAAGAATTACCGTGAAGGGTTCTGGAGTCCATACAATCAAGATCCGTCTGCCGAAGTGGACTGTGAACGCCGCAGGTGCGGAAGAGAATGGATCTTGTACCAAAGGATATGAGATAGAAGAGAATGGCAGGAAGCTTGCCGTAGAACCCGACGAGGACGGTTACCTGGTATTTACAAGGGATTTCTCGGAGGAGATTACGTTTGAACTCACATTTACATTCAGTTTCCGAATCCTTCGGGCAGCGGATATCCCGGAGAGGGCGGCAATTGCCTACGGACCGTTTGTTATGGCGGCATTGTCCGAGGAGAAGGGCTTCTTGAAGCTTCCGTTTACGGAGACGGATATAGAAGAGAAGATGGCGCCGGCGGAAGAGAGGCTTACGTTCATCTGTGAGGGAACGAAGTGGATTCCGTTATGTATGGTAGACGAAGAAAGCTATCATGTGTATGGAATCTGCGGTGCATGATTGGTAGAATCAGGGGGTTGTATACCTGGTGTGCAGGATATGTGATAAGTATTTGGTATGCCGGATCGTATATAAGAACCTGTTAAGCTACATAGAGCTAATATAATAAAAAGGAGGATTCTTTATGAAGAAGAGATTATTAGCCGCATTTTTAGCAATGGCTATGACAGCCGCAATGGTGACCGGCTGCAGTACGCCGGGATCAGGAGGAGGAGACAGCGGATCAGGTTCAGGATCAGATTCTGACGGCGGAAGTGCTGAGTCCGGCGGAAAGAAGAGAGTTACATATACTTTGCGTGAGGATGTTCCGTCTATGGACCCGCAGAACAGTAACTCGATCAGTTCTGCATCTGCCAATATCCATGTACTTGCCTGCCTGACAAGGAATAAGGAAGGCGAAGTAGTGGGCGACGCTGCTGAGACATGGGAAGTATCCGACGACGGTCTGGTATATACCTTCCATCTGCGTGACGGTCTTAAGTGGAGTGATGGTGAGGATGTAAAGGCAGAGGATTATGTATATGGTATGCAGAGGTTGATGGATCCGGAGGTTGCTTCTGATTATGCATTTATCGGATATATTTTGAAAAACGGTGCTTCTGTCAATAACGGTGACGTTCCGGTAGAGGAGCTTGGCGTAACGGCTCCGGATGATAAGACCGTGGAGATCACCTTGGAGCATCCGGCGGTATACTTTGAAGCGATGGTTTCTATGTGTTCCTTTGGACCGGCAAGGAAGGACCTTGTTGAGGAATATGGTGCAGAATATGCGGCAGATCCGGAGAAGGCTGCTTATAACGGACCATTCGTAATGTCTGAGTGGAAGCACGGCGATGAGCTGATCATGACCAAGAACCCGGATTACTGGGATGCCGACAGCATCAAGCTTGACGAGATCTGCATCAAGACTGTACTGGATGCCAAGACAGGTGTGGCGATGTTCGAGCAGAACGAGGTTGACATTACCATCGTTCCTTCCGATATGGTTCCTCAGTATGCAGAAGGCGAGCTGAACACAGAGGCATATTTCACAGGCGCTGATGATTATATCATGCTCAACCAGACAGAGGGCAAGGTACTTGCGAATAAGAACTTAAGATTCGCGATGAACTTTGGTCTGAACAGGAAGGAATACAATACGCTTGTTAACTACGATACCTATGTACCGGCGCAGAGGCTTGTCCTTCCAAACGTAACATCAGCAGATACTACATACGGCGAGGCTTATCCATATGAGCCGTTCCCGCTTGAGAATGATGACGCGAAGGCAAAAGAGTATCTTGATAAGGCAGTGAAGGAGCTTGACGTATCTTCACCGGCAGATATCGAGATCACGCTTCTTACAACCGATACGGAGAATGCTAAGAAGCAGGCAGAGGTATTAAAGGAGCAGTATGAGAAGAACCTTGGTATCAAAGTAGAGATCGAACAGGTAACCTACAAAGAGAGACTGCAGAGAGAGCAGGATCTTGATTATGATATGGTAGTTACCGGCTGGGTACCGGATTACTCTGACGCATATTCTTACCTTGAGCTGTGGATCAGCGACGGACAGTACAACCACTCCGGTTACAATAATCCGAAATATGACGAGTATCTTGAGAAGTCTACGACTGAGACAGATGCGAAGGCAAGACAGGATCTGTTATTTGCGGCAGAGAAGCTTTTCCTTGAAGAAGATGCGGCTTTAGTACCGCTTCAGTTACGTCAGGATACCTATCTTGTGAATCCGAAGATCGAGAACTTCAACGTATACTTCGTTGGATACGACTTTAACCTTGTATATGCAGATTTAGCGGAATAATTGTTAATGAAATGTAGAGCATGGTTTTAAGCGAGGGGAGCCGTAATACGGTTCCCCCCTTTTGACAATTTTGATTATTCTGAGAAATTTGAGAGGTGTGGGATAATCAAAATTGTCAAATAATTGCCAAAAGACAAGAGAGAGGAGAAACATATGGCAAAATATATAGTAAAACGAGTGCTGCTTGCAATTGTGACATTATTCGTGCTTGTAAGTATCGTGTTCGTGTTGGTACGTTTGCTGCCGGGTGATCCGTTTTCCAATCCGAAGATGACACCTGAGATCAAGGCGAACTTAGAGGCGTATTACGGTCTTGACAAACCGTTGCCGGTACAGTATGTAACCTATATGAAGAATATCTTCCGTGGTGATCTTGGCTACTCCATGAAGTATGAAGGACGTACGGTCAACCGCATTATCTCCGAATCTTTCCCGTTTTCTGCGGACTTAGGGATCAGGGCGCTGTGTTTCGCGTTCTTTTTCGGAATTATACTGGGGATCATTGCGGCGCTGAACCGCGGGAAGAAGCTGGATTTCTTCTGTATCCTGATTGCGATCATAGGAACGTCCATACCGGACTTCATCATGGGATCGCTTCTGCAGTATTTCTTCGGGATCAAATGGCAGCTGTTGCCGGTTGCGCAGTATACCAGCTTCAAGCATACCATACTGCCGTCCATTGCCGTGGGATTCTATACCCTGGCATCGGTATCGCGTCTGATGCGTTCCAGTATGCTGGAGGTCGTAACCTCTGACTATACGAAGACGGCCAGGGCAAAGGGACTGTCAGAGTTCCGCGTGACCTTCAAGCACCAGATCCGTAATGCGATCACCCCGATCATTACGATTATGGGTCCTACGGTTGCGGCTGTACTCACGGGTACTTTCGTAATCGAGGCGCTGTTCGCGATTCCGGGCATGGGCAAATATTATGTTGACAGTATTAATATGGCTGATTATACGTTGGTTCTGGGGATGACGATCTTCTACGGCGCATTCCTTGTTATAGCGATCCTGATCGTGGATATCCTGTATGGTATCGTGGATCCGAGAATACGACTCAGCGGAAAGAAAGCGTAGGTGAAGCGGATATGGCAGAGATAACAAGAGATAAATTTAATATTATTGGAAAGAATGCTAAGAGCATGGAGTCCATTTCCCGCCCGAATATCGGCTATTGGCAGGATGCATGGAGACGAATCCGCAAGAATAAGATCGCTTTCTTCTCACTGTGCCTGATTGCACTGTATATACTTATGGCGGTATTTGCGCCGATGCTAAGTCAGTTCGACTATGCGACTCAGAGTGTGGAGAAGATGAATCAGCCGCCTTCATCCGTGCATTGGTTCGGTACGGATTCCCTGGGGAGGGATCTCTGGGTACGTGCCTGGATGGGTGCGAGAGTATCCCTTACGATCGGATTTGCGGCAAGTATGATCAATGCTTTCATCGGTTCGATCATGGGAGGCATCTCGGGCTTCTACGGCGGTAAGGTGGATATGCTGATCCAGCGTATCGTAGATGTATTGTATGGAATTCCAAGTATGATCGTTACGATCCTGCTGATGGTGGTGATCGGTAACGGCGTACACTGTCTGATCATAGCCATGTGTATGGTAGGATGGATAGGGAGCTGCCGTTTCGTCCGGGGTGAAGTACTCAAGCTCAGAGAGTCGGATTTCGTTGCGGCGGCAAGGATTTTGGGTGTGCCGGATATGGTGATCATTGTGAAGCATATCCTGCCGAATGTCATGGGACTCATTATCACGAATCTTACCATGGCGATCCCAGGCGCCATTTTCCAGGAAGCATTCTTAAGTTATATCGGTCTGGGTATCAAGCCGCCGGGGTGCAGCTGGGGAGTACTGGCCAAAGAGGGTATCGCACAGCTTCGTATCAATCCTTATCAGGTCGTGATCCCGGCAACGCTGATCTGTACGACTATGCTTGCCCTGAACCTGTTGGGCGACGGACTCCGTGATGCATTTGATCCGAAGCTTCGAGGAACAGAATAGGAAAGGAGTAAGAAGATGGGAAATTTATTAGAAGTTAAGAATCTGACATTCTCCTTTCGTACTTATGGAGGTGTCGTAAAGGCAGTCCGTGATGTAAGCTTTGAAGTGCGTCCGGGTGAGATCCTTGGTATCGTAGGGGAGTCAGGCTGTGGGAAGAGTGTTACTTCTTCTTGTATCATGAGACTGAATCCGGAGCCCCCGGGATTCTTCGAGGGCGGCCAGATCTTGTACAAGGGCGACGATGTGCTCAAGATGGATAAGAAGGCGCTCCGCAATATGCGGGGGACGGAGATTGGATTCATCTTCCAGGATCCGATGACATCCCTGAATCCGACCATGAGGATCGGCAAACAGATCGAAGAGGTCTTCGTGGGCAAGAAGGGTATGAGTGCGGCCGAGAAGAAGCAGAAGGCCCTGGAGATCCTGAAATTAGTAGGAATCTCTGACGGAGAGCGCAGATATAAGCAGTATCCGCATGAGTTGTCCGGTGGTATGAAGCAGCGTGTCATGATTGCGATTGCGCTGGTAGGAAGCCCGAGTATCGTTATCGCTGATGAGCCGACTACGTCTTTGGATGTTACTATTGAGGCGCAGATATTGGACCTCTTGAAGAACCTGCAGAAGACGCTGGGGACTTCTATTATCATGATCACCCATGATCTGGGAGTGATTGCGAAGCTCTGTGACCGTGTTCTGGTTATGTACGGAGGAAAGATCGTGGAGAGAGGTACCGCAGACGAGATCTTCTACAACACTTCTCATCCTTATACGAAAGGGCTGATGCAGTCGATCGCGAGGCTGGATACCGCTAAAGGTGAGAAATTAAAACCGATCGAAGGGACACCTCCTGACTTATTCTCCCCTCCGGTCGGATGTCCCTTTGCAGCCCGGTGTGAATATTGTATGGATGTATGTATCGATACACCGCCTGAGACTTATCAGCTCTCTGACGAGCATGCCACTTGCTGCTGGCTGCAGCATGAGTTTGCACCGGATACCGATATGAAGAAAACCGTGATAAAGAAAGGAGAGGTGAAATAATGGCGAATCAGGAGACGAATCAGCCTCTCGTACAGGTTAATAATCTATGTAAATATTTCCACATTAGCCGCAAGGAGACTTTGAAAGCGGTAGATGATGTGACCTTCCACATCAACAAGGGAGAGACAGTCAGCCTGGTAGGAGAGTCGGGCTGCGGCAAATCCACCACCGGGCGGTGCATGATCCGTCTGTATAATCCCACGAAGGGAGAGGTTATCTACAACGGCAAGAATATTATGAAGCTTAGCGGCGCGGAGAAGAAGGAGTTCTGCAAGAAGGTACAGATGATCTTCCAGAATCCGTATTCTTCCCTGAATCCGCGTATGACGGTCAAGGAGATCGTAGGCGAGGGATTAAAGCAGCATGGGATGTCCCAGAAGGAAGCAGATGCGAAGGTGGAGAAGCTTCTTGAGACGGTAGGCCTTAACAAGGATCACATGTCCCGTTTCCCGCATGAGTTCTCCGGCGGGCAGAGACAGCGTATCGGTATTGCCAGGGCGCTCTCGGTAGATCCGGAGTTCATTATCTGTGATGAGCCGATTTCTGCTCTGGACGTATCCATCCAGGCACAGGTCATCAACATGCTTAAGAACCTTCAGGAGACGATGGGGCTTACTTATCTGTTTATTGCCCATGACCTGAGTGTTGTCAAATATATCTCGGACCGTGTAGTGGTTATGTATCTGGGAACCATCGTGGAGACCGCAGAGACGGAGGAGCTGTTCTCGAATACGCAGCATCCGTACACAAAGGCTCTGTTGTCGGCGATTCCGGAGGCAGATCCTAAGAAAGCCAAGGCCAACGAACGAATTCCGATCAAGGGAGAGATCCCAAGCCCAATCAATCCCAAGAACTGCTGCAGGTTCGCAGAGCGGTGTGAATTCGCCACGGACCGTTGTTTCGGAGAGATGCCGAAGCTTAAGGAGGTTACTCCGGGACACATGGTAGCGTGCCATTTGGTATAGATATATACAGCGATCAGAGTGTAGTGTTATGTGAGGAACGTAACACTACACTCTTTTTTGTCTAAAATGGACAAAAAATGGATTGATAATCTGAAAAAAAAGGATAAATTTTGGGTGAGTTGCTATTTTTTTATTAAATGGGAAAATCAGGTCATTCGTCCTTTTTATTTGTATGATTCATTTGGTAAAATAGGATTAAGAGGTGAGGTCCATGGAGGTATTCAAGGAACTGCCGGTGAAAAAGCAGGCATATATGGAGAGACTGTTTCAAAACTGTACAGAAGAAGTAAAGTATTATATGAGTGTTGCGGATGTTAAGGAAGGTCAGCTCCTGATTGAGGCGGGAGAGAAGTGTGATTACATTTATATAATATTATCCGGGAAGGTGAGCGGGATCGAGTGGCCCATGTATGGACGTTCTTATTATTTTAAGGATTATGGCCCGGGGGATTTCTTTGGTGAGATCGAGTATTTTGCAGATCTTTCGAATTACAGGATCAGTGCGATAGCATTGACCGAATGCAGGGTGCTTATCATACCGATCATTTACTATATGGAATGGCTGCGAAGTGATGTGGAGGCGCTGTATCTGCGGACGAAGGAGAATACGGGCAGACTGATCTCACAGACGGCTGATGCAAGAAGGTATCTGTTCATCGAGAGCAGGGAGCGGCTGATGATGCATCTGATCCGTAGGTATGAGCAGAAGCAGCCATTGAAAAAGCCGCTGGAAATAAAGGCCAACAGGGAAAAACTGTCCGAGGAGATAGGGTTCTCTGTGAAGACGCTGAATCGTAATATAAAAAAACTGGAGGAAGATGATTTGATCTCTGTCAAGAAGGGGAAGATCATTATTACGGAAGCAGGATATCTGAAGATGAAGCAGCATATCGCGTACTATATTAACGGAGAAGTCTGTCAGAAGGCAGACATTTAAGAAGTAAGAAGGAGGGAGCAGTAATGTATGCAGGAAAGAAGGTAACCCGTGTAGATGCCTATGATAAGGTGATCGGTCGAACGAGGTATACGGATGATCTGTGCGATAAGAGTGCATATATTGCCAGAGTGTTACATTCAACTATCGCCCATGGAAGGGTGGTGTCTATTGACACCTCTGAGGCGGAGAAGATTCCGGGAGTTGTGAAGGTATTTACCTGTTTTGATGTGAAGGAGAAGCATTATTTCCCAACAGCGGGACATCCGTGGTCTACGGATCCGGGACATCAGGACGTGGCGGACCGTCTGGTTCTGACCGAGGAAGTCCGATTCTATGGAGACGACATCGGAGCGGTCGTGGCGGAGGATGAAGTATCGGCGGCACAGGCGCTCCGTGCGATTAAGGTGGAGTATGAAGAGTATCCCTTTGTGTTGGATGTGCAGGAGGCGATGAAAGAGGGAGCGCCTCAGATTCACAGGGAGTATCCGAATAATATCTTGAAGCACACGGCCATACGAAAGGGAAATTATGAAGAGGCCATCAAGGAGCCGGGGCTTACGAAGATAGAAGGCTGGTATGACACGCCGACGGTGCAGCACTGCCATATTGAGAATTTTATCTGTTATGCCGAGATGGAGGGAGACAGGATCACGGTAACGGCTTCCACCCAGATTCCTCATATTGTCCGCAGGATCGTGGGCCAGGCATTGGGGATTGAGTGGGGAAGGGTGCGCATCATCAAACCATACATAGGAGGCGGGTTCGGGAATAAACAGGACGCTCTGTACGAACCGCTGTGTGCATGGCTGTGCATGCAGCTTGGCGGACATTTGGTGAAGCTTGATATTCCGCGCGAGGATACTTTCGTATCCAACCGTGTGCGCCATGCGATCCGCAGCCATATTATATCCTGGGTGCGGCCGGACGGAACCTATGCGGCACGCAAGTTGGAAGCATTTTCCGACCAGGGGGCGTATGCTTCTCACGGTCACAGCATCGTAGCGAAGGGAGCAGGGGCATTCCCCCAGCTATATCCCTGTGAAAATGTAGAGGTGGATGCTTATACCGTATTTACCAACAAATCAGTAGCGGGGGCGATGCGCGGCTATGGGATCCCTCAGGCAATGTGGGCAGTGGAATGTCATACTGAGGACGTGGCAGCGAAGATAGGGATGGATCCGATAGACTTCAGGCGTAAGAATCTGATGCCGGTGGGATATGTAGATGCATTTTCCCAAAATGAACTGTATGACGATACATTTAACCAGTGCCTTGATAAAGCTATGGAGGCAATTGATTATAGACGGAAGTTCAAAGAGTACCAGAATCAGACCGGTGACATCCGGCGGGGAATCGGTGTGTCCGTCTTCTGGTACAATACGGCTGTGTGGCCGATTTCCCTGGAGACATCATCCTGCCGGATGGTTCTGAATCAGGACGGGTCGCTTCAGGTCCAGCTTGGGGAAACGGAGATCGGTCAGGGGGCGGATACCGCCTATACGCAGATGACGGCGGATGTACTGGGAGTTCCGTTGAAAGACGTTCATGTAGTGTCATGTCAGGATACGGATGTGACACCTTTTGGGACGGGAGCCTATGCGTCCCGGCAGACGTATACGGCAGGATACTCCATTCGGCAGACGGCTCTGCTCTTAAAGGAGCGTATTTTAAAATACGCCCATGAATTGACACGTATGCCGGAATATAATCTGGATATCGTGGAGGGTAATATTGTGCGCACCACAGACGGAAGAATCTTGATGAGCCTTGGAGAACTGTCAACGGAAGCACTGTACAGCCTGACCAACAGTCAGCATCTGTCGGCGGAGAGTACGTCACAGATCAAATCCAATGCCTATTCCTTCGGATGTACCATTGCGGAAGCGGAGGTGGATATCCCTATGTGCAAGGTGAAGCTTATAGATATCGTCAATGCCCATGATGCGGGAACGCTGATCAATCCTGCGCTCGCAGAGGCACAGGTACACGGCGGTATGAGCATGGGAATCGGATACGGGATGTCGGAGCGGCTGATCTTCGATGAGAAGACAGGGCGTGCGCTGAATAATAACCTGTTGGATTACAAGTTGTCGACGTTCATGGACCATCCAAGGCTTAAGGCGGTATTCGTGGAGAATGCAGAACCGACCAGTGCGTTTGGGACTAAGGCATTAGGCGAGCCGCCGGCCTGTTCGGTAGCGCCTGCGATCCGCAACGCAGTCTATCAGGCGACGGGAGTGGGAGTCAATGAGGCCCCTGTGAATCCGCATAATCTGTTCCGGAGATTCACGGAGGAAGGGCTGCTTTAGCCGATCTGTGACAGACAGGACAGCTGTCGAATGAGTATGCTGGTTTGTTCGGTCTGCTGTCCGCGGGAATCAAAAAATGGAGGTTAAGAATATGTATGACATAAAAGCACTTTATGAAGCAGAGAGCGTTGAGCACGCGGTAAAGCTTCTTATAGAACACCCGGAAGCGCAGATCATCGCCGGCGGAAGCGACGTCCTGGTGCAGATGCGGGAAGGAAAGCGTGCGGGGAAGGAGCTGGTCAGCATCTATGGTCTTGATGAGATGCGCGGGATAAGCTATGAGGAAGACGGGGCGATCCGGATAGGATCTCTTACCAGCTTCTCCCATATCACGAGAGATCCGATCATCCAGGAGCATATCAATGTGTTAGGAGAGGCGGTCGATATGGTAGGCGGACCGCAGATCCGCAACATCGGAACAATCGGCGGAAATACCTGTAACGGTGTGACGTCTGCGGATTCTGCTTCTACGCTTCATGCGTGGGATGCGGTCGTGGAGATCACCGGACCTAATGGGGTAAGGAGAATCCCGATCCATGATTTCTACATCAGGGCGGGGGTCGTAGACCTGAAGCCGGGAGAGGTGCAGACGGCGATTATTATTCCCAAGGCCGCTTATGAGGGATATCATGGACACTATATCAAGTATGCCATGAGAAATGCTATGGATATCGCCACCACGGGCTGTTCTGTGAATGTGAAGCTATCTTCGGATAAGAAAGTGATGGAGGATGTCAGGATCGCCTACGGTGTGGCGGGGCCTGTTCCTATGCGTGCACCTGGGGCAGAAGCAGCGGCGAAGGGAAAAGCGGCGTCGAAAGAGAATGTGAAGACCTTTGCCAGAACAGTTTTGGAGGATATCAATCCCCGCGACAGTTGGAGGGCATCGAAGGAGTTCCGCCAGCATATCGCGGTGGTACTGGCAGAACGGGCGCTGAGGGAGTCCATTCGTCTTGCGGGAGGTGAGATAGATGAGTAGACAGTACAAATTAGTTTCCTGTACCATCAACGGGAAGCATGTGGAGAAGATGATCGATGTCCGGGCGTCTCTGACGGATATGCTGCGGGATGATTATCGGCTTACGAGTGTGAAAAAGGGGTGTGAGGTAGGAGAGTGCGGCGCCTGCAATGTAATCATAGACGGGGAATGTTTTAATTCTTGTATCTATCTGGCAGTGTGGGCGGAAGGCAAGGAGATCCTGACTTTGGAAGGGCTTGCCGGGCCGAACGGGGAGATCTCGGATATCCAGCAGGCATTTATCGACGAGGCGGCGGTACAGTGCGGATTCTGCAGCCCGGGATTCATCATGAGTGCGGTGGAGATCTTAGAGGCGAAGAGAGAATTCTCAGATGACGAGATCCGCAAGCTGATGTCCGGTCATCTGTGCAGATGCACAGGATATGAGAATATCTTCCGGGCGGTGAAGAAGACTATGCTTAGAAGGCTTGGGAAGGAGAAAGAAGCCCTGGAAGTATAGGGCAGGATGGCAATTCCTTTCGGTTTATAGCATGTACTTGCCATGTTCGTATCGAACCTGTCGCCGGTGCTGATCGTCTGCGGCGCGGCTGTGGTGAAGGGAAACGGAGAATCCCCGACGGCGGCGGAGATCACCCGTCTGCTGCAGTGCGCCATGTTTGCGACGGGGATCGGAACCTGCCTGCAGATTTATCCGGTCATCACGCTAGTCGAAAAGCTTAGCAGCTTCTTGTATGCTTGCCTTTTCCAGGGAAGATGGTATAATTTTTAAAAGAACAAAAATTATGAAAAAGGTAAAAAGTGAGATAGGCCGTAAACAGAAAGGAGAGATGAGTGTATGACCGAAGAAAAGATCCATACAGTAGTAAAATGTTTTGCTGAAGAAGCAAGGAAGATTTATAGCTCTAAATTGCAGAAGATTATACTATATGGTTCTTATGTCAGGGGAGACTTTAAAATAGACAGTGATATTGATATTTTAGTGTTGTTGAATGTGGATTCTGAAGAAATCAATGCAGAAAGAAAACGTATCCTGGATGTTACGGACAGGCTTGATTTAGATTACGATGTGGTTTTAGCTGAATTTCGTAGAAAATATATTAAAGAAGGTATTTTCCCGGTAGAAATATCCAGAATGATAGGAGAAGCATTTACAATTAGGAATGCGTCAGATTATGATGATATGTTTCTTGCGAGTAAAGCGGACACAGAGATACAAATTGCTAATGTTGCATAAATGCAGTATACTTGCCTTTTATCAATAAGATGTTATAACCTGAGTTTTACAGTGGATGAACATACACCGGAGTTTGCAATTTCGGTAAAGAAGGAGTTTCGGCAGCAGGGGATTGGCAGCAAACTGATGCAGGAAACTAAGAAAATGGTGATGGAGAATATCTGTTTCCTGCTGAATCAGTTTATCCGTTGCAGTGCATATGAAAATATTATATTTTGCTGGGTGATGCATGAACAGACGATCATTGATGAGATTTTATCGAAGCTGGATATAGAGCATTGTCTGGTACACACCATTTCTCTGATCTGCGATGCGGATGAATTGAGAAAACGTCTGCAAAAGGACGTGGATGCAGGTATTCGGTCAGAGGATGCGATTCATAGAAGCATTGCCAGGGTCGGTTTATATGAAGATCTGGACACAGAAAAGATAGATGTTTCCCACATAACGCCAGGGCAGGCGGCAGAGAGTGTGCTCAACAGATGATTTTTCTGCAGGAGTGTCTTTAAAAAGGAGATATATGAATATTGTATTAAAAAGGGTGGAGGAAACACAAAAGGAAATTTTATACAGGCTTCTGCAATATTCCTTATTTGAGGAAAGCCTGAATGACCAGAATGATATGAATGAAGATGCATCATTTGAATATCCGTGGTTTGAAAACTATTTCACAGAAAAGGGCAGGGAAGCCTGCTTTATTAAGGAGCAGGAAAGTGAAAGGTTATTGGGATTTGTGATGATCAATACCCATATGCAAAAGAGCGGCTTTGGGCATAGTGTTGCAGAGTTTATGATACTTCCGAAGTTTAGAAGAAAGGGAATCGGAAAGAGGGCAGCAATCCTGTGTTTTGAAAAATATCCGGGAGCTTGGGAGGTTTCGCCGTCTTATGGAAGTGAGCAGGCATATCTATTCTGGAAAAATGTGATTGATGAATATACGGGAAACAATAATAAATATGAAGATGGGATTTTTTGTTTTCCGGTTCATTAGAGAGAACAGAAATTCTGGCTGTGAAAGCAGCATTAAAAGAATGGGGATAAACGTATCGGAGGATATTATGTGCAGGAATAAAAAAAGAAAAAATCAAGGCTTTCTCCATGCAAAGCCAGTATAATAAGCGACATTTGCATGGAGGAATATAAGTCGCTGATGTAAGAAGTATAGCTGGCTTTGCTGCTTGAATTAGAACCTGATCATACATGTTTCGTGTGGTTTTTAGGAGAATCAAGGAGGAAGCCTGTATATGAAATATATAAATGCAAATGAAATTCTCCCGGATGTGTTGGTTGAGGAGTTACAAAAATATGTCCAGGCAGGATATATCTATATTCCGGCTAAGAGCGAACAGCATAGATCTTGGGGTGAATTGTCTGGTTACCGAAGGGAGCTTGAAAGACGCAATAAAGCTATCCTTGCAGAATATCACAGAGGAGTTCCGGTTGGAGAACTTGCTGATAGATACTGTCTTTCGGTGTATGCCATCAGAAAAATAATATATCAGAAATAACAAAAGGAGAGTTTGCTCATATCACATATCATTGATGGGCGGCTCTCTTTTATACTGATCATTTCTGTACCAATTAATGTATGGAAAATGTATCGGCGGACAGGTAAAATAGTGGTGTATTCTGTACAGATTGGAGGTGATAAAATGGCAGATCTACGAAAAATATATCCAAGGACAGGAGATCCACAGACTGTCTATTTGAAGAATGTGGTTACGAACCCCAATATCGAAATTGGGGATTATACGATGTATCATGATTTTGTACATGACCCTGCAATGTTTGAGCGTAATAATGTATTATATCATTATCCGGTTAATTACGATAAGCTCAGGATCGGAAAGTTCTGCTCGATTGCATGCGGTGCAAAATTCCTTTTCAATAGTGCGAACCATACGATGGATTCCTTATCTACTTATCCATTTCCATTGTTTTTCGAAGAATGGGGGCTTGAAAAAAAGAATGTCACAAAAGCATGGGATAATAAGGGTGATATTGATATTGGAAACGATGTATGGATTGGATATGAAGCGGTTATTTTAGCAGGCGTGATGGTCGGGGACGGAGCGGTCATCGGAACCCGTGCAGTTGTCACGAAAGATGTGCCTCCCTATACCATTGTGGGAGGCGTCCCCGCAAAACCGATAAAAAAGCGGTTTTCTGATGAAAGAATAGACAAACTGCTTAAAATGAGATGGTGGGACTGGCCGGAGGAAAAGATTGCAGAGAACATAGGGGCAATACAGTCAGGATGTATAGGACAACTGAAAGAGGTGTAAATATGTGTACAAGATTTGTATATAACGGAGATGATACGATCGTCGGATTTAACTTTGAGATTGATCTGTCCGTGTGGACGCATACGGTCATCACGGAGAAGGACAGATTTTTTATCGGAATAAAAATGCCGGACAATAAGTACCATTCTTTTCATGGAGTAAATAAGAACGGGAATGTCGGGACGCTGCTTTATGTAAATGGAAACGAGAAGGGAAAGTATTCTGCTGATGCGAGGTGTGTTGCAATTTCCGACTTGACAGAGCAGTATATTAAGGGTGAAATATCATTTGATGAAGCTTTTGACATCGTAAAAAACCATCAAATTGTATATGCCAAAGATGCTACCATGCAGGCGATGCTTTCAGACAGGAAGGGGCGTGTGCTGATCATTGAGCCAGGGGTTGGACATCGTTTTGAGCACAAAAGATATTCTCTGATGACCAATTATTCGATACTTGATCCAGATATAACCAGACCGTATATTGTGCCCGGAGACTACAGATTTGAAAGGGCAGAGGAACAACTGGAGAAGCAAAATGCTGATTTTTCGGTTACAGATGCTTTGAAGCTCTTAAAATCTGTTCGGCAGGAAGGGATATGGGCAACGAGGGTATCTTTTGTATATTCGGTCAAAAGACATAAGGTTTTTTATGTGTTAGATAACAGATTCGAAGAAGTAAAAGGATATCAATTCAAATATGAAAACACTCAATGACAGAGAGCAGTAACAAAACAATTCAAAATATTCAAAGCGGGCAGTCACCTGTTAGTGGATGTCTGCCCGATAAACATGAATTTATTCTTTAAAATCACACTTAAGAACTGCATACTGCGCAGTGTCAATAAACCTACCATTTTTGTAATACTTTTGTCTGGCAATTCCTTCAAACTGCATTCCACACTTTACTAATACATGTGCAGATGCAATATTACCATTAAACACTTCAGCCTGAACACGATTTAGTTCAATCTCTTCAAATGCATATTTTATCGTTCCAATCAATTCATGATTTTCTTTCCATTCAATTACCCAATGAAAATATGTATTAGATTCATAATTATTTGCCCATTTATGAACCTTTTCTTTATATATTTCTATATCCATTACAGGATTGAACGGAAAGTATCTGCAAACTTCTTCGAGTTTTGCCCAGTTTTCATACATCATTTGATAATCGTCTGGAACAATTCTTCTCAAAAGACAACGTTCTGTATCTATTATTTTTGTACCAATTTTATTCATTGCACTCCTCCACAAAACACCGATTGTGATTTGATGATTTTTAAGGGAAATATTAGCTGTTATATTTTATTATTATAATCTTTGCTAACCCTTGAAAACACTAAGTTTATCGCAGGTGAGCTTTTCCTTATTGCTTCCCTTGTGTTATATCTTCCCACAGGGCATTACGAACCCTGGTAAGGGAAAAATGAGGGAAACAAAATCACATAAAACATTATAACACATAATATACGGGAATTGGTAAACTGATTGAAATGCTTTCAAATGAAAAGAGGACAGATAAAATGAATATGATTTACACAACATACAATGTCCACCATAACAGTATTGACGTATACACCAGGTTATTTCTTGCGGATAGACTGCAATAAAGCGGAAGAAGGATTGAAAACTACTCCCTGCTCTGAATGTGCCTTAAATGCTTTGGCAATAGATGAGCCACTTGAGTACGGAAGATTGTATCTTGAGGGAAATATGCAAATGTAGGTGGATGCAGATGATTTACACAGATTATTTTTTATACACCCCAATTGTAAGGGCTGGAAAACCAGCCCTTACTCTGTTCATAACTGTATTTTCAATCCATCATACGCAAAATGTATTAAGTTCAATTCCCTCTCCAATTCTCTATAATCATTATATGACTTTCCCCAGTCTTCCTCTAAATGTGTAATAATAACTCTTTTGATTCCATACTGTTTTCGTATTGCCACGTGTTCCTGTTCATCTACCGGTACCAGTTCAATCAAAATGTTATCTTTTTTGAAAGCACGAATCTCTTTTGTATATATAAGACCACTTGCCTCATAATATTTAATGGCTGAACCATACTTTGTACCTTGCTTTTTAATATCTGTGAGAATGGCGGGCAAAGAAGCAACTTCTATTGGATTATCGGGTTT
>Ga0137308_101663_pt1 | contig 19583 bp, 15 predicted proteins | sample Inofrocosms_June_FD_97181 | JGI IMG/M metagenome (GOLD analysis project Ga0137308, IMG submission 97181) | Mouse cecal microbial communities from Vienna, Austria - N-Acetylneuraminic and N-Acetylglucosamine D2O microcosms_June | ecosystem: Host-associated > Mammals > Digestive system > Large... | reverse complement strand
CAGTTTCTTGTCCTTGAAGGCAGGATCGTCCAGCTGCGCGGCATTCAGGGCGGTTCTTACATAGCCGGGACAGATGGCGTTCACCGAGATCCCGTAACGTCCCCATTCCCATGCCATTGATTTGGTAAGATTGATGGCACCGGCCTTGGAGGCGCCGTAGGTGGAGAGCTGGTTGTTGCCCTTGACACCGCCGATGGAGCACATGTTGATGATTTTTCCGCCATGTCCCTGGGCGATCATCTGTTTTGCCGCGATCTGGGAACCAAAATAAACACTCTTTAAATTGGAATCCATGACCCGGTAATATTCCTCTTCCGTCATGTCAGTCAGTCTCTTTGTGATGGCAACACCGGCATTGTTGATCATAATATCAACGGTTCCGTATTTTTCCACGGTTTTGTCGATCAGGTTCTGGATCTCACTTATGTTCTGCACATCTGTTTTGATTCCGTATGCCTCTCCGCCCATTTCGATGACTTCACCTGCGACGGCATCACAGTCATCCTGGTGACGGCTGGTGATCACTACCTTTGCCCCATGATAGGCAAGTGCCATAACGATTCCATATCCAAGGCCCTTGGTTCCGCCGGTGACAATGGCAACCTTTCCGGTCAGATCAAAGGAAGGCATTTTAAAAGGTACTTTCTCTGCATTCATAGCTGTATCCTCCTTGTTATAAATGATTATCTTCATTTTATTATACAGCAATAACCGTGCCAACGTATATCTGTCAGATATGTTCTGATACTGCGGAACGGAAGTTGGCAACAGTCCAGACAATCCCTGAACTGTTATGGGAGTTACGTTATCGTCCGCCGGATACTGGTGAACAGTAATGGGCCTCCGGACATGCTGTGGGACGGTTTATGTTGTTTTATTATCAGACAATCCAGGGGAAATTGTTCTATAAAAAAACAGAAATCCGGAGCCGACAGATGAAAATTTTCAGTCAGAACACCGGTTTCCGTGGGACATCGTGGAAAATGAAAATTTTGGTATGAAATTTGCTTAATAATTAATCACAATCATGATTCTGCAGAAATCGGACTTGTAGTGTGTCAAATTATAATGGTCCGGGGGATTTCCGGACTGGTGCGTTAAAAAAATAACGATTGTTGCAAGAAAGGATAATAACTTTATGAGTAAAAAAGCTGCTGTGTTTTTTGCGGTCTGGACATCCTTCTGGTGTTCTGTGTTTAATTACGTCTATATGATGATACCGGCCCTGAAGGGACATCCATGGATCATGTTTATATGTCTGGCGGTCTTTTTCGGTATGGGGAGCACGGTGAAGGATGTGCCCGTTCTTATGGCAAGTGCTATGTGCGGCGTGTTCTGGGGGCAGGTGGATCTGTTCCTTATGACACTGGGGGCATTTGGCATGTTATGGGGAGGATTTTTCCCGATTTTTGTGGGAACGGTCATAACGATGATCCTTCACATCAATTATTTGTGTAATACACCGGTGAGGGCCGTGCCGATTATTTTTGCAGGGGTAGCACTGACATTTGCCTGCCAGATTGGGTTCCTGGACGTGGAAAATATTCTGGGACTGGCACTTAGCATGCTGTTTGGCCTGGTTCTCTGCGGTGTATGTGCCTGGGGGCAGGCATTGGGAATAAACAAATATCCTATCGAGGTATAAAATCAATTAAAAGAAAGGAAGTAAAAGTATGGGGAAGACAATCAACACAGTACTGGGGCCGGTAGAAGCGGAGGATCTCGGAAAGACTCTGATGCATGAGCATCTGATCTATGGATTCTGTGGATTTCAGGGAGATTATACCCTGGGAGGATTTGACGAGTTAAACTGCATCAAAGAAAACATGAAATGGCTCAGGCCGTTAAAGGAAAAGTATGGTTTTAAGACAATTGTTGACGCCACAAACAATGAATGCGGGCGTGATCCTTTCTTCCTGGCGAAGATGGCAACGGTTCTGGATCTGAATATCATCTGCTCTACCGGTTATTATTATGAACCGGCCAGCGCGTTCATGTACTGGAAATTCCGGAGCGGATTTGCCGATGTGGAGACGGAAATTTATGAGATGATGAAGACAGAGCTGACAAAAGGGATCGGAAATACAGGCATTAAGGCTGGTGTTATGAAGCTTGCTTCCAGTGCAGGAGCGATCCAGCCCTTTGAGGAGAAGTTCTTCAGGGCAGCGGCACGTGTGAATGCAGAAACAGGATTCCCGATTATCACTCATACGGAAGCAGGGACCATGGGACCGGAGCAGGCGAAGCTTCTGATCGACAATGGTGCAGATCCCAGGGATATCGCTATTGGACATATGTGCGGCAATACGGATGTGGATTACCATGAGAGGGTACTCCAGCAGGGGGTATTTGATGCCTTTGACCGCTTCGGTCTGGAGGGCGATCTCTTCCATACTCCTACGGATGGGGAGCGCTGTGACGTCATTGCCGCGCTGCTGAAAAAGGGATATGAGGACCAGATTCTGATGAGTCACGATTCCGTTACGGTAGAGCTGGGACGTCCCCGTCCGGTACCGAAGGATGATCTGGACTTTATGGCCCACGCCAATATCCTGAATATTCCCGGCAGGGTAATTCCCATGCTGAAGGAGCGGGGAGTAACCGACGCACAGATCGGGAAAATCTTTGTTACAAATCCTGCAAAGCTTCTTGGATGATCAATTGAAAAGTTCTGGCAACGTAACAGTCCGGAGTGTGTCTGGGCTGTTGCAGGTTTCGCAGGAGAAAACCCCTGGAGGGCTGTTCCAGGGGTTTTCTCTTGTTTTCAGCAAGCATTCAGTGGTTCACAAGTAATTTAAAATATGATAAAATAATAACAGTTTTATAAAAAATATTTCAGATAACAATTTCCATTAATATACAGGGGAAATCAGGAGGCGGGTGCAGGATTATGATGCCGGAGGAGTACAGAAAGCTGTTCAGGAATGAGTTGTTCCGTGAGATTATGGACAATATTGCAGATGTTGTGATGGTCATCGATAAGGAGACTTACATAGTATATGTAAACCATGCATATGAAAAAACCTTTAACAGGAAGGTGGAGCAGATCATAGGAAAAAAACTCTGTGATATTGAGGAAGAGAACACTCCTGCCATCCAGGCGCTGAAAACAGGAACCACCCTGATCCATGAGACCGGATATCTGAAATCCGCCAATATGGATTCAGTCGGGATATCCTATCCGATCCGGTATCATGGAGAGATCGTGGGAGGCGTATCTGTTTTTAATAATACTGCAGAATATGTCAAGCTTGTGTCAAAACTCCAGCGGACAAAGGAAATGAACCGCTATCTGGAAGAACAGCTTGACAGCTGTGTGACGGCCCAGCAGGCCAGAGAGTTTGTCACGGTAAATCCCCATATGAAGCATGTCCTGGGACTCGCCGTCCGTGTGGCGAAATCCTCCGCCAATGTTCTGATCCGCGGCGAGAGCGGAGTGGGAAAAGAAATTATGGCGAAAATCATCCACAGCAACAGCCAGAGGTGTGACGGGCCTTTTGTAAAAGTAAACTGTGCGGCGATTCCGGACAATCTTTTGGAGAGCGAGCTGTTCGGTTATGTGGGAGGCGCTTTTACAGGCGCCAGAAAAGAGGGAAAGGCCGGAAAGTTCGAGCTTGCCCAGAACGGTACCATCTTTCTGGACGAGATTGGGGATATGGCCCTTAATATGCAGGTTAAGTTACTACGGGTGCTTCAGGAACGGGAGGTGGAACGGATCGGAGGTTCCGGTCCTATCCGCCTGGATGTCAGGATTGTGGCTGCAACCAACCAGAATCTGGAGGAACAGATCAAACTGGGCAAATTCAGGCAGGATCTTTATTTCCGGCTGAATGTGATTGAGCTCAAGGTTACTCCCCTGCGTGCCAGAAAAGAAGATATTCCAATCCTGGTACACCATCTGATCAGGAAGATAACGGGAGAAAATATCAATGTAGATCCCAGAGTGATGACTTGTCTGAATTCCTACGACTGGCCCGGAAATGTCCGGGAGCTGCAGAATGTGATCGAACATGCCTGCATTATGCGGGATGATAACCTGATTGATGTCTATGCCCTGCCGCAGTATCTGTGGTCCGCCAACGATATGGATGCACCGCGGCCCAAAGAAATGAACTACAATCTGAAAGATATGACAGAAATCCTGGAAAAGGATCTGATTCAGAAAGCATTGAGAAAATATTCCAACAAGACGGAGGCGATCCAGAAACTTGGAATATCCAGAAGCTCTTTCTATGACAAAATAAAGAAATATGGAATTGATGTGGAAGATACAGAGTAAATCTCCGAATGCTTCCCGGCCTCCTTTTCACACAGCTGAAGCGGCAGCCATACAGATCAATATAAATGAAAACAGAACAACCCTGGACAATAAAGAACCCGTTTTCTTATTGCCCGGGGTTGTTTGTATGAATAACGTACAGATTTCCGGATAAAAATCCCCCAATATTTGAAAAAAAGACAAAATCACACAAAAAGCGGCCTGAAATAAGGCCGTTTCGGAATGAAAAAATTTGGCACACAAATTGCTATAAATATAAGATATACAGAACAAAAAAGAGAGGAAGGGATGCCATGAAACTGGCGTTATCTCCCGGCTTTATAGGTACATGCAGGATCAGGAACCGTTTTGTCATGCCTGCCGCAAATCTGGGATGGTGCACGGACGGGTTTGTTTCGGAAAAAGTGGTTTCTTTCTATCAGAAGCGGGCCAGAGGCGGAACCGGACTGATCATAGCCGGGGCAGCAGGTGTCGATCCGGTGAGGATCAACCGGGCGGGCATGATGCAGATCTGTGATGACCGGTTTATTCCGGCCATGGAGCGGCTGGTCCGGGCAGTACACAAAGAGGATGGGAAGATATTTCTTCAGCTTATGCATGCAGGAGCTTATGCAGGACAGGAAGAGCATGGCGGTCTGCCGGCCGTGGCGCCTTCCCGGTATTTCTGTAATTTTACCAGGGAAACCACGGAGGAATTAACGAAAGCAGGGATCAGTCAGATCATATCCTGGTTCCGGGATGGAGCCGTGAGAGCACAGAAAGCCGGTTTTGACGGAATCGAGCTGATCGGAAGTGCCGGATACCTGATTGCGGAGTTTCTCTCAGGGGCGACCAACAAACGGCAGGACGAATACGGAGGAACGATTTCTGGACGGGGCAGATTCTTAATGGATGTCATAGATGCCGTCCGGGAGGGTGTGGGAGAAGACTATCCTGTCATTCTGCGGTTATCCGGATCGGATATGATTCCGGAGGGCAACGGACCGGAGGAACTGGCAGCCATTGCAAAGGCTGTCGGAAATCATGTGGATGCCCTGAATATTACGGGGGGATGGCACGAATCGCAGGTTCCCCAGATCACCTACCATGTTCCCAGAGGAATGTATCTTTATCTGGCAAAGGCAGTGAAGGAGCTGGTGGACATTCCGGTGATCGGCTGCAACCGGCTGGATGCGGAAAGCGCTGCGGATGCCGTGGAACAGGGCTGCTGTGATATGGTGGGAGTCCTCCGGGGTCTGATTGCGGATCCGGATCTGGTGAACAAATACAAGGCAGGAGAAACGGATGCCATCCGGCCTTGCCTGGGCTGCAACCAGCAGTGTCTGGAACGGATTTTTTCCGGAGAGCCGCTGGCGTGTACGGTGAATCCCTTTGTGGGAAGGGAAGCGGAAAGCCTGCGGTTAAGACAGGAAGGGAAAAAGATACTGGTCATCGGCGCGGGGATCAGCGGGATGGTATATGCGGCCCTCAATGCTGTGCGCAACCGTGTCACGGTCTGGGAGAAAGACCTGCATTACGGAGGTGCGGCCAGAGCAGTCGCAAAGCTTCCGGACCGGGAGGATGTAAGGGACTATCTGGATTATCTGTTCCGGCGGTGTATCTCACTTGGAGTTGTCTTCAAATGGGAAAAGGAAGGATGTCCGGAGGAACTGAAGACACTGCTGGACAATAGGATATTTGACCAGATTGTCATAGCAGTGGGAAGCTCCATGGATATGTCCGGATACCGGACAGAGACGAGCCAGCCTGCCTCCGGATGCCGGTCAGAAGAAACACCGCTTGTTCTGACAGCCGGACAGGCGATACTGGCAGAGGAACTGAAGGGAAGGCATATCGTCATTGCTGGATCCGGCTACAAGGCGGTCCAGACAGCACAATATTGTGCCCTTGCCAGGAAAAAAGGAGATAGGGAAAAAGCATTTTTAGATAGATTTATTCCAGAGCATTCCGGATTCGCCAGCCATGTTATGGGCTGGAAGGACAGCACCGTAACTTTGTTGGGATGGGAAAAGAGGATTGGCAGTGGATTTGGTAAAAGCACCCGCTGGATCATGCTGAAAGAGACTGAGCGGCAGGGTATTTTTATAGAACTGGATGCGGCGGCAGAAAAAATCTGCCGGGGCAGAATCGTCTACCGGACAGGAGATGTGAGAAAAGAGATTCCCTGCGATCTGATGGTCATCTGTCAGGGCTGGAAGGCTAATGAGGATTTTGACAGCATGAAAGCAGAATATACAGACCGGCTGGTTCTGATCGGAGATGCCAGAAGACCGGGGAGAATCACGGAGGCAGTAAAGGATGCTTTTACAGCAGCAATTATGTTACAGTTCACGGGACAAGAAAATACATACCGTGGACAGTAACACAATTATTTAAATGAGGAGGTTAGCGATGTTTGAATTGAAGCATGAAATGTTAAGAAAGCTGGCGAGGGAGTTTGCGGAAAGAGAGCTTGAGCCGATCGCCGCAGACGCAGAGAAGAATGGAGGATATCCGAAGGAACTGCAGAAAAAAGCTGCAGAATGCGGGTTCGGCGGAATCACGATTCCAAAAGAATACGGGGGTGCAGGCGGTGATTACAAATCCCTTGCCATTGTTGTTGAGGAATTCTGTAAGAAAGATGCGGCTGCCTCCTCCATGCTGATGAGCAATTCCTTGTCAGGTGCTCCGTATCTGTACTACGGAACCGAAGAGCAGAAGCAGAAATATTTAAAACCCATGGTGCTGGGCGAGACAATCGGTGCGTTCGCACTGACAGAGCCGGGAGCAGGTTCCGATTCCGCGGCGACCCAGACTACATGCTTGTGGGACGAGGAGCAGGGATGTTATATCCTGAACGGACGGAAATGCTTCATTACCATGGGGCCGGTCTGTGATTACGCGGTGGTATTCGCAAAATCAGATCTGCAGGCAAAAGGAACCCGGGGAATCAGCGCATTTATCGTGGAAGCGGGCTGGGAAGGCTTTTCCCGGGGCAAGGCGGAGGAGAAGATGGGAATGCATGCTTCCGTCACCTCGGACCTGATCTTCAACAACGTAAAGGTTCCGAAGGAAAACCTCCTGGGGGAGGAAGGACAAGGTTTTAAGATCGCGATGGGAATCCTGGACGCCGGACGAGTGACGGTAGCAGCTCAGGGGCTTGGCATCGCAGCCGGATGTCTGGATCTGGCAGTCCGGTACTCTAAGGAGCGTGTCCAGTTCGGCAGGCCGATCTGCAAGCTGCAGGATGTGGCATTTAAGCTGGCCGATATGGCAACCGAGGTGCAGGCTGCAAGGCTGCTTGTTTATGATGTGGCTGACAAGCTGGATAAGCACGAGAAGGTAACCATGCAGGCAGCCATGGCAAAATATAAGGCAGGCGAGACCTGCAATACCGTTGCCTACAAAGCGCTCCAGATTCACGGCGGATACGGTTACATGCAGGACTATGCAATTGAGCGGATGACAAGGGCAGCAAGACTTGTTTCGATTTATGAGGGAACTTCAGAGATCCAGAAGCTGGTTATTTCTGGTAATTTGCTGAAATAGTGGAGGTAAAGGATGAAAATATTAGTTTGTGTCAAACAGGTTCCGAATACGAATGAGGTAAAGATTAATCCCAAGACGGGAACATTGATCCGGGATGGTGTGGAAAGTATCTTAAATCCCGATGATGACAATGCACTGGAGGCAGCCCTTCAGATCAAGGATGCCAATGAGGGAACTACCGTAACCGTGATTTCCATGGGACCGCCCCAGGCAGCGGAAGCCCTGCGGGAATGTCTGGCAAAGGGCGCGGATGACGCGGTTCTCTTAAGCAGCCGTGCATTTGGCGGAGCAGACACCTGGGCAACTTCCAACACCATTGCCGGGGCCATCAAAAAGATCGCGGATTATGACCTGATCTTTGCGGGACGTCAGGCAATTGACGGTGATACGGCACAAGTGGGACCCCAGATTGCAGAGCGGCTGGGCATCCCCCAGGTGACCTATGTGGAAGAAATCCTGAAGTGTGAAGGCGGCAGACTGACCGTAAAGAGACAACTGGAGGATGGGTATGAGATCATTGAGATACCGACTCCCTGCCTTCTGACCGCGGTAAAGGAACTGAACACCCCGCGCTATATGTCGGTAAAGGGAATCTATGAGGCGTGCGGAAAGGAAATTACAGTCTGGAATGAACATGACATTGTAGTAAAGCCTGATGAAATAGGCATTAATGCATCTCCAACAAAGGTATTCCGTTCTTTCACTCCAGAACCCAAGGGAAAGGGAATGCTCATCCAGGGGACACCCAGGGAGGCTGCAGCAAAAGTAATAGAGGAATTAGAGAAGAAGCATATTTTGTAGGAGGTAAGGTATGGCTGTACTGATCAGTAAGGAGAAATGTAAAGGATGTTCACTTTGCGTGAAGGCGTGTCCGTTTGCCGCCATTGACATGGTGGAGAAAAAGGCTGTTATCAATGATAAATGTACCATGTGCGGTACATGTGTGGAGGCATGTAAGTTCGGTGCCATCATAAAGGAAGAGGAGACGAAGGAAAAGGACCTGTCCTCCTATAAGGATGTCTGGGTATTTGCAGAGCAGAGGGCAGGGGTAATCACCCCAGTGGTATTCGAACTGCTGGGCAAAGGCCGTGACCTGGCTGCCGGTATCGGGGGCGTCAGTCTCTGTGCCATTCTGCTGGGGGAGAATCTGGAGGATATGACAAGGCAGCTTTTTGAGGCAGGCGCAGACATCGTATATACTGCTGAGAGCAGCCTTCTGGAAAATTATACATCCGACGGATATACAAAAGTGATTTCCGAAGCCATCAATGAGTTTAAGCCGGAGATCGTTCTCTACGGCGCAACCCATATTGGCCGTGACCTGGCTCCAAGAATCGCTGCCAGGGTAAATACAGGTCTTACGGCTGACTGCACAAAGCTGGAGATCGATCCGGAAACCAAAGGAATCCTGCAGACAAGACCTGCATTCGGCGGCAATCTGATGGCTACGATCAAATGTCCGGACCATAGGCCCCAGATGTCAACCGTAAGACCCGGTGTCATGGACAAAGCGCCGGTGGAAGCGGGACGGACAGGAAAGGTGGTTCCCGTGACCCTGAATCTGCAGGAATCCGATATCCGCACAAAAGTTCTTGAGATTGTAAAGACCGCAAAGGATATGGTTTCCCTGACGGATGCCGAGATCATCGTATCCGGCGGAGCCGGTCTGGGAGACGCTTCGGGATTCGATCTGATCCGCAGGTTCGCAGACAAAGTCGGCGGAGTAGTAGGCGCATCCCGCGCGGCGGTTGATTCCGGATGGATCGACCATTCCCATCAGGTGGGGCAGACCGGTACAACTGTGAAGCCGAAAATCTATATTGCCTGCGGTATCTCCGGTGCGATTCAGCATCTGGCAGGAATGCAGACCTCGGATGTGATCATTGCCGTCAATAAGAATCCTCTGGCACCTATCTTTGATGTGGCTGATTATGGGATTGTGGGGGATCTGTATAAGGTGATTCCGGAATTGATGGAAGCCTGGAAGTAAACTTGTAAATATTCACGTGTCCGGCAGGGGACGCGCCGTCAGCCAATGAAAGTCTGGTGGGCGCATTAAACCCCTGAAAGCTATAAAAATTTTATACAATTAAGAAGGAGGAGCATTATGCCAAAGAGACTGGATGGAAAGGTAGCGCTGGTGACAGGAGCAGCAAGAGGACTGGGACGTGCCTATGCCCTGCGTCTTGCAGAGCTGGGAGCGGATGTGGGGGTCATTGATATCGACCTGAAATCCTATAAAGACTTTGAAGGGGAAGCCAGCCTGCTGACTGCGGAGACCACCATGGATGAGTGCCGCGCCCTTGGAGTGAAGTCTGCCGGTGCTGAGGCGGATATCACAAAGAGAGAGGAAGTATTTGCAGCTGTGGCACAGATTGAGAAAGAGCTGGGCCCCATCGACATTGTAGTCTGCAATGCAGGCGGTGGGATGGGCGCTCCTGATGGGAACAAGGCCAGCCAGCTGAACTGGGAACAGTTCTATGCAGTGACAGAGAGAAACTATTATGGTACTGTATATACATGCAATGCAGTCGTTCCCGGCATGAAGGAGAGAGGGTACGGGAAGGTAGTCAATGTAATATCCGTAGGCGGGCTGGTGGCCAACAGTGACGGAAGCTATGCCCACTATGCATCCTCCAAAGCTGCCATTGCACAGTATACCAGACTTCTGGCCCAGGAGGTAGGGCGCTACAATGTGACGGCCAACTGTATCGCCCCCGGCTTTATCGCCACTGGACGTCTGGTTGAAAATTATAAGAAGGCTGGTGAGGGAACTTTCCTGCGCAATGTGGCAATGAAGCGGTTCGGAACCGTGGAAGACTGCGCCAATGTAATCGAGTTTCTTGCAACCGATCTTTCTTCTTATGTGAACGGGGCGATCATTGAGGTCACCGGCGGTACCGTAGGCAGAATGATCATGAATGAACCGGCAGAGTGTTAAGTAGCTGTCGGGAAATTCCCGGAGCGTGTCCATTTTCAGACACGCTCCAACTTGGACATTGAATTGTTAATAATATAACAAAAAGGAGAGCGCTATATGAATCGTTGGGAAAAATTGGAGAAAAAGCCAGCACCATTGTTAACAAAAGAATTCGGTCCCTTAAGCGGGATCCGGGTATTGCTAAATGGTTCTGTGGTTGCAGCCCCCTTTGCAGCTACTATGTTAAGTGATTTTGGTGCAGAGGTCATTGCCCTGGAAAGACCAAAGGTAGGCGGAGATTCCGCAAGACACCAGCAGCCCCAGATCCGGGACGGAGAGAAGCACATAAGCGGCTCCTGGATGCAGAATGCCCGCAACAAACTGAGCTTTTCCCTGGAGACCAACTTAAAGAAGGTCCCGGAGTCAAAGGAGATATTCCTTTCCCTGATCAAAAACTGTGATGTGTGGATTGAGAATATGGTATGGATCGACAAGCTGGGCATCACGGACGAGATGCTTCTGGAGGTGAATCCAAGGCTGGTGATCTGCCATGTAAGTGGCTTTGGAACCCCGAAGTTCGGCGGCCAGGAGCGGTACTTAAACCGGGCCTGCTATGATCCGCTGGCTCAGGCAGAGTCCGGCTGGTGCCTGCTGCAGGGCTTCCCGGACAAGCCGCCTTACTATGCTCAGCAGTATATCGGTGACTATTTATCTGGTCTGTTTGCGGTCAATGGCATTCTGATGGCCCTGCGTCATGTGGACCAGACCGGCAGGGGCCAGGTGATTGATTCCACACTGTGTGAAAGCTATATGAGAGTCATGGATGACAACTTCACCTTATGGGGCGAGGCCGGTATCCAGAAGCAGAGACAGGGAATCAAGCAGCGCACCTACCAGCCCGCCGGCATTTTCCCGACCAGGGACGGAAAGTTCATCAATCTGGGTGCTTACGGAAAGGGTGCGTACGAGAAGGTCATGAAGGGCTTTGGTTTTGATCTTGAGAAGTATTCCTATGAGGCAGCAGGCGGAAGCGAACAGGCTCTGGAAAGTGATCTGGGCAAGGAGCTGGATCAGATGTTTGCCGATTACTTCATGGAGCATACTGCCCAGGAGGCCATTGATATCCTGATTGACAACCGGATCGGTGCAGCCGTGATCAAGAATTGTGATGATGTTATGAAGGAAGAGCACTGGAAGGAAAGAGGAGACTGGGTATCCTACGAGGACCAGACTCTGGAGAAGACGGTCACAGCCTTTGGATTTGCTCCCAAGCTGTCGGAGACTCCAGGTGAAGTATGGAGGGGTGCTCCAAAGCTCGGTCAGGATACCGAGATGATCATGGAGAAGCTGCTGGATTATACACCGGAGGAAATTGCGGCGCTGAAAGGCAAAGGCGTTATCGATTAAATGTAACCGTCTGGCAGGTACTGCTGGTGTTTCGGACTATGCAGTGGTTTTGATTGTCAGGGACCGCAGCCGGTAATAGTCCGGGGGTATCCGGACTATTACGGCGGCTGTACAGAGGTGCCAGAACGGCTGCGGTCAGGCAGAATGTACTGCGGGGAGTTACGGCAGGGATAGGAGAATACCATGAATTCAGACCTGAAAATGTGTAGTGAAGAGAAGCAGATGTTTTTTGAAAATACATTCTGCCAGATTTTTCATAAAACAGCTATGGAATACCCTGATAAGATTGCTGTGGAAAGTGAGTCCCGCTCAATAAGCTATAAAGAATTGGATGAATACAGTAATTTTCTGGCGAGTCTCCTGGTTGGGCAGGGTGTACAGCGGGAAGAGATTGTAGCCATCCGGTCAGGAAGGGAGCCCGAGACAGTCATAGGGATACTGGCTGTCTTAAAAGCCGGGGCGGCTTATATCTACATAGACGAAAGCTATCCGGAAGTTAGGCGGGAGCTTATGCAGCAGGAATGCCAGTTCCGGATTACACTTACAAAGGAGTATCTGGACAGTCTTGCCTGGGAAAGAAAGACGAAGTTTTTTGACCGCTCCAGAAGGGAAGACCTGGCGGTGATGATCTATACCTCAGGTTCCACCTCCACGCCCAAGGGTGTGATGCTGGAGCACCGGAATATCATGGCTTCCATCAGTAATCTGGACCGGCTTGCGCTGGACAGGGATGACAAGTTCTGTGCATTTGCAAGCTTTGGGTTCGTGGCTTCTGTGTATGATGTGTTCAGCACCCTGCTGGTAGGCGGGACCCTGGTTATCATGCCGGAATACAGGAGAAGAAACATTGGCCTGATCACGGAATTCTACAAAGAGAAAAAGGTTACGGTCACCTTCCTGCCTCCGCACATGGCTATGAAACTGATGCAGTATGACGATCCCAGCCTTAAGCTGCGGCTGCTCCTTGTGGGCAGTGAACCCGTCAGAAACCTGCAGCCGAAAAATTACCGTATCATCAATACCTATGCTGCCTCTGAGATGTGCGGTGTGATAACCGTATATGAGATTGCAAGCAGTGAGAAAACCTATCCCATCGGCACACTTAATCCCACCATAAAGGGATATATCGTGGACGAGAAAGGAAATCTGGCAGAACCGGGAGAGGAAGGAGAGCTGTGGCTGTCCGGTCCGCAGGTCTGCCGGGGATACTATAAGCGTCCGGATGCAACCGGAGCCCAGTTTATGAAAAATCCTTTTTCCGTTGAGAAGGGATATGAGCGTGTATTTAAAACAAGAGATATTGTCTGTCTGATGGATGACGGGAATCTGAAATACATAAGCAGAAAGGACAACATGTTTAAGATCAGGGGCTTCCGTGTCGAAGCAGGGGCTGTGGAAGCAGCCATTTTAAAATGCAGTCCAGTCAAGGAGGTTGTGGTAAAGGCTTTTGAGGACGATGGGGGATGCAACATTCTGTGCGGTTACTTTGCTGCCGACGAGAAAATTGATGTAAAAGAATTAAAAAGCAGGCTCAAAAATATCATTCCCTACTATATGGTACCAACTGCTCTGTTCCAGGTAGAACGTTTTCCGAGAAATGCAAACAACAAGATTGACCGGCAGGCATTGAAGGCCCCAGCGGAATTAAATGACCATAAGCGCCTGGAAGAGCTGTATTAATGCAGCAGTCCAGATACCCCTTGAAGTGTTATGTATTAATGCAGCAGCCAGGGCTGTTTGAATGTTGTGTATGAATCATATACTTGCGGAATCTCACGGCATATGGTTCTGTGGGACTCCAAAAGCTATCAGTGACAGATATGAGGAGGGATTATCATGGGAAAGACAAGGATCAATCACATTCTGGTTGTAGGAGCCGGCGTTATGGGCTGCGGGATTGCCCAGGTTTTTGCGGCAAACGGCTATAAGACGATTATGGCTGATTTAAAGGAGGAATTTCTTGAGACTGCCATGAAACGCATTGTGGGGAATATTGAAGGCATGGTTGAGGAAGGTCTGGCGGACAAAACATATGGTGAGGCGGTCAAAGCAAACCTGAGCACCCTGCTGAACAGCCGGATTCCTGAAGTCGCGGCACAGTTTGACCTGGTGGTCGAGGTAATCTTTGAGAATAAGGAGGCAAAACGTGATCTGTACAAGATCCTTTCCGACAACTGCCGTGAGGATTGTATCTTTGCCAGCAACACCTCCGGGATGGATGTATTCGGCGTGACGGCAGATGTTCTGAAGAATCCGGAACGCCTGGTCATCACACACTGGTTCAATCCGCCCCATCTGATGAAGATCATTGAAGTGGTAAAGGGACCAGATACCTCGGACGAGACGGCCCAGGCCATGCGTGAGCTTCTGGAGGCATGTGGAAAGAAGCCTTCTGTACTGAATAAGTTCATGCCTGGTTTTATTGTCAACAGAATGGCGACCGTGATCTGCCGTGAGCTTTACTATATGATCGACCAGGGCTGGGTATCGCCCCAGGACGCAGAAAATGCTCTGAAATATACGGACGGCCTCCGCTGGAGTTTTGAAGGCCCGCTGGAGCTGTGGGATTTTGTGGGACTCCAGATCCCGGTGGCAGTGGCTGCGGACGTGCTTCCGACACTCTGTAACAGCACAGACAAGATCCCCCACGCCGACCAGCTGATCGCTGAAGGAAAAACAGGCGTACGGGCAGGAGAAGGCATGCTTGGCAAATATCCGGCTGATGTGGATGCATACATCAAAAAGAGAAACAAGCGGATTGTGGCTATGTATAAGATGATGAACCAGTTTGAGGAAGAACAGTGATTTTTGGGAAAGCAGGATCCGGCTTTTTGACCAGCCTGGTCCTGCTTTCCACATTTTGTATGGAGGTACAAGAAACATGTACAAAATATTAAAGGCCAAAAAGCTGGCAGAAAAGATTTTCCTGATGGATGTGGAAGCACCACGTGTGGCCAGATCCTGCCAGCCAGGTGAATTTGTGATTGTGAAGATGGATGAGAAAGGGGAGCGGATTCCGCTGACCATCTGTGATTATGACAGGGAGAAGGGGACAGTGACCATTGTCTTCCAGATTGTCGGGGCATCCACCCGGCGGATGGCAGGACTTAATGAAGGGGATGCGTTCCAGGATTTTGTGGGCCCCCTGGGGCAGGCTTCCGAATTTGTGAAGGAGGATCCGACAGAGGTTAAGGGGCGCAGGTATCTGTTTGTTGCCGGCGGTGTGGGTACAGCTCCGGTATATCCCCAGGTAAAATGGATGAAAGAGCACGGGATTGCAGTGGATGTGATCGTGGGTGCCAAGAACAAAGAGCTTCTGATCCTTGAGGATGAGATGAGGGAGGCAGCAGGCAATCTTTATGTTACTACAGATGACGGGTCCTATGGCCGCAAGGGCATGGTGACCGAGGTGATCAGAGACCTGATACAGAACCAGGGTATCCGGTATGATATCTGTGTGGCCATCGGCCCCATGATCATGATGAAGTTCGTGTGCCTTCTGACGAAGGAGCTGGGACTTAAGACCATTGTCAGCATGAATCCCATTATGGTGGACGGCACGGGTATGTGCGGCGCCTGCCGCCTGAGTGTAGGCGGGGAGGTGAAGTTCGCCTGTGTGGACGGACCGGAGTTTGACGGACATCTGGTGAACTTTGATGAAGCGATGAAGAGACAGCAGATTTATAGGACAGAGGAAGGGCGCGCCATGCTGAAAGCGCAGGAAGGCGATACCCATCACGGCGGCTGCGGACAATGCGGGTGACGCTTTTTATGTGTGCCAAAGTAACCTGAAATTTCATAGGAGGATAACAATCAAATGGATGTATTAAAGAAGGTTCCGGTAAGAGAGCAGGATGCCAAAGTCCGCGCCACGAATTTTGAGGAGGTCTGCTACGGTTATAATAAAGAAGAGGCCATGAAGGAAGCATCCAGGTGCCTGAAATGTAAGAACAATGCAAAGTGCATGGGCGGCTGTCCGGTTTCCATCAATATTCCGGGCTTCATCAGGGAAGTGGAGGCCGGTGATTTCGGGGCGGCTGCCAGTGTGATTGCGGAGGCATCGGCGCTCCCGGCAGTCTGCGGGCGTGTATGTCCCCAGGAGACCCAGTGTGAGGGGGAGTGCATCCGCGGGATCAAGGGGGAACCTGTCTCCATCGGTAAACTGGAGCGTTTTGTGGCGGACTGGTCCCGGGAGAACGGATTTGTTCCAGAAGTATCGGCTGAAAAGAACGGCCACAGGGTGGCTGTGGTGGGCTCCGGCCCTGCGGGCCTGACCTGCGCGGGAGACCTGGCGAAGCTGGGCTATGAAGTGACCATCTTTGAGGCCCTCCATGAGCCGGGCGGCGTGCTGACCTACGGGATTCCGGAGTTCCGTCTGCCCAAGGAGACGGTGGTCCGCACGGAGATTGAGAATGTGAGGAAGCTGGGAGTCACCATAGAGACGGATGTGATTATCGGCAAATCCGTGACCATAGACGAGCTCATGGATGAGGAGGGCTTTGAGGCTGTCTTCATCGGCTCGGGTGCCGGACTTCCCAAATTCATGGGAATACCGGGGGAGAATGCCAACGGCGTATTCTCTGCCAATGAGTACCTGACCAGAAGCAACCTGATGAAGGCCTTCCGGGACGATTATGATACACCTATTATGGCAGGCCGCAATGTGGCCGTGGTAGGCGGCGGCAATGTGGCCATGGATGCGGCCAGGACGGCGCTGCGGCTGGGAGCGGACGTACATATTGTCTACCGCCGCAGCGAGGCGGAGCTTCCGGCCCGTGTGGAGGAGGTCCACCATGCAAAGGAGGAGGGCGTGGTCTTTGACCTTCTGACCAATCCGGTGGAGATCCTGGCCGATGAGAAGGGCTGGGTCAAAGGCATGGTCGTCCGGAAGATGAAGCTTGGAGAGCCGGATGCTTCCGGAAGAAGAAGACCTGTGGAGGTTGAAGGATCGGATTACACCATAGAGGTGGACACAGTGATCATGTCCCTGGGGACATCACCCAATCCGCTGATTTCCTCCACAACGGAAGGTCTGGAGACCAACAAGCGTAAATGTATCGTGGCTGAGGCAGAGAGTGGGCAGACCAGCCGGGAAGGTGTCTTTGCCGGAGGGGACGCGGTGACCGGAGCCGCCACGGTGATCCTGGCCATGGAGGCAGGAAAGAAAGGCGCAGCAGGGATTCATGCATATCTGAAGGGCTGAGTACATGGCTGGAAATGCCGGGAAATGACTGTCAGACATCATTTCCCGGCAATCTCTGATTTCCGGATTTATTGTTTTTTGGACCGGTGGGTGAAGAGCTTCATGGCTTCTTCGATGATCTCATCACTGATTCCCGAATCCACCTCCACTCCCCTGATCTGGGGAATGCGGGTCACCAGTTCCTTCTGGACAAGGTTTCTGGCCGTGTCATCGGCGGAAGGACATCCAGAGCATTCTCCCAGCATTTCTATCCATAAGATGCCGTCTTCATCCAGATCTACCACTTCAATATCGCCGCCATGGTTGGAAAGCTGGGGGCGCACAAAGAGATTGAGAACAGCTTCTATATCTTTTCTAAGTTCTTCATTCATGACAGACACCTTTCTTTCTGTGAAAATTTTAAGACACGTTACGGTCTCCGGTTGCCCAGGTTCAATGCCATCGCTGCTGCAGCGTAACAGGTAAGAACTGCAAAGGGGATGACATAGGCCCCGGTAACTGTGAGCAGGGTGGTGGAAAACTTGGCCAGGATTGACGCCGGCATAATGGTCAGCAGTCCGAGACTCAGATTCTGTGCATAATATTTGTTTCCATAAAAAGCAGTGATGAATACGGAGACCACGTTGGTGTTGCCGCCATAGCTGAGGCCGATGGCGCAGTATCCCAGAAGACACAGCATGACCGAGCCGGTCAGGGCAGCTCCCAGGCACAGAAGGTTGGAGGCAAGTGTGACGGCCCCCACATAGACCATGCAGGCTTTTCTGCCAAAACGGTCGAAGACAGAGCCTGCGATGATACGCCCGAATCCGTTAAAAATGGACAGAATACCGACGAACAGTCCGGCAGTGGCAGCGGTAGTTCCTACAGAAATGGAAAAATCCCTGGCAAAGCTGATTACGGAGCTGCCGCCTGCTCCCAGCAGGACCATGGCTGCAAAGAATTTCCAGAAGGACGGACGGGTGAGCATCTGGCCTGTAGTCATATCCACCGTCTCAAAATCTTCCTTTCTGGAAGACGTTCCATCCGGTGCGGGAAGATGATCCTCCGGTCCGGGAAGGCGGATGAGAAGTCCCATGATCACAAGGAGGACTCCGGTACAGACAGCCAGGATCAGGAATACCTTTCTCCAGCCAAAGGAAGGCTTGACCATGAGGGAGCCTGCGATATTTCCCAGGATCAGTGTGCTGGCTCCGAATCCCATCATCAGACAGCCGGAGGCAAAGCCCTTCTTATCAGGAAACCACGCGCCAAGGGTGGCGAGGATCGCGTTGTAGGCCATTCCGATGCCCAGACCGGCCAGGACACCGTAGGTCAGAAAGAGAGAGACAACACTGCCGCCCTTTAAGCGGGAGGTCAGGAAAAAGCCGGCAAATACCAGGATTCCGCCTGATATAACAGGAAACCTGGGGGAAAACTTTTTCATCATAAATCCGCCGGCAATGCATCCGATGCAGAACAGACTGATGGTTATAGTATAGTTGGTGGCAAGATCCCCTGCGCTCCATCCGAATTCCTCCGCAAAAGAACCCTTCAGGATGGACCAGCCGTAGATGATGCCGGCAAACAGCAGACAGACAGTGCCAAAGATGAGAAGGGTCCACCGGAATTGATCCGCAGAACCCTGATGGGCGGTGGTTTCTGAATTCGTCATATAGATACTCCTTTGAGTCAATAGTCAGCTGCTGGCGGGCAACTGTTCCGGTTATTACCCCCGGCCGGTCATTGCGCTGACCGGCTGGGGGTGAACAGCAGCGAATTTACTTGGCGCCTTTTTTGGCAGCTGCCATAGCATCGAATCTGGCAAGCATTGCCCGCGGTGTGGCGGTGTGGGCACTTCTTTCGTATCTGGGGCACTCCTCGTATCCGGGAAGTCCCGCCAGATACTTGGCGATTTTCTTCAGCTCCTCCAGATCGTAGCGGCTCATCATGGTGATGGTCTCCATCAGGGGAGAACCGCCTCCGTGCACGCCTGCTACGGCCTGGGCTGCTTCGAAGGAATCACACAGCTTGTTTTCCATCATGCGCATAACCCGGTGGGTATCTTCGGCGCTGTAGGCAGGATTGCGGCGGATATATTTGTTGCACAGCTCTGCCGTGTCAGGAGCGAAGAAGCTCTCTTCGGTGGGGAGGGATGCGCATACGCCGCCGGTCAGATCTGCCAGGGTCTCGTACTCATGGTAGATATTGTGTCCTGCAAGCCGGCGTCCTGCATTGGTCAGAACCTCGTCAGGCACCCACTGCCCGGA
>Ga0137308_101661_pt1 | contig 19598 bp, 12 predicted proteins | sample Inofrocosms_June_FD_97181 | JGI IMG/M metagenome (GOLD analysis project Ga0137308, IMG submission 97181) | Mouse cecal microbial communities from Vienna, Austria - N-Acetylneuraminic and N-Acetylglucosamine D2O microcosms_June | ecosystem: Host-associated > Mammals > Digestive system > Large... | reverse complement strand
ACGTACATACCGATATTAACATCGCTTATAAGCTTTTTAGCCGCCAATACCGCGCCCGCAAAGCCGCTGAAGGTGCCGTTGCAGCTTACCGCTCCGCTGCCTCTTGATGTGTAGCGCGTATATTCTTGATAAAGCTCATGCATACTGTAAGGCAATATCTTTATTCTTTCCGGCGGTATATCGAAAACCTCCGCCAGCTTTTCCACGGTTATTATTGAGTCGGTGGTTTTTACAACCAGTGAAACACCCTCCGCCGCAAGCTGCTTTAAGCAGGCCGCTATATTGGGATTGGGTCTGAGTTCGACAAAGAACATTATCACTACCTCTCCGGCCACGGAAAGATAAATAATCTCCGTATTGTCGCCCGCGTATTTTCTGACCTTCTTCATATCGGGAAGCTTAATGTCATGATGCTTCATCTGTTCGCGGCTTCCCATAATCATACGCTTATTCCCAAACCAGCCCAATATTCCCAGGTTATCCTCGTAAACGCAGTTCTCCACCTTCACCAAAATGTCCTCTTTATCGTTTATCATATCCTTGAACATATTTGACATGGCGGAGCCGCTTTTAATTGCAAGGCTCGCCGCTAAAATTATCGCTTGATCCAGAACGATATTGTTTATGGAGTTAGGCTGCTTGCAGTGCTTTATGTTGGAATAGGTTATAGTCCCCGCAGGGAAAAGGAGGGAAGCGTCAACCATAACCGAGTTTGTTTCGGCAAAATATTCCGCCGATTCATAACCCAGCACCACGCTTTCCGATTTGGCGAGACTTCGTCCCGCTCTCGTCAGAGGAACGTTTACCATAAACATCATACCAAACGGAGCGGAAAGCGACATAATAGCCGTAAGCACCGTCAGCGCCCAGTAAAGATTACCGTTCAGCCCTTCGTTTCCGTAAGGAATAAGGTAAGCTATAATCGCGGCAATTATGGAAATACCCACGGCAATCGGCGCCGCCTTTACGCTCAGACGATCGGCCTTGTCCTCGCAGTAGCTGCTTTTAAGGAAATCGGTGAGCAGCTCGGTTTTCCTCATTGCCGCCAGATAGGGAAATTCTCCCGCAACGCCCTTTGTAAGCATGGACGCCGCGTTGCTTTCCACCATTATCGCCGAATATTTGGCGGTATCACCCGATATAAACCTGAAATTCCGCTTGGCTCTTGTCACCATCATGAGCTTTCCTAAGGTGTTGAACATAAGTCCCGCTATTGCTACCGGAATGTATATGTAAGAGCGGCTTAATATTATATCGTCGGAACGGACAATATTTATCGCCGTGGCCACAATGGAGGTCAACGCGGTAACGGCGCAGATGCTGTCGCAGTCCGCTTTCATTTTAAACAGCTTTACAATGCCGTTATACAGCACCGAAGAGCACAGCGCGGCGGATATTACGCCGGCAATAAGATTATAGAACAAAAAGCCCTGGGCGTTGGCACGTCTGTCGAGAAAGGTTACGTCAAAGCCGAAAAAGTCGAATATCATTCCCTTATTCAGATCGCCCATAAGTGAAACGAAAAACATAAACAGGGTAAGGGCAAAGAGAATGAAAAACCGAATTTTGATAACCCGATGGGACTCGCAGAGATCGGCCCATATTTGTCCGGTAGAGTCGTAGCTGTCAAAATCCTCGTCTTCCTCTTCCTCATCTTCCTTGTCATTCTCAATAACGAAATCACGAAGCTTTCTTTTGGATTTGTCCTTAATTATTTCGCTTTCGGGAATAACTCCAGTGGCCATAATGACACGCTCGTCGTCAAGATTAAGACCGTTTGTGGGGAGCTTGAGGGAATTTTCGGAGGTACCCACCGAAAGCCCCATGGTGCGTTTTTTTACTTCCTCCTCCGCTTTTTTGCGTGAAAGCGCCTGATTAAGCTTTTCCAGCAGAGCGTCATTGCTTCTGCGCTCCTTTTCGGTCATTTTATGTGAGGAATATTTTTTCTCCGCATCGGCTTTTTCTTTTTCCTTCTGAGGAATGTACTTTTTTACGGGGGCGGTAGTTTCTATGGTTTCCGCCTCATAAAGGGGCTTTTTATCCGGTACGAACATTTGCTCGTTGGTGGCTGCGGCAGGGTCGAAAGAGGTTTTTTCGGGAGACAGTACATTCTGCTGTTCTCCTCCGTATACCCTTACTCCGTAGTCCGCTGATTTTACTCTTTCCTTTTGAGAAGCCTCCGCCAACTGCTTAAGATCATCTCCCGCTATGCCTAAGGTATCTCCGCCCATAACCGCGCTTATGTCGGCGGCCTTGCTTTTTACCTCGTATGGATTTATGGAATCTATGAGTTCATTCGGATTCTCAAAGTTCTCTTCCGCCTTAAGAGTAGTTTCAATTAACTTGCGCTGTTCGGTGTTGAATTCCCTTTTTGTAAATTTGGGTCTTGGTGCGTCGGGCTTTTGTTCATTGTAATCCGTCTCGTTGTTTTTGGGGGCGACCGCAGCTCTCGGAAATTTTATAGGGGGAACCGCTCTTTCCGGTTTTTGTTCCTTTTTGCTCTCCTTTTGTTTAAGTTCCTCGCTGTTTATTATGGCGGTTACGCTGTAATTATTGTCCTTAATTTTTGAAGAAGGCTTTTTTTCGGGTTTAGAGGCAGCTTGCGTGAAATCTCCCGTCGAACGGGCTGTTTTCGGAGGACTTTGCGTTTCCGGTTTTACAGCGCGTTCCGATAACCTAAGCTCTTCCGAATTTATAATCGAGGTTACGCTGTAGTCATTTTTATCATTTTTTTTCTCCGATCCCGCCGTCTTCCTGCCAGCCTTTGCCGAGGGAGCTTCGCCCGATTTTTTTGCGTCTATTTCGGCTAAAATATCATCAAGTGAAAAATTATTAGGCATATTTTCTCCTTCCTTGCCGCTGCCATATCTCTGCGCAGGCATGGGCATATCTTTAATCCGAAGGGTAAACCGCAAATGAACGCAGTCCTTGCTTCGGCAAGTATTTATTTACCATGGGGCTGCTCCGGCGGTACGCCTGAAATAAAAACACGCTCCAATAGCGCAAAATTACGGCTTTTTACATTTCCCCGTCTCTTCTGTATTTTACCGCTTCATATATCAATATTCCCGCGCTTACGGAAGCGTTAAGGGAATTAACATGTCCAAACATATCTATTGACAGCACCTGATCGCATTTTTCTCTCACAAGTCTGCTAAGCCCATAGCCCTCGGAGCCTATCACCAGACAGCAGCCCCCATCTAATTTAGCCTTGTAAAAAGGAGTTCCATCCGCTTCGGCGCCGTACACCCATATGTTATGCTCCTTAAGCTCCTCCAAAGCGGTGGCAAGGCTGTTGACTCTCGCAACTTTTATCCAGCTTGCCGCTCCCGCAGATGTTTTATATACGGTAGGAGTAAGAGAAGCGCTTCTTCTTTTGGTGATAATTACGCCGTCGGCACCCGCCGCTTCGGCCGTTCTTATCACAGCGCCCAAATTATGCGGATCCTGTATCCCGTCGGCGGCTATTATAAATGGCGGAAGCCCCTTTTTTTCAGACACCGATAGAATTTCGTCAATAGTGGAATAGCTTGCCGCAGCCATTGCCGCTGCTACTCCGCCGTGTTTTGCACCCGGTGCGCAAAGAGACGCCAGCTTTTCTTCGCCTACTTCTTTTATAACCGCGCCTTTTTCCTTGGCTAAAGCGATAATTTTGCCCATACCTCCCGCGGAACGGGAAATATAGACCGTATCCGTTTCGGAGTCGGAGCGCAGAGCTTCGATTACCGCGTTTTTTCCATAGATTATCTGCGTTTCTTCGTTTTGTTTTTCCTGAATATCTTCCATTTTTCTTCTCTTCTTCGTTCGTATTCGGATATTTTAATTTATCCCGCTTTTTAAGGCAACACCGCAAAATAATTTTGTGTGAATTGCGCCGTCGGATTTTTCGTCAGCTTGTATAAATCCGACTTAGGAATACCGGCGTATTTCAAGAAGGATTTGCGCAAGATGACGGAAAATATGCAAGCAATCCGTACGCAAAGCCGTCATACCAATCCTTTTTTAACTATGGATTTTATCAATAGTAAAAAAAGGGTTGCACCCGAAACACTAATCCAAAATTTTTAAAAGGATTAGTATCAGGCGGTCATTGCGCGGTGTTGACTTGAGACATTATCTGCCTTTATTAGCCCTTAATCCCGGATGCTCCGAAGTCCGCTTGGGAGGCGTACGGTTTATAGCGGGAGACTTTTTCTCAAATCCGTGTCTTGCCCCGCTTTTCACCATATCCTTAAGTTTTTCGTCATTGACCGAAATACCCAAAATACATGTATTATAAAATTTCACGTAATCGGTGAGCGCTTTTTGCCAGCTTACGTCGGCAAGTACCAACAGCGGGATATCGGCGGTTTTCGGATCGCTCCTGAGAGTATTGTAGAGTGAGTAAAAGCCCTCGGTGTCCTCGCTGCAGTAATACACCACAATACGGGCGGGCTTGGAGGATTTAAGATTTTCCATTGCCGCACTTATGTTAGTGGTGGCGCTGGCGTTGTATTCGCTGTAACAGAAATGGCGCCATGCTACGTTTATATTTTCAAGACTGCTGCTTATCAGCAATACGTCTGTCATGTTTTTTCCCTTTCTTTTTTGGTGGCATTGAAGTTTATCAGGGTACCCGCTTCTTTTGCCCTTTATTTATAATATCTTACGCAATTCTTGCCGGCGTCCAGCGACAGCCCCATAGCCTTATTGGCGTAAACATAAGTATCCACTGCCGAAAAGTCATACATATCGGTTTCCGCCGCTCCCGCGCAAATAAAAATTGGCGGCTGATCCGCAGCGGCACACATGGTTTCGATCAGTCCGTTTATGTATCTTTCATTCTCCGCTCTCTTCCCCTCCGACGGAAAGAAGCCCAATATCATCGTACCGTTTATGGCTAAAATTCCCTCCTTAAATCCGGACTTAAGCGCATATGTAGCCATCTGAAGCTGAAGTCTTGTGGGAGGATTGGCAGCAAAGCTGTACGCGTCAAGAGACATACAAAAAAGCGTACCTTTTACATTTTTCTTCATCAGCTTTTCCATTTTGTAGTCAAACCAACCCTTTTTGAAAAGTCCCGTCAGCTCGTCAACCCTTCCAGCGCCAAGATATATGTCATCGTCTATTTTAAGGCAGAATTCGGCGGGATCAAAAGGCAGCTCAATTTCATCAACCGCCTTTATTTTCAGCAATTCCTTCGGCTTTACACCCAAGTTGTTACCCATAAAAACCAAAGGAGGACAGATACTCTTCTTCTGAAGAGATTTAAGAGCCGCCACCGCCTTGCCGCTGTTCAGAGAAACCAGCGCCAGCTCCGGATTATATTCGTTTACCGCTATCTCCGCGTCTATTTTATCCGACGCTCTTTTTATTTCAAATTCTCCGCCGTCCGCTTCAAGTATTTCTTTAAACAAAATTTCTATTTTAGGCGTTTCGTCAAGAACCAGAAGTCTGTGAAGCATATTTTTTTCCTCCTTAACCCTAAACCCGTCGGGAAACAGCATTGTATATTCGACATTCTTGTTAAATATTATAACACATTTTATAATTTTGTGCAATAATTTTTATGAACCTTTTATAATTTTTGACTTTAAAAATAAATTTGTATGGTAAAAGCTAAAGTTTTTTCAAAAATTGCCGATAAAATAAATGAAAACCCGAAAAGGCTTTTTGTATAAGTCCGTTTATTCTATGGGAAACTGATCGTCCTTCCCCCTTTATACGCGGACTTTGGGGAATTTCTCAATGCCGATTCGGGATGTAGGCGGAAGGAGCCGCCGAGTAATTTAAAGGGAAAGGATTGACCGATATGTATGGTGTACGCAATAACAGTGTGAACAACTTTCCCGCAGGCTACAATAACTACGGGAAAAGCAGCCCGACCCAGAATCCGTCAGAGTCACACACTGCTGCCGAAAAGAATTATACCGGCAGAACGGATCAGATTTTATTTTCCGCTGTGCAGCGAAAGGAAAGTGAAACTTACTCAAAGCTGAGCGATAAGGCAAAGTCGTATCTTGCCGATCTTCAGAAGAAGTATCCCGGGTATGCTTTCATGATTGCCGACTATGAGACCGACGAGGAAGCCGGCCGTATTCTTTCGGAGGGCAAAGGTGAGATCAACGTTCTTATCACTCCCGATCTTGTGGAGAAAATGGCTTCCGACGAAGCAACCAGATCTAAGTATGAGGCTATCATCGACGGCGCGGCTGACCAATTCGCCGAAATCAAAGACAAACTCACCGAGGGCGGAAAATCAATTGTTGACCACCTCGGATTGACAGTCAACAGTGACGGCACTACGAGCATATATGCTTTCTTAAAACAAGGTATAACCGGAGAGGACGGAAGCAGAACCGTCAAGAGTTCTCTTGTAGGCGAATTTACCGATATGCTCAACGCTCTTGCCGAGGCAAGAGAAAAAATGTTGGAGGAAAATAAGGACGATCCCGAAAAGCCGATTGATAAAGAGGAGGAAAAGAAAAAATCCGTATTGCCTCCTAAAAGTTTCGAGAAGTACAAAAAAGAACCGGATCCATATTCAACCGAGGAGGATTACGGCGACCTGCCTCCCGAAAGCTTTGAAAAGTACCGTAAAAAGGAAGACCCCTACTCTACCGAAGAGGACTACGGCACACTTCCGCCGGAGAGCTTCAAAAAGTATGAGGAAGCGGCTGCCGAGGCTAATGCCGAAGCGTCGGGGGTACAGATGAATTACAGCGTATAATTTTGTCGGCTTACTACCGGTTTTTAATTAAGTTGCGGACTTGATTAAAAACCGAATCCAAAGCGCTGATTTTCGGTTTTCCGTATTAGTGCCTTTAACCCACGAGCAGTAAAAGGCCGTGACTTGCAATTGAGCGGGTCATGGCTTTTTTCTCATATCTAATACTATAATTTGTATGATAAATGTTATATAAAATTGTTTATCAGAGATTAGGATAATACTAATATCGGTTTAAAAAGCGGATAAAATGGCTTTTTAAACCGATATTAGTGTTTATGGTGTAACTCTGTTTTGACTGTAGACTTTGTTATATTTTGTCTACAGTCAAAACAGAGATTGGTATAAGCCATAGTATAACAACCATTTGATTATATCATCTATCAAAAAAACCGTGATCCCGCATAAGCGGAATCACGGTTTTTTAATTTAATATTGCGTCTCAAACAATCAGTCTTTGTTTTTCCTTATATGCCGCATATCCTGACAAAAATATTACATACCGGTAATACCCGATCTCTCGATACCTTCAATAAACTGTCTCTGAAGGAAGCAATAAATTATCAGTATCGGGAGCAGCGAAATCAGACAGCCCGCCTCAATCCAAACCATAAAGTCCGCAGCAACACCGGTAGGTGTACCTCCGTTCAGCCAGCTTGAAATTGTGGTATATAGGTTGCCTATCTGCAAGGCAATTGTGTCCGCGTCCGCAAAAAACATATTGGACACATACGAGTCGTTCCAGTACCATACCAACGAGAATATGAATACCGTAAGGAATGAGGTTTTCGCGTTTGGCACCATTATGCGTATAAAGGTAGCGAATGGGCCGCAGCCGTCAAGGTGAGCCGCGTCCTCAAGCTCCTTGGGAAGTCCTCTGAAGAACTGCCTGAACAGGAGAATGAACAGTCCGGCGCGGATTCCGTTAACAAAGAACGCCTGCAAATACAACGCCATCGGTGAGTCGGTTAGGTTTAAGCCGGGTTCCGCTCCGCCTTTGAACATTGATATTATTCCGAAAACGTCAAAGTATCTGAACTGCATAAATTGAGGAATAAGAATAACCTGTGTGGGAACTATGATCTGAAGAATAACTATGACAAACAGGAGTCCTCTTCCCTTAAATTTAAATCTGGCAAAGCCGTATCCCGTTATCGCGCAGGTAACAACCTGAAGCAGGGAACAGATTACGTTTACCGAAATGGTGTTCCACAATACCGAACCCATATGAGTAGCCTGCCATGTTTCCGAGAAGTTGGAGAAAATCAAGGTCTTGGGTATCCACATGATAGACGGATCGTTCATCTCGTACTGAGGACGCAGCGAACAAGAAATCATAAACAGCATCGGCTTAAGTATTACGAAAGCAAGACCGAACAGGATTATAAATCTGAATACCGGCCACACCTTATCGCTTACTCTTCTTCCGAATATGTAGCGGTAATGCTTCTTTTCCGCATCGCTGTAAGTCTTGTAGTTTCTGATTATCTCGATGTTGCTGATATGATACTGTTTGTGAAGAGCTTTGCGCTGTTTTTCAAGCTCTTTAAGTTCCTTTTTGGTATACTTCTTTTCTTCTCTCGCGTCGTCGTCGCTTACCTTTACGACGGTATCCTTAAGGGCTTCCGTCGCATGATTTTCGATTAGGGCCTGTGCGGGAGCTTCCGAATTTTCGGTTACCGCTTCTTTTGTATCGGTTACTTCGGGAGTAACGGGAGCGGTATTGTTCTTTTCAAGATTATTATCTTTTTTAGCCACTTTCGTCCCTCCTTAATCTACTTGATAGAATACAAACTTGGAAACAATAGCCGAAATAATGCCCAAAGCCACGCCGACTATCGCAAAGTAGGTCCATGCCATCGCTGTACTTACACCATACTGCCAACTGGTAGCCTTATCCATAATCTGATCCATTACCGGGTTGGCTGCGTCAATGAAGTTGTCGATAACCGTATAAATCAAGTTCGCAAGAATCATGGGGCTGATGGTAGGGAATGTTATCTTCCAGAAGAACTCCCAACCGGTAGCGCCCTCCATCTGTGCCGCTTCCTTTGCGGCGGTGGGGATCTGCTGAAGCGCGGAAAGGAATATTATCGTCTGGATACCGCAGCGCCAGATCAGGTTGAACAGGTCGGACGCAATGGAACCCAGCTGATCCGCCACGGACTGGCTGATGTTGGCGAAGCCCATAAACTCCATGAAAGAGTCAACCATATCCACCTCGAACAGGGAACTGAACTGTGACGCGTCGCCTACGCCCTGGCTCGCCATATCACCGTTAATAACACTGAGCACGGGACCCGTAGCTACCAGCACGGGGATAAAGAATATTGCTCTTACAAGACCTCTCGCCTTGAACTTCTGATTCAAAAGCAGAGCTATAAACAGGCTGAATACCAGAATCATAAAGGTATCCATGGGCATTGCGCTGAGCGATTCCATGAGGTTGGGCACATAGTCCTGATCCGCATTGAAAATGTCGTAATAGTTTTTAAAGTTGTTCCATTCGCAGTAAATACCGGGACCCGTCATGCCCTCGTATTCCTGCCAGCGATCCGCGCTGACAGGGGTGGTATTTGAAAGTGAATAGTGTACAGAGGTGATCAAAGGGATAATGAACATATACAGCGTTCCGACAATCCAAAGAGCGATGAACGCGTAACCGTAAAGCATTTTCTTCTTTTCGTAGGATATCCTCGACTTTTTTTCCTTAACGGTTTTTCCGCCGCCGCGTTTAGCATATTCCTCGCCTGACGCTTGGGTTATATTTTCGGGAGCGGTTTCGGCGGTGCTTTCGGCAGTCTCCGCCGCTGTTTCAAGAACTTCCTTTTTTGAAGCAAATTCTTCAGCCATCAGTTATCCCCTCCTTTCCGTAAGGAATCGGCAAGACTGTATTCCTGCCCGTTCATGGTATAGGTGTAATTGTCAATATCGACGCCTATTACCGTACCGTCCGAATAAGTTGTTTCAAAAGTCTTTTCGGTCAGTCTATCGTATTTTACTATCGTCTTGTCACTTAACGAGGAGATTATACCGTTAAACAGCTTATATTCCTCCGCCGCTCTTTCCAGCCAGCCCTCGTAGTTTGCATAGAATAATTTGTCAAAATCGCTGTCCGTGAAATCGTTGGGCGTAGCGTACATCATTTCGTAGTGAATGCCCGAACCGGTCATAAGTGAGAGAAGAAGCCGTTCTTCCGCGTTGGAGCTTGCGTTTATCGCCTTTGAGGTATACGGGATATATCCGTGTACCACCATCTGATAGAATGGAACGTCATAGTCAAACAGGTCATAGTTGGAGCTGTAAAGCGGAATATTTGTTATCGTCGAAACGTAAGGCAAAGCATATGCGTTGCACTCCTGAGCTATAATGGAAATACCCGCGTCGTTAAGCTGCTGATAACCCGCAGTGAGTATCCTTATCGCATCCTCTCTGAGTATATGCTCCTTGCCATCAACGTTTCTTCTGCCAAAGTCGCTGTAAAGTGTTTCGGTGGCCTGATTAAGGGAAATATGATCAATTCCCTCCGCGTTAAAGGAACGCACCAGCTTGTTGAATACGTCAGGCCAGTAGTACGGCGACAAAATAGTCCAGTTGGGCTTTACGCTCGTTATCGGCGTACCGAAGGCCAGTTCAAAATCGGTTTGTGTCGCATAAGCGTTGGTAATTCTCTTTGAACTGTTTAAAGTAAAGGAATAACCCGCTCCGCTTTCTTTATACTCCATAAAGTCAACGCTGGGATAAACGGTATACCCCTTGCCGCTGCAATAAGAGTAAAGCGCTTCAAAATCATTCTTGCCGCCTAATTTATTGGAGTAGTCCACACCGGTGGAAACTCTTCCTCTTACGCCCGTATCATTAAAGTCTTTATAAATCAGCCGTATATCATCCACTCCCATGGCGGTGAGCGTTTCAAGTATTTCCTGTGCCTGGGAATAGGAAGTGGCAACCGTCTGCATATTTACGGGGAAACCCAGAACGGACTGTTTCTTTACGGTACCGCCCACGGTGGTAATATAAAGAGCGTTGGAATCCTCCATTGACTGATTTTTCAGTCCTTTTTCGGTTACAAGGTAATTGCGGTAGGTATCCGCCAGATCCGCCACTCCTATTTCATCATCGGACATAATGTAGTAGCGTACTTCGATGTCTTCGATTCTTATATCGCCGGACTGGAACACCGTGAGAGGCGTTTTGGTGCCCATAGTGTAGGTATCGGTGGCTCTGAACTCGAAGCTGAACCACGCACTGTTAATAGATGTGGTCGCCTGACCGTTGACCGACGCGTTTACGGAAGCGTAAGCGTCACCCTTGGTGACAACGCCTAACATAGCCTCGTTTTTACCGTTTATTTCCTTGACAATACCGAGAACGGGAAGATAAACCTGTTCGTCTTTCTTGCCCATTGTCGCCTTGCTTACCGCCAGATCGTTTCCGTACACCTTGGAATTGTAAACGGTGGTGGAGGTTTTTCCGTTGTTGAAGTTTATCACCGCGCCGGAGCCGTCGGGAACGAAGATGTAGCCGTTTTCGTCCGCTCTTCCCGCTCCGAATGCCTGAATAAGGTTCATGGTGACGATTTTGTACGCCTTAAGATCGTCTGCATCCTGAAGCCTTTCGTTGATTTCTTCGGTATGTACCCTTGCGGTAAAGCCGTCTTGATTAAGTACGATGGAAACGGGAATCGAAAGGTTCTGAGCCATGAATTCATAGGTGAACTTAACGCCGTTTTCGATTTTTTCCACGCTGAAGGTCTTTTTATTTACACTGGCCTCTTTGGAGAGAGTAGTAGTATTCAGAAGGGTATTGGTTCCCACGTCCAGCGCTCTGTACGTAACGGTGGAAGCCATAAGGTTTTTCTGAACTCCTCCCGCAATGGGATCCGACTCATAATCGTAGGGCGTGGACCACCAGATATAGCCGCTCTTATTGTTTTTTATGGCGAATATGCAGGTTGCCTCGTTGACATACATAGTAAAAGCGTCGTTTTTCGCTACCTCGGTCATTGCCGACAAAGCTTCGTCCTCGGTAACGGGCTTTTCTTCGTCCTCGGCTGTTTCACCCGACGCTGTACCCGCTTCGCCTCCGGTGCCGTCGGCAGCCTGAGGGGTATCGTTCTGAGCAGCGTCGGTCTGATCCGCATTTTCCGACCAAACAACGCTTGAGCTCAATACCATAGTTACCGCCAGTATCGCCGCCAGCATCTTTCTTTTGAATTTTAGCATTTTATAACCATTCCTTCCTTTCGAGAAGTGTAAGTGTATTTATTGCTTCTGTTTCGGAACACCTGCGTCAGCTCATGTTAAATCTGTACATAAGCTCGGTATATACCGAGTATACAAACATTACTATCTGCTGAAACAGTGAGATGAGGAGGATAAGCACAAGAATGATGATAACCATTGCCACTATAGTAAAGATTATCGCTAAAATGGTTTTAGGCATTGTGTACTGATGTACCGCCTTCATCGCCGATATAACAAGCACCGCGGACCACACAAGACCTAATCCCGAAATAAAGGAAAGGATTGTACCCTCCTGCCTTGTCAGAATGTTGGAAGCAAAGATATATACCACTTGAGATATAATGTAAGGCACCAAAGCGTAAGCGGTAACACACATTACCTGCTGCATCTTGCCCTCGCCGTTAAACAGCGTGCACAAAGACCAGTTACCCACTACCCATATAAAGAATATAATAACCGAGCTTGAGAACAAAGGTACGACATTAAATACCTTTTCAAAATTCGTCTGGAATACGAATCCCGTCATAAGACGCGCGGCAACCGTTACAATGAAAAAGCACAGAACAATTACAAGCGCAACCTTGCTGTTATAGGCTTTTTTCCATCTTACGTCCTCAAATCCCTCAAAGGGGTGTCTCGCAACATAAAACGGCCATTTCCACGCGGGCATATCAAGATCAAACCGCATTACCGTCACCTCCCGCCGCTCTCTTCTTTTTCTTTATCACCTTGATTACCTTTGACAGCACCACAAGAGCAATTATCAGGATCAGTACGACTATCATGAATATGTTGAAATATTCTCTTATCATATCCATGCGGTACTCCTTAAAGGCTCTGTTATAACCGCCCTTACTGTTCATATAGAAGTAATCCATCGCCTTTTCGTTTTCGCCCATAGTATAATAGGCGTTGCCGAGACCGATGTAGGCGAACCAATAGTTTGAGTCTCTCAGGATTATTTCCTCGAAAGGTTCTTTCGCCTCTTGATAGAGACCTCTGTTGAACATTTCAACGGCGTCGTGCACCATTTTTCCGAACTCGGTGAGCTTAAAGGTGGTTATGGTGTTTTTACGTCCGTCCGTAACATAAACCTTTCCGTTTAAGTTTTCTATAGCGGTAGGAGAAGTAAAAAGACCCTTCTGAGAACCTTCTCCGCCGAAAATAAATTCAAGGTCAAGCTGATCCGAATACTGGAATATTCTCTTTTCCGAAAAGTCCAGCAGGAACACGTTGCCCTCGCTGTCCACGTCCACGTCGTCAATGGTGGAAGCGTAGGAGGTTCCGCCGTAATAAAGCGGAGGGTCGCCGAACATGAACTGATCCATACCCATATTAAGGTAAATATTTTCACCAGCGGGGTTCAGCTTTTTCAAAACGTCCTTATCGGCGTTTTTGGAAGAGGTAACGGTATAGATAAAGCCCTGATCGTCTATATCGCAGTTGGCAATCTCGATAGCAACCGCTCTCGCTCTTTTTCTCATCTGTTCACGGTTCATAAACAGGCTGTAAAAGGCGTTCTGCAAAACCTCGGCGGTTGTTTCGACACGGTTTGCGCCATAGTAACCGTTAAAGGTGCCTTCGCGGCTGAACTGTACCATACCGTTTGTGATTGAGGGAATAACAACATAGACGTTAAGCGCGTTGTCCACTACAACCTTATCGGGACGGAAAGAGATGTCCGCGTCGTAAAGGTCGTTTGAGGGTCTTGTATACTCAAAGAAAATTCTTCCGTCCTCATAACACGCAAGTACTCTTGAATTCATGGAGTCGGCTATGTACAAAAGCGTTTCTCCCTTGTAATGGGTTACAAAAATGCCTTTAGGCGAATCAAGATTTGTTTTCTTGACTATACTCTTATCTTCGGGAAACTCATCGGTATAGGTAAAGGTGTCCAATACCGTAGCCGAGTTGAGGTTTTCATCGGTGATAACTATTCTCCCGTTGTTGGTATCCACTAAGTAGATATCTCCCGTTTCGTTGTCCACAAATATATCGTTGGGTTCGCTGAAAGTCCCTACGCCCAGGTCAACGCCGGTTACTACACGGTCAACCACATAGCCGTTCTGCGACGGAACGGGTTCGTTCCACCAGTTATAGTTATATCCGTAATAGGCTTCGTCCGCAGAAGCGGGCAGCGTAAGACAGGATACTGTCATTCCCGCTGCTAAAGCGGCCGCGCCGATTTTCTTAAATAACGGCACTGATATTCATTCCTTTCTAACTTATATTGGTTGTCAACAGGCGGCAAAAGCTTTTAATCCTTCATACCGCTCTGTGCCATAGTTTCCATAACGTTGCTCTGACAGAACAGGAATACCACGATAGGCGGGATCATCGTTATAACCACCGCCGCCGCCGCAACGCCGGCACGGGCGATACCTGCGGAGGAAATCTGCTGCATAACGGTTGGAAGCGGTTTTAGCTCTTCGCTGTAAATGAATGAGTAGCCGGTTACCTGCCACGCGCCTTGGAACGCAAATATCATCAGCGTAAGTATGGCGGGCTTAACGTTGGGAATAACCACCTGCCAGCAGGTTCTCATATGTCCCGCGCCGTCAAGCTTGGCGGCTTCTATGATAGCGTCGGGAATCTGTCCCATAAACTGACGCATAAGGAACAGACCCATAGGTGTGGCTATATAGGGAAGCGTGATGGCGAAATAGGTGTCAATAAGACCCATAAAAGCCATTACCATATACTGCATGATAAACATTACCGACGAGGTAAACAACAGCGCCAGTTCTATCGCCTTATTAAGCGCTTTCTTTCCGGGAAACTCTCCCTTGGCCAGCACGTAAGCCGCCGAGGAGGAGAAGAGGAGCTGACAAACCGTTACCACTACCGCCACAAATACCGAGTTGAATATGTATCTTGAAAAGGGAACCCACATGTTTGAAGCCGTATTCAACAGGTCGACGAAGTTTTGCCCTGTGGGAGCTATGGCGTAAAGCTTAGGCGGGAATAAAAACAACTCCTGCGAAGGCTTAACCGATTGGATAACCGAGAGGTAAATGGGGAACAGCATAAATAAGCCGACCAACATGAGCATTATAAAAATCGCAATGTCGCCGGCTCTGGATTTGCCGATCTGCTTTCTTTTTTTACTTGCCATGACTACCGTCCTTTCAATTTTATTGATGGGATAAGCTTATTCTTAATCCAGATATCTGCCGAGCAGCTTTTTAATGCCCCAGTTGGCGAGAATCATGACTCCGAACAGTACGAAGCATATCGCCGAGGCATAGCCCATCTCGAATCTTATGCTGCCGTAGTCATAGGCGTGGGTCATAATCGTATGCGCCGCATAGTCGGTTGACGGGAAAGCGGTTAAGGTACGTCCCACGTCGCCGGCGGTAAACGATGATACTATCTGCATTACCGCCGCAAACAGCATCTGGGGTCCCATAGCGGGTACGGTTACCATCAGCAGTTCCTGCATACGGTTTTTGACGCCTTCAACGGCTGCCGCCTCGTAACGGTCGCGGGGAATACCCTGAAGACCCGCGCGAAGCGAAAGGAAGCCGGCGCCAAGGGACATCCAAAGCTGAACCACGATTACCACGCCGAAAATGTAATTGGCGTCGGTAAGCCACTGTCTTGCGCCGTTAAGGATACCGAGTTTTATCAGATAAGCGTTGGCTATACCGTAGGTATCGCCGGAAAAGATCAGCTGCCATGTGGTGTAAATGTTACCGGCCAATGTGGGTGCATAAAAGACAAAAGTAAACACCGTCTTTAAAACGCCGGGCATTTCGTTAATCAGCCATGCCAGCAGGAAGCAGAGAATATAGCTTATGGGACCCGTTACCACCGCAAATATAAGGGTGTTCTGAATCGCCTTAAGGAAAACCTCGTCCTCCAGGAACAACACGTAAAAGTTGTCGAGTCCCACCCACTGTGGGAGTTGTACCATATTGAAGTTTGTAAAGCCCATAGGAAGCGACATTACAACAGGCACAAAGGTAAAAATCGTAAATAGAACAAAGAATGGTGCCATCAGCAGATACAAACCTCTGCTGCGTTTCATTTCACGGAGAGTATAGCGGAACTTATTGTCCTCGATATGGAGTATCTCCGTGTTAGCTTGTGCTGCCAATCAAATTCCTCCTCACTTTATGAATATTTCCGCCGCCGTTTTCTGCGGCGGAAGTATTCAGAGTTTATTTCAGAGTTTAACAATAGCTTTTATTTAAGCCCATGTGCCGCGTTAGTGGGAAAAAGACGAAAGCTCCTGATTCTTTCTCTCTATTTCCATATTTATGTCGCGGTTATAGCTGGTCAAGGCGTACCTTGGGTTGCTGCCCTCGTTTACCACCGCTCTGAACGCGTTCTTAGTATGGCGGGTGGTGGCGTAGGAAGCGGGTATAATGGGAACTTCATTGGTCTGGCTCATCTGAGAGGTGATTTTCTCCATCTCGGAGGTTGACCAGGGAAGCTGCTGGATAGCTTCAAGGTTAGCGGTATCGAATCGTCCCAAAGGTCCCAAAAGGGCTTCGATGCTTCTTCCGTACTCTACCTGTACATCGGTGGTAGTAAACCACTTAATGAATTCCCATGCGGCATTATGATTGGAAGCCTTGGTAAATATCAAAGCGCCGGAGGTGGATGAGTTTACGGTATGGTCTACCGTTCCGTCCTCGCGCTCTGTTCCGGGTACCAAAGTGAAATCCCAAAGACCCTTTATTTCGGGAGCGGAAACGGAAAGCTGGTTGTAGAACGTGTAAGCCTGGATAACTATCGGCATTTCACCTGTTCTGAAACGGCTGAAGGCGTCAAAGGTCTGATCCAGAGCGTATACATTGTAAAAATCCGTCCACATTTCAAAGGCTTCAAGGCTGGCTTCCTGATCGAAAGTAGTCTTTGTGAGATCATCGTTGTAAATGTTCAGACCTCTCTGAAGCATCAGCATTACAAAAGTGTCTCCGGCATCGAATACCGGGCTGGTGGTTACCGCCGCAGGAGTGACAAGACCTGCGTCAAGATATGAACGCTGGAATATATTGATAAGGTCGATAAAGTCATTCCATGTTTCGGGAGGCTCGCTTATACCCAGCTCGCTGAGAATATCCGTACGATAGAACATCATAGGGAAAGACTGTGAAATCGGAAGTCCGTAAACACCGCCGTTATAGGTATAAAGCGTGGTGATATTGGGTGAAAAGCGCTTGGCTACCTCTTCATAATCCGGGAATTTTGTAAGGTCAATCAGCAGATCACGAGCGGCCAACTGGATAGGGAAGTCACCTCCGATAAAGAGAGCTATTTCCGGACCCTTGCCTGCCAGTGTGGCTTCAAGTATACCGCCGACAACAAGGTTAATGGAAGCGGTAACACCTTCGTGGTTAACGTTGAAGTCGCTGTTTACCTGATCGTTAATGGCCATAGCCTGGTCACGTGCCAAGCCTACCCAAACGTTAAGAGACGTCTCGTTTGCGGTTTCCGAAATAGTGTTATAATCCTCAAAGAAGGAACCTATAAACGCCTGGAATCCGAACGCCAGATTCTCAAAGAAATTACCGTTGGCTCTCGAAGGCTCCTCGTGTACGGTATGCACCTCGATGTAGTCAAGTTCCAGCGGCTGATCGCGATAATCGCGCATCCATGCGGAAAGCGAGGAAATGTAATCCTTAAGAGTTCCCGCCGTAACCGGAATATCGTCCGGTTCGTCAATACAGCGTTCCAACACTATTGCCATGGTTTCAAGCGTGGAAGCCTCGGATCCGACACCTAACTTTTCAATGTTGGCCTTTTCCTCGTAAAGAGTATCCATGAGCCTCTGAAATTCGCCCAACAGATTGGGGATGGCGGTATCAACGTAGTAGTCGGTATACTCGTCGGGCTCCGGCCCCGTAATCATCAGTATACGTCTGTAAAAATAGTTCAGCTCGTATACCACGTCGTCAAGCCTCTGCATTATTTCGCCTATATCACCCGGAATGGCTTCCATTGTAATGGTATGCTTTCCCGCCGTAAGGTAAACGTAAACGTCGTTTCCGTTTTCGTCCTTTACGCCTTGATTGTACCAGTTATTGTTGTAAGGGAACATTACGTCGTCATAATAGGCGTTAGGTACCACACCGTCTATGTACACGCGGCGGTTGGCAAAAAAGCCTCTCATGGTGTTTTGTCTCGCCTTAAAGTTAAAAGTGTAAAAACCGTCGTTGGGAACGTTGAATTCCCATGTAATGGCCTGAGTGGCTTTATCCCATGTATCCTTACCAACGGTGTTGTAACGCTGTTTTGTGGGATGGGAGGGACTTACAAGACACTCGGTTCGGTCGGTTGTGGCATAAAGGGTAGACGCCGTTTTGTAAAGATTGTTTTCCGCCTGTACAAATACCGTGTGAGTGCCCATAAAGTTTTCATCGGTAAGAGCGGGGGTAGATTCAAGCTCCGACTGTGAAGGCGGTACGTATTGAGCTACATCGTCATAATTTTTAAAAGTAATTGTTTTAAGACCGATGTTGCATTTGATACCTGTTATTGTCAAAGTATGTTTTCCCGCTTCAAGGTAGAAAAAGTAAGGATCGTTGAAAAGACCCTCCTTATCCTTGATGGGATATGCTACCCACATATCATGCTCGGTCTGACCGGGACGCACGTCGTTATCGCGTCCGTCCTTTCCTATGGGAGCTTCGTCCTTCCAGTAACGGTCGAGCGTAAAGGTTTTGGCAGCAGAGAAAGGATACTCGCCGTCAAGCTGCATCGCCATTTCGATAACGGTATTTTCGCCCGATACGGTGTAGTAGAACAGCTCCAGATTGTAGAGACCCGTTTCGGAAACCTCAAATTCGTAATTGATAACACCGCCGTGATTGGACCAGACGAGAACGTCCTGCTCTCCCTGAAATTCCTGTATCACGGTTTCGGGAGTTACTCCGTTGCCGTCCTCGGAAAGGGAAGCGTAATCCTTGGCGTTTATTACGATATCCCGTTTGGGTCTGGCCGCGTCCGCGTGGGAATTAAGGTATCCTGCATAGGTATCGCTTCGGCTTATACCGGATACGAGAGATTCGTTCAGCGATGAACCGCCCGCGTCTGCCGGTGCGCTATCCGCCGCTGCTCCGCCTTCGGCGTGTACAGGCGTCATTCCGCACAGCATACTTGCCGCCGTTATCGCGGCAAGCGTCTTTTTCAGCTTATTGTTCATACTTGCCAAAATAATATCCACCTTTCTTGATGAATTTTTTGTTTATGGATACGACTTATACCAATCCCATTTTATGTAGTAATGATCACGGTTTAAAACGAGATTGCACTCAAAACACTAATCCCGCTATTTTAAAGGGATTAGCATCAGTCGCTTAAAAAGAAATTTATGTTACGCCGCCAAATTATTCTCGGCTCTGAAATTGTCAATTTTTTAACGATCGGGAGCAGCCGAAAGGCTCCTACCTGCCGACTTATTAGTTTTTTTCTTTAATTCCCGATCTGATAAGTATGGCGCCTTCTTCAAGCTCTACCTTTACCTTATCTCCGCCCTTTATTCCCAAGGCGGAAAGGTATTCCTTCGGAAGCTGAAGCCTTCCCACTCGGTCGAGCACGGCAAGTTCCTCTCTTGACGCCTCCGCCTCTGCCTTTTGAGCCTCCGAAAGTTCTCCGAAGGAAGCAATGTGGGAAATGGGCTGTTTTCTTATCATCTC
>Ga0137308_101660_pt1 | contig 19600 bp, 19 predicted proteins | sample Inofrocosms_June_FD_97181 | JGI IMG/M metagenome (GOLD analysis project Ga0137308, IMG submission 97181) | Mouse cecal microbial communities from Vienna, Austria - N-Acetylneuraminic and N-Acetylglucosamine D2O microcosms_June | ecosystem: Host-associated > Mammals > Digestive system > Large... | reverse complement strand
TGACTATCTGGGGTAAAAGACAGACTCCCCGACAAACCGCAATTTACAAACTAAACTGCCGCAAGTTCTCCCGAAAATACTCTGCCCACTATTTTCGCGAAAAAGAACTGCCGCGTCTGCAGCAGTTCTTTCTATAATAATATATCCATTCTATTTTAAATAACTTTGCTCAGGAAATTCTGAAGCCTCTCTGTCTGTGGATTCGTAAACAGCTCTTCGGGAGCGTTTTCTTCCACGATTTTCCCTTCCGCCATGAAAATAACCCTGTCAGCTACTTCTCTGGCAAACCCCATCTCATGAGTAACGACCACCATAGTCATATGCTCTCTGGCAAGGTCTTTCATAACGTTTAGCACCTCTCCCACCATCTCTGGATCCAGCGCAGAAGTCGGCTCGTCAAAAAGCATCACCTCCGGCTTCATACAAAGCGCGCGTACAATTGCGATACGTTGTTTCTGGCCTCCGGATAACTGGCTCGGATATGCTTCTGCCCTGTCGGCAAGCCCTACCCGTTCCAAAAGCGCCATCGCTTCTTTCTCTGCCTGTTCTTTACTCTTTCCCTGAAGTTTCATGGGTGCGAGAGTCATATTCTTCAAAATCGTCATATGCGGAAACAGATTAAAATGCTGGAACACCATCCCCATCTTCTGGCGGTGCTTATCGATGTCCGTCTTTTTATCCATCAAATCTACGCCGTTAAAGATGATATGCCCTCCCGTCGGATCTTCCAGACGGTTTAGACAGCGCAGGAATGTGCTTTTTCCGGAGCCGGACGGCCCGATGACACAGACCACCTCGCCGGACTTTATGTCGGCCGTTACTCCATTGAGCGCATGGACTTCACCGCCAAAGGTCTTTACCAAATCCTGTACCCGAATCAAAGCCCCATTATCGTTCACTGTTTCTCAGCCTCCTCTCCAGCACTTCCAAAAGCTTGGAAAATACCATAACCATGACAAGATAAATAAGCGCTACGGCAATCAGCGGCATAAACGCGTCATATGTACGGCTTCGGATAATATCCCCGCCCTTTGTCAAATCCTGCAGCGCAATATAACCGGACACTGAAGTTTCTTTCAAGAGAACAATAAACTCATTTCCTAAAGCCGGAAGCACGTTTTTCAGAGCCTGGGGCAATACAATATGCCACATTGTCTGGATATAATTGAAGCCCAGGCTTCTGCCCGCCTCAAACTGCCCATTGTCAATAGACATAATACCGCTTCGAATGATTTCTGCCACATAAGCGCCGGAATTAATACCAAACGCCAAGATTGCCGCCACCACTTTACTGATATCCATGCTGGCAAAAATCACGTAATAGATAATCATAAGCTGGACAACAATCGGGGTGCCCCGGAATACCGTCAGATACACATTGCATATCCAGTTTAAAACCTTAAGCTTCCCGGTTTTATCATAAGTAGCCCTTACAACAGCCACCAGAAACCCTAAAACAATGCCGATAATTACGGCTGCAAAAGTAATCTGCAGGGTAACGCCCAGTCCCTCAACAATATATTTCCACCTGTCATCTTTAATAAAGTTTAAATAAAACTTATCTGTCATGGCCTGCTTTTCCCTTCAATTACTCTGCGCTGATATAGCTGTCAATAATCTCCTGCAGCTTGCCGGAATCTTTCAGGTTCTTAATCGATGCGTTAATCTTCTCCAGCAGTTCTGTATTTCCTTTATCTAATGCAATTGCATATTCTTCTTTTTCATATACATCATCAATCGTAACCAGGCCTTCATTTTCAGCAACAAATACTTTCGCAGGCTCATTGTCAATAATAACTGCGTCAATCTTGTCCTGAACAAGCGCCATAACAGCCTCTGCGCCCTTATTGTAACGCTCTACTGTACCGTCCTCAATCTCGTCTGCCAGGATATCGCCTGTAGTTCCCAGCTGTACGCCTACAGTTTTTCCCGCCAAATCATCAGCAGATTTTACTTCGCTGCCCTCTTTCACAATGATAACCTGCTTTGCCTCTGCATATGTATCAGAAAAATCAACGCTTGCCAGACGATCCTCTGTCACCGTCATGCCTGCTGCGCCGAAATCTGCCTTTCCTGACTGTACAGCTGCGATAATGGAATCAAATGCCATGTCCTCAATTTTCAGTTCCATACCCATATCCTCTGCAATCGCCCTTGCAATATCAGCGTCAATGCCGACAACCTCGCCGCCTTCATAATACTCGTACGGCGGAAACTCTGCATTTGTAGCCATTACCAGTACGCCGCCTTCAGCAGCTTCTGTCTCTTCTGCCGCGTCTGTAGCTGCTTCTGTAGTTCCGTCTGTAGCTGCCTCCGTAGCTGCGTCTGTTGATGCTGTCTCCTTTGTTCCGCAGGCACTTAAAGAAAATACCATCGTACCCACGAGCATTGCTGCGATTAATTTTTTCATAATTTTTCCTCCTTATATGTCAACATGATGAACATGCCCAGTCGCTCATTTAAGAACGTAGCTGAACATGTCTCAAATTTAACATCTATTGAAAGGATTGTCAACTGCCCATTGCATAAAACATCATTTTATTACATAAAAAACCGTTTGTACTTCTACATATGAACATAGACCGTATTCTCGGAAGCTTTCATCCCGAATACCGCAGCGCCTCGATTGGCGGTTTTCCTGCCGCTTTACCGGCCGGGTAGATACCAAATACTACCCCTATCAGCACAGAGAATCCCACGGCCACCCATACCACTCCCATGGAAATGTGGAAACTCATCTCCTCCATTGCCATCCCTGCAAGGTACAGGATACCCACAGACAATACAATTCCTGCTAGGCATCCCATCAGGCTTACCATAAGAGCTTCTATTAAAAACTGCATCATAATACTTGCCCGTCCCGCGCCTATAGCTTTACGAATGCCGATTTCTTTCGTTCTCTCTGTTACGGACACCAACATAATATTCATGATTCCGATACCTCCCACCAACAGGGATATCCCCGCAATGCCCCCAAGCATCAGCGCCAGCGTATTGGTAACGCTGCCCATAGTTTCCATCAGCGCTGACTGATTAATAATCGTAAACGCATCCTCATCGTTCCCAAATCGCTCCAGCATCCATGTTTTCAGCGTGCTCTCTGCCGCATCCATACTATCCTCATCCGCAGAAGAAGCATAGAAAGACGTAATATGAAAAATATTGTCTGCCATGCGGATAATCGTAGTATAAGGAATATATGCCTCTAATGTCCCGCTTATCAGTGAAGATACTGCCGACTCCTCTTCCGCCAGCACGCCGACAATCCGAAATCCCCTTCCGTCAAGTGATATTTCTTCTCCGATTACATTTGTTGTCCCAAATATTTCCTCTGCTGCCGTCTGATTGAGAACTGCCACATAGGTGTTGTTATCCATATCACTTTTTTTCAGGAAACGTCCCGCCGCCAGGGTAAGCCCCTGAATATTATAGTAAGCTCCCGTAGTGCCGTACACGGTGATGTCATCGCTGGTATACCCGCTCTTTGCCGTCGCCCCGGTTTGAGCGATGGGCGCAGTCTCCCCGATTTCCTCTTTCTCCGCAATTTCTGACAGTTCAGACAGCTTCAGTGGGTTTTCTTTATCATCTGTAATCCGTACTGTCAACAGATTCGTGCCAATGCTATTAATCTGTTCCGTTACCGAATCTGTAGCGCCGCTTACAATAGATACCAGAACTACCAGTGAAACTACCCCTATGATAATTCCAAGCATAGTCAGGAAAGAACGCATTTTATTAGAAAGAATAGCACTCCATGCCATTTTCAGAGATTGAAAAATCATCCGTCCACCTCCTCTACACGTCCGTCAAAAATCCGTATCCTTCGGCATGCCTGCTGCGCGACCTTTTCATCATGAGTAATTAATACCAGTGTATTCCCCCGTTCGTGCAGCTCATGAAACAGCTCCATAATCTCATTCCCGGTTCTGGAATCCAGGTTTCCGGTAGGCTCATCTGCCAAAAAGAGTGACGGCTCCGTGACCAGCGCCCGGGCAATCGCCACACGCTGCTGCTGGCCGCCGGATAGCTCTGTCGGTCTATGATGCCCGCGTTTCGACAAACCGACCCGCTCCAGTGCTTCCCATACACGCTGCCTGCGCTGCGCCGTCCGTACTCCCTGGTAAATTAGGGGAAGCTCGACGTTTTCCTCCGCCGTCATCCGCTGAATCAGATTGAAATTCTGGAAAATAAACCCGATTTTTCTGTTACGTACTCTTGTCAGCTCTCTTTCCGAATACTGCTCAATCGGAAGTCCGTCCAGCAAATACTCACCGCTGTCTGCCACATCCAGACAGCCGATAATATTCATCATGGTAGACTTTCCGCTTCCCGACGGACCGATAATACTGACAAATTCTCCAGGGGAAATATGCATGCTGGCATGATCCAGCGCATGCACCTCTTCCCCTCCGATATGATATATTTTCGAAACATCATGAAATCGAATCATCGTCACTCACCCCTCTGTCCGCCCGGACCGCCAAAGCCGCCGCTCGGAGGCTGCCCGCCGCTCTTATCCGGCCTTTCACCTCCCATGTTTTGCATTCCTCCGCCTGGCATTCCGTTCATCATCATTCCGCCAAACCCTTCTTCACCTTCATTCTCGCTTGCCACCCTGTGGTAGTATACCGTCTGTCCTGATTCCAGGCCGCTGACGATTTCCACATTCGTTCCATCTGAAATTCCCGTCTCTACTTCTACTTCCCCTGAAAGCATCCCATCCTCTCCGGTTTCCGTATAGACAAATGTTCGGTTTCCCCTCTCCTGTAAGGCGTCGGCTGAGAGTGTCAATACATTTTCTTTACGTTCAATAGTAATCACTGCCGATGCATTCATCCCTGCCAGCATAGATTCCTCCTTTGGGATTGTGACCTCTGCCGTATATTTCGTAACGCCGCCGCTATTACTGGCTGTTCGGCTGATTTTGGTGATTTCCCCCTCAAACTCCTGCCCTTCCAGCGCATCCAGCGTAACAGCCGCTTTCTGTCCCTCCTGAATGGAAAGGATATCCAGCTCATCAATATTTACCGAAAGCAATACATTTTCATTTTTTGAAATCGTAAATACCGTGACCATAGAAGAGTCCGCCGTCTCTTCTGCGTTTCCGTTTGACGACGCCTGGCTCGCTGTACTTACAGCGCTCGCTGACGCCCCTGCCAGGCTTCCTCCGGATACGCCTGTCTGCGTTCTTATGGCACCCTGGCTTCCGTTTTGACTTTGCTGGCTATTCTGTCCCTGCCCGCTATTTGGATTCTGCTGGCTATTCGGATTCTGGCTGTCATTCTGTCCCTGCCCACCATTCTGATTTTGCTGGCTATTCGGATTCTGGCTGTCATTCTGTCCCTGCCCGCCATTCTGATTCTGCTGACTATTCTGTTGCTGACCGCTATTCTGGTTCTGCTGATTCCCCTCGCCTCCGTCCGTGCCTTGCTGTCCGTTCTGGCTTCCGCCCTGGTTCTCCTGGTTATCCGGATTCTGTATATCGCCCGGATTCTCCTGGCTTCCCTGCGTCTCACTCTCTTCCTCTTTTTCTGTTTCAGGAAATGCCAGACTCAATTTCAATGTATTGCCTTCGCACTGTTCCCCGATTTCCCAGACAGTTGTCTGCGCGCCCGGAAAAGAAACCTCTGCCCCGTCAGCAGCCATAAACTGATACCCTGCTTTTGCTATAAGCTCTATTTCTGCTGTGTAAGCAGTCTGTGCTGCAAAGATTCCATCTGCAGGCGTCCACCGGATGCTGCCGGTATATTGCCCTGTTTCTTCTATCTCTGATACCGGAATTTCCCCCTTTACAGGCGCTGCGATACCCAGTTCCTGAAACACTGCCATCAAGTCTGTAACCGCTGTCACGCCAGCCTCTTCGGTACTCTTCTCAGTTTCAGAAGTATTTGCAAATGTAAAGCCCTCTTTTTGCGGGGTACTCTGAACAGATTCCGCTGTTAGGACAAATCCTGCTTTTTCCTGTACTGATGCCATGCCGTTTCCAATAGATGCTCCTGTACTGTATCCATCTGTACTGTTTCCTTCTGTTTCTTCCGCCGTCACATAAACACTCTCCACCGTGCCATCATATTCCGCCTGTATTGTGCCTTGAGCAGAAAGCTGCGCTAACGCCTTTAAAGTTTCCGTCAGCTCACTGCGTTTATCCAAAAGCTGCTGATATTCTGAGGAATCCGGCAAGTCCGTAAGCTTTACCAGCGTATCCCCAGCGCCTACCTCCTCATTTTCCTCCGCTACTATTTCAGAAATAGTCCCGGCTGTCCCTGTAATCTCTATTGGCTGATGGATATACAGCTCTCCGCTACCTATCTCCTCTCCGCTTTCATCCAATACCGTAACTTTTTCACCGACCGATGTCCCATTATCTGTCAAGGTAATAACGCTGGATTTTTCTGACGCACTTTCCACTGTTCCTTCTTTCTCTGAACCGTCGGAAAGACGCACTGTCACATCATCCCCGACACCCATGCCAGATACTCCCTCCAGGCTGACTGCCATTTTTCCATCAATAGACAACACCAGAAGAGAACCTTTTTCCTGCATGACAGCAGACGCATTTTTTCCTGTTTCCGCATAAATCTTCTTTACCCGTCCCGCTATGTAAGTTTTGATATATGCAGACTCTTTATCGCCTTTTGTGTCATTGATTTCTTCATCAAGCTCTGCAAGTTCATCCTGGATTTGGGACAATATTTTGGTTACTGACGCCTGGTTTACAATTGCCAGCACCTCTCCGGCCTTCACTGCATCGCCGCTCTCAACCATCACCTCATCCACCGTAATCCCATCGGGAATTTTTACTGCATTTGCCGTATCATTTTTAAGTGTCCCTGTCCCCACTACTGTCGTAGATAGATTCCCTGTTTGCACTTTCGTGCTCATAGCTTCCACTGGAACCATTGCCCTTACCTTCCCGGTTCTGGAAATGAAATACCATGTTCCTGTCCCCGTTATGAAAACCGCCGCCAGGATACCTGCTATTATGATAATCTTTTTTTTCTTATTTTTCCGTTTCATTTCCGCCCTCCCGATTCTTTTGTTCCATTCTCATAATCGTGACGGAAACGGCTGTATCACCATCCATCATGACCCGGACGAATGTTCCTTCCTCAACATCTTCCGCAGATGCCTCTTTGGCCTCTCCTCTCTCATCTATCGCATAAACCGTTTTGCCCGAAACTATAACAACTTGTTCTTCTCCCGTAGTTTTTAACTCTCCTCCGCCCGGGGGCATCTGCCTTTCCGGCATTGTCTCACCCTCTGGAAGTTCCGGCGGAGTTCCCCCTTCTGCGGTTATCTCACCTTCCGGGCGCTCCGGCGAGGTTTCGCCTTCCGGCATTGCCTTTCCATCTGAAATTCCGTCAGGCCTGCCTTCGCCCCTCTGCGGCATTTCTACAAGTTCTAACGTAATTTTGCTCTCATCTATTGCCGTAACTTTTCCCATGATGCTGTTTTCCTGCTGCACGTCTTCTGTGCTACTTACCTGTCCCGGCGGCGCCCCTGCCGGATTCTGCGTCTTTTCTCCGCCCTGGCATCCCGCCATCATCAGCGCTGCTGCCAGGCAAAGCACTGCCCCTAGTCTTTTCTTTGCCATACGCAAACATCCTTTCCATTTATTTTCTCTTTGCTTTAGCATAAGCGGAAATTTTGTCTGTTTTATGGGAAAATATTGAAAATCCTGTGGCAGTTTCCTGAAAAAAATTTGGGATTAAAACCGGTAGTTTATCCCAGCGCCACATCCAAAACCATCATCAGTGCAAATCCCAATGCCACCCCAATCGTGCCAATATCTGTATTTTCCCCTGCCTGGGACTCCGGAATCAGTTCTTCCACCACTACATAAATCATTGCTCCCGCCGCAAAAGACAGCAAGTACGGCAGCGCCGGATAAATAATGCCTGTCAACAGGATTGTCGCCACTGCCGCTATCGGCTCCACTACCCCTGATGCCGTTCCGTATAGAAATGCTTTTGTTCCTGACATTCCTCCGGTTTTCAGAGGCATAGAGATAATTGCTCCTTCCGGAAAGTTCTGTATGGCAATCCCAATAGATAATGCAAATGCTCCCGCCGCCGATATCAAGGCGTCCTGCGCCAATAAACCGGAAAATACCACCCCAACTGCCATTCCCTCCGGAATATTATGGAGTGTCACCGCCAGCATCAGCATTGTGCTTTTTTTCAAGCTTGATTTCACACCCTCTGGCTTCTCATTATCCAGATGCAGATGCGGAATCAACATGTCAAGAGCCAGCAGAAACAAGACTCCCAGCAAAAATCCTGCCGCTGCCGGAACCCACGGTACCACTTCCTGCTCCTCCGCCATCCCGATAGACGGAATAAGCAGCGACCATACGGACGCTGCGATCATAACCCCCGCTGCAAATCCCAGTAGAGATTTCTCAAGCTTTGCCCCCATTCTCTTTTTCAGAAAAAATACCATTCCTGCCCCAAGAGTCGTTCCAAAAAACGGGATGAGCACACCCAAAATCACATTTTTATCCATACTGTCCTCCCTTATCTCTACCCTGCTGCTATCCGGAAATGCCGGATGTCAGCGGCTCTGTTTCTATAATATGTTTATTCCCCAAAAACGGCACACTATCCGTAATATCCGGCTCTGTACATACATATATTTCAAAGAAAGAAACCTTTTTGGAGGTTCTATGCAAAACTGGATTATTTCTATCATGCAGCAATACGGCTACTGGGGAGTCGCCCTTCTTATCGCCATCGAAAATATTTTCCCGCCTATCCCATCAGAAGTTATCCTGACCTTCGGCGGCTTCATGACCACTTATACCAGCCTGAATATCTGGGCGGTAATCCTGGCTGCCACAGCCGGTTCCCTGATCGGCGCTATTGTACTCTATGGCGTAGGATACCTGCTGCCTCCCCGCCGCCTGAAAGGTATTCTGAACGGCCGTATTGGAAAACTGCTTCATCTCTATCCGGATGACGTAGACAAAGCGGTAGAATGGTTCAACCACACTGGAATCAGCACAGTATTTTTCTGCCGCTTTATTCCTATGGTACGCAGCCTGATTTCTATTCCCGCCGGATTCGCACGGATAAATCTCGCTCCCTTCCTTTTGCTGACCACTCTTGGAAGTTTTCTGTGGAACACCGTACTCGTATGGGTTGGCGTCGCCGCCAGAGAATCCTGGGATATTATTGTAAAATATCTGGCTTCTTATTCCGGTATTGCCAAATTCATTCTGTTCGGGGCTGCCTGCGCCGCTGTCATCATATTTATAAAGAAAAGAGCCCTCTCAAAAAACAAAGAACAGATGGAGTAAGCCTATGCCTGTTCCATCTGTTCTTGTACATAAAAAATAGTCTGTATATTCATCTGAACCGTATTTTGGGATTTATACGTTTTAGCTCGCCAAACAGCCTTTCTTTCTCTTGTACAGCACACATCATTTCCTTTCTTCTGCTTCTTATTACGATACGGTCAAGAGACGCAGCGCTCGACGCAATCGGATCATGCGTGCTGTACACTTCCAGGATTTCCTCAATAGAAACGCTGTCTTTCCCAAAACCGAAACAAACTGTCAGAACATCCTTTTCCACCCGAACATAATTCCTTATCAAAATAGGAAGAAATACTACCTGAAATATCACGAATCCTACAAGCAGCGCTGCCAGGCTGTCCCGGGAAAAGAACAATTCATATAACATCCCGGCAGTTCCTCCCAGATATATTATCCAAAACCATACAGCAATTTTACCACGTATCTTCATAGCCATCCTCCATCCTTACACTTCCATCCCGCCGGAATCTTTTCCTCAGAGCACTCACAAAAATTCAAAATCCTATTTTGTTCCTCTCGAAACCGGTGTTTACAATTTATTATATCATCTACTTTTATCTTCTTCCACAATTTTTACATAATATTGCGTCATACATAACAAGTCTGCAGGCTGCATAAACAGTAACTTGTAACCACTTCCCCATTTACGCATATGGTAAGATAGAACCATGAATAAAGGAGCATTTTGAATGAGAAAAAAAAGCTTTTTGTATCTTGGTGTATTTGCACTGGTAGGAATTCTGCTGACAGGATGTAAAACCGGCAAGAATTCTTCAGAAGAAATGACAAAAGTAACACTCAACGAAGTAGCGCATTCCATTTTTTATGCGCCACAGTATGTAGCAATCGAAGAGGGATATTTTAAAGATGCAGGGATTGATTTAACTCTTGTTACCGGATTTGGAGCAGATAAAACTATGACCGCTCTTGTCTCCGGCGAAGCTGACATCGGATTTATGGGCTCGGAATCTTCCATTTATGCTTTCAATGAAGGCGCTGAGGACTACGCCGTCAATTTCGCGCAGCTTACCCAGAGAGCAGGCAATTTTCTGGTCGCCCGGAAGGAAATGCCTGATTTTACCTGGGAGCAGTTAAAAGGTACTAAAGTCTTGGGGGGACGGAATGGCGGTATGCCGGAAATGGTATTTGAGTATATCTTAAAACAGCAAGGCATTGATCCCGATTCTGATCTTTCCATTGACAAGAGCATAGATTTTGGATCTACTGCCGCCGCCTTTACCGGGGGACAGGGGGATTACACGGTAGAGTTTGAACCGGGAGCTACCACATTGGAACAGGAAGGAGTCGGATACGTAGCGGCTTCCCTTGGCGTGGATTCCGGCTACGTTCCATACACCGCTTATTCTGCCAAAGCAAGCTATTTAGATGAGCATCCTGAGGTTATCCAAAAATTCACAGATGCCCTCCAGCGCGGAATGGACTATGTGAATTCCCATACGCCAGAAGAAATCGCCCAGGTAATCCGGCCGCAGTTTGTAGAAACAGATTTAGATACCATTACAGCAATTGTCCGGCGTTATGCTGAACAGGATACCTGGAACGATACGCTCATATTTGAAAAGGCCAGCTTTGAACTTCTGCAGGATATTCTGGAAAGCGCCGGAGAGTTAAAGAAACGCGCTCCCTATGATAAACTTGTCAATACTGACTTTGCCGAAGCTGCTTCTAAAAACAGCAGGTAAATTACCAGTTTCACGTGTGAATCCTCAAAACGCCTCCCCGGCTATGGCTTCCGGTTATATTTTTCCGGAAACTTCAGCTTCTTGAGGCGTTTTCTAAATGCAAACCTTTCCATTTTTTCTATGGCTCTTCTCCCCTAAAAAACGCCGCATTCCTGATTACCGTATATTTTAAAGATAAGCGGTTATACTCCAGGTAAAATCCCGGGAGGTGCCGCTTGTATTCCATTATAAAATATAGTTTTATTCTTTCGTGCTTTCTATTTTGCCTGCTCAAAAACCGCCCTCTTCAGAACCGTCCTCAGATGCGTTTCGTTATTTGCGCGCTTTTTTTTACTGCATGTGCGGATTACTTTCTGATTTTTACAAACTATTTCCTTACTGGTATACTGCTCTTCTGCCTGGTACAGCTCTGCTACCGTTTGTTTTTAGGCGGAAACTGGAATTCCCTTCTAAAAAACTCTCTTTTTGCACTACTCTTTCTTCTCCCACTGGCATATTTTTCCGAAATCATTCTGCTGCCTGCTGCCCTTTACATCGGGTTTCTATATGCCAACATCTCACTTGCCAAACACCAGAAAAATTTCAGCCTGCTTACGGCGCTTACGCTTATGTTCCTCTGCGATATTCATGTAGGTTTTGCCAATCTTCCCCAATATTTGAATCTGCTTCCGGCCGCCTGGTCCTCATTCTCGTCAAATATTCTCTGGTTCTTTTACCTGCCGTCCCAATTTATGATTTCACGGCAAACGGCGGGGAATCCCCCGCCGCTCTGATTGTTCTTGCCCTTTATTTATTTCTTAATAACCGCTTTTTTCGGTACTCCGGCTTTCTTCAAAAGCTTCTTGTATTTCTTAAGTTTCTTCGCCGGAACCGTAATCTTAGCCTTCGCCTGAATCTTGGTAAACGCTTTCTTGCCAATAGAAGTAATGCCGGAAGCCTTCTTCATATTGATAGTCTTTAATCTCGTGCACTGTGCAAACGCTTCCTTACCAATCTTCTTCACATTATTTCCGATTGTCACTTTTGTCAGCTTCTTGCAGCCTTTAAAAGCTTTATCGTTAATCTGAACTACCTTGTAAGTTACTCCGCTCTTCGCCTCTTTTGCCGTATTGATTGTGACAGATTTCACTTTCTTTGTCTGTACGCCCACTGCAGCAACTGTCTTAGCAGAAGCATTCAGGACTTTATACTTCACATTTTTGTATGTAAAGTCTTTGACCGGTGTTGGTATCGGATTTGGCCCTGGGCCCGGGTTAGGGTTAGGGTTAGGATTCGGATTCGGAACCGAAGGTTTTTTGTTATCCAAAAATACATTCAATTCTTGCTGCTTCTTTGCAGCTATCTCCGCATAGTTTGCTTTCTCTTGTTTCTTTTTAGCTTCAGCTGCCTTCTGAACCTTATATTCTGCCTGCTCATTTTTCACAACATCATCCTGCTGCTGTGCTTTTGTCTCCAGTTCAGCCTTTTCCTCTGCCGTTCCGGCAGTCCGCGTGCTCATTCGCAGCTTTTCTGCCTGGAGTCTTGCTACTTCTGCTGCCTTTTCTGCCGCAATTGCTTTCTTTGCAGCTAAATCTGCCGCTTTTTCCGCCTGTTGCACGTACAAATTCTGAAGTTCAACTTCTGCCCGAAGCTTAGCCTCTGCATCCGATGCTGTTTCCACCTTAGTCTTTGCCGCTGCGATCTGAGCATCAATACCTTTCAACGCTGATTCTGCCGCTGCGATCTCTCTATCTGCTGCTTTAAAGCTCTCCTCAGCAGCGCTCAGCTTCGGTCCTAACTGTATAGAAATTTCATAGAGAACAGGTTTTATACCCTCCCATTCTATTTTTACAGCATAAACAGCTTCCAAATCTGTCGTATCAAAAGAAGAAAGGCTCTTATCCATCGTTCCCAATGGCTTCCATTCATTCTCTCCGATACGCACAGAGACTTTCGCATGGCTAATCTTATTTCCGCTTTGCAGCACATTAATCTGCCCCACCTCAACGGTATCTGATAAATGATAAATCAAATATCCGCTCTGATTATCCTCGCCCGCCGGACTAAAAGTTGTGGTCAGGTTTCCATCATTCAAACTGTAAATTTCAAACCCTTCCTCCTGTGTGGCGTCTGTCTCAAAGGTAGGATCAATAGCTGTCGGCATATACTCACCGTCATTAATCTCAATCTCATTCAGTTCTACCCAGCGTCCTGCATTTGCTGCCGTACAGTACAGACGCAGATATCTCGCTCTTACGGGTGTGGGCTCCTGTGTTGCCTGATAAGCATAGTTCACGCCTACAGCCCCGGTTCCGGCTGTCCAGCCATTCTGAGTTGGAGTTCTGTCAAAGGAAGAGTCTCTGTCGTCTGCTACGCCATCCCCTATCACAAGAATATCTTCCCACTCAGCCGCATCGCCATTTGTAAGCGATGCCTGAATCTTTGCATCGCGGGGATAATCTTTAGCTCCCGAACTAACCCATACCTTAAGGGATTTTATCGTAATTTCCTGTCCTAAATCATAAAGCACATAAGAGCCTGCACTTGGTGCCGCAGTATATTTTGCTGCCGTAGAGAGGTCTCCATCCAGCCAGTTTCCTGTTGTTTTCAAGCTTCTGGCATCCTGATTCGAATCTGTATTCCCTATATTCGAATCCAAAAAGCTAATCGGGAAAATCTCGTCTGATGTTACCACAAATGTATCCAAACTGAAAGTAACTGCCTGACTGCCTTTATTCATCAATCGAATATAACGAGCTGCACCTTCTTTATCTGCCTCTTTCCATTCCTGCCTGTTTATGGATTTCTCCAATATCAGGGATTCTGTTCCCGCTCCTGCGACATTGATTTCTTTCACGGCACGGATTCTGCTGAGTTTCAGTCCGATATACTCTCCCGGCTGCAAAGTGGCATTCTCCCTGGGGAATACTTTCGAAGATTCATATCCGTATTCCACTCTCCACTTTTCATCCTTTGTATTTGTATAATCCATGATATCGCCTTCTGGCTCTTCTTCCTCTTCTACATAATCATAGGCAGAAAAATCACAGAATTTTACCCATTTGTTCAAAGTCACATTATTTACTAATCTTAAATATCTCGCAGACGCCCCCCTAAGGCTTACCTGATAAGTATCCATACCTGACGTTACGCCCGTATATGCTGGTAAACTCGTCCAGTCTGTTCCATTTACAGAATGCTCCAGATGATACTCTGTCCATTTATCACCATCTCCGGCACCGACTAGTACCCGTACGCGTCCTACCGGTTTCGCTTCTCCCAAGTCAAGTTGGATATAGTCTCCCGCAAGGGTGGTATCTTTTGTTCCGGTAGACGGGTTATACCATACGTAGCTGCTCTCATCATCATCCGTTATATTCGCTGCGGAAGAACCTCCTGTTACGGTCCATCCGGAAGTACATGAAAAAGCCGCCGTATATTTTTCTGCAGTTATTTGCTGCTGTTCCTTCACATTATATCCCACGTCCTTGATTCCAAGCCAACGGTTTTTACCGCCCAAATCTGTACATTTCCAGCGGAACCCTCTTATCGTCACAGCCTCCGGAAGCTCCATCTTCACTTCAGTTCCACTCTCTGGCTGCAACTCCTCTGTAAATTCTTTCCAGACTTTTCCATCTTCTGTATATTCCATTTTTCCGGCATAGAAATAATCCTCCAGATGCCCATCCACAGTAAGAGCAAGCTGAATATTCTTAACTTCCACCGGCATATTGAAAGCTATTCCGATATAATCCCCTACCTTCTGGTTTGTTTTTATCAAATAGGTAGTTGCCATACTGCCGTCCATAGCATTTGCCGGGCTTCCCTCCACTGAAGATGCCGTAGTGCTCCCTCCTACCTGAAAAATCAATTCCTTTTCAAACGGGATATTCTCAGGATCGACAATTTTCTTCATCTCATCAGAAAGATAACGCAGCGCTGTTTCTGTAAAAGGCTTGATATACTTTCTTCCGCCTAAAGCATATTCGTAATGATTAACATACCAAATGCTGTATGTCTGGGAACGTTCATTCAGAGTCATGGCCTCTGAATACTTATCATATGCCATAACATAATCCCCGGCAGAAATCGCCTCCAGGGCATCCAGCAGATTGATATCAGCCTGAAGAGTATCAGAAAAACTGTTCATAAATGGTTCCATCTGCCCTGCTATGCGCCTGTTTGTACCTCTCTCTAAATACAGCTTTATGGCATCATCAATTTTTTTGAATTCTGCCCGCATCTCCGTGATATCCGCTGAAGTAAGCGTTCCTCTCTTCATCTTTTCCGTAAACTCTAAAATCTGATCCTTAATCTCCACCGACTCTTCAAACTGAACCTGCGGCTGCGTCGGTTTCTGGTTAATCATATGCTTAGCCACTTCACGCAGCGCATTAGACTCTTCAGATTCCACCGGCGTCATATGATCAATATACTTAAAACTGTCATCCCATGCCTGATCACCTTCCTCCGGCTCATCCCAAATTTTCCAACAGTAATCCGATGCAGTAAAAATTCCCACTTTAGACGGTTCGGAATGCTGCATTGGATTCAGGATAACCCCCCGGAATTTGTCCGGGTTTACCTGTGTGTGTAAGATTGTATTATGTCCGCCCATAATCAGGCTGTTATGCGTATTATCATTACAAGGCCAGTTCACCCACAGATACGGGTAACTTCCTCCTTTGCTCGTCTCTGCCATCCGGGCATAAAAATTATCAGAGAATGGCTCGTTTACCTCTCCCCACACTTTTCCCCCAGTCATTACAATACGAACTTCATCCGGGCTATTTTCATAGATACTTTTTATTTTTTGAACATCCCCATCACCTGAGTTCGTCATGGAATTCGCGTAAGCCATCCAGCCCGGGCAGAAAAGAAGATCCGTTTTTAAATCCGGATATGTATTTTTCATCTCCTTCAGCCAATTCTCTACATCTGTCAGAAGCCGTGACAACGTCGTTGCCGTCCACCTTCCATTTGCACTGGCATCGTCCTCCAGAATCGCAACCTGCCTTACGCCTGCCTCAATAACCTGCGCAAGTTTGTTTTTAAGCACCTGCAAGTCTGCTGCATAATTCGCTTCTGTGAGCGGACTATTCTGGAACGGATGCAATGCATATACAAAAAAGCATTTGCTTTCATTCCCCGCTTTTGCCAGCGCCTCAATATCTGTAATGTCACTGCCGTTAGGGTCTTCTTCCGTAGGATACAGCTCCCGCCACTGTGCATTATGATATGGATCATCTTTCGGCGCAAACACATACTGGTTCATCTTTATCTCACCGCCGAATTTCATCAGATCCATACGATCCTCATGTGACCAGGGATTTCCATAGTATCCTTCAATAAATCCTCGGAATTCAATCTCCGCATAATCTTTCAGCGTCAACTCTCTGACACTTTTACCATCCAGCTGCTCAAAAATTCTCTTCAGCGTAGTAACGCCATAATATGCCGCGTCTGTATTTTTTCCAAGAATAACGATATCCTTTCCCTGAATCCACAGGGTATATGCATCATACTTTTCATAAATCGACGCGTCTACATTATGAGAAGCACCATAAGCAGCCGCAGGATCTCCCGCCTGACCGTATACACCTACAATCAGATTCACATTTGCTGCTGCAGATGACGTACTCGCTTCAAGATCCAGTACCTCTAATGTATTTGAAACTCTTGTTTTTGTATATGCGTCAACCGTGTCGCCATATGTCACATTTATCTGATCTGTCAGAGCCACTGTGCCATCTCCATACACAACATTCTGAGGCGTAGGGTAAACTTCATATTCACCCTCTCCCTCCTGCACTCCGGCTGATACAGGCAGACAGAACGCCAGCATAAGCATAAACACACTTAAAACGTGGATTCCCCATCCCTTCTTTTTGTTACACTTCTTCATCTTTTTCCTCCTTTTTGAGAATTCTTGTCACTTCACATATACTACACTGTTTCATAAACAATGTCAGTTATATAAACTATAACAATTTTCCCTCCTTGCGTCAATGCTTTTTATGAAATATGCATATATGCCAAAGCTGCCATAAGATATAAGACCAACCGACAGTATATCTATCGGTGGAAGCGCCGTTATGACGGCTCTGTCGAGTCTTTGCGTGACCGTTCCCGCAGGCCTCATCACCATCCGAACCAGCATACGCCCCAGGAAATCAAACTCATTACCGATATGCGCAGGCGTAATCCTGATGCCGGACTGGTTGTTTTCTGGGTAAAACTCATGCAGGCGGCTATTCCCGTTCTATTCCGGGGTTATACCGCTTCCTTCGTAAGCAGGGGATCATGGCTGTGAAACCCGCCAATCCCAAGTATGCCGCAAAACCTTATGAGCAGATGCAGCATCCCGGCCAGCGCATACAGATTGATGTGAAATTTGTTCCCTCCGTATGCCTTGTAAACGGAGCAAAAGGACAGCGTTTCTATCAGTATACTGCAATTTGGGGCGAATACCGCCGGCAAATTTTTTCTCACGCAAAAATGCAACAATGTCTTGGGTTCTTCTTCTGTTTGAATCATTTGTAACATCACAAATAGAATAATCGGTTTCTTCATCAACGCCAACAATAATAAAGCCGTCTAATTTCAGAATCAAATGAAAACATATCCATTTTTATTTGCCTCAATTTTATCACACCATAGCAGGCTTGCGTGCTTCGATATACAAATCAATATCCTCAATGATATAGTTTGTACCTGTCGTATGCAGGGCTTCATAGCAAAAGTAAACATACTCCCATACACGGTAACGGCTGAAAAGCTCCGCAAGCTGCTTGCCCGTCAGGTGCTTTGCCAACTTGTATTGCTCAGCACAATAAATCATAAATTTTCCTTGACTGCTCATAATCAAGCCTCCTCCGGCAGTTCAAAACTGCCTGTCTTTTTTTCTTCGTCAAACATATTGAACAGGGTAAGAGGACTGAAATGCCACAGCTTCGTATCTTCCTGTTCCAATAGGGCGTAAACCTTTGAATTGTAAAACTCGTTTGAAGCAATCATTTCGTCATACGCATAGTTTTCAGTAATCAGGTGAACGATCTGCTCTACAAGCACGCCCATAACAGCACCAAATTTTTCTTCTCCCATTACAATTCCTCCTGCGGGACTGTCCCGATAAATTTTAGATAGGAAAGTGCCTTTTCGCTTGATAAAACCAACTGATTATACAGCTTTTTGATTTTTAATGCCTCCAAAGTCTGTTCCTTTGTAAGTACGCCTGCGGAATAGAGCGTAAATGTGGTATAAACATCATCATTCGCAACGGGGCCGAAAATGAAATCATAGGCTTTTCCCGTATAATTGCCGGAACGATTTTCTGATACAAAGTCCAGCCAAGCCTCATTTGCACTGTCAAACCGCAGGACGGAACATTCACGAAAAGCGCGGGCTTCGTCAATTTCATAAACGCTGACGGCTTTGTCACCTTCTTTACGGCGCTTTGTCACCTTATCCGCAAAGCCTATTGCCTGCGTTTTATTTGTTGTCGTGTAAAATCCAAACCCAAAATCAAGAAACCTATTCTGCTCAATCAATTTCGGTTCGGAAACAATCACATTGCTACCGTGATATAAAATCATACCGCACCCTCCAATACTTTATCCGCAATCGCTTTTTCCTCCTGCAAGGATTTCACCATTGTCTCAATGTGCCGCCGCTTTTCTACAAGAGCGCGCACATTTTCTATTTCTTTTTTACTGACATATTGCGAAACGACCTTTTTGCCGTCCCTGTATTTCAGATAGTAATAGGTCTTTTCGCCAACTGTCTTTTCCGAGATCGTACCCCTCGGCAAAGAGGACAATTCATTTTGATATTTCAGCAGCATATATTCAATTCTCTGCTTTTCCTGCGTAACCGTATGCAAAATCAAATTCAATTCCATCACCTGCCTATCTCTATTATACACAACAAGGCGAATAATATCAATAGGTTGTTGTTCAAATTCAAAGAAAAGTCAATTTCGGTATGTAAAAAGCGGTACAGGAAATTCCCATACCGCTTATGCTGAAATATTCAATTTACAATGCCATGACCTTTTTCAGATACGAAATACAGTCGGTATGTCCCCTGAAATAAATATGCTCCCGTTCCATACTTTCGAGCCGGAATTGCAATCGGAAAAACTTTGTCAAAACCTCGTCTTTAATTTGTCTCAAAAGATGATCTTCTGGAATCATAGAATCAATATCCAGAATTGCTATCTGAATTTGTCCGTTCTGTTTTCCCATCATAAAAATGACCTCCCTCAATTGATATCATAATCATACCATACTGAAAGCCATTTGGGGGTATTTTGTCAACAGGTCCCTTCTATTGTAGCCTCCCTTTAAACATGTAAATATCCTAATTGTCCGACATCCAGATAAGAGTTTTTACTATGACCATTACAGACCATTACAAAAAGTTACTTTGACGCTGGTTCTTCTACTGTAACATAAATAAAATAATCCCTAAACTCCCCATAAAATGTAACCACTGCTTTTCCGGGCTTTTTTGCAACAATACTAATTAAGCTGGGATCCGTATAAGTAATGTCGCAGACACTTGTATCACTAATTGAATAAGATTTAAAATAATCCGTCAT
>Ga0137308_101658_pt1 | contig 19624 bp, 16 predicted proteins | sample Inofrocosms_June_FD_97181 | JGI IMG/M metagenome (GOLD analysis project Ga0137308, IMG submission 97181) | Mouse cecal microbial communities from Vienna, Austria - N-Acetylneuraminic and N-Acetylglucosamine D2O microcosms_June | ecosystem: Host-associated > Mammals > Digestive system > Large... | reverse complement strand
GCTCCACCGTGTATCAGGCCCGGTGATGACCTTTGTTGGATTGTTGGCTGTGTTTGACATATGATTTTCCTCCTAATCTTCTTTGAAATCTTCCTGTGCAGTATTCATTTCCGGGCGCTTATCCGTCTCAGGCACAAGCGCCGGCTTGCCCTGCGGCTTTTCCACAAGGCCCTTTAAAATCTCCGCAAACTTCTTCTTGCCGAGCAGTTTTTCCATGGCTGTGATGCCCAGCAGCTTCGGCTCATACGGGTCGAAGCCCGCTTTCTTCACGGTATCCGCCACGGCATCCTCATCCGTATACTTCCGGTTGGACCTTCCGGCCACAACCTTGAACCCGGCATACTTCACACCGCTTAACGCCTGCTGCAATGCAAACTCTTTCACATCCGCCGCCCATGCCGCCAGCTCATCCGCTTTCACGAGGATCGCCGCAATCTCGTCATCCTCCAGCGTGGCGGGCATCTCAAAATCATATTTGGCAAGTTCCAGGTTGTACTCCGCCCGTTTCCTGCAGACCGCCTTCGCCTTGCAGAACCGGCAGTGTTCCCCCGCACAGAACTCGCCCTCCCCGGCATAGGCCAGCTTCGCCTTCTCAGCAAGCTCTCCCTCCGCCCATTTAAGAAGGTCATCCTTCGCCATGGCATACACGCTGACATTCTCCCGGCGCGGCTGGTAGATCGCCATGCGGACGGCATCAATGTCATAAATGCCGTCAAACAGCTCCAGCGCGCCCAGGGCATACAGCATCATCTGCGGGTTCCCCTCGGCGGAAACCTCCACGCCCTTGCCGTGCTTGTAGTCGATGATATACAGCGTCCCGTCTGCGATGATCACGCAGTCCCCCGTGCCGAAGCCCTCTTCCACATACCGGGAGAAATCCAGCCGCTGCTCAATCAGCACGACAGGGTCTTTACAGAACTTCCTGGCCTCCTCAACAAGCGAGAGGACATACTCCGCATACCCGCAGGCGCATTCCTCCATCTCCTCATCGTAGAAGGAAAGCCCCTCCGTCGGGTCTTCGGTTTCCATGCCGAGGGACAGCTTCAGCTTGTGTTCGCACAGGCTGTGGGCGTCGGTGCCCTGCTGCGCGTATTCGCTGCCCGTATCCTCGTAATTCTCGCAGAGCCTTGCTGACGGCGGGCAGGCAAGCCACCGGTGGCTGGAGGATGCGGAAAGTAAAGCGTGTCTCCCCATCACAGCACCTCCGCTTCCGCAAGCAGCGCCGCATACTCCGCCGGGTCGATCTCCGACAGCTTATCTGCGCCATGCTTATTCAGCAGTTCCCGCACTTCCTCCGTGTGTCCTGCGCGGGACTTCTCCGCCAGCACCGCGCGGACTTCCTCCAGCGTCAGCGGCTTCTCCTCCGGCTCCTGCTTTGCCGCAGGCTTTTCCTCTTTCTTTGCCGCCTTCCCGGCCTTTCCCGCTTTTTCCGGCTCCTTTGTATCTGTCCTCCCTGCTTCCGCGGCACCGTTGTCCGCCACTGCATCCGCAACAGCCTGTAAGCTGTCGGCAAGGGAACGCAGGTCCCCTATGACGTCAAGCAGTAACTTCACTTTTCCCATGTACGTTTCCTCCTTCCATGACTTCACTCACTGCCAGCTCCCGGACGGAATCGCCCGGAACGATGATTGTCACCCTCCGCTTCTCCCCAAGGAGGAAGCGCAGGAAACGCTCCCTCACGGAGATATGGCGGCAGCTCACGATCCCGCCGGATGCCGGCTCCTTTGAAACACTGATCCTCAATGTGTGTTCCATGCCCATGACCTCCATTTCCGAGGGTCTTTGCCGCACCCTCTGACATAAGCCATGGGAGGATGCACTTTCGGACGGTCAGAAAAAAGTTTTTTTCATTTTTTTCAGCGCCCTTTTTACCGCATGGCGCACCGCCGATTCATCCTTGCCTTCCTTGGCGGCTATCTCCGTGTAGCTCCACCCTTCGATCACGCACCGGCGCACAAGCTCCCTCTGGCGGTCATTCAGGCAGGAAAGCAGCCGCTCCACTTCACAGTCCTCCACGGCCTCCTTCATGGTGTCTGACGCAGATGCCAAAAACCTCTGGTCCTCATACACAAAGGTTTCCAAAGACGTGTGGCGGTCCGGCCTTGTGTTCCTCCTGTCGCTCTTTTCTGCCTCTTCCACGGAAGACAGGTAAAACTGCCCGATCTCATCCGAAACATCCAGTTCCATCCCCCTGCCGTCCGCATCCTTGTATTCAATTTTCATTCAGATTCCCTCCAGTCTTGAAATTTGCTTAAACAGTTTCAAGACCGGAGCGGCGGCGCGCGCACCCTGTAAGGCGGGCGCATTAGGGCGCAAAAAAAGCGCACCTGAAAAATCCCAGGTACGCCCGCAATGAAAACCATGTATTCTTTTGTAATATGTCTGGGAATAAAATAGAAATGTGTCGAATAAAAAAAGCCCGCAGCCCCTTTGAAAGAAGCTGCGGTATGTACAGATAAAATATGATGTTCGTCCGCGGATGCCGGAAGTCCGTTTCCAGCCCGTGCAATGGCCATAATGTCCCCTTTCGTGGGGACAGCATTTCGTTCCGGCTTCCCCGGCAGCCTGCCGGCGCCATCCGGCGGGGAAGCCCTGCGGGGCCGTTCCGCCGGACAGCCTGTCCTTTCTCTGAACAATAGAAAACACCCAGCATAACGCAGCCGTCCCGGCTGCCTTTATCGGGTGTTAATAATTCATTTTTTAGCACAATTTCATTCTTTTCCTAGCGGAGAATGTTAAAAAATAGAATTATATAGGTATAATCAAAATGGGTATACTGCAATACACATCTATAATGTGATGCACCATACCCATCCAAAATTTTGCTCATTATATTGTTAAATATTATAATCCATAAGAAATAGATTTTGGCATATTTTCCTCTGTTACATTTAATGTGAACTTTTCCCCATTAACAGAAATAATATATTTCCCAAAAATTGATTGTGTAATACTATATGAGTATGTCCCCTGTAACTGAGGTTCTTCATCATCTTCACGAGGCCCAACAGTTTCTATGTAAGCATAATCAAGAGTCGTATCATCTTTAAAAGTAAGTTGCCAATATTCATGATAGATCCATCCCAACCCCTCCATGTGAGAATCATGTGCTATAAAAGTCTTCCCAATCAATTCTGCTTGCACTTGACTGACCATTTCCTTCCGATAATTGTTGAATTGTATCACACCAAATATGGCAGCTATCACCACTGTCACAAGAATACCAATCGTAACCATAGTCTTATGCCTACGATCACGCACACTTTTTTCGCCACGATCCGTTATATCCTTATATTGACGATGCCTTTCGCTGTCTTCCTTATTCACTGTTTCCCAGAAAGAATTAGCAGAATCAGTTTCTGAAACTATCGCAAGATTTTGCCCACACTCCGGACAAAATTGATTGTTATCACTTATTTTCTTTTTGCAGTATGGGCAAATCATTGTTTTTCTCCTATCCTATGGGGTTATCAATAAACCGTAAATGATCCTTCTTGTTTTTGACTCTCTCCAATCCTAATTGAATACTGGTAAAGACCCTTGTTCCACTTGCCTAATTGGGAATATCCAACCCCATTCCAGCAAGCTATTGTATTTGAATTTAGCGTATGCAACACATATTTATCACAAAATACCGAATTGTCTTCTAAACAGGTTACCCTTATAAATATCTGAACCGTTATATCACTGCCCGGCTCATCAATAAAGATTTTAAAGTAAATGTATTCAAGTGACTTTGCCTCAAATGCTGACTTATAGTTATCTCTGTCCTTTTCAAGGGCACCACTTGATTTGGAGGAAAACAGCTTAACATCTTTTATTCTTACGCCGCTCTTAGTGAGTTTCCCACCATAGATTCTAAACTCTTGGCTATACGTTTTATCTCCATCAAGCTCAACTATCCATTTATATAGTCCATCGCTATAGCCGTAAAAGTTCTTATTACCCCAGCCGGTTGTCTTGAAGTTTGTAGTTCCAGGCTTTAAGGTATATTCATTACTAAAAACATCTGAAAAGGCGTTATCCCCATCGTAAATTTGGGAACGAACCTTAAGCTTACGTGTTGTCTTCAACGGCTCAATATAGACCCGTGCAGCCAGATAATCTATATCTCCCGCAGTAAAATACAAGCCGGAATATCCGCAACTTTCAAACGACATCCTCTTGTACCGTATAATCTCAGGTGTGTTTGTGCTTTGATTAGGTTTTGATGGCTGTCCCTTAGAAGGTTCTGCCTTTTTAGTCACAGAATGTAAATGGGAACGTTCTTTAAGGTAGACATCTGAGTAGCCCTCATCTGCATACTCTTTCAAGCTGCGAATAGCATTAGAATCGTTCTCATTCTCAAAGAGCAGCAAATCATAATATAACCCACAAATACTGACAATTCTCTCGTCTGCAGTCAGCACTCGCAGTTCGGTTAGCACTCCTTCAGGATCAGCTTTTGTTCCCCACCCAAAGTACCTCATGGCAAATAAATATGGCTTGACTTCTGGAACATGGTTCAAATTTTCAAATCTCTGATAAAGTTCTTCATAATCCTCTAACGAAAGATTGAATCTCGCATAGGATTCTGTAATCTCGTCATAGAGATATTGGTCAAATACATCCATTACATTTCCCTCCAAGCTGAGTCATCATTTCATTGCATCCCATTGCATTTTCAGCCTGAGACTCAATATTTCGGAATTACCACTTGCAAAATTGAAGTCCAGTAAGCTTTCTGATTTCGCCATTTTATCGAACTCAATTTTCGAAGTATTAATTAGACTTTGAAACACTGTAGAGAGCATCTCAGACAATCCAAGATAGTTTTTCCCTTTTAAATGTTCCACTGCAAGGCTAAATGCCACATTTGAAAAAACATCAAAAGCAATAACTGGTGTTATATCTTTATACTGACTAAGATTCGTTTCAGTAAAGTAAAGCTGTCCTTGTTCGAATGATTTTATTTGTTCGATAATCCCTTCACCATCGTAAATGCTCTCATTATCGTCGATTTCCGCCAACATAACAGAGTACAATAGCATCAGCCGATTCTTGTAGAGTTCTCTATCAATTTCCGGCTCATCGAAAAGAACTTGCTGCATAATTTGATTTATTTTTTCATCAACAAAAGCACTCATTGATGTTACCTCCTATCTATATGTCCCGGTCATCGGACCTTAATCGTTGACGTTCTTCCTTATAGGGATCATCATTATTTGTAGTCGCCGATGTATTTGTGTTTTGTCTTCTACTTGCATCCTCAGCCTGTTGTTCAAGAGTTTTCCCACCATACAGTCCATTAACAAATGATGCACGTTTCTCTCTTACTGTAGGGATTGGCACATCACCTGTTTTGCCTGTTTCGTCTTCGCAGTTTCTTTGTCCTAACCCAAAACGTAACTGCAAATTGATAGTTGAATTCTTGCTCTCATGTTGCCGCACATTACTACCAGAATCGACATGTGCGGTAGTTAACTCGCTACTTTCCATTTTAGCTTTGCGATACTGATCGAGTTTCTGATATATCCGGGCTTTGGCATTCATACGTTGTATCGGCGCGTCTACTGCCCTTGAATTAGTGTAATTATAATAATGCAGTACATCAATATCATTACAGAATTTTTCGAATGCCTTTTGGTTTCCCATCAGGCGATTGAATTCGGATGCGATTTGTGATGTATCATTTTTCATATATGCATCAAGCAATTGCTTTTCACCACAGATACCCTCAAATTGTCTCATTATCTCGACTTCGTCTCTATATGAATTTGACACATAATCTGGGTTAATGCTTTGCATATTCTTAATTGACAGCATCTCCGTAATTCCTTCATTCATACCCACATTGTTATATACAATATTCGAGTTGAGTACACCTCCCTGGGATTTCGAATGTTTAGATAGCAAGTGCATTGCCTCATGGTCAATTGTTGCAAGAATATCTCCGACTGTCGCATTACCTTCCATGTTTATTCTAATCGTGTCTGAGGACGGAGAATAGTAGCCACATATGTTAGGACTATAATACCGCCCTAATTCTCTTCGAACTTGTTTGTCGTTTATAAAGGAAATCTTTTTCCCTATACTGTCAAATCGTACCGAAGCTTCTCTGTCTCCATATCTTACTCTCAAATTCTGTACGGCAATTCCAACAATTGTGTGTAAGTTTTCTTTTGATAAGTTGTTAACTTCAATTTTCTTTAAGTCAGCAAACTGCTGATGAATTGATTCCCCTCCCGTTGGCTTATTCGTGGCTGGAATAGTGTTTGCAAGTATCTGATTTATCGGTTTTGATGACAAGCCACTCCCAAATATATCCGTATTTCTTTGTCCAGAATCAGGTGTAAAGATGGAACTAAAGAATCCTTGAGCTCTATCTCCTAATTTTCCCTTCCAAGCAGCAGATTCCCCCCTGTTCTGATTGTAGTCTACCTTATACAGGACTTTCTTTCCTGTTTGATGGTATGCCATTCGGTGTAGCCGTTGCCACTCTGGATCTTTCGAATAGGTAGGATAGTCACCAACACCATAATTATGAGAATTCATGTAATTCTGCAAGTGTTGCATAGCAATACTTGATCCTATCAGGGATTCTATTACGCCCGAATCCGGATAGGCCATTTGATGCAGTCGTTGCCATTCTGGGTCCATAGAATATGTAGGGAAATCACCCAGGCCATAATTATGTTCGCTCATATAATCTCTCAACTGTTGTTGAGCCAAGGATGAGGCACTGAGCGATTGAGTAAGCTGAGAATCAGGATAAGCAGCCATGTGAAGACGTTGCCATTCTGAATCTTTTGAGTAAACTGCAAAATCATCTTTTCCATAGCTGTTAGCCTGCATATATGCTGAGAGTGCATCCACAGCGCTCGAAGGTACAGTAGTGCTATTATCAGTACCTTTAGCACCAGTAAGGGCTTGTTCTATCACTGCTGACGTCTGCGTGCTTTGATAACTGGCAGAAGCAATGGATACCTGCGTTCCATAAGTTGATTCATTGCCACTAAATGCCCCAGATGCATAGTCATTTGCAACTTGAGCACTATCAAAATTTTGCGGTTTTTGAGCATTAATAGTGGTCTGCCCAGAATGAAAGTTCGGAAGAATACCCGGTGTTGAACTTTCAGTTTGACCAGATGAAAATTGTGATGCAGGAGGATTTGTAGCTGTAACTGCTCCATCACCAGTCCCCCCGCCGGCAAACGCAACCAAAGGGCTCATTGACAATTCACTCTGCAAATTGTTTCCTGCTAACGATGTAGAATTTCCCGCTCCTGATGTTGCATTTCCGCTGCCAGCAGATCCATTGCCATCAACTGAGCCACCAAGGATACTTGCCGCTTGAGACAATGCTGATAAGCTGGTCTGCATGGAATTCTGCAAAGTTCCACCAACCCCAGAATATGCCCCATACATACCTCCTGCAAGAACAATATTCTGCGACGTTGTTCGTGCACGTTCTTGAATTTCAAATAGTGTTTGTGCTTTTTCTTCTAATACATTCTCAAGCTCGTTTTCAGATTGTGCGAGTTCACCACCAGTACTATCTAAGTCCTGTTCAACCCCTGACAACTCATTTTCTGCTGATCCCTTTTCCGCTTCAAGTGATGCAATAAGTCCATAGTCAGGATCTCCATCTTCGTCTGTATCTTCATATGCTGCCGCTATTGCCGCTTCAAGATATGAAATTGTTCCGTTAAGCGAACTCTCCCTTCCTGAAAGCTCTAAAATGCGTCCCTTCAACTGCTCAATCTTGCCTTTTGTGGAAAGCTCATGGCTTTTGATTCCTTCTGCTATTCCTACAAAATCACGTGATCTGATAGCCATGCTTTTTCCTCCTTTCCCCACAATTTCAAGCAGTCATCATTCTTCTGATGGGTCACAAATCGACTTCATAATGACCGACAGTCGATTCCAATCAGCTTTTTTATCTGTACTAATACGTTCATCCTGCATCAGCCGCTTAATATATCTTGAACAGACTCTCCAGTTGCCGTTTGAAGTTTCTGAGATTGTTGTGTGTGTATATGCCCCTAACCTAAGGATAGATTCCAAATACTTAACATAGTGATTGACAAGAATGCACTCATACTCAAACGAATCTACCCGAACTCGTGCGTACATCTGGAACACTGTATTATATTGCAGACACATATTTGATAGGAGCTCGGCACTCAGTGTATTGCCATGTGTTTTATCCAATGTTTCAAGCCTAACCTGATGTAGGTAAGAAAACTTTGCCCCCATTTCCATGCTAAGAATTTCATTTGTTCCCGCCCAGATTTCAGGATATCTGTTCCAGTCGGAAAGGACTGTTTCTGCTGATTTATCCCGATAATCGACAACACTTCTGAAGTAAGCAAGCATTTTACTTGTACGAGTAAGTAACGCTCTGCGATTAATGCCAGACACACCAGATACACACTTAAATACCTTTACAACATACGCTGCAAGGGCTTTATAAAGTGCTTTCTTGCGGCTTTCGTACTCAACCGCTCTTGTGTTCGCTTCATTCCATTCAACCGTATCTTTCTGAAAATCATTTAACAGCGCATTCTGTATCATTTCGGAGAGTCCGTCAACTACCCCATAATATTTCTCCGCCATCTTCATCAGTCTGAAATAGCTATCCGAAAACTTGCTTCCAAAATCTTCAAATTCCTGCTCAGAATCTGTTTCTAGCGAAGCAAGTTTTGTAGCTTCTCTTGCAAATGCAGCCGCTTCTGCATCAAAAAGATTAATCAGATAATTTCCGCTTTCATACACTGCATTGCTATACCCAGGATGCCCTGAAAGTAGCACATCGGTTTCAGTGAATGTAACATCTACATAATGACTAATGTCTTTTATGACCGTAGATGTCTCCTTCAAGGCTATCTCGTTAAGCTCCATGACATCATGAAGAGATTTTAGTATATTAAACAAAGAAAAATAGTTGTTAATAGTACACATATACATGTCATCTGAGTGCGTAGAGTAATTCTTTGACAGTGTCATGTACGCAAAATACAGATTAGCAAATCCCCAGCAAATCTTTTTCAGATCACGGGTAATCACGCCATCAAACTCAGAAACTTTTTTATCATATGCCCGCTTCATATCAGCAATATGTTTCTTTGTTTCTGCAATATCTTCGGCATCGCTCAATCTAAGCAGCTTCTTTTCAAGTACTACAAGATTACCGGAAATGGCCGTCACTTCCGCATACTTCTTGTTTATATCCGCCTTTATGGTTTCAGCTTGCCTTCTTTGTACATCAAATTCTACTCTCATCTTTTCCTGCATTATTGATGCACTGCGAGTCAATAAGGCATTGTATGTCTCATTATCCTTTAAATGCTCGAAAAGTTGCAGATTGGTAGGCGAGTCATATTTCTTTTGAGATACTCCCTTTTCCCATTCACAAACACGCATTTTGAATGGCTTTAATAAATTTTCATAAAAGATCAATGCTTGGCCTGTTCCGAACGTTCCTTGTTCCTCTAACTGGTCGGCCGATGCAGACATTGTACTTCCAAGCAGATTCCGATCATCTTGTGCTGTAATTCTATGACCAAGTTTTAGACCTGTATTTTTTAATACCTCAGGTGCCATCGCAGTCGGAAGCTGATCTGCAATTACAATACCTTCGCCTAAAGCGCGAACTTCTGCCAGCATTTTTACAAGGTATTTTGTAGCAGATATTTTGGGATCAACAGAACCTCCCATAGGATCATCTGTGGTGGGTCCAATGAGGTTATGCGCTTCCTCGTAGAAAATAATGTGTTCAATTTCACGTTTTAGCGAGTTTTCCTTATACTTTGCCACATCGCTAGTTTTACGAATTTTAAGCACTTCTCGAATCAGTGTAGATATTAACAGTGACATAAAGTTAGCAGGACCTTCACCGAGCGATTCCAACTCAATAATTACCGGGCGGCTCAGCCAATCCTCCGGTTCCATGCTTGACCGTCTGACATTATAAACATTACCAATCTCTCTCCGTAAGAGACTGCCAATTCTAACCTCCATTACCGAACGGATATTGGCCTTTGATTCTCCTTCATATCCCGACTCTTCAACAGCAACTTTCAAAGAGTCGTAAAGTTCTTGCATCGTGGGATATTCTTTTGTTCCATCGTTCCGCTCGTTAATATTCCACCCTTTATCCAAATAGACTTTCTCAATACAGCCATCTATCAAGAACGGAGAGGGAGGAATTAGTTCAAAAGCACCGGCAAAAACAGCATTTAAATTAGCAATATGTTCTGCTAAAGTCAGGCCAACAGGAAACTGAAACGGATTAATGTGTAACGGAAAATGCGTGTCTGCACCCGGAGAAAATACGCACAAGTCCTGCATGCCATCAATCATTGCTAATGCTCGATACTCTTGCTTTGCGGGCTCCAACACCAAAAAGGGAACATGCTGCTTTGTATCACGCCAAAGGGTGGTAATAAGGTAAAGCATTGTGTTCGTCTTGCCCGCACCAGGTACTCCTGCTATGAACGCATGCTTCTTAAACAGCTTGATAGGGAATGTCACATCATAGCCCATGCTGCTCGTTCCAAGTGAAATGACCTCATGTAATTCACCAGTATCCTTATCGATTGTAACTTCTTTAGAGAAGGGGATAGGATCAGTCTCTTTCTGACATTCAATAGCTTCGCCTGGGTATAAGATTGGAAATGAAAACATAGGTCTGATTTCTTCCAATGTATAAAGAGACAAGAATGGGGCTACATAGTTACCTGATTCTTTTTCTGTATGGAGTATCTTCGCATCACTCTCATACATATTGAAACCTTCATTAGAACTCATGGTCTCAATCAGATATGTTCCCGATTCGACTGCCTCGGCGGCAACACTATCAGCAAGCATAACCGCAATGTCCTGCGAATCCGCAAGTGCAACGACATTAGCAAGAAATTGAGGGAATTTCATCAAATTATTTAGATATTTATCCCAAGTTTTTACAATGCTTTCACTATTGTCATCTTTTCCCTGATTACGATCCGAAATTCTCCGGCGTGTTTCTGAGTATGGAAGGCGCTGACGTATATTTTGCGTATGTTCAACGGGAAAGATATCTATGCGCAACACAGCACTCCGATCATAGCCTTCCATGAGTTTAAGAACATTGTACAGACGACCTGTCTCACAAGGCTCCCATTCCATGATGGCGTATAATGTCACTTCCCCCGCATTGTCGGTATTTAAACGGTTTTGGGCAGGGAGAGAATAATCCTTCTTAGTCAGAAAGGCTCCGAATGCAAATTTCTTTTCCAGAATAATCCGCCCAGCTTCATCGACAGGCATTCGATTAAAACTTAGCATAGCATCTGCATCTGATGCAATTTCGCACACTATATGTGTCTTTTCGCCGCTCTGAATAGCTTCTTGTACCTGCGTAACTTCTTCTGCTTTTGTCTTTCCAAGGCTGTATTTCTTAATCTTTCCAGAAATATTTATTAACTTAAGTACGGGCAGTGTTGTTCCATCAGAAAGCGTTTCCTCCTCAATGGAAAAGTCTTTAGCCACCTCATAGCAAAAAAAATCATAGTAATTACTTAAAACTGAAGTAGTCAAAAACTCTCGTATACCATCCAGCTTATTCTTGTCCTGTGCAGTGGCATAGAAAATGATGGATAGATGATGCCCTTTGGGAATGCTCATGTCCGGGTTGTAGTAGTACAGGAGATGGAAATAGACACCAGAGGTATATCCCAACCGATGCAGTTGGCGCAGAAATACCCCGTGCTTATCCATGATATTTTCAACGCTCGACCCATCAAATACGCTATATTTTGTCAACGTGAGGTCAGGCAATTTGTTAACAGAAAAGCATAGATAGTATAATTGATTCATCAGAATACTCCTTCTAATTCAGCAGCCATCTGTTCAAATTTTGACTGCATCTCATCATTAACTTGATCACTTTCTTCCGCAATATCCTGAAATTCCTGACCGCTCTCTTGAAGACTTCCCGAAAGTTCGGCTCCTGTTTCGCTAAAATCCCCAGTCATCTCTGACGCTTTCTCAGCATCAGCCATCTCCGTTTCACTGTATTCTTTGGACTGCTCAGATGTCTCTTTTAAGGATTCTCCTACTTCAGAGCCAGGCTCCTTGATTTCACTTTCTGCCAGTGCTTTTGCAATCCCATCAGATTCGCTTCGAGCTGCATCAACTGCAGCCTTGTCGTCATCATCAATAGCCTCGATTTTCTCTAGTGCCTGTGCTGAAGTTTCAGCCTCTTCAATTTTCTGCTCACCAACCTCTTGGATTTCCTGACCGCGTTCCTGATCGCTCTCAACCTTCTGCCGCTGCTCAAGTTTTAATGATCCCATTGTTACTACCTCCTATAGAATAACGGTTATTTGCCCTTAGCAGAAGCAGGGGTGAAACCTGCCTCTGCATATCACATGCTTACTTCAGTTTTTCACTAATCGTTTTCAGCCACTCTTCATCTGGAGCCTGATATGGCCTGAACTTCTGGTTATCTCTTGCCCTGTTATAATAAATGGCATTATTTTCGCTCATCAAGCTCACATCATTCGCACCGACAAATCTTGAATACTCCTCTGGCGACATATCAAAGGCAACCTTCATCGAGAAATATGACATCATATCCTTATCATCCTGATACAGAGCATTGAAGCTGTCCTGCCAAAGCAATGTATGGACACCCTTCTGCGCACCGTCTTTCACGATAATCCTAAACATTTCTTTTGGCGAAAGCTTAGGCTGATTTGTCCCACTTGGCATAATGTTAAACAGATTATCAATATCTTCTGACTGCGTGAGCTTTGTCTCAGATTTCAATTCCTCGGCTCTCTGATAACCAAAAACAAAGAAGTATTTATCTGCATCCCCCACAGGACTTGACCCAGATACATTCTCATAAAGGTCAGAAACGATTGTCTGAACTTCCGTCATATCACCACAGGCAACATAACGTACATACTCAGGCAAAAACTCAGCAAGGAACTTCGGCGTATCCTTAAAATAACTATCATCAAGCGGTTTGCAGTTGAAAAGGATAATAAATGGAGTTTCCGGTGCTTTCCTATTGACAATCCAATAGTTTATGCACAAACTCATAATTGCAAATGCAAATATGCTACGAGCTTTTTCAGTATCTCCCCCAATCATGAGCAGATTGGAATATTCACTTCTTATAAACTCTATCGTCATATTATTTGTAACGCTAAGAGGTTCACCAATGTAGAGTCTACCCAGTATCCTGTAATTGGCGGCATCATAATTCGGAAATTGATTAAAGATACTGTAATTGTTGTCCTCAATATTAGAGAGGAGAATTCTGGTTGGCTGTTTAGGATCAGCAAACTCTTTTGTAGAATCACTAATTTCCTGCAACATACTCCTATGCTTGCTTGGATCAATGTACGCTACACGGAAATGGCTATTGTATTCCTTATTACCTGCTTCTGAGTTATATACGGCACGTCCTGGATCATCAATCGAAATCTGATCAATTTCGCTACTTCCATTATCTAAAAGCAAATTCGCATCTGCCTTTGAACACTTCAAAACAATTCGCACCGCCATCTGATCAAAAACAGCACGGTCAATACCAGTAATGTTCGAATAACTCTGAGAGGCAAGAATAAGGTGGACACCAAATGCACGGCCCTGCCTCACGATTCGCTCCATAATAACGGCAGATTTTTTAGCAAACTCATCATTAGCATTTGAAAACAACTCATGGAATTCATCCATAATGACAAGGATGCGCGACATTTTCTTTCCAAGTTCACGATATTCCTCGATTTTATCAACATGACTTTTTTTGAACAAGTCTGCACGGATTTTTTGTTCACGCTCAAGTGCTACTAAAATATTGTAGCCGAACTCCCGCTCACTCTCAATGGCCACAACTTTAAACGAAGGAAGAACAAAATCTGCATATATCTTAAATTCAACACCACGCTTAAAGTCGACAAGATAAACAGACAGTTCTTCCGGCGAATACTGAGTCAATGTTCTAAGAATTATAGTATGGAGCAAGCTTGATTTTCCAGAACCCGCAACGCCAGCAATAAGAGCATGATGGCTCCCACCAACCCCAAGGGTGAGATATTGCACCTCATTAGCTCCATGTATGCCGATAGGTATACGAATGCCATCTTTAGTTGTCAAGGTAGTTTCCGCATCACTGACCTTCTCAATCCCAATTACAATCTTGTCCGCATTTTTAATGCCTTTCTTCAACGTGGCAATAATGACATCCATCTGCGTTTGGCTAGGAAGTGGAAGACCTTGCCATAGTAATGGTTTATCCTTTACGGTATCTCCTGAACAGGTTATTCTTGCGCAATTATCTGAATAATCGAATTTCTGGAAGCTAGTTTCTATATTTGCAATTAATGGATACGAACGTTCCGATACCTTTTTATACTGGCTCTCGTTCCAATATATAATTGTAAATACACCACACTTAGGTCCAGAGGTAACTATCTGCTCTAACAACTTGAGCGATTGATCTGTAAGCCCTGCGGGGAAATCCATAAGCATAAGAACCTGGTATGCCTCTGCATTCTGCTCGGCTATACGGTTATATTCATAGATATTGTCAAACTTTCCCTGCAGACATCTCTGAGTCACATTAGAAATATGATCCGTCATAATTTTTAACTTCTCCTCAATATCAGCAGGGGAGGACCATATTTTACCATTAATAACCTCGCTTGTCCTATCATCTACATCAACCAAACGAGTAAACATAGCAAAACTCTCACCAAGTGTGACAGGGTCAATAAAAGTAAAGTTCAATTTTCCTGGAGGAAGCATCATGAACAGCCGCATACCCAAATCACAGGCATTCTTTACCACTGTTGGACGTCCTTCACCATTGAAGCGGAACAAGTAATTGAATTCCGGCCCAAATGATGCACAATAAGGAATACAAATCTTATTGCCGCGATACATAAAGAAATAGTATCTATTCAGAAAAGATTTCGTGTAATCGCTAAGTCCAATAGGTGTAATATCATATTCCAATGAACTAATATGCACATTGCGTGGCATCTCACCATAGCATTCGTATTTTTCATATGACGGTTCAAGGGCATAAAGCCTTGCATACTCATCAACAAGGTCTTGAGGAGGAAACTGCTTGCAAAATCCGTCAACCAACTTTCCCAACCGTTGTTTTAACATGTCACTGCTAGAAGAGTAGACCTTCTCTGTCTCCTGGCGACTTGAATTTCTTTGAGACGCAAAGCGGGACACAGTTTCAGCAAGCCCTTCATTAACGGAGAACCAATTAGCCTCCATTTTACCATGAGAGCCAATACCTACATTGCTGTAATTAGAGTGCAGAACATCCCTATTCTGGATAATCATACTGCGTAGAGCAACAACCTCATTGTTTAGAAGTCCTTCCGCTGTACGACAAAGTCCATAAAATGCAGAACAAACAGCAGACCCACCCTTTCTCTTGGAACTAGTCAAAACTTCATTTACTTCATTTGCTTTGGCAATAAAATCAATTCTCCCTTGCAAAATATCATCAATTGATATGCCAGAGAAAGTTGAACCATTACCGCTCTCAGCTGCATATGCGGACTTATCCACTATACTCTTTTCAGCACTTTCCACCAGAGCAAGCTGCTCTTTGCACTTCTGAAGCCTTGCAAAAACCTCACTTTTTTCCCCAATATGATGTGACAGCATTCCATCAACTTGCTTTTGAAAATCTGAGATAATTGAGACAACATTCGCAGCATATCCTTTTGCTTTCTGTTCTGCACTGACTCGTGCTTTGCTCCACTCCTTTTTTTCTTCTTCATAACGATCTTTATTTAAACGAGAGGCCGCATCAATTGTTGATCGACTATCTTTATCAAAAACAATCAGTTTTTTTAAAAAATCAATAAACATCTTTTCTGTAAATTCCACAGCTAACACCCCTTTCTCATTCTTCATTCATTCCCCAAGCTGCGTAGTAGTCTTCCATATCCATTTCATCATCTGCATCAGTCTGTTGAGCATGCGCAACTGTGGGCGATGATTGCCATTCTTCGGATATCATGCCTATGGAAGAACCCACGCCTACCCCCGCATTTCGAAGAATTTGATTAAAAGCATTTGTTCCAAGTAGTGTTGCTGCATCAGCAAAATCATATTTATCAACAGCTACTAAAGCCGTTTTGTGACGGCTTTCAATACGCTCTATTTCAGAAATTGTCTGCTGCACAGTCCGCTCATAGCTCGCAAGCGATGCAATCTCAGAATTAATGAGTTTCACTTTCTGATCGCGTTGAGAAACCAAATCCGAGAAATCTTTGACCCAAGGATGCTGTTTCTTCATGCTTTCAATTGAATCTTTAGATGATTCAGACTGTTGAAGCACATTTCCCATTCGGACTTGAAATGAATGTAACTTGTCCGCATAGCATTCTTCCATCTGGTATATTTCTGATTTTATAGCGGATGCAGCTTGTGCAGCTTTTTCCAACCCTGTTTGGTGTTCTTTTACAATCAAACGACAATCCATCTCAAGTCCATATAACAAATGTTCTGTTTCCTCCAAATCAGACCAAAGAGAAAAAAGTTTCTCTTTTCTAGTATTAATTTCCCTTTGCATGCTTCTTTTTATTTGCATGATATTGGTATGGGACTTACACTTGTACTCATGATTAGAAACCTCTCTTTTTAAGGAATTCCTAATATCAGACACAATTTTTTGTATATCAAGATAAGCACTGTGTTCTTCCCCTGTCGAGAAACTTAAAGCATTACAAAAATCCGAGTCCTCATCGCAATGGAAACCTCTGCTAATTAAACTAAGAGCCGTAGAGCATTTATTCTTAGCAAGAAGACGAAGCCAGAAAACGCTTGCTAGATTCGGCATCCACTCAAGTACAGTATATGACGCCTTAATAGCTTCATCATATTTCATGTCTTCAATCAACTTTTCCATGTGTGCATATTCCAAGGCAACATTTTCATGCACTGTAACATTGACACCCTTTTCAAAGTCCGATGTGTTGCCACAATGAAAACATCTTACTGCCTTATGTATATATTTACCACATTTAGAACATTTCACTATTTCCATCATTGGTCACCATCCTTCTTTGCTAATTCATCAGCAATTGAATCAACTTTCCCCTGCAATTCAGCTACTTTTGTTAGTTCATTCATAATATCTTCCATCTCTGAACTCGCTTGATATGTTGTCGAAACTAGCGGTTTGTCAGAAACCTTGTTTTTTTCACATATATTGTTAACATTCAGTGCCTTTTGCTTAACCTCATCTGCCCATTTTACTCTTTGTTTCCGAGCTTTTTCTGAATATTCAGCATTTTTTCTTGCTGTTTCTTCATCCGCTGCGGCTTTCATCTTATATAATCCATATACTAAACCTATTATTGCTCCACCAATAGTGCAGAATATCAACACATGAAGAAAAGCATCACCATTCCACATTCCTGGTATAGCATCTCCCCCATCACAATTACAACTTATAATATTGCATGCACAATTAAGTATCTCAACTACAAATCCAAGCGCATACAATATTAATGCTACCCCTGCTCCTGCAGCCGCACCGCCCAACATCCATAATATTGCAGTCATATAACCAATCCCTCCTTCATTTTTTTATTCTTTCGTCTGTGTTTCACCGTTATTAGCAAATAGAGCCAAATCAATATACTACACATTTGCCCAAATGAAATCCCACATACCATACCTCTTACAATATCTCCTCTAAAAAATTCAATAACAAACCTACCTACACTATATAAAAGAAGATATTTTCTCAATATTTTTTTCTCTTTCCACTCCTCCATCAAGAATAATTTAAATAGATATACAAACAAACACACATTAAATGCCGCTTCTATTAATTGTATTGGTATTCTTTGCGAAATGTTTATTTGGTCAAGAACTTTTGTCCTATACATTATCGCTATATTGCTGCTACTTTCCTTTCCAAAACAACATCCACCAACAAAACATCCTACTCTTGCAATTGCATGGAATAACGGAATTATCACAGCCAGCAAATCCATAATATGCTCATCCTGTTTAGTCCTCCTTATGCATATTTTATACGATATTAAAAAACCCAAAAGTCCCCCATAAAAGACAATTCCTGTATTCTTTATTTTATCCCAATTAATTTTTTCACCCATCCCTACATTTCGATAGATTCCAGACAATCCTCCAAATACCCTTGCAAACACAATCAGAAACAGAATCGATACCATTAATATCCTCATATTAACTTGCAATGGATATTTTTTGTTGGATACAAAAACAATAAATGTACTAACTGCCACCACCAACCCAACTCCTGTAAAAAAGAAATACCCAGGAATATCAAAAATAGTAAAATTAACAGCATTAAATTCTCTCAACACATATCCCCATTTCCGTTCTATAGTTTATATTCGGGAGATTCCATCACCTTGAGCATCCCCTCATTAAATCTATCTAGTTGTCCAAGCATTGATTTTGTTTGCTCATTGTTTTGAAAAAAAGCCACCAATGCCAGAAAAGTAATCCATGTCATTTCCCGCTTTCCAGTTTCTAATCCACTATATGTTTGTCGTGATATGCCTATCTTCTCTGCCACTGTTTTTTGTGAAACTTTCGCTTTTGCACGCAATACAGGTAATTCATCTTTTAACATTTTCATTAGATTCTGTTTTGTTTCAGCGAAATTATCAGTACTAAGACCCATTCTATTCTTCTCCTAAATTATTCCAAAGTGCTATTTCAAACATCTATTTTATAATTACTTTTTATATTTTACACATTGTCACTTGTTTTGTCAAGATGTCGCCCTTATAGACTTCGCATCTCGCTTATGTAGTATATCAAATCTCTTTCATCATTCAACTATAGTTTATTGAAACCTACAAAAAATTTCAATGTAAATAGCAAAGAGAGGAAACATTGTCTTCCAACCATGAACATAATGTTTCCTCTCTACTTTCTGTATTTTTTGCAGTATTCCGTCTTCTAATTGCCTTCTGAAAATTCAAGCCATTGTTTCACTGTTTCTACAGCATACCCTACACCTTGAGCAATTTTTTCAACATCAACTCCAAGATTATAAAAATTTCTAGCTGCTTCCTGAGCCTTTTTCAACTCGCCTCTTCGTTCACCATCCCGTTCAGATTCTTTTCTCATTTCCTGAATCGCCTGACACACATTAACCACCTCGTCTTCTTCATCATATTTTATGCCCGAATTTGTGATTGCTTCAATCACATCTGCCGCCCTGCGCTCCACTTCCCGGAAACGCCTCTCATTGGCCGCCAGTACCCTACTTAAGTTTTCTTTATCCTTCGAATACTTGATGAACAGCATGACCTCCCGCATGCTGGACTGGAATTTCATAATCTCCTCATCCGCCATCTGCGCCGGTGCGATCAGCCGCACATGGTAATTGTCCATGCAGGCAAGCACATCCGGTTCTGACACATCCATCATCTCAAAGAGACTTAACGGCCCATCCCACTCTTCCGAGCCGAAAAATACAGTCACCGTGATGGAAGGTATCAGTTTGTCCTCCACCCAGAAACCGCTTAAGAATTCACCTGCGCTTGGTGTTTTCCCGCCTTCTTCAGCAAACGCTTCCCCCTCCTCTTTTTTCCGCTTCATTTCTTTCCGGTGC
>Ga0137308_101656_pt1 | contig 19640 bp, 21 predicted proteins | sample Inofrocosms_June_FD_97181 | JGI IMG/M metagenome (GOLD analysis project Ga0137308, IMG submission 97181) | Mouse cecal microbial communities from Vienna, Austria - N-Acetylneuraminic and N-Acetylglucosamine D2O microcosms_June | ecosystem: Host-associated > Mammals > Digestive system > Large... | reverse complement strand
CTTGACACTGGCTTAGGAGGTCTAGGGCACTGTCTTTTTGGCCGGTCTCGATGGAGCGTTTGATTCCTTCGTGGGCTCGGTTGAGGAGGTGAAGGAAATCTTCGATTTGGAATTTTTGTGCTTTTCTCATGATGGTCCGTCTCCGTAGATGGTTTCTTAAGGATAGGTGTTGTTTATAGCGTTACTTTCCAACAACTTGATTTACTCCGCCGGGGAGGTTCGAAAAATCGGAGATTTTTCTCACTATGTGGCGTTCGCCACATAGTCATAACTTTTCATCCGATATCTGGTGAGTAAACTCACCATCTATCTCCTGAAAACTTCTGCCTGCCCGGCTCATTGCTGGAATAAATAAGGAATATTGGTCCCTTTATCTTATATTGATTAAGGGATGTGAGAGAGTTACTCTCTCACTTCGCTCCCCAATACTTCATGCACAGTGCATGTTCTTGGGGTCTTGGCATATCCAATTCGTGGGTGCAGGCTGCACACACCTTCTAATGCCGTATGGTTTTTTATATCATAGATAGTCCGCCTGGTCCTTTTGGTGAAATAGAGGTTTATCGCCTTTATTTATCCAGGGTTCCTGTCTTTATGATTGGCTTCTCCACGCTTTTTGGCATTTTGCGCTGCGTTGGTCTTTTTCTCGGTCTTATATCCGCATGATGGACAGGAAAAATCTTCTCCTTTTATCGTGCCTGCTGCTCCGCACTGACTGCACTCTCGGCTAATGTCTTTGCCAAATATTTCGATAAAGGTAATCGACTGTTCTTGACATTTTTGTATCAATCTTTTCCGAATATACCCCCGCTGCCAGGTTGTGACTAGATAGTTGATTCTCTTTACTGGTCCTGTCACTCCAGGTCTTGGCAATTTGGGAAGATAGAGTACAGCTGGTTTTTCTGTTTTTAGAAAACGGTTTAACTCTTGATTGATATAGGTGTGAAGTTGTTCCTCTAACCGCTGTTTTTTGGCTGCATATTTCTTTCTTCCAGGATTAGCTGCGCGGTTTTTGCGGTATTTGCTATGTTCTTCTCTTAGCCAATTAGAAAGCTGTTCTTGATAATACCCAAGTGCCTCCCCATACCTATGCCCATCTTCTGTTACTAGCATAGTATACATTCCCATAGACAGACCAATCCGTCTGGTATAATCGGAACATTTTTTTACAGATACATCTATTAGAACTCTTAATTCTATATCGCCTCTGTCTGGATATAACCGTATATACAACTGCCTTGTATATTGATTGGTATCTGTAAGTGGAATAAAGATGCGCTTTCTCTTTTCCTTGACCGAGAGATAGATGCCATGGTCTCCATAGCGATATGCCCGCTCTGAGATGGCAAATCCATCGGCTGCGTCTGTATGCAGTTTTACTTGGCGTTTTCTCACTTGCCGCCTAAGATAATTCTCGATCTTTTTAATATTGACCCCTTTAGAAAGCATCTGATATTGCTGCTCAAATGCCTTGGGAAGCTTCATCGGCGTACGATTTAGAACAGCTTCAAAGGCGTTGCTGACCTTTAAAAGATAACGGGCAAAATGTTTTTCTTGTTCTGTCAGCATCTCATTGGCTTGAATCTGCTTTAGCACAGCTGCCTTAATCCTGGACCATTGACTCTTAATATCCCTTAGCGCATCAAATACAGCCAAATAAAAATACACCGACGGCAACGAAAGGCGCTCTCTTAAGCCACATGCTGTCATCTCATTTTGCACCGTATAACCAGGATACAATTTAGAAAGACTTTTGATTCCGCCATAGCGCTGATACACATAATTTTTTACTATCCTACAATCCGAAGCAATCTCCTGTAATTTTTGCATATCCTCTGGAGAAATTGGTTCTCTATTATATTGGCGGACAATCTTATTTATCGTCTCTTTTGGCATCATACGCTTCCTTTTTATCCAAAAGGTGTACTTTTTGGTACACTCTGCCTTACCCTATAATTACCAGAAGAAATACGCCTAAAATCTTGATTTTTATAGAAAACTGTGCTAAAATTCTCTCGAGTTACACAGATAAGGCTGTGTCCCAAAAAGTACACCTTTTGGTACACCTATTCTAAGCCATTTCTCTTTGTTCCCCTTTCCATTCCTCCCCAATTCTACAAAACGACGTCAGCGGCATTCCGCACAGCTTTGCAGCTTTTCTGCTAGACAGCTCCCCTGACTGCCAAAGTACGCAGATTTGTTCAAAATTTTCTGGTAATGGTTTTCTTGGTCTTCCAAACTGTACACCCCGAAGTTTTGCTGCTTCAATCCCTTCTCTTTGTCTTTGACGAATCGTTTTTCTTTCATTTTCCGCCACAAAAGACAGCACCTGCAATACAACATCACTTAAAAATGTCCCCATCAAATCTTTCCCCCTTCGCGTATCCAGAAGTGGCATATCCAGTACCACAATATCCACCTTTTTCTCCCGGGTCAGCACTCTCCACTGCTCTAAGATTTCCTCATAATTTCGCCCCAGTCTGTCGATGCTCTGAATATACAGAAGGTCATCTTCTTTTAGCCGCTTTAAAAGCCGCCTGTACATCGGTCTGTTAAAGTCCTTTCCCGACTGCCGGTCCGTATAGATATTTTTCCTTGGCACCTTCATCTCCCACAATGCAAGAAGCTGCCTATCCTCCTTTTGTTCCTTCGTACTTACGCGCGCATATCCGTATGTATCTGTCATACTTCCTCCTTTGTTTTCCCAATGTAGTATCCATTTACAACCAGTTGCAGTATATTTATCTTAGACTACGCTGCGTGCTGTGACTATAGCAGAATCTCTCCCCTCAAAAACCAATAGCATATTTCCCTGTCCCATGCTACAATAGAGATGTTTTACGGTGATACATAACGAGAGGAGAATGTGAAAAATGAATCCAAAGCAAAGGCGAATTGTGATAAAAGTGGGCACGTCTACGCTGACAAATGAACTTGGAAAAAGTAATCTTCGCACGATTGAAAAGTTAGCGATGACACTTTCTGATATTCAAAATATGGGAAATGAAGTTATCTTAGTGTCATCTGGTGCGATTGCGGTTGGTGCCAACAAGATGCGTCTGAAAGAAAAACCAACCAATATGCGGATGAAACAGGCTGCTGCTGCGGTTGGACAATGTGAAAATATGTTTCTATATGATAAATTTTTTGGGTATTATGATAAGACGGTTGCGCAGATTTTGTTAAATGCAGAAGATATTACGCAAGAGGAAAAGAAAGAAAATCTGACCAATACGTTTGATGCGCTGTTAGAGCATGGTATTATTCCGATTGTCAATGAAAATGACTCGGTAAGTTATACAGAGATTGAATCTGAAGAAAAGCTTTTTGGAGATAACGATATGCTCTCGGCGGTTGTCGCTGTGCTTTGCCGGGCAGACTTATTAGTGATTCTCTCGGATATCGACGGCTTCTTTGACAGAGACCCACGTCTCTATCCCGATGCTAAGTTAATCGAATATATAGAACAGATTGACGAAAAAATCTATAAGTTAGCTGGAGGCGCTGGCTCTAGAAGAGGCACTGGTGGTATGAGAACCAAGCTACAGGCAGCCAGCCTTGCCACTGCTCAGGGTATCGACACCATTATTACTAATGGCAAAGACCCTTCTATCTTATATCAGGTCGTAGAAGGCAAAAAAACAGGCACCCGTTTTGCCGGTGCCAGACATTAGCGTTATAAAAGGGGCTTTTATGGCCCCTTTTTCTTTGACAGTGCATTGCTGATTAACTTTATAAAATCCAGTGTACTAAAAAATGCTTCTTTTTTCTCTTCTTCCATCCATGTCAATTCTCCCTGCCATTCGGAGTTCTGCCGAAAGCGTACCCAGGTCACAAAGGTTCCTTCTTCCCCGCGATAGGAAAGAAGCTCCTTTTGTTCTACTACTTTCTTTAATGCAGGAAGTTTCCGTGGTTCCTGCTCGACTAATTGTCGGGTCTTTGTGGAGGCTTGTGGAAAAGATATAGCATCAAAGAGTTCTTCCATTCTTCTTAAAAGCTGCACCACATTGGAAAAAGGCCATGGCTCTCTATGATAGCAGTGATACAATCTGCCTGACATCTCATCCCCCAGACTTTGATCCACGCAGACTGTTACCAGGTTGGGCGCTGATATATTGATATGACATTGTCTATTTTTCATGTTCTTCCTTCCCATACCAGTCATCAAAACTAAGACCGACTTTTTCGCTCTCCATATCGGCCACAGACGAGATATAGCAATCTAAGTTGTTGCTCCAAGACTTATGTTCGTTAGAAAAATGATGTTTTATCCGGTTTAAAATCTGTTCGCAATTCTCTCTGTTCGTGCCTACCAATAATATCAAAAACTGAGCTGGATTGTATCTTGTAAAAGAATCACATCTTCTTAGACTTTGTTTAATGGCCTGATAGAGCGTCTCTGACATAGCTGTCAATTTTTCTGAGTGCTCCATTGGACGGCCGCCGCTGTCTGTGATAGTACATAACATAAGATAAATCGATTGTCCATTTCGCTCCATAATGCGCCGTACCAAGCGATAGCCATCCCGAAAGCTTGGAAGGCTACAGTAATATGCCCCATCTTCCATAGGTTCTTCCTTTAGATTCCCTTTAATCTCCCGAATATCCTGTGGACTTTTGCTGATATGATTGCTCATTAACTTCAACTGATTCATCATCCTTTCCGACGGACTGATTCCCAATTCTACAAAAAACAGATTCGCAGTATCTTCATACTCTTTTAACGCCTCTTTATATTGATTAAGCGCGATAAAACAGTCGATTCTAATCGACTGCCATTCATCAAAAGGATATAGTTCACAGGCTGGTTCACAAATCTTTAAGACTTCTTCGTACTCCCTTTGTTCTTTTAACTTCTCACACACTTGCTGCAATGCTTCTGTATACATATTTTTATAGTGCAGGCTCTCAATCAACACCCATTCTTCCCCGGAGAGTCCTTTTAGAAATTCCCCACTATACATCACACATGCTTTTTTCAACAGACGAATTTTTTTATCTTGTACTTTTTCCCGTTTAGCTTGCTCTATCAATCCTCTAAAGATATGAGCATCCACTTCTACTTTTACAGGAGCTTCAAAATGATAGATGCCACCGGCTATCGAGATATACTCATACTCTGGAAGTCCTGCATCTATCAACATCTTTTTCAATCGATGACACGCAACACGAAGACTGTTCGCGCCATCTAGCACTTCTTTCCTTCCATACAGTTCTTCCAAAAGTCGATTTCTTGCAATTCCTTCCTTCATATGATACAGAAGAATCAAAAAAAGCTTCATAGACCTTGTAATAGTATTTCTAGAATGTAGTACAGGAATTTTCCCATATATAATCTCTTCTCCCCCTAGCATCCGCACCCGCAGCGTTGGCACATCCTCTTTCATTAGACAAATTCCTTCCCCATACAGATCGGTGAAGTGTATGCAAATTCAATATTTTGTGTATTTCTTTTGGGAATATTGAGACAGAATTGTCAGAATATGGTTAAAAATATATAAAAAACGGTATATCGGATTAAAATATCATTTCACAGTAAAGCTTTTCATAGCTTCACATCTATTAGTGTGTCTAACTTTTCACATTCAAAGTTGACCCACACACAATCTATGCCAGGCGCCGTAAATATGTATGTCTTTTGCAATAGAATCTTTCACTTCTCTTGCGTTTCAAACAACTACTATGTTATAATTATTTTAATTTTAATACACAAAATATTGATTTTGTCAGCAAATCAATCCCAACCTTTCTAACTGATGTACATGCTCTTTCCCTGTCGAAAGCAGATAGAGCCTTGTTGTCTCAATACTGCTGTGTCCTAGCACATCTGCTAATCTCACAATATCTTTCCCCGTTCGGTAGAATGTCACAGCAAACAGATGTCGCAAATTATGAGGAAATACTTTCGATGCCTCTACTTTTGCATCATTACAAAGTCTTTTCATCTCCTGCCATATCTGCCTTCTGGACAGACTTCTTTTATTTTTGGTAATAAAAATCTCTCCTGAAGTAATCCTTTCTTTTTTTGCATATTTAAGCAGTTTTCTGCAGAGTTTTCCTGGCATTAAAATCGTGCGGATTTTTCCTTTTAGATATATCTCTGCCTTACGACTACGAACAGATTCCACCGTAATATAGGCAACTTCTGATACACGGATTCCTGTGCTGCAGATGCTCTCTATCAAAAGTGCCAGCCGTTCCTTATTTTGTGCACGCGCAGTATTTACCAGACGAAAATATTCATTTTTAGTTAGTTATTTGGTCTGGTCACGAAACATTCTGCGCTGTATGCGCAGGAATTTTACCCGGCAGTCCTCCCATCTCATATATCCAAAGAAACCATTGAGTGCTGACAGCATGGAGTTAATGGTAATAGGGGCATACTTTCTAGACTTTAGAGATTCCTTCCATTCCATCGCCTGTTCCCGGTCTACTTCCTTACCATCTAGCCATATAAAAAATGCCTGGATATCCCGTAGGTATTTTCCTACGGTTCCAGGACTTTTTTCCTCCTGCTTAAGATAGGCAGCGTAACCAAGTATATGTTCTTTTTTCATTTGATAAGCCACTAATATTTCCTCCTGATGATGTTATGCCTATTTTTATAAATAGATAATTTTTTATTGTATTGTATTTAACCATAAAAGAGGAAATTTTTCTATACTATTAACGCAGAAGTCTTTTTGCATTTTGATAGAAGACTTGTTCTAAGATAGGTCTTGCCTCGTTTCCATACACAAGCTTTGCCGCATAAATCATCGCGCGGATTTCTTCATAGATATAAAAAGTAAAGGCAGAAAGTGTGCCTTCTATTGGCCCTAATCCCCATGGAACCGCTTTCTCTGACACATAATAATGCTTATTATTAATAGTAACATCCTTTCCGCGCAGAAAAGCCACAGGCGCATCAGAGCCAAATAAGATACGGGATGGTTCTGCTTTCTGAAAGAGATATGTCAGTACGGCCTCACTGTTGATTAAAGCAGTATCAAACCAGACATTTTCATAAGGCAGTAAAAAATCAATCAGCCCTTCTATATCATAATAGGTAAAAGCCCGTCCTACATGCGCAATGATATATCGAATCTTGGGATAGTCTGTGATACATGCCAATAATTCCTGTCGATTTTCTCTGGAGTGAAGCCGCTCCTTTCGCGGAATATGCAGTACCACAGACAGCTGATGTTTATTGGCATAGGCAAGCGCAGAAGGGTTTAACATATCATAGATGCTGACTTCTCTTCCTTCGACCACTGGAATATCAGGATAAGGCTTTAAGCCCAAAAAATAGTTCTGCTCTGACAGATGCAGCCTTTGTTCTGTGGCAAAAAGGTCTTCTTGTTGTCCTGGAATATAATAGTAAGGCATGGTCTGTTGCTTGGAAACTTCCATCAGGTATGCATTTGTTAAATCTCTGTCAATCTGTGGAAAGGGTGAACCAAAGGCCAGTGGTCTGATATCGATACCTGGAAATGCCTCTTTTACACAATACTGATAATCTTCATATAAATATTCTTCTATACAGTCAAAATCTGTCCATGGCTTATAGACTTTATGCAATGCATATTCAGAACGTGCAATCTTTAGGTTTTCTTTCGCCCAGAGATGGACATGACTGTCATAGACAGTCTTTGGAAGATATTCTTTTAACTCATTTTCAAAAATCTCCCTGTCGGACTTTCGGTATTCAAAATCTCGAATCAATATAAACTCCTATTCCTCTGCATATTTGTTCAGCAGTGTAGCATGCATATCATAATCTTCTTTCAAATGTTCATAGACCGAACAAAAGAGTGTAAAATAATCCTGATACATCGCATGTATCTTGGGGTCAGGCTCCATAGCGTCTATATACTCTGCCCATTGAGTTGCTACAGAATAATCTGGCAGATAGCCTGTAGCGACTCCTGCTAAGATAGCATTGCCATAGGGTGCACCAGTGCGATTTTTTAGCATCACCGTAGGATGGCCAAAGACATCGGTGAAGATACGGCGCCACAGTGCACTTTTTGCTCCTCCTTCATTCATCACAATCGGGCCCTTAGATTGTATACCCTGTGCCAGAATCGCGCGATACTGACGATAGGCTGCCATCGCCACACCCTCCATCATGGAACGAACCAGATGGGCTTTTGTTGTATTCATATTCCAGCCAAACACAGAACCACAGGCATTGATATGAAATTCTGGTATCCGGGCACCCATAAAATAAGGCAGGGTAATCAGCCCTTCAGCGCCTGGACGGATTTTCTGTGCTTCAAGATTTAAAAGGTCATAGGCATCGTAGTCACTTGTTCGCTCTACAAGCTGTTCATAACGGGAAAAATTATTTCGCATATGGCGCATTACATAGCCGCCAGTTGTGGTGGTGGTAAAACATACATAGTTATCTTCGGAGTGGATAGGATAGATGCAATTCCATACATTCTGAAGGAAAAGCGGTTTGCCCATCACCATACCAAGTACAGCTGCTGTTCCAAGATTTATCTGTGTCTGTCCTGCTTCTGTTGCACCTCCCGCCAGCCAGCCAGCAAAAGCGTCTACGGTGCCTGCAATCACAGGAGTTCCTTTTTTTAGCCCGGTAAGTGCTGCTGCTTCGCCTGTCACTTCGCCGATTATCTGTTCGCATGGATAGAGGTCTGGCAATTTCTCTATATCAACGCCTAGCTTATCACAGATATGAGCATCATAGCATTTTTTGCGAATATCAAATATCGGGCCAAAAAATGTACCAACAGAATAATTAGCAAGAATTTTGCCACTGAGCTTATAGGTGACATAACCATCTGGAGACATTACTTTGTGGATTCTGGCGTAACTTTCTGGGCGGTGCTTTTTCTCCCATAAAAGGCTGGAAGTGATAGATTGTTCATCAATATTGTAAGCACTTATCTGGAAGCAGCGCTCTCTTCCAATCTGTGCCCGAATATCTGCCACAACATCTTTGGCCCGGTTATCTAGGAAATTATATCCGTGGTTTATCACCTGACCCTCTTTATCCACCATTACAATCGCCGGAACTGCTGAGGAAACACTGACCCCTCGAATCTGTGAGGGGTCTAGATGATGTTTTGTGATGATTTTTTGCAAAAAGCCGCAGATATTTTGCCAGTATTCCTCTGGAGCAGTCTCTGACCAGACATTTGCATGAGACACTGTAATCGTATGTTCCCGAAATCCATAACCTATCGTATGTCCCATATCATCTACTATACAGGCTTTTGCACCGCCGCATCCAATATCAATTCCTACAAAACAGTTGCTCATGCTCTTTCACTCCTTTCGCTCTTTCTAGCCAGCCAGACTTCTATAGGCGTCAGCACCGCTTACCTGATAGCGGAAGATATCGCCGATTGCTTTTGTCATCTTTACAGGGTCTTTGGCTTCTGAGATATTGCGTCCAATCAGACAACCTTTGGCTCCCGCCTTTGCTACGATTTCGACCATATGTAAAAATTCATCTTCAGGCACTTTGGTTCCACCGTTAATCAACACAGGGATTTTTACATAGTCGATAATCTTCTTAAAAGAATCCGGGTCGTTGGTATAGTTGGTGGAGATAACATCTACACCCAGTTCAGAACAGATTCTGCCGGCAAACATCAGATATTCTGCGCCGTATTTTTTTACATTGTCGTCGTTGGTCTCATAGAATGTGGGATACTCTGCTTCTACGATAAAAGCCAGACCATATCTGTCACATTCTCTTACATACTCTGCAACGGTCTTCATCGCAGCACTTGCTGCCTCAGAGTAAAAATCTACAGGCAGCACCAGGCCATCTGCACCATTTCTGGCTGCTTCTTCTACGGTGCTTGTAACTATCATCTCGTAGGGATTGCTTTTGCTGTAGGCTGGATAGACCGGGAGATAGTTAAGCACTGCAACATCAGGCTTTAATATTGGAACTACTTTTTGTATCATCCCTTTTCCAATATTGATACAAGTAGCACCACCCTCCATCGCACGCTGACACGACTGTACCACATCAAACTGACCTGGATAAATATCCTTGCTGGTCATCTGGTGGCAACCGGCAAAAATAATACAAGTACCCGTTTTATCAAAAATACGATTCATATGAACAAGTTTTCCTGAAGACATAATCTTTCCTCCTATTTGAGTTCCGCATCCGCCCATCCAATGCCCTGGCTTCGAGATTAATTTCTGGCCGTTTCTCGTCCAGAAATCAATCTGGGCATTGTATGGGCTTCTGCTGTTTTTGAGTTCCGCTTCTATTATTTTGAGTTCCGCATCCGCCCATCCAACGCCTTGGTTTCGAGATTAATTTCTGGCCGTTTCCGTCCAGAAATCAATCTGGGCATTGTATGGGCTTCTGCTGTTTTGAGTTTTAAAAAATATGTTCCTCTGCGCTCTTCGTACATGCAGCAATTACCTGATACGTCTTATAACCACTTTCTTCATCTACTAATGGTCTTTTGTTATGTGTTAGGCAGTCAAGATAGTGTATTATCTCATCCCGGTAGACATGTTCCCAGTTGATTGCGGATTCCATATCTATCCAGGTATCACTGGCTATATCATAGAATTTGATACATTCATTGTCTCTCCAGCGAATCGCTCCGTTGGTTCCGTAGATTTCTATTGTCCTTCCAAAATATGGCTGTAGAAAATCCATATGTATGGACAATGTGATATTATTTTCACAATCTATTAAAAGTTCTGCAGTATCTAAAACATCCCAATCCTTGTGGACTGCCTGGTTTCCGATGCATTTTACCTCTCGAACTGGTGCGCCTGCAAACCAGAGCGCATAGTCAATCTCATGCGAAAAATCACTGATAACACCGCCACCTTGTGAACGAATCGTACGATAGTTGGTTTTTGCATCAGAGATTGCCTTTTTGCCAGCGACTGATGCGCGGATGCTAAATACCTGCCCAAGCTTTCCTTTTTCTATCATCGCCTTAATTCTTCGATAGGGCGCTGCAAAGCGAAGACAGTATGCCACAAAAGCAAAACGGTTATGTTCCCTGCATAACTGATACATCTGCTCTGCAGATTCTAGTGATTCTGCCATTGGCTTTTCCAACATCACATTCAGACCAGCCCGAATACATCTTTCTAAGTTTCCCTTATGGGCAAAATTCGGTGTACAGATAATTACTCCATCAAAAGGATGCAAAAGTGCTTCCTCTAAAGAGGTATAGGTCTCTGTAATCTGATATTTTTCTGCCACGATTCGCAGTCGTTCTTCGTTCATCTCACACAAAGCAACCTCACATAGCTTATATTTGGTGATAGAAGTCAGATGCACTTCACCAATATAGCCAGCTCCTTGCACCAATAATTTCATCATATCGTTCTCTCCTTTCCTAAGCTTCTTTACGATTTCGAACCGTATCAACACCAATAGACAGAATCAATATCAGTCCTTTTGCCACCTGCTGCTCAAAGCTTTGGACATTTAAAATCGTCAGACCGTTAAAGATAACACCTATGATAAATGCACCTAAGACTGCTCTTTGCACCTTGCCGCTTCCTCCGGCGATGCTAGTTCCGCCAAGCACTGTCGCTGTTACTGCATCAAATGACATATCTGTTCCTACCGCTGCCAAGCCCACACCAAGCCTTGATGCATTGATATAAGCAGCAAGACCACAAGTAACTCCCATTAATACATAGATTTTTCGCAGCAGGCTCTTTGTCTTAATCCCGGACAGATAGGCTGCCTGTTCATTGCCACCAATCGCATAAGTGCTGACGGCAAACGCTGTATGATTTTGAATAATCATATAGATAACAACCACACAAGCAGCTATCACAGCGGCTATTGGTATCACCCCAAAGAGATACCCACGTCCTAGAAGCTTAAAATTCTCTGGCATATTACTGATAGTTGCGCCGCCGCATAAGATATAGGCAAGTCCTCTTGCCACACTGTCCATACCAATCGTTGCAAGCAGCGGTGGAATACCAAGATAAGTTACACAAAATCCATTACAGAGTCCAACAAGGCCTCCCACCAACAGACAGATGCCCACACCAACGAGTATTGGAAGCTGATATTGCCGAATCAGCATCGAAGCACAGATAGTACACAGTGCCATATTTCCACCAACTGATAAGTCAATCCCGCCTGTGATTATGACAAATGTCATCCCCATGGACATAATCACTAAGGCTGAATTCTGCAACAGAATGGTCATAATATTGTTGACGGTCAAAAAAGCGTCAGAGATAATGGAAAACACGATTACCAACAGAAGAAATACAACTATGGTTCCAAATCCTTTGTCCTTGTAAAATGCCTTTTTTTCTGCTTTGCTCATCGTCTCTCTCTCCCCTCTGCCAGTAAATCGTGATATATCAGACTTTCGGATATCTCATCTCCCGTATATTCATGGTATACCTCTCCATCCTTTAGCATCAGAATCCTATCACAGATACGGACTAATTCTGTAATCTCCTGTGAGACTGCAATAATTGTCTTTCCCTCTTTTGCACAGTCCAAAAGAATCGAATAAATATCAAATTTAGAACCCACATCAATGCCTTTGGTTGGGCAACTTAAAATAATAATCTCTGTATTGCTAAGCAGTGTTCTTGCAATCAGTGCCTTTTGTTGATTGCCTCCGCTTAGATACTGTATCGGCTGATTAGGACTTGCAATCTTAATCCCAAAACGCTCCACATATTCCACAAAAGCAGCATTTACCTTTTTATGATTTAAAAATCCAAACCGGCTGGTATACTGATAGATAGAAGTAATTACCGAATTCTGTTCTACACTTAACAGCGGAAAGATACCATGTGCCCTTCGTTCATCTGGAACATAAGACACCGAATGATGCAGTGCATCCGAAGGCATCTTTATCTGACGCTTTTTGCCTGCTACCGACAGCTCACCAGCATCCATTGGAATCACACCATACAATACCTTGCCAAGCTCAATCGCACCAGACCCCACAAGTCCAAGGATTCCAAATATCTCCCCTTTTTTCACATCAAAGGATACCTGATGCAGATGTCTGTCAAGACAGATGTTCCTTGCTGACAGAATCACAGGCCCATCATAGGTCTTACGTGTATTCAGCCTGTCTTCATTTATCTCCCGCCCAATCATCAATGTGACCATCTCATGTCTCTCTATCTCTGAGACATTCCGCGTGTCAATCATCACGCCATCCCTTAAAATTGTCACCGTATCACAGATTTCATAGACTTCTTCTAGGCGATGTGAGATATAGATAACTGCTACATTTCGCTCTTTTAACTGCCGAATCTGCCGATAAAGCACTTCTAGCTCCTTGTTGGTCAGCGAAGAAGATGGCTCATCCATAATCAAAAGCCGTGCCTCATGCTCTACTGCTTTGGCAATCGCCACCATCTGCTGCGAGGCAATCGGAAGCTCGCCCACTTTGGCATGGATATCAATATCTATCTGCATACTGTCAAAATATTCCTGCACCATACGCTCCATTGCCACTTTGTCAAGCATCCCTAAGTTGTTTTTACGCTCAATCCCAAGGAAAATATTTTGCACGACACTAAGCGCTGGCAACAGGTCTAATTCCTGATAAATCACAGAGATTCCTTTGTCCAGTCCTTCTTTTGGATTGGAAATGGTAACTTCTTTCTCATCAATATAGATGCTTCCGCTATCTGGCTTATAGACACCAGCAATAATCTTAATCATCGTACTTTTGCCTGCGCCATTTTCCCCAAGAAGCGCTCGGACTTCCCCTGGCTCTATCGAAAAATGGACATCTTTTAATGCCATGTTGTGTTCAAAGGACTTCGCAATCTTTTCCAGTCTTAAAAAATTCTTTCCACTCATATCTCGCCCTTCTTCTGCAAGGAGGGAGTATCTAGCTTCCCTCCACTACTTAAATACGTTTGGCTCTAATCCAACCCGCTCGCGCCAGCTGTTGGCATTTTTCACATATTCATCTACATTGTCTCTGGTCAGTGCGGTAAAGCCTAAATCCACATGATTATAGTCTGCAGTTTCCGGGTCTTTATACACCTGTACCACTGCTTCCATCATCAGATACCCAAGCTCTATCGCGCTCTTTCCATAAGCCACTTCAAAAGCATAGCCTCCCATATCTTCTGTCATATCCGTATAGAGATAGGAAATAATACTGTCCTCTCCACCACATCCACAGATAGCAATATCCGTACGCCCGGAAGCCTCAATCGCTGCCATTGCGCCCAATGCATCTGCATCCGTTCCACAAAATACAAAGTTTAACTGTGGAGTGCTGGTAATATAAGAAGCCACAATATTCATCGCATCTTCTTCGGTCATATTGCTGTCTTGCTCTCCGACAATCGTTGCATTTTCCATATGTTCTGTGACATACTCGACAAAAGCATCTGGCTTTCTCTGAAATGCTTCCGAATCCGGGTCTCCAAGTACCAGGATATTGGGAGCCTCATCTTTACGATTTGCATTCCACCATTCCACAAACATCTCTCCGCCCATTAAACCGCCGTCTCTTTCATCTGTCACCATCCCCATTGTCTCATGTACCATATTGTTGCCCTCGGTAATGACAATAATCCCGGCGTCTGTCATCTCTTTGCTGATAGCTTCGAGTGCATCTGCATTGAGCGGATAGCCAACCCAGGCGTCGATTCCCTTATCAATATATGTCTCTGTCGCCTGAAGCTCTTTCTCCACATCTCCCTGACTATCCACAACAGCAAGTTCAATATCCACAGACTCCCCCTCCCAGGTCTGTGGAATCTGCCATCCAAGTGCCAGTTGCTGTTGGAAGGTATGGTCCATGGAAAGCACACAACCTACCACACGAATCTTATCTCCTTCCTTAACGGAACGCTCAGTTGCATCGGTCTGTGTTGTACTTTCAGTCTGCGTCTCTGTCTGTGAATTCCCCCCTGAACGGCTGCATCCTGCCAGCAATGTCACCATCATTATGCTGCTTACCCAAATTGCCAACTTTTTCCTGTTCATATTCTTCCTCCTTTAATGTTATGATATTGGTATCGTACCACAGGAAACACACAAATACTATTGATGTTTTCCACAAAATCACACAATAATTTTGTGCAATTTCCACATATTTATTAAAAATTCGCATAAATTCCGTCTATTTTTCACACATACTTCGCATTTTATGTGTGTTTCACACTTTTTCACAACTTTTCCCTCACTTTAGTTGCTTTTTATTGGTATCTTTGTTATACTACGCTCATAACAGTAAGAAAATAAAACGGAGGGCATAAATAAGGATGATTGCACAGGAACGCCATAAATTTATATTAGATTCTCTACAAGACCAACATACTGTCCGTGCTGCCAAGTTAGCTTCGGCGCTTGGGGTTTCCACAGAGACCATTCGCCGCGACCTAGAATATCTCGAAAAAGAAAATCAGTTGATTCGTGTTCATGGAGGTGCTTCGATTCTTCAATATGAGACCCGGCAGGTTCCCTATGATTTTCGTCTTGCCGCCAAAGTAGAGGAGAAGAGAAATCTAGCCCGTACAGCACTTGGTTATGTCACAGAGGGCACTTCGATTATCCTAGACCACTCTTCCACCTGCTGTATCTTTGCCCGCGAATTAAAAAAACATTTTTCCAACTTAACCATCGTGACAAATTCACTGGAGATTCTCAATGTATTTTCAGATACGCCTTCTTATCATATCATTTTTCTAGGGGGAACCTTTGATACCTTTGAACGTGGCTGCTTTGGAGAATCCGCCAAAGAGACGATTCGCAAATTAAATATCGATATGGCATTTGTAAGCTTTGGTGGAATCTCTCTCAATGAAGGATGCACGGAAACTTTCTTTGCTGGTGCCGAATTGCTGACAGAATTTATCAAAGCTGCGCAGCAGAAAATCGCACTGATTGACAGCAGCAAATTTGAGCATGTCACACTTGTAAAGGTGTGCAATATCTCGGATATTGATGTGATTATCACCGATTCTTCCATTAAGCCAGCGGTGCTTCATAAGTATCGTGCTTTTGTGGATATTGTCTACGAAGAAAACTTAATAGAAAAATAAAAAATTTTGTGATATTTTTCATTGCCCACGCGTTCTTATAGTGAAAAGCTTTTCACAGTACAGTCAGGCGGAGGTAATGGTTTGGAAAATACAGATTATGAAAAGACCGTGGAAAGGTATCTGGATATTGTATATCGAGTAGCTCTAAGCTGCTGCAAAAATCCCTATGATGCAGAAGATGTTGTCCAGACAGTATTTCTAAAACTTTTAGAATATAAGGGGAATTTTCAGGAGCAAGAGCATCTAAGGAGATGGCTGATTCGTGTAACTGTCAATGAATCTCATTCCCTTTGGCGCACATTTCAAAGGCGAAAGGTCATACCCTTGGAAGAACTTGCGTTCGAACCATCCTTTTCCACAGAAGAGCACAGCGAATTATTCTATGCTGTATCGTGTCTTCCGATAAAATACCGGGAAGTTGTGCATCTGTATTACTATGAAGAATACAGCATCAAAGAAATTGCTGTTCTTCTCCATCTCTCTGAGACCGCCATCCAGACCCGACTGATGCGAGCACGTAAAAAATTAAAGCAACAGCTAAAGGAGGCGTGGAAATGAAATCAGACAGAGAGAACAAGGCCTATTATCAACATACCTTTGATGAAGTACATGCTTCTAAAGATTTGTTGAGAAAGGTGAAAGCAATGAAAGAAAACACAACTACACAAAGATGGATTAAGATATCAAGATATGGATATACGGCAGCAGCGATTGTGGCTGTATTGATTTTTAGTAATGTTATCACTTATGCAGCATCAGGAAATCTATGGCTTCTAACTATCACAATGCCAAATGGAAAGACAGTGCAAAAGACAGTGGAAGCTCCCTTTGCCGGAGAAGATATGGCTGACACGGAAGATGGCACACCTGTAATAGAATCCGCAAAAAGTGCCGAGATCGAAGACCTTTCAGAAGAAGCAGAAGGTATTACAGCTGTATTGGAAAGTAAAGGAGAAAAGACTTTTCTAGTGATTGAAGGGAATTATCGTATTGATATTACAGAAGATTTTCAAGGTGGAAGTTGTAAGGGAACTTATGAGTTAGATGAGAGCAGCTACTATTATTATGAAGTGACAGGAACGCCACAGGCATATGATATTACTGTCGATTTGATAAGTGTTGTATTAAAATAGGATGACTATTGTGCGCAAAGATGCTATGATAAAGCTATATTACACTTAGGAGGAAATAATATATGCCAGGATATGTTGTCTACTGGCCAAAGGACCGCTTACAAGAGATTCAACAGGCAAAAGATATTGGCCCTATCAAAGTAGTCTTTGGCAGTATCCATTCTAGAATGTCAACGATTGCCTCCATCCAAGAAGGCGACCTTGTATTTCCTATCACGCTGCAAAAGAAAAAGCTCTATGTTCTTGCTCGCCTGCCAGTAGAGCGTCGTGAATGTGCTTATGATTATCTGGTGCGGGAGATTGGCAATCAATGCAGTGCCTTAGTTCCTGATGGCATAGATTGGAAGCTGTATTATGATACTCCGAAAAAGCCTCACCTAGAGCATCAAAAACCCTTTAATTGCTGCTCCCAGTGGGCAGTCTCCGGGGCACATGGCTCCAGCATAAGGCCTCGTCCTCTGCCAGATGAGCTTCTTCCAAAGCTTCGTTTTGGCTATCCCAAAAGCAAAGAGAAAGGATTGCTCTTTGCCGAGAATGGCAATATTGTAAATGCCTGTCTGCAAGTTACCAGGCGGCTAAGTGAAGAAAGTCTTGCATACTTTGAAGCATTATTTAAAGATACCTAAAATAGCCAAGAGCTCGCAGATTGCAAAAATTCTGCGAGCTCTTTTAAAAAAGTAAATGGATAAGTCCTCTTATGCAATGTTTTATTTTTCAGTGTCCTTTTTTTCTGCTTTTAACGATATAACTTATAAACAGTACCAATCCGATCGCACCTGTAATCATAGATGGTATCATTAACCGCATATAATCAACCGGAGCATTAGCATATTGTCCTGTTGCAATATATCGATATAGCATATATTGTGTACTAAGCGTTGTGCTTTGTAACGCCATTACATAGGCGAAGTTTAATATGCTGACCATAACAGAAAGTAACCCGCCAATAAGTAACAGCATCATTTTTCTGTTATGAAGATTTATTTTCATCAAATCTTCTAAGGTTATCTGTTCGTTATTTCTGTTTGTCATACTTGTTTTTGCCTCCTTGAGTAAATCATCTAATGACACATGAAAAATCTTGCTTATTTTAACAATACTTTCTAAATCAGGTGAAGTGTTGTCTGATTCCCACTTGGAAATCGTCTGTCTAGACACGTTAATTTTCTCTGCTAATTGCTCCTGTGTCATTCCTGAAAGTTTTCTTAATTGGTTAAGTTTATTTCCAATTTTCATTTTTATTATCCTCCTTTAGGTGAAATTCTAAATGATTTTAGTTATTTTTTCTATCAACATCTCTTTACATCTGCGCTCCATATGGTGACATTAGGGAAAATCCCGCAAAATTTACATTTTATGAAACAAATGAAGAACTAAAAGCCTGTCATATATCAATTTCTTTCCTCCGATTTTTAGTGATTTAGAAAGAATTGATTTAATTTCTACTTTTCCATAAACGTTTTCTTGATAAATTAATTTTTATATTAATTCCTTTAGTTTCTAGTATACTATAGGATAATGACAATAAACCCAGGAAAAAGGATGTTGCAAAGCAACATCCCTTTTCGCCACATGGTCAATATAAGTTCTTATGATGATTTCTTGAATTAGAAACTATTCCATCGGCATTGAGAACTTCTTTAACCTTTACAGTAAAAATATTTCCACCTGCTGTATAATAAGTGGCAGTTCCGTCATCATGAACGTCAATTCGATCAATCCCATATTTGCCAACTTCTATAATTCCTTTATTGCTTCTAATTTTACGAACAAACATCTTAAAAAATCCTCTTTTCCTCTGATACATTAAAATAATTATCCAAATATTTCGTCAAAATCCGCTCAATCGCAACAGTCTTAGTTTGTCCAACTTCTTCACAATATTTTTCAAGTTTTTCGTAGATTTCTCGCTCGATATCATAATTGACATACCGTCCATCTTTCTTTGCTCTTGCCATATAATCACCTCCTATAACGTTTCGCAAAGAAGAAGCAATTGTTCCAGTCTTTCTACTATTCGTTGTTGTTCTTCAACAGGCGGAAGTGGAATTGACAAGTTCAAAACAGTCTTTCTATCAATGCCAGAAATTATACATTTTCACTAATATCATTTATTAGATAATCGTTCCATCTGGAAATTCAAATTCAGCTTTCCATATAGCTCCTAGAATTTCAGCAATTCTTTCAAGCTCTTCTTTAGTAAGCGTATTCCTTTGGACTCATGCTTTTATATGATAATTCCATACTAATTTTCTGTGCGATTGTCATGGAAAATCCTCCTTTGATAACAAGTATCAACTATTTAATTTATTTTTGCAAGTAATAATTTTTTATCATAAATCAATATGTTATCAAAACTCGTCACTTGTAAAATATGCTTAAAATCAAGGGAATTCCAGATTTGCATTAATTTTCAGATAACGTCTTATGCCGTCTATTGTTTTTTATTTGGCATAAATAAGGCCAGGAACCTGTTTTTAGATTCCCGGCCTACAATATTACTAT